>Ga0335082_10010097_pt1 | contig 10249 bp, 10 predicted proteins | sample Lox_Sample_41_FD_206718 | JGI IMG/M metagenome (GOLD analysis project Ga0335082, IMG submission 206718) | Soil microbial communities from Loxahatchee National Wildlife Refuge, Florida, United States - Lox_Sample_4.1 | ecosystem: Environmental > Terrestrial > Soil > Wetlands | place: USA...
ATCATTCAACGCAGCGGATACGACCTGGGACGGTAACTTCGAGACCGCCGAAGTTCGATTGATGCAATTCTCCGGATCGCAGGGAATCTGCGTGGAGTATCAGACGGTCGACGGACCTGTGAACAACTGCGGCAGCCCCAAGACAGGACAACGGGACTTCACGGCCACAGCACACATCACAGGAACCGTGTATCCGACCTTCTCGACAATCGTGACCATCACGTACAACGACGGACTGTCACCGGCTAAGGTCACGCTGACGGCGGGCCCTCCGGCTGGAGCGATTCTGACGCCATTGGGCAGCGTGTTTGACTTCGGCAACTCCAATCAGTCGTACGGCCCGCATACATTTGACAAGTTCTCACTGACACTGCAGTAGTTGGTGCGAGACAGAAAAAGGGCGGCGCAATTGCGCCGCCCGTTGCACTGCTGTAACGGTTAGTCCTCGAAGTAGGAGTCGACCAATGCCTCCCACGTATCGGCCGTGCTGTGGACCAGAGTCTGCCCCGAACCATCCGGGTTCATCACGTAGATGTCCCAGGACGAGCTGTCGCTGTTGTAGCGATTGAAGAGAACTACGTTCTTGTACGCTACTGGCGAGATACTTTCCGTATCGGTGCCGGTTGTCAGAGGCGTCAGTCCCGATCCGTCCAACTTCACGCTGAACACGTTGTCCTCGGTACCGTCATACATCGTAAACAGGACGGTCTTGCCGTCCCCGGTGAACACGGGCTGTCCCCACCACCAATCGGTGGAGTAAATGAGCGTCGGAGTAGAACCCGAGATTCCGACCTGATAGAGGCCATCATCGCTGAACCCAGTTACGTGCGCGACTGCGTGATGGGCAGTCTGCTGCTTTCCAGGACCATGGAGGCGTCCGACCGGATGCCCTTGGCGCATCTCGACCCGCCGATCATTGGCGCTGGCGGTGTTCGACCAGGCCCAGAACACAAGGGACTTGCCGTCCGGCGAAAAGGCGGGCATTTCTTCTTCCTCGCCAGCGGCGGCGAAGACTGGGGTGATATTGCTTCCGTCCACTCCCATTGTGTAGACCTGATCATCATTGGTATCGCCCACGAACGCGATGGTCTTGCCATCGGGCGAGAAGACCGGAGCCCATGCGTCGGCGCCGGTGGTCAGTTCCTTCTCCACGCCGTCAGTGCCCATCAGGAAAATGTCCCAGCCGTTGTCGCCATCGCGGGTATAGACGACCTTGCTGGCGTCGCTGTTCGGGGAGACGTCAAACGCGTCGCTCGGAATCGGAATCGAAACCGCGGTCGATGCTTGAGTCGTTTCGTTCAGCGTGAAAAGGTGAGGTGCGCCGTCTGAGTTGGAACGCGCAACGTAGGTAAGGATCGGTGACTTCGAGTCTCCGCAGCCGGTCGCCGCGATCATCAGCGCCGCGGCCAGAGCAAAAGCAAGCTTCTTCATCAAGGTACTTTCTCCTCAGGAAATTTTGGTGTTGGCCCAGTAGGGATTGGAAACGGTTTTGATCGTGAGGTCCGCGCCTGGTCTCACTGGGGAATGAGCCGTCTTGCGTGCGCCTCGAAATGAACCTTACGGGAATAGGGCTTCTAACTCTTAGAAAAAACTGATGATTGGAATTACTTTAGTCAGCCTTCAGGCCTGGGAAACTGCTTCGCATCCTTGGTCGCCAGCCCTGCATCTAAACATTGACAGTAATTCACTCAAGTATTAAGATCGTTTCCTGCGCAATCATAGGTGCATTGATTTAAAAGCACTTAACTGGATTTAGGAGGCATAGTTTATGGCCAAGATTATCGGAATTGACCTCGGAACCACCAATTCCTGCGTAGCGGTGATGGAAGGTGGAGAGCCCAAGGTCATTGCTAACGAAGAAGGAGGGCGGACCACGCCCTCGGTCGTCGGCTTCACCAAAACCGGCGAACGGTTGGTCGGGCAGGTCGCCAAACGGCAAGCCATCACCAACCCGGAGAACACCGTCTACTCGATCAAGCGGTTCATGGGGCGCCGTTACGACGAAGTCGGCGAAGAAATGAAGATGGTGCCCTACAAGGTCGTACGCCAGGGCGATCACGTCGCCGTTGAGGCTCAGGGCAAGGACTACACCCCGCCCCAGATCTCGGCGCTCATTTTGCAGAAGCTGAAGAAAGCCGCCGAAGATTACCTTGGCGAAAAAGTCACGGAAGCCGTCATCACGGTTCCTGCGTACTTCAACGACGCGCAGCGCCAGGCGACGAAAGACGCCGGCCAGATTGCCGGCCTCGAAGTGAAGCGCATCATCAACGAACCCACGGCAGCCGCGCTTGCCTACGGCCTCGACAAAGGCAAGGACGAGACCATTGCGGTCTACGACTTCGGCGGCGGAACCTTCGATATTTCGATTCTCGAAGTGGGCGAGGGCGTGATCGAAGTCAAAGCCACCAATGGTGACACGCACCTCGGCGGCGACAACCTCGACCAGCGCATCGTGGACTGGCTCATCGACGAATTCAAGAAGGATGAAGGCCTCGACCTGCGGGGCAAGGGCAACGAGATGGCGCTGCAGCGTCTGCGCGACGCCGCCGAGCGCGCCAAGATCGAACTCTCCACAACGATGGAGACGGAGATCAACCTGCCCTTTATCACGGCGGACGCGACCGGTCCAAAGCACCTGGTCAAGAAGATGACCCGCGCCAAACTCGAAGGCATGGTCGAGGACATCATTCAGCGCTCAGTGGGTCCGTGCAAGCAGTGCATGAAGGATGCTGGCGTTGACACCAGCAAGATCAACGAAGTGGTACTGGTCGGCGGACAGACGCGTATGCCCCGCATCCAGCAGCTGGTGAAAGAGCTTTTTGGGCGCGAAGGTCATAAGGGCGTGAATCCGGATGAAGTCGTGGCAGTTGGCGCTGGCATTCAGGGTGGCGTGCTCAAGGGCGAAGTGAAAGACCTGCTGTTGCTCGACGTGACTCCGCTGACGCTGTCGATCGAAACGTTGGGCGGCGTGGCGACGCCGATGATTCCGCGCAACACGACGATCCCGACCAAAAAGACCGAGACGTTCTCGACCGCGGCCGACAGCCAGACGTCGGTCGAAGTCCACGTGCTGCAGGGCGAGCGCCCGATGGCGGCGCAGAACCGCACACTCGGCAAGTTCCATCTGACGGGAATTCCACCGGCTCCGCGCGGCGTGCCCCAAATCGAAGTGACGTTTGACATCGATGCCAACGGCATCCTGAATGTCACGGCGAAGGATACCGCGACGCAAAAGGACCAGAAGATCACGATTACGTCTTCTTCCGGTCTGTCGAAGGACGAAGTCGAGCGCATGGCGAAGGAAGCCGACGCACACGCGGCCGAAGACAAGGCCGCTCGCGACTCGATCGAAGCCAAGAACCAGCTCGACTCGATGGTCTACAACATCGAGAAGATGCTGAAGGAGCACGGTGACAAGATCTCAGGCTCTGAGCGCGGCGACGTCGAAAACGCGCTGGCCGACGCGAAGAAGGCGCTCGAGTCGAACGACAAGGCCACGATGGAGAAGGCGCGGGAGAAACTGACCGCCGCCTCGCACAAGCTGGCCGAGCAGATGTACAAGGCGGCGCAGCCGCAAGGCGGAGCGGCCCAGGGCGCACACGGCGGCGACCCGACGCCAGACGCAACCGCAGGCAGCGACCCGAGCGGCAACGGTCAGGCCAAGAAGAAAGACGAAGGCGTAATCGATGCTGAGTACGTCGACGTAGAGGACAAGAAGTAAGGTGTCAGCCGTCAGCTGTCAGTTTTTCAGGAATTGTCATCCTGAGCGGAGGAAGCTGCTTCGCGAATGCGAAGCAGCTTTGGAGTCGAAGGATCCCATACCCGCTGGGAGTGGGTGGACCAGGACAGGAGTTCTCAAGATGCTTTGGGTTCGTGGTGAAAACTCCTAAACACGCTCGTGCTGGGATTGAGAAATACGGGATCCTTCGACTGCGGATTCGCTTCCGAAGCCAACTCCTTGCTCAGGATGACAAGGTTTTAGAACGGGGGAATCAATTGGACTTCCAGGTCAACGACGAAACGTACTTCATCGACCTCGCCGACGAGGAGGGAAAGTGGCTCGTCTTCGCACAGACTCCCACGGGAGTCCGTCGTATTCCGGTGTATGTAGACGCGCCGGAGTCCGAGGAACTGCACGTATTGGTCGAAGACGGAAATCGGCGGAAGATCGTAAACTGAGTTGACTCTTCTAAATGGCAACCACCACCAAGAAGGACTACTACGAAATCCTCGGCGTGAAGAAGTCGGCTTCGGCCGAGGAAATTCGTAAGGCCTTTCGCAAACTCGCGCGCAAGTATCATCCCGACGTTAATCCGGGCGACAAATCTGCGGAAGAGAAGTTCAAATCCCTCTCCGAAGCGAATGAAGTTCTCAGTGATCCCAAAAAGCGGAAGATCTACGACCAGGTTGGTTTCTACTCTGACAACATCGATCCAGTCACGGCCGAGGCCTACGCGCGAGCAGGACAATCCGGCGGCGGATTTTCCGGAGCAGGCCCGGGCGGCGTGCACTTCGATTTCGGCGGATTCGATTTCTCCGATCTGATGAACAACGCCGGCCGCGGCGAACGCACGTCGGGCGCGGGCGGCAGCTTCCGCGACATCTTCGGCTCCATCTTCGGGGGCGGGCGGAGTGCCCCCCACGCCGAGGAAGGCCCTGAGCCCGGCACCGACCTCGAATATCAGGTCAACGTGCCTTTCTGGACGGCGATCCGGGGCGGCGTCATGCGCCTGAACATCACACGGCAAGACATCTGTTCGCGCTGTCACGGCAGCGGTTCGCTCGAGTCGCCGGGCAAGTGTCCCGAGTGCAACGGTACCGGGCAGATCACCCAGACGGGCGGGCGCATGAAGTTCAATGTGCAGTGTCCGCGCTGCGGCGGGACCGGCAAGAACCTGACCCCGTGTCCGACGTGCCATGGAGAAGGTACGGTCACACACACTGAACCTCTCGAAGTCCGGATCAAGGCGGGTACGCGCGACGGCCAGCGCATCCGTGTCCCCGGCAAAGGCAATGCTGGAGCCCACGGCGGAGCTCCGGGTGATCTCTACGCGATAATTCGAATCGGGGAACACCCGATCTTCCGCCGTGACGGCGACGACATCTACTTGACCGTTCCGGTCAGCGCGACTGAGGCAGCCTTGGGATCCAAAATTGAAGTTCCGACGATCGACGGCCGCGCGCTGCTGAAGATTCCGCCGGGGACGCAGTCGGGTCAGAAACTTCGACTGCGCGAAAAGGGCGTGCCGTCGGCCACACGAGAAGGCGCGCGCGGCGATGAGATTGTGGAGATTGCAGTTACGGTCCCCATGCCCCGCGACGAGCGCACGAAGGAACTGCTGCGTGAGTTGGCCAAGCTGAACCCGGAAGACCCGAGGGCGGAACTGTGGTCGAAGGTGTAGTCACACTTCCAATCCCTGAAGTGATGTTATCTTGAGCCCGGCGATACGCCGGGCAAGAGACCTTGCGTGTAGTCGCTGACACGATGCTGTCTCGAAGACCAGTAATCGGCGTCGAGAGTCGAAGCTCCCATTCACGACATCGTAGAGGGCTTGTGTCGTAAGGTCGCTCGCGCCAGCTTCGCCGCCGCTCACGATGACACTACTGCGATGACCTGTCATTACCCTCGTACCACTCCCGCCGGGTTACAAGAATTTGCAAAATTTCTCAGAAAAATCTTGCATCTGTGGAAATTTCCCGTAATCTCACAAATGCGAACTAACTTCGCCGAAATGCCCGGGAAAACGCATCAAACTCGGGAGCCGCGAGCAGATGTTCAAGGGAGACGCGGTGGTGAGAGTGAGTCGCTTGAGGAGGCAGCCATAGAAATTGGCAACAGCTAGCCGGCAACACTTCGACAATTCCCAATCCCTCTCCGTAGTCCCCAACCGGAAGAAATTCGTCCGCCTCACGCTTTGGCCACTGGTCGCCGCCACCTTCTTTATGGTGTCGGGTGGAACCTATGGCACCGAAGACATCGTGCACGGCGCCGGGTACGGACGCGCCATCCTGATTCTGCTCATCACGCCACTCCTCTGGAGCCTCCCGACCGCTTTCATGATCGGCGAGCTTTCCAGCGCGCTCCCCTACGAAGGTGGATACTACGCCTGGGTGCGCCGCGCGATGGGCAATTTCTGGGGATTCCAGGAAGCCTGGCTATCGCTGGTTGCGTCAATTTTCGATATGGCCATCTACCCCACGCTATTCGTGGCCTACCTGACCCGCATGTTCCCCTGGTTCCAGGAGAACAATCGCGGATGGTGGGTGGCTCTCGCGGTGGTAGTCGCTTGCGCCCTGCTCAACATTGCCGGAGTCAAAGTCGTCTCCCTGACTTCGCTCTGGCTATTCCTGGCCCTGTCGGCGCCATTCGCAGCGGTCGTCCTGCTGGCTCCGTTCAAACTCGGAGCCTTGGCGAACGCCGTCACCAAGCCGACAACGTCCACCGTCGACATCCTCGGAGGCTTGCTCATCTGCATGTGGAACTATATGGGATGGGACAACGCCTCCACCATTGCCACCGAGGTCGAGCGTCCGCAGCGCACCTATCCGCGCGCGATGGTCGTCGCCGTCTGCATCGTTGCAGTCAGCTACGTATTGCCCTTCGCCGCCATGTGGATTACTGGCCTGAAGTCCACGGCGTGGGAAACCGGCGCGTGGGCTGACATCGCCGGATTGATCGGCGGCCCGCTGCTCCGCATCGGAGTGGTCCTCGGCGGAATGATTAGCGGCTTTGGGATGTTCAACGCGCTGGTCATGAGCTACTCGCGGCTTCCATTGGCGATGGCGCAAGACGGGATGCTCCCGAAAGTCTTCGGCAAGCTTCATTCAAAGTCGAAAGCGCCATGGGTTGCGATCGTTGCGCTGGCAATTTGTTGGGCGATGTGTCTGGGTCTCGGTTTTGCCCGACTCGTCACGCTCGACATCCTTCTCTACGGGGGCAGCCTCGCGCTTGAGTTCGTCGCCCTGGTCGTCCTGCGCTTCCGTGAGCCGAATTTGAATCGCCCATTCCGCGTGCCGGGCGGACTCTTCGGAGCGATCGCGATCGGCATCCCGCCCATGCTCCTGCTGGGATTCTCCGGCTTTTCCGTTATCCGCAGCGATCATGAACAGATATGGCATATGAGTTCGGTCGCCTTCTGCCTGATCCTGATTGCCGGCGGCGTTGTCGCTTACTTCGTCAATCATCTGCTAAGGCCGGAAGGCTGGGCAGAGGCGAAGCCCAAGCCGCAACCTGCAGCCTAGAAAAATAGCCACGGATTTTCGCGGATCAACGCTGATAAATCAAATGGTTTATCCGTTGGGTCCACGCGTATCCGTGGCCGAGACTGTGCGGCCGAAGGCGGCTTCGCTACGCTGCCCTCGCCTGATCGCGCAGCATCCTGATGCGGTCGTGCGCCAGCTGTACGCTCGACGCCTGCCTGCGGATCATCTCAATGACCGTCGCCGGCAACGTTCCGGCGAGGGCTTTCTGGTAGGTGTCCTTGGCGGTGTCTTCCCCAGCCTCGACCGATTCCAGAATCGCCTTGTCGCCGCCGCCGAGATTCGCCTTGGTGTCCAGCCATGCGCGGCGCATCGCCCCGCCCACGGAGCCGGAGACTTTCTTGTCGGGCTTGCCCAAACGCGACAGTTCTTGTTGCAACTCTTGGGCAAAACGGGCGCGCTCCACTCGCTGCTCGTTGAAGTATGTCCGCAAGTCGGCGCGTTTCACGTGCTCCGCGGCGTCGCGATAGCCGTTCTCACCGTCCTTGCAGATCTCAATTAGGTTCTCCACTACACTAACGGGGTTACTTTCGTCCATGATTTTCCTCCGCTGAACTTCGATGCAGCCGGCTTCGCGAAGTTTGGCGGCATTCTTCGCCCCGGAAGCCTGCCATGAACTAGCGGGAGAATTCGAGCTGGCTCTACAATCGGTGCGAAGGGACCCATGACCAAACGCAAATCCAAAGGCGCCTATATGATCTCGGCGGTCGCCGAGATGTACGGCATTCATCCCCAGACGCTCCGCCTGTATGAACGCGAAGGTCTGCTCAAGCCTTCCCGCACCGAGGGCAACACGCGCCTCTACACCGACGAAGATCTTCTCCGGCTGGAGTTCATCCTCTCGCTGGCCCGCGATCTGGGAGTGAACATCGCGGGGATGGCGATTATCCTGCAAATGCGCGAGCGCATGGAGGAAATGCAGCGCCAGATCCAGGAATTCGTGCAGTATATCCAGCAAGAAGTTCTGACACGCGCCAGCGCCGCGGCCGACCCGTCGAAGGGGGCGATTGTGCCGGTGCGCAGGCCGATGGTGAGTCCCACAGTCCAATCGCCGAAGAAGCGCTAGAGACTCCAAAAAGGCCATGAGCTGCGACTACGGAGTCTGGCACAGCGAGACGCCGCTGACGATTCAACAGGCGCGCGAGATATACCTTGCTCTCTGTGAGCAGTGGCCCTTTCTGAAAGGTGAGAACACAACTGTCAGAGCGTTCTACAACGACCTGACAAAACGCTGGCCCGAGCTTCAAACCGTTCCCGCGGAAAAAGTCGGCGACCATGACTATTGCCCCTGGTCTTGTGAGATTTCGCATTCCGGTATGGCAGTGGTGACCGCGTGCGTGTGGCCGATGGCTGGCAAAGTGGGATCGTTCATCGGAGAGTTAGCCATCAAGCACAAGCTGGTGTTCTATGATCCGCAATCTGATCGGGTACTCGTGCCAGAGCATTTGCGAGCGCGGAGGGCTAAGGAGCATGGTTGGCTGAGCCGATTGTTTCGACGTTAGGGTAGCTCCGGAAGAGAGGCGGAAGCCCGATTCCGCGTATGATATGAGTCGCTTTCAGCGCTAGTCTTGGCTATGCGCTGAATGCTGAGTGCGGAATGCTGCCCTTCAAGCTCATCTACAGCGACGCCTATTATCTACCCATCGGCGACCATGTTTTTCCCGCCGAAAAGTACCGCCGGATCCGCGACCGACTCGTCCAGACCGGGGTCGCCGACGCGAGCGATTTCCTCGAGCCTCAGCCTGCCACCGATCAGGATATCCTACTGGTCCACAAGCCCGATTATGTGCAGAAGCTTCGAACCGGCACACTCAGCGCGCGTGAAGAGATGGAAATGGAAATTCCCTACTCGCGGGAACTGGTGGACGCGTTCTGGCTCGCAGCCGGAGGATCGATTCTAGCCGCGCGCCAGTGCCTGAACGATGGCGTCTCCATCAGCATCGGCGGCGGATTTCACCACGCCTTTCCCGACCACGGTGAGGGCTTCTGCATGATTCACGACGTGGCGGTGGCCATTCGGCGTTTGCAGCGCGACGACAAGATCCACACGGCCATGACCGTGGATTGCGATGTGCACCAGGGAAACGGAACAGCCGCGATTTTCGCGGGAACGCGCACTGCCAGCGCTCTTCTACCGTCGTCTTCCGTCTCGACTGTGGAGCATCCGAAGAACGCTCCCCGCGGCAAGATGCGCGGCGCCCACGCCGGCGACGTTTTCACCATCTCGCTCCACCAGCACAATAACTACCCGTTGTGGAAGCCTCCGTCTTCAATCGATGTCGATCTCCCAGACGGATGCGGCGACGACGACTATCTTGCCTGGCTCGATAACGCTCTGAGCTCGGGCCTGCGCCAGTTCGAGCCCGACCTGATATGCTACGTCGCCGGCGCGGACCCCTACCGCGAAGATCAGCTCGGCGGATTGAACCTGTCGATCGAAGGACTAAGAAGGCGCGACGAGTTGGTCTTTCGCGTGGCGCGCGCACGCAACATCCCCGTGATGGTCACCTACGCCGGAGGGTATGCGCAAGACGTCGAAGACACGGTCACGATTCACAGCAACACGGTGATCGCAGCCAAAGAAATCTTCCGCTAAGAGCACAAGAGAAGAGCCCCGGACGCCAATGCCCGGGGCTCGAAACCAAGAAACGGAGGTACTATTCTTCTCCGTCCGCAGCGTTGAAGGCGCCATTCGTGTCCCCTAGCAATGACGATCCCCACACCACGCTGCTGGCCGTATCGGTCGAAGATCCCCAAACAACGCTGAAGCCTGTCGTCGTGCTGCTGCCCCACACGACCGAGCTGCCCCAAACCACGGAGCTGCCCGCTACATTCGCCCCCCACACGACAGAAGATCCCCACACGACAGAAGATCCCCAGACCACGGAAGACGAAGCGACGGTGCTGTTGCCATTCGACAGCGTCACCGTGCCGTTCGAGGAATGGTAGATGGCGGTGGGCGACAGAGCCGCACCTACGCTGGCAGGCG
>Ga0335082_10010098_pt1 | contig 10249 bp, 7 predicted proteins | sample Lox_Sample_41_FD_206718 | JGI IMG/M metagenome (GOLD analysis project Ga0335082, IMG submission 206718) | Soil microbial communities from Loxahatchee National Wildlife Refuge, Florida, United States - Lox_Sample_4.1 | ecosystem: Environmental > Terrestrial > Soil > Wetlands | place: USA: Florida...
TGCCCAGCGGGCGGGAACGGCACCTACAACGTTGGTCCCAACGGTAGCGCAGGATTCATCACTACCACGTTTGGTGCCAATTTCAGTGCATATCTCTCGAACACGAACGAGGGAGTGATTATCGACCTGAGTCCAAGTGTCGGCATTGGCCGAATCCTCCCGGGCGCGTTCGGCAGCTTCCCCGCGCTCAACGTGGGCGGCTTCGCCCAAGCCGAACCTCCTGCCGAGCAGGCCTCGACCGTGGTGACAGGCTCGGTGGCCGGCGGCGGCTGTCAAACCACCAAGACAACTTGCAGTTTCAATCTTACCGAGGACGTTGACGCGCCCGGCACCGGGCTGACGATCGGGCTTCCCGAGACTCTGCCGGGGGCGATCGAACTCGGTTCTTTCTGCACAGGATGCGCCTCTCAGTGGGATACGCGCTTTGCGGTGGGAACCGCTGCGATCGGCGGTAAGACAAATACGGGTGTCCTGGGCGCATGCCCTTCGCCCCCCGCGGCACCTGGACCGCACGACGTTTGCATGATCGGCTACGGAACCGGTGCGGTGAACCGCAACATCTTGATTGACGAGAGCACGACGAATCCAGTCGTCCTGATCTGGGGCTTCCCGGTTTATTAAGCCTCATCTGACTGAACCTGACCTTGACGCCAAGACCAGCGCCCCCACAGGTTCGCTGGTCTTGCTGCTGGTCCGGGTTTCAAGATACTTATTTCAAATATCGACGAGAAAAACTGATTGGAACTAGGAGATGGTTGGAGCGCCCGGAGCGGGGGCCTTCTGCGCCCAAGGGAGAACGGGAACTAGGACAAATCTCTAAGAAACGAAGTGGCATCCGAAACGGAATGCCCCTTCCGCCACGCGTCGCGACCAAACCGGCCGCAAATAGACTCGCACTGGCGGAAGAATAGGCACATGAAGAATCGCCAAAATGCTTTCGGGGAGCTCTTCTTGCTGATCGAATTCGAGAGCAACGCCACCGAATCCTAAATCGAGAACCCTGGCGCGGCGGTTACCTTGATCACCAATGATGGCGTAGGCGTTGGTGCCGGCCATGGAGACGCGTTCTGCCTTGCGTTGAACCGCATAGGCGGCTTGCGGTTTTTGGGGTGGCGTTTGCTCCGCGAGAGCACCTGCAGCAGCGGAGGAGGCGGCAGCAAAATCCGGGGATACAGTTTCTGGAAGACGTCCCGTGGAGATGGGAATCGGGGCCGGAGGAGATGGGGCCGAAGACTCGGGTGCCGGCGGGGGTTCGGTGGCGGTGACGCGTTTGTGGTTGGCGTGTTTGGAGCGATAGAGCCGCTCATCGGCGACGTGGATCAATTGGTCGGTTTGGTCACCGTCCTGCGGATATGTGGCGACGCCATTATCCATCGTGACGGCAAAAGCCAATTGCAACGGCCGCAACGTATCGGCGAAGACCGCCTCGATGCGGCGGCTGAGAGCGATGGCTTGCGCGGCATCCGTTTGCGGGAGCAAGACGGCGAATTCATCGCCACCAATTCGGAAAGCCGAATCCGAGGTCCGCAAGGCCCGCTGAAGCGTAGTTGCGGCCGCGCGAAGAACCTCATCACCGCGCGGATGACCATACCGATCATTCACTTCCTTGAAGCGGTGCAGATCCAGGATGACGATGCCAAGTGGCAAGCCATAGCGGCGTGCGCGATTGAGTTCTTTTTCAAACGATTCTTCGAACAGCCTGCGGTTGTAGAGGCCGGTAAGTGGATCGGTCACGGCATTCAATTGAATTCTCTTCAGTTCACTGTATTCGATGATGGCGGGGACCCGCACCAAGCGTGCAGATACCAAAACGTCCATGAGCACGGTGCGAAGGGAAGCGGCATGGCCGAACGCCTCAAAGAACTCCCTGCGACGTACGAGTATTTCGTCCCACAAGCGGATGCACTGACTTTGAGGGAGATCTAGCTGCGTCGTGGCGAGGAAATACCGCTGCAGAAATTGTGCGCGCGCAGAAGGATCCAGGCCCTCGAGCGTGTCAATCAAAAGCTCGAGATAGGCATCTTCCAGGGGCGGTCTCGGAGCCTGAGGGGCGCCGGGGCTGGGCATAGCCGGATTTTCCCACAATTCTGCCTATCCCCGCGGGGTTTGGGGCAAGCACAGTCAGAGCCAGAGAGCTAGCTCAATAGGGAGCAAACTGGCTGCCAATCTTGAGCCAGCCAGGGGTTGACATGGAGCTGGCCCTAATAAACTCTTTATGGCTGCCTATCCTATTACAAAAAAGGAGGATAAGCGAGATCTTCCCTTCGGGGGAATTCCGCGAGCGAGCTTACCCCCAAAATTGGTACTCCAGAAAACTACTCAAGAGGTCGCAAGAATTCCAACCCAAAAAGCCTTTGGTCCCCGAGCGTTTCTTGTCGCCGGACTTTCGCCTGGATCGGCGGCGTTTCGCTAGGAATCAGGCTGGAAGAAGCCGGAGATGGCGCAGGTATAGTCAACAAGACCGTCTGTTCCGGGCGAAGAAGATGCGTTGAGGTAATGCACGCCCCGGTGGCGCTGATATTCAGGGTTCTCGTTAGCTCAATGAATTCTGTACCTGAAGCGTCGGCGGCCCTCAAAAATACGGGAACCTGCAAGCGAATTCGAGGGGAACGGCGTGTCCGCTGCGAATCCATGCGAACACCCTCCTTCAATTGGTCAACGCGCAGGTCCATAGACATCCAGTGGTAGTACCCGGGAACTAGTACAACTTGCTAGCAGGTTATCTGCCAGTAGCGTCCCTCATGAAACGCTCTAACGTCCTCAATCAAAACAAATTACATGAGATGAGTTGCGTTGAATCAAAGAGACAAGGAAGAATTAGGTAGGTTTGAGCAGTGCTCTTCCCAAAATGTGCAAATGGAACGCTTTTACCATTGACAGCTTGGGTAGGGTCTGGAAGGATGTGGCGCACGGGAAAATATTTACCACTAGTCTTTAGGAGCCTCTAGACCAAAGTTATGGGCAGTGGCATCACAACGGGGATATCTGTGCCGAGTGGAACGAATTTTCCTGCCGAAAATATCCGCGCACTGCTAGATACCTTGGACAAAGCTGTGATCGTCGCGCACCGGGATGGGCGGGTTCTGATGGTGAACGCCCGCGCGAAGAGATGCCTGGAAGAATATGGAAAAGCAAACGCTGCGTCGCTGAACATATTTGAAGATGTCTTGGACGTCGTACCTCAAGAGATCTCCCGACGAATTGAAGGCGGCGAGAACGAAATTGACTTGGTGGGCAAAAACGGGGCAAGAGCTTTTCATGCAAGACTGCGGTGGATTCCAGAGTCGGATTGGGTTGCCATCCAATTCAGCAATGATGCGACTGGGAAAGAGGAAAACGGATCGGCGCAGCCAACGGTCCAGGAGCTCTTGCAAGAGCGCGAGATCACCTACCGTAATCTGTTGGCCGCGTATTTGAAGCTGCAGGAAGTCAACCGGCAGAAGACCGTGTTTTTGGCTTCCGCAGCCCATGAACTGAAAACGCCGCTCGCGGTCATCAAGGGCTACTACGATCTTCTCCTTTCAAATTCCTTAGGCAAACTCACAGACAAGCAACAAGACATCCTCGAGGAATCCAAAGAGAGTTGCGAGCGGCTGGTCCGCCTGGTCTCCATGTTCCTGAATTACTCGGCGCTCGAAAGCGGCAAATTGGTTTTGCAATTGCGCGAGAATGACTTGAGAGATTGCCTCGAAGAAATGACCGACCGCTGGTCGGAAGCCTTTAAGAGAAAAGGAGTGAAGCTGGATACGCAACTGGATCCCTCCATTCCCACGTTCAAGTTCGATTATCAGAAAGTGCAGCAAGCAGCGGCCAATCTGCTGGATAACGCACTGAAACATACGCCGACCGGCGGAACGGTGACGCTGCGGGCAAAACCTCACTTCTGGGAGAGACGTGTCGCGGAGGTAGCACCCATTGAAGAGCGCCGGCGCTTCCGGCTCCCGAGACCCAACAGTGTTGAGGTAAGCGTTACGGATTCAGGTTCTGGAATCGCGCCAGAGCATCATCAGGAAATTTTTGAGGATTTCGTGCGAGTAGATCGCAACACCTCGGGCATGGGGCTGGGGCTGGCCATCGCCAAGCGATTGATTCAAGCACATCGCGGAAAGATTTGGGTGGAAAGCGAATTCCAGCGGGGAAGCACGTTTGCGTTTTTGTTGCCCATGGATCAGACCTGAGTTTCGGGGAGTTTGGGGTAAAGGGGAAGGAATATGTCCGCAAAAGAAAAAATTCTTGTCGTGGATGACGAGCCCAGCATTCGAAAGTATTTGCAGACGCTGCTCGAGGTGGAAGGCTTTGACGTCGAGACGGTGAGCAACGGGAAGGATGCGATTCGCCGTGTCAGCGGAGGGGAGCGGCCTGATTTTATTATTCTGGATGTACTTATGCCAGAAATGGGCGGCTTGGAAACACTTCAGGAACTGATGCATCTGGACCGTAGCCTGAATGTGATCATGCTGTCCTGCTCGAACGAAGTGGGGACCGTGGTCGAGGCGATCCGGCTGGGCGCGCACGACTATCTGACAAAGCCGTTTGAAAAGACCGAACTGGAAGCGGCGATGTTGAAGTCGCGCCAGAAGAAGCAATTGACGCAGGAAAACCAGGCATTGCGGGATTTCTGCGATCAGGTAACGGAAGATTTGAGCTTTCTAGCTGCCAGCCCGCAAATGGTGCGCATCCGGCAGCAGATTCTGCAAATCGCACCGGTGGATGTACCCGTGTTCATCTGCGGTGAGAGTGGGGTAGGCAAGGAAGTGGTCGCGCGAATGATTCACCTGCGTTCGAAGCGGCGAAACCAGGCATTCATCAAGGTAAATTGCGCGGCTCTTCCGGGTGAATTGCTGGAATCGGAACTATTCGGTTTTGAACAAGGGGCGTTCACCGGTGCAGTGCGCTCGAAACCAGGAAAGTTCGAACTAGCGAACAAGGGAACAATTTTCCTGGATGAAATTGCGGAAATGTCGGTCCATCTTCAGGCGAAGCTACTGCATGTGTTGCAGGATCATCAATATTCGCGGCTTGGCGGGAGGCACCTGGTCGAAACCGACGTGCGTGTCCTTGCGGCCACCAACGTGGATGTCCACGAGGCCATGAAAACCGGGAAATTCCGCGAAGACCTCTACTACCGGTTGAACGTGCTCTCCATCAATGTGCCGCCCCTGCGCGAGAGAACATCGGAGATCCCTCTGCTGTTCAAACATTTCCTGGAAAAGTACAGCGAGAAATTCGACAAAGCGCTGCAGCCGCCTTCCAAGCACCTGCTCGATGCAGCAGTGAACTATCCTTGGCCGGGAAATTTGCGTGAATTGGAAAACTTCGTTAAACGGTACGTCATTCTCGAGGATGATGAAGGGAGCCTGCGGGAACTTGTCGAAATGTCCGCCACGCGGGTGCGAACTTCGCCGCGAGAAGATATGCCCGTAGCGCGTGAGCAGGGATTGAAGGCCCTCGTGCGGGGCCTGAAAGATGAAGCGGAAATGGAAGCGATCGGGGACGCACTGGAAAAAACGCGCTGGTGCCGGAAAGATGCCGCGAAAATGCTGGGTATCAGCTATAAAGCTCTACTCTACAAAATGCGGCAGTTCAATCTGGATACACCCCGGAATCGCCGCAGTTCAACTAACAGCGGAGGCGTAAGCGCTCCTACGCCCGCCCCGGTCGGGGCCGAGGAAGAGGCATAACCGGGGTCTAGTACGAAGCCATCCATTCGGGCACTTTCCTGAAAAAGAGAACTTGCTAGATTGTTTCAAGCGAGGTATCTTCCGCAGCGAGCTAATCCGTTTGTTCCAAACGCGACAGTTGACTCAGGCAGGGATGGGGTTTCGGACTTAATACCAGCTTTCCGTCTCGTTGCAGGCGTGTATGCACTCTCAGAAACGATGGGGTGCATTCGCCGAGCGATACTTTCGAAAGTTGGTACGAGTTTTCACCTAAATATCCTTCGGATTCTGCCGCAGCATCGCGGAATCGAATTTTGAATTGACTCCGTTTTTCTGACGTGGGAGTTTGTAGTTGCTAGAGGCAGGAATTTTTACTTCATTTTTCATATTTATGGCTCGCAGCAGAAGCCATAGACGGAGCTGAGGATGTCCTTAATGACGGAACGCCGCTTGGCCCGACGTTATGATTTGACATTGCCAGTAAGTATCCGATCGGCCGTAGAAAAGCTCGTGATGCGCCAGGAAGGAAAGACGCGCGACATTTCGACCAAAGGACTGTACTTTGTGGTCGAACATGATCTGGAAGCCGGTAGTGAATTGGACTTAACGCTTACGCTCCCAGGCGAGATTACTCACGGATCGGACGTTTTTGTCCGGGCGCAAGGAAAAGTGGTTCGAGTGGAGCGGCGCCTGGAAGAAGGCGAATCGAGGATGGGCGTGGCCGCGGTGATCGAACGATACGATATCGTGCGTGGCGACGGAATCCGAGCCTGACAATCCCGTTCGCGCAGGGATATTTCTCTTCAGGAAGGCATGCATTTTTTCGTTGCAATCGGGCCCATCGGAGCCTAGGATTGGGCAAAATCCTGTCCCGCGGAGGGTCCTATGAAGGTTGCGGATCTGATCGGGTCCCGCAAGGAAGTATTCTCCATCCGTGAAACTACGAGTGTTTTGGAAGCAGCAAAATACCTGCGCGAAAAACAGGTGCGTTCGGTGGGTATCCTGGATGCTGCGGGAAAACTGGTGGGAGTTGTCTCGCAGAGCGATGTGTCGGACAAGGTGGCGGCAGAAAACAAGTGTCCCGCTTGGATGACGGTTTCGGAGATCATGAGCACGGACCTCCTAACGGTCACGCCGGAAATTGCCTTCGATGAGTGCCTGCGCCTTATGGAGCAAAATGGTGTTTATCACCTGTTGATCGTCGGCGAGGCGGGCAAGTACCTTGGGATGATGTCGGTCAGCGATTTACTGAGAGTCATGGTTTCGGACGAAAAAGCTCGAGCGGACTTGCTGGAGTCCTACGTTTTTCCCAACCGGTAGGTGTAGCCCGGTGGGCTTCAAGAGAACATCCCTTCCTCCTAGTGTGCTGAGAATTTCCTCTTCGGCAAAATTGCTCCTAAAGTGAGCGTGTGAATAGTACTAAAACTTACTGGACCATTGATTTGATAAATAGCTGATAAAAAAGAGGTTACTTTCCGACCAATTCCCCGGAAGCAGTTGAATAGATTGGGCCCTTTGGTGGACCAAGTGCACTTGGACCTACCTGAGTTCTATGCCGAGCGAAGCTCTCAACAGGTCTGTAAGCCAAGCGAGGTCGGGCAGCGTCCTGCCGGACGAGGTCATTTTTGGGCGTTCCCCGGTGATGACGGAGGTGCAATCCCGCGCGGGGCGAATTTGCCGAACCAACGTGCCCATCTTGCTTTGCGGCGAGGGCGGTACGGGAAAAGAAGTCTTGGCGCACTGGATTCACCGCAACTCCGAATACGCGACCGGAGAATTTGTAAAAGTAAATTGCGCAGCAATTCCAGGCACTCTCCTGGAGAGCGAGCTGTTCGGATACGAAAAGGGAGCCTTTACCGGCGCCAACAATGTGAAACCAGGGCGGGTGGAGATGGCGCATCGGGGAACGCTATTTCTCGATGAAATCGCCGATCTCGATTTAAACCTGCAGAGCAAGCTCCTGCATTTCCTTCAGGATGGTACTTTTTCCAGAATTGGCGACCATTCCGAGCGAAAAGTCGATGCGCGTCTGATCTGTGCAACAAACAAGGATCTCGACCAGGAGCGACAGGCAGGCCGTTTCCGCGATGACCTCTTCTACCGCGTTCATGTTTTTCGACTAAAGATGCCACCCCTGCGCGACCGCAGGGAGGACATTCCTGTGCTTGCCGAATATTTCCGAAAGCAATTTGAGAAGCAGTTTGAGATGAAATCCGAGGCTTTTCCTCCCGAAATGCTGGATTACCTGACGAGCCTCGCCTGGGCAGGGAATATTCGCGAGTTGTCGAATGGAGTAGCGCGCTATGTGCTGCTCGGACCAGACGCTCAGATCTACCAGGAGCTCGCCAGTCGCAAGGTCAAGAATGCAGCTTTGCACTATGGGAACGGAGGCGCCCAAGGCATGCTAAAGCGCATGTCTAAGGACGCTATTAAGGAAATGGAGAAAAACGTTATCCTGGAGACTCTGCGGGCGAATCAGTGGAATCGCAGGAAAACCGCGCAAGCTTTGAAGATCAGTTACCGGGCCCTCATTTATAAAATTCGTGACGCAGGCCTGATTTCACGCCGTGTAGCGATGCAAAAGTCGCAAGCCGGCGGGCCAGTGAGCATCGGCGGGAACTAGCCCCTTGCGCCTCCAGTTAGAGTTACCTCTATACAGCAATTCCTACCGCCCGTCTTCCAAGAGCGCAAAAGAGGAAGAGAAATGTAAGCTTTCCGTGATGGTGCGCTTGCCCTTACGGGAAGCTGGAAATATTCGGGGTTCGAGTAGTCCATCTGACCCACCTCGCAGCTAAAATAGAAATCTATGATGGTACAAAAGACAGATCTGGACGGAGTGCTCCTGATCGAACCTATGGTGTACTCGGATGCCCGAGGATTTTTTCTGGAGACTTACAACGAAAGGGTTTTCGCCGAAGCAGGCATCACCGAACGATTTGTCCAAGACAATCAATCCCACTCGAAACAAGGCGTTCTACGTGGTCTGCACTACCAGGTCGAGAATCCCCAGGGCAAGCTCGTTCGCGTCCTCCAAGGCCAGATTTACGACGTTGCTGTGGATCTCCGGCCAGAGTCACGAACTTTTGGCAAATGGACGGGCGTGTACCTGAAGGCGGAAGAGCACAAGGTCCTGTGGATCGCAAAGGGATTTGCGCACGGTTTCTATGTGTTGTCCGAGTCCGCGGAAGTTGCGTACAAGGTGACGGCCTTTTACGCTCCCAATAGCGAACGGACATTGCTGTGGAACGATCCGGATCTGGGCATCCAATGGCCTCTGCGGGGGGAACCTATCCTGTCCGAGAAGGACCGGGCTGGTCTTCTATTTCGAGATATAAAAGTCCGATGAATTCGGAAGGCGAACCCCCTTCGCTTTGAATCGCGAGCCGACGCAGCGAACAGCAGAATTTATTTCTTTGTGTTGGACGCCGGCTCAGCAAGTGGTTTCAGACTTGAGGCAGCTTTCTGCAGGTCGGCCACCGAGGATGAAGAAATCTCATACAACGCCGGTTCACCATCGCGTTTTGCGATGTAGTCCTCTTTGTTCTTGGCAATCAGCAGCGTTTCGGTGCGTTTCTTGTCGTTCGAAACAACAGTAAGCCGGAGCGTTGGCACAGTAAACCCGGAATCAGGGAACTTACTGGCGGAAAGATCGCGAATTTTATCGAGAAGCGCGCTCGCGGAAAAACTGTCTAGCTTTTTGCCATCTGGCCCCCACCAGTCCGAGCCAGAGCGCGTCAGAAAGTAGGATTTGTCGCCACCGTGGAATTCGATCTTGTCGGGATCAGCATAACCAAAATCGAACAGCTTCTTATTCCGAAAATCGTTCAGGGTTTTATCAAGGCCGGTCGCGACACTCGACGGGACTTTATAGACGCCGGAAAGGATCGAGGATCTGCAGTAATAATCGTCTTTTGCTTTGCGCACTTCGATTTCTTGTGTGCCGGAAGCGCCAACGACCTTTGCACTGGCAAAGGGTATGGCTGACTGGAATATCGCGGCATCTGTTTTTTCATCAGAAGCGGTGCTGATCTCGATCTTTGCATCTTTGAGCGAGCGAATCAGTTCGTCGACCTGCAAGCTATCCGTACGGTATGGCTTGGGCTTCAGGATTTGCCAGGCATCTTTCTCTCTTGCGAAGGTGATCTCATCCTTTTTGCCTGGTTTCAGGCCAGTCAGCTCAATCTGGCTGACCTTGTCGAAGTCCTCGGTAAACAAGCGCTTGTCCCGAAGATCGTTCGAACCTTTATCCAGGCTCGACTCGTTGTAGCTGGCGACGGTAAAAAGGCGGGGATTGCCGGCGAGCATCGCATAGAATGCGCTGCCGGTGGGAGTCCGATCACCGATCAGGAGTTTCTGCGTTTTCTTGTCCTTTAGAGTGATAGTAACGACCAGCGCAGGGCTCAGTAGGCCATAGGGACCTAGATCCGGGGTCTTCTCTTCGACAAGCCGATCGGAATCCAAGGTGGTTAGCGTGGAAAGCAAGCTGGAAACTGCCTCCTGGTCCGCGGCAAGCGAGCTGGGCTCGGTGATCTGCCACACTCCAGAATCATTTTTGGTGAGATCGATTCGGCCTTGGTCCTTGCGCTGAA
>Ga0335082_10010099_pt1 | contig 10248 bp, 10 predicted proteins | sample Lox_Sample_41_FD_206718 | JGI IMG/M metagenome (GOLD analysis project Ga0335082, IMG submission 206718) | Soil microbial communities from Loxahatchee National Wildlife Refuge, Florida, United States - Lox_Sample_4.1 | ecosystem: Environmental > Terrestrial > Soil > Wetlands | place: USA...
CTCGGCGCCATGGGTGGCAATGTCGCCCTGCGGCTGATGGAAGTCGGCCATCAGGTGACGGTGTGGAACCGCACGGCGGATAAGACCAAGCCGATCGCTGCGGCTGGCGCCAAAGTGGCGGCGACGCCGGCCGAGGTCGCCAAGGCGAGCGAAGCCGTGATTACGCTGCTCACCGACGGCGCGGCGATCGATGCGGTCTACAACGGGCCGAACGGGCTGCTGTCCGGCGACGTCAAGGGCAAGCTGTTCATCGAGATGAGCACGGTGGCGCCCAAGGTCGAGACCGATCTCGCGCCCAAGGTGCGCGCCAAGGGCGCTGCCATGGTCGAATGTCCGGTCGGCGGCTCGACCGCGCCGGCGCGCAAGGGCCAATTGCTCGGGCTGATGGGCGCGGAACCGGCGGACGCCGCGCGGGCGCGGCCGATCCTCGAACAACTCTGCCGCAAGGTCGAGCATTGCGGACCGGTCGGCACGGGCGCGGCCATCAAGCTGTCGATCAACCTGCCGCTGATGGTGGCCTGGCAGGCCTACGGCGAGGCATTTTCCATTGCGCGCAGCGTCGGCTGGGACGCCAAACGGCTGGTCGATCTGTTCGTCGAGAGCAACGGCGCCAACAAGGCGATCGGCATGCGCGCCGACATGATCGTCAAGATGCTCGAGGGCAAGGATCCCGGGCCGACGACGTTCTCCATCGCCAACGGGGTCAAGGACCTGCGCACCATGATCGCGACCGGCGAGGCGCTCGGCGCCGACATGATCGCGACCAAGGCGGCGCTCGCCGGTTTCGAGGACGCGACCGCGCAAGGTTTCGGCAACGGCGACGGCTCGCAGATGACGGTCTATTGGTCGAGCAAGAAAAAGTAACGCACGGCCGGGGAGGCCATCCATGAAACTGTTCTCGTTCTGGCGCTCGCTGGCGACCTTCCGCGTGCGCATTGCGCTCAACCTCAAAGGCATCGCACCGGACGAGGTGATCGATGTCAACCTGATGCAGGGCAAACAACGCGAGGAGGCCTTTGCCAAGGTCAACCCGATGAAGGCGCTGCCGGCGCTGATCCTCGATGACGGCACGGTGCTGTTCGAGTCGCTCGCCATCCTCGAATATCTCGACGAAACTCACCCCAACCCGCCGCTGTTGCCGAAGGAGGCGAAGGCGCGCGCGCGGGTGCGCGGGCTGGCGCAGATCATCGCCTGCGACACCCATCCGCTGATCGTGCCGCGGGTGCGCGAATATCTGGCGCACGAATACAAGGTCGACGAGCCGGGCGTGCTGAAATGGGGCCACCATTGGCACGTCGAAGCGCTCAAGGCGCTGGAAATCAACCTGGCGTCGTCGAAGGACACCGGCCGCTTCTGCCAGGGCGACCAGATCACCATCGCCGACATCTGCCTCGCGGGCCAGGCGGCCGGCTCGACCTATTTCAAGGTCGACTTGGCGCCGTTCCCGACCGTCAAGCGCATCGTCGACACCTGCATGGCGATGGACGCCTTCGCCCGCGCGCATCCGATGAAGCAGCCCGGCGCGCCGGCGGCGGCATGATCGCATGCTGAACGCCGCGATCGTCGGCCTCGGCTGGTGGGGCAAGAACCTGGTGAAGGCGGCGCGCGACTTCGGCGCGCCGATCGACTTCGTGCGCGGCGTCACGCTCGAGCCCGATACCGTGCGCGATTTCGCCGCCGAATACAAAATCCCGATCGGCACCTCGTTCGACGAAGTGCTCGCCGACCCCAACGTCAAGGCCGTGGTGCTGGCGACGCCGCACACCAAACATCCGGAACAGGTGAAGGCGCTGGCCGCGGCCGGCAAGCACATCTATTGCGAGAAGCCCTTCGCGCTGAGCAAGGCCGAAGCCGAAGCCATGCTCGACGCGGTCAAGCGCTCCGGCGTCCTCATCGCCGTCGGCCATCATTTCCGGCTGATGCCGTCGATGCGCGTGCTCGCCGAGTTGAAGGAGCAGGGCGCCTTCGGCACCATCATGCATGCCGAGGGCAACTACAGCCACGACTGGCTGGCCAATTATCCGGCCGACAGCTGGCGCATGGCGCCTCAGGAAAGCCGCGCCGGCGGCATGACCGGTATGGGCATCCACGTGCTCGATTGCTTCCGCGACATGGTCGGGCCGATGAGGCGCATCAGCGCGCTGTCGAAGGCGCGCGCGCTCAGGCTGCCGACCGGCGACACCACCGCTGCCTTGATCGAGTTCGAGAACGGCGCGACGGGCACGCTCGGCACCACCATCAAGACGCCGTTCCGCTGGCGCATCGCCATTTTCGGCGAGAATTGCTGGGCGGAAAGTGTTTCGGAAACCCGCGCGCTCGTGCGTCGCGCCGGCAACGACGATCCGGAGGTGATCGACCGCCCCGCCGACAATCACCTCGGCCGCAACCTCGACTTTTTCGCCAAGGCTGCGCTTGGGCAGGGCGCCTTCCCGATCCCGCCCGCCGGCATCCTGCAGACGGCGGCGGCGCTCGAAGCGGTATTCAAGTCGGTTGACGCCGGCGGCGCGTGGATGACCGTGTAACCGTCGCCGGCGGGTTGCCGGAGCGGACGAGTTGACCTGGGTCAATGCGAAGACTTCAAATTTCGGCAATACATTCCGCCCGGACGCAATGAAAAGGAGGGCTACCATGGCAACCTCCATAGCGGCGCTGCGAATCTCGGCAATGTGCGAGCGGTGCAAGACGCATCTGATCGCGCCGGAATGGTCGGAAACCGTCAATGAGCGGGAGACGGTCCATATCTGGTCGTGTCCGATCTGCGGCAACGAGTTTCAGACGATCGACAACGGTGTCGAGCCCGTGCTTTCCGACACCGAGCTCGCCGAGGAATTTCTGCCGAATCTGATGGTCGCCTGATCCGCCGGCGCCGAGCCGGCGGCGCCTCGTTACGTCAGCTTCGAGCCTTCCATGCGCTCGACATAGGCCTTCGAGGCGTGCACCACGTCGGTGACGAGGCCGAGCTTCTCCAAGCCGAGGATGAGAAGGCCGTTGAAGTCGACCTCATACCAGGCGTGCGACAGGTAGGCGTCGCGCGGGAAGCGGTGATGGTTGTTGTGCAGGCCTTCGCCGAAGGTGAGCGCAGTCATCAAGAGGTGATTGGTCGAGGAGTCCTCGGTGTCCTTGAAGCGGCGATAGCCGATCTTGTGGCAGACCGAGTTCACGGTCGCGGTCGCCATGACCGAGAGATAAGTGCGCAGAAACCCGCCGAACAAAATGCAGCCATACATCGCGTGCAGCCCGCCAAAAGCATAGCCCCACACGGCCGGAATGGCGACCATCGACATGAAGTACCAGAACCAGCGCGTGCGCGTGAAGAACATCACCATCGGATCGGCAAGCATGTCCTTCGCGAACACCGTGTTGTCGGTCATGGTGTCGTCGAACAGCCAGCCGTTGTTCGAATAGGCCCAGCTCTTGAGCCTGGACGTGAACGGACGGCCATGGCTGTCGAGATAGGGGCTGTGCGGATCGCCGACTTCGTCGGTGTAGAGGTGATGACGGCGGTGGTTGCCGACCCATTTCAGAAGCGAGCCCTGGCAAGTCATCTGGCCCATAGCGCAGAGGATGAACTTCACGACCGGGCCGGCCTTGAAGCTGCGGTGCACGAGATAGCGATGCACGGTGACGCCGAGGCCGATCGTCGTCACCGAATACATCAGCGCGAACATCGACCACTCGATCCAGCTCAGCCCCTGGGTGAACGCCCAGGTGAGGCCGGCGATCGAGCCGGTCATGAAGATGCCGAACAGGATGAAGCTTTCGGTCTGCTTGGCCCGCACCAGCGGGCCGCCGACGATAATGCCGCGCGGCAAATCGGGATGAACGTCGTCACGGGGCGCAACAGCGCCCTCGTGGTACTCGGCTACTACGGACACGGTCACCCTCCGTGGGCACGCGCTACATGGTTAAGAGATTGTTAATTGGACCACGTAAAGGGCGCGAATTCAACCCCAAGGTGTTTCGGAACGACACAACGCGGGCCGCGAATTTTAACAAGTGGTTAATCGGCCGCGACAATCCGGTGTCGGCCGGCCCGAGGTCGGCAACCGGAAGCGGAACGCTGGCGCCGGCGGCGGCTTCGCGTTAGGCATCCGCGATCGTTGCAGCAGGGTTATCTCGCATGCTCCAGGATCGCTTCGCGCCGCCCGAAGGCGCCTTTACCCGCAGCGTCACGGTGCGCTTCTCGCACTGCGATCCGGCCGGCATCGTCTACTTCCCGCACTACTTCGACATCTTCAACGGGCTGATCGAGGACTGGTACACGCAGGAACTCGGCTACGACTACGCAGCGCTGATCATGGGCAGCCAGTTCGGGTTTCCCTTCGTGCACATCGATTGCGACTTCAAGATTCCGAGCCGCATGGGCGACGTGATCGAGTTGACCTTGTTGGTCGAACGCATCGGCCGCTCTTCGCTCGGCATCGCCATCGTCTGCCATCACGAGGGAATGGAACGGCTGCGCGCACACATGGTCACGGCGATGATGTCGCTTGAGACGCGCAAGCCGGTGCCATTGCCGGACGCGCTGCGCGGCAAGATCGAGGCCTACCGGCAGAAGACCGCAGGCTGATTATTTCTCGATCGGGAAGCCGACGATGCTGCCCCATTCGGTCCACGAGCCGTCGTAGATCTTGACGTTCTTGAGACCGAGGATGGTGCCGAGCGCGAGCCAGCCGATGGTGGCGCGATGGCTCAGCCGGCAATAGCAGACGATATCGTCGAATTTTTCCGGCGCGATGCCGTGCTGCGCGAGAGCCTCGCGCAGCGCCTCCGGCGATTTGAACGAGTCGTCGGCGTTGAGCAGGTCTTTGAAATAGAGATGCACCGCGCCGGGAATGCGGCCGGTCCGTTCGGCGCCATGATCGACGGCGAAGGAATAATCTGAAACGCGTTCGCCGGAATATTCCTCCGGCGAGCGCAGATCGATGAGCAGCCGGCCCGGCGCGCGCAAATGCGCGCGCACGTCGTCGCGGCCGACCCGCATCGGCGCCGAGCCGGCTGGCGGCGGGTAGGCGACCGCAGCAAAATGCGGCGCCTCGCGCGAGAGCGGCCGCTTTTCCAGGAGCCACTTGCGCCGGCCGCCGTCGAGCAGGCGCAAGTTGGCGTGCCCGGCCATGGTGTAGGCCCAATAGGCGTAGCTGCCGAATTGCACGGGGTCGCCGTACAGCACCACGGCCGTGTTCGGCCCGATGCCGAGGCTGCCGAACAATTTGGCCATCGCTACGGGCGTGATGAAATCGCGATCGGTCTCGTGCCAGCAGGCCGTCTTCCAATAGAGCCACCGCGCGCCGGGGATGTGGCCGTCACGATAGGCCTTGTCGTCGCGGATGTTGCAGACCTCGAGGATGCGCAGATCGGGATCTGCGAGGTGAGCTTCGAGCCAGGCGGTGGTGACCAGCGGCGAGGGCATCGGAAATTCCTAGGCCGACAGCCGGCGCTTCCTCGGCGCGGCGAGGGTGCGCTCCCACACCGCGTGGATGTGCGCAACTTCCTGTTCGAAACGCTCGAGGAACAGCCGCGCCTGCGTCGACAGCGTGCGCCGCGTCGGCTGGATCAGCACGAATTCGGCGTGCAGTTCGGGTTCGACGATCGGATTGACGATCAACTCGCCGCGGCCGACGTCGTTGATCGAGATCACGCTCGGAAGGATCGTCACCCAGTCAGTGCGGACGACGAATTCGAGTGTGGCGATCATGGCGTCCATTTCCAGCACCGCCTCGACTTCGACGCCGTGGCTCTGGAAATACGTCTCGAGATTGCGCCTGCGGATATTGTCCGGTCCCGGCAGCACGAATTTCAGCGGCCGGCATTCGGCGAGCCTTAACGGCGACAGCGGCGTAAAGCCGCGCTTTGGTCCCGACACCAGCATTTCGCGGTCGCGCACCAGCAAACGCGACTTGAGGCCGATGGTGCCCTCGAAGGCCGGCACCACCGCGAAGTCGAGTTCCTCATCGAGCACCATGTCGGTGAGCGCATTGCTGTAGCCCTCGACGATATGCAGGCGCACTTCCGGGCAGCGCGGCACGAAATCGTCGAGCACGGGCGCCAGCACCGCGCGGGTGAAGGTCGGCATCAGACCGATGCGCAGTTCGCCGGTGACCTGGCCGGCAAGAGCGCGCGCCTGCTCGGCGGCGTTCTCCAGCGCGCCCACCGCCTCGACGCAGCTCTTGTAGTAGCGCAGGCCGGCCGGCGTCGGCTTCACTGCGCCGCTTAAGCGCTCGAACAGCTTGACCCCCAACGCGCGCTCGACCGCGGCGACGTGCTGGGAAATGCCCGATTGGGTGGCGTTTTCGCGCTCGGCTGCGCGGGTGAACGAGCCTTCCTCGCACACTGCAATCACGGCGCGAACCTGGCGCAGGGGGATGTTCCGCATCACGCTACCGGCATTAGAAAATATAATGGCCAAACCACGATTATATTATTTCTTTAGGCGGCGCCAGCCGAATAACATCGCGGCCGAATTCATGAAAAACGGCGCGGCCGGCGCGTCGCTTGGGAGGAAGCCATGGGTACCGCGAACTTCGGCATTGCTGGTTTGGATTGGCAGCAGCGCGTCAACTGGGACCGCCTGCGCGAATATCGCATCGACCGCGCGCGGCAGATGATGAAGAAGCACGGCCTCGGCGCATTGCTGTGCATGTATGATGAAAACTGCCGCTATATCTCCGGCTCGCTCACACCCGGCTGGAACCGGCTCAAGCCCGGCCTGAAATACGCGATGCTGTGCGGCGACGGCCGCCCGGTCCTTTTCGAGCAGGGCGACATCGGCATGCAGGTCGAGCGCCACTCGCCGTGGCTGCCGAAGGAAAACGTCCGCCACTCCTTCGCCTGGATCAAAGGTGCCGCGGGTCCCGCCGCCACTTCGCAGGTGACCAAGTTCACCAACGCGATCATCGAAGAGATGAAGCGTCACGGCGTCGCCGGGCAGAAACTCGGCTGCGACTTCATCGACATCAACATGATCAAGATCTTCGAGGAGAAGGGCATCCACTGGGCCGACGGCATGACGCCGATGATGGAAGCGCGCGCCGTCAAGAACGTCGACGAACAGGAATGCTTCCGCATCGTCGGCGCCATCGGCGACGCCACGCACTGGGAATGCATGAAGTTCCTGCGCCCCGGCATCACCGAGAACCAGGTGACTGCGCACCTGATGGAATACCTCTACAATTTCCCGGGCATGGAGGACGTCGAGGACGTCATCGTGTCGTCGGGCCCGAACACCTGGCCGAACTGGCGCAACTTCTCCGACCGTATCATCCAGCCGGGCGACATCGTGTTCATGGATTTGGCCGCGCTGACCTGGAACGGCTACAAGTCCTGCTATTACCGCACCTATTGCGTCGGCAAGGAGCCATCGAAGGAGCAGAAAGAAACCTACGATACCGCGCTGAAGTGGCTGTACGATTCGATCGGCGCGGTGAAGGTCGGCGCCACCACCCGCGACATCGCGCTGAAGTGGCCGTCGGCGAAGGAAGCCTGGGGCTACGAGGACGAAGATCAAGCCGCAGCCAATCTGTGGGGCCATGGCCTCGGCCTTGCCCAATACGACCAGCCGGTCATCTCGCGCATCTGGTCGCTCGATCATCCGATCGAGATCAAGGAAGGCATGACCTTCGCGCTGGAGACCCAGCACGGCAAGAAATTCCATTACGGCGTGCGCATCGAAGAGATGCTGATCGTCAAGAAGGACGGGATCGAGATCACCTCGAACTTCCCGGTCAAACAGATCACCGTCGTCGATCCGCTGCCGGGCTACGGCGATCACGTGAAGTGACCTCGGCTTGCCGAGGTCGTCCCTGGGCCGGCGTGCCGCGCCGTGACCCGGGGATCATTTTAGTGCAATAATCCATCTCCATTTGCGCCGGGAAAATCCGGCGGCACCGCGCGAAATAGTCGGATATTCGCAATGACCGCCTTCATCCTGCCGCTCAGCGATGCCGCCGCGACCGATCCCGAAAGGGTCGGGCCGAAGGCGGCCAATCTGGCGGCGCTGACGCAGGCCGGCCTGCCGACGCCGGGCGGGTTCGCACTGACGGCGGAAGCCTACCGGCACCAGCTCAACCAACTCGGCATCGCCGAGATGGCGGCGCTTTACAACACTGGGGACATCCCGGCGCAGCGCAAGCTGTCGGTGCAGGTTCGCCTTGCACTCTATCAGCAGCCGATCGCGCCGGAGATCCTCGAGCCATTGCTCGCCGCGTGGCGCGCGCAGCGCGCCGACGGCTCGCTCGGCGCGGTGCGCTCGTCGGCGCTGATCGAGGACCGCGAAGGCGCCAACTTCGCCGGCCAGTTCGAAAGCTTCCTCGGTCTCACCGACGAAACAGAATTCCTCACCGCGGTGCGCGCCTGCTGGGCTGCGTTATGGACCTCGCAGGCGCGGCGCTACATGGAAAACCACGGCCTGTCGCCGGCCGATACCGCCATGGGTGTTCTGATCCAGCCGGTGGTGGCGGCGCGCGCATCGGGCGGCGGCTTGAGCGAGACCGCCGAAGGCCACATGCTCATATCGGCGACCTGGGGCCTCGGTTCTGCGATCGCCCAGGGCGAGGTGGTGCCCGACCGCATCGTGCTCGCCAAAAACGGCTTTTTCCGCTCGGTTCAAGCCGGCCGCAAAAGCCATCGCGATACCTGTGCGCACGGCGCCGCCGCGCCGCAACTGGTGCCGGATGACCTGGTGAGCGAGCCTTGCCTGACACCGGGCGAGGCGGTGACGCTCGGCCGCCTGCTGCGCAAGTGCGAGCAACTCGCCGGTGCGCCGGTCGAGATCGAATGGGCGATCGACGACGCCGGCTTCAAGCTGCTGCAGTCGCGGCCGCTGCATGTGCAGCCGGCGATCGTGCCCGATGACATCTGGCTCAAGCATCCAGGCCTCAACGGTCATCCCGCCGGCATCGGCTGGGGCGAGGGCCGCACCGTGGTGGTCAACTGCGAGTGCGAAATCGAGCGGGTGCGGCCCGGCGATATCCTGGTGACCCGCGTCGCCGGCCCGGCGCTGAGCCATATCCTGCCGCGCGTCGCCGGCGTTGTCGCCGAGCTCGGCGGCTCGACATCGCACATGGCTTCACTCGCGCGCGAACGCGGCATCCCGATGGTGTTGGGCGTGCTCGACGCCACGCGCAAGATTCCCGACGGCGTGCAGTGCGCGGTCGACGGCGTCGCCGGCATCGTGCGATGGCAGCGGTGAAGCGCAAACCCCGCGTCTTCATCACCCAGCCGATCGCGCCAGGCGCGCTCGAGCGGCTACGCAGTTTCGCTCAGGTCAAGATGAACCCGGATTCGAGCAGGATCATCGCCAAACCAAAGCTGATCGCGGCGGTGAAGAAGTGCGACATCCTGTTCTCGCTGCTGCACGACAAGATCGACCGCGCGGTGCTGCGCGCCAATCCGCAGCTGCGCGCGGTCACCTCGATGTCGATCACACCCGACAACATCGACCTGCTGGAAGCCGCCAAGCAGGGCATCGTCGTCACCGTGGTGCCGCCGATCGTGGCGGAATCGGTGGCCGACCTGCATATCGGACTGATGATCGCGGCGGCGCGCCGCATGATCGAAGGCGATCGCTCGGTGCGCGCCGGCCATTTCCCCGGTTCGCAGTCGAACCACCTCGCCGGCGGCTTCGTCTACCGCAAGACGCTCGGCCTTGTCGCCGTCGGCCGCATCGGCCAGGCGACGGCGCGGCGCGCGCGCGGCTTCGACATGCGGCTGATCTATTGGGGGCCGCGCCGCAAGCCGGAGCTCGAACGCGAGCTCGGCATGGAATACATGCCGCTCGACCAATTGCTGGGCGAGGCCGACTTCGTCTCGCTGCACCAGCCGCTCAATGCCGAAACCCGGCATATGATCTCGGACCGCGAGTTCGGGCTGATGAAGCCGTCGGCCTTCATCATCAACACCGCGCGCGGCGCCGTCATCGACGAGGCGGCGCTGGTGCGTGCGCTGAAGAAGAAGAAGATCGCGGGCGCCGGTCTCGACGTATTCGAGAACGAGCCGAACGTGCCGCCGGCGCTGCTGAAGATGAAGAATGTGGTGCTCACGCCGCATCTCGGCAGCGCCGTGATGGACATCCGCGAGCAGATGGCCAACATCGTGGTCGACAATATTCAGGTGCTGATCGACGGCGGCTTGCCGCCCAATTGTGTCAACCCGCAAGTACTTAAGCCGGCCTGACGGGCGCGATCGCCAAACCGGGAGAGGCGTTATGACGGATTTGCCCAAGCTCGACGTTGTCATTGCCAACAACTTCGG
>Ga0335082_10010100_pt1 | contig 10248 bp, 7 predicted proteins | sample Lox_Sample_41_FD_206718 | JGI IMG/M metagenome (GOLD analysis project Ga0335082, IMG submission 206718) | Soil microbial communities from Loxahatchee National Wildlife Refuge, Florida, United States - Lox_Sample_4.1 | ecosystem: Environmental > Terrestrial > Soil > Wetlands | place: USA: Florida...
GCCGCCGCGATCATCGCCGCTGTGCTTCTGTTCCTGACAGGGCCGCTGAGCTATGTGCCAACGCCAGCTTTGGGCGCGGTTTTGATTTTCGCCGCGCTTTCGCTCTTTAACGTCAAATCACTTCGAGAATTCTGGCGGATCGATCGCACCGAGTTTGCTCTGGCGACCGTCGCCATGCTTGGGGTCGTTGCGGTTGGCGCCATCAACGGCATTTTGGTCGCTATAGGTTTGGCATTGGCGCGCTTCGTCAAGCAGACGGCGCGGCCGCGCGACGAGGTTTTGGGGACGGTCGAGGGCTTGCAGGGATTCCATTCGATCGAGCGTCATGCGGGCGCCAAGACGTATCCCGGGATCGCACTGTTTCGCTTCAACGCACCTCTCACGTTCTTCAATGCCGATTATTTCAAACAACGGGCCCTCGCCGCTGCGGACACAGCCGGAAGCGAACTAAAATGGTTTGTTATCGACACGATCCCGATTGCCGACATCGATATTAATGGTCTGTACGCGCTGCGCGACTTGAAGGAAGAGCTGGAGGCACGTGGCGCAACCTTGGTGCTCGCTGGCCGTCGCACCGAGTTTCTTAATTGGTTTCAGAAGATCGGTATCTACAAGACGGATCATGACAACCTGATATTTCCGACTTTGCGTCAGGCCCTGAAGGCCTACCAACGCAAATTTGCCGCCGGACGGTCGGCGGAGGGTGGGCGGAAACAATTGGGCTAATTCGGCCATATCGGTAGCAATAGGCTGGCCGTACCGGAGGGATGTGCTGCGCCTGTCGCGATGAAGTTTCCGCGCCCATATTACATTCATCTCAAAAAAGCCGCGGACCGCAGCCCGGTTTCATCAGCAGCCGAAGGCTTCCATCGTCATGCGCCGCATTTCGAGAAGTCAAAACGCTCGCAAAATAAGGCCTACTGTACCAAGGGGCAGGTTGACCCCCGCCCGGCGCGAATGACTAATTTAACGTCGCCATCAAAATACGAGGGTTATCATGTTGCGGGTATTTGGGTCATTGTTAGTTCTTTTCTCCGCCACCTTGGCGTCCGCGCAGACGCAATTTCCGTCTGACAGTCGTCTGAAAACCATCGTGAACACAAAAATCATCAAAATTGCCTACCGGACCGATGCCACCCCGTTTTCTTTCCTGAATGCAACCAAAGAGCCGGCGGGCTTTTCGATTGATGTCTGCAAGCTCGTCGTCGGCGCCATCCAAAAGCAGCTTGGCCTCGATAACCTCAAGGTCGGATGGGTTCCGGTAACGGTGAATTCGCGGTTTGCTGCCGTCGCTTCTGGCAAGGCCGACATGGAATGCGGCTCAAGCACCGTGACGCTTGGACGCATGAAAGAAGTCGATTTCTCCACCTTCATCTTCGTGGAAACGACCGGTGTCGTCGTGAGCAAGGCGTCGAATATTCGAACCTTTGCCGACATAGCCGGAAGAAAAATCGCAGTCGTCGCCGGCACGACGAACGAAAAAGCCATCATCGCTCAACTCAAGCAGCAAAAAATCGAAGCGACCGTAATTTCCGTGAAAGACGGCGGCGAAGGCATTGCCATGCTGGAAGCTGGCAATGCTGACGCTTACGCCAGCGACAAGCTGTTGCTGGTTGGCGCCCATATTAAAGACCCGGCCAAATTCGTGATGCTTCCCGACGAACTGTCAGTCGAGCCCTATGCCATTGCTTTGCCGCGCGGAGACTGGGCTCTACGTCTAGCGGTCAATACCGGCCTGGCGCAAATCTACCGAAGCGGAGAGATCGTCGGCGTGTTTAGAACATGGTTCGATCGGATCGGTTTGCAAATGAGCCCCGCGTTAAGAATCATGTATGGTCTAGGCGCGCTGACCGACTGATCGAGCATGAGAGGGCTTGCGATGACGAGACTGCTGGCGGCAACCACGCTCGCACTGTTTGCGTTGACGTCTGGCGTTCTGGCGGCGATGGACTCGAAGCGGACTGTCACGGCCGTCGATGAAAATGCGAGGGCGTTCAGCTGCAGTGCCGGTGCCGGCGAGCCAAGCTGGACGTACAAGACGACGGATAAGACAGTGATCCGAATGAGCGAGCAGCGAGTCCGGCTGTCCCACGCGTGGCACCGCGGCCATTTCTCGGACATCAAGGTGGGCAGAATTGTTACGGTTCGCTATCACCTGCATGGGCACGATCGAATTGCGGAACGGGTGATCGTTTACCCGGCGCAGTGATGGCAATGGCCGCTCCGGTCGTAACTGCCGGGCGTTGCCAGCAGAACAGCTGTGGGTCGCGCGATATCCCTCTCATCGCCAGCGACGACCGGTGGACAAAATAATCTAAAGATCGAACCGTAGCTTAGAGCCGCACCCGTAACTAGCCGGCTCTGAGCGGGTCTGCTGTCCGCCGTGGGCGGTGGAAGAGCAGCCGCGGGTTGGTCGCGGCGACAGCTATCTTGGCTGGCCGTTGATCCAGATCGGCCGTCGGCCCGATAGGCAGCACAATCTCGAATCGCGCTCCCCCATCGTCATCGGATGACACGGAAATCTGGCCGCCATGCCGTTCGACGATCATCCGGCATATCGCCAGGCCCATTCCCATGCCGTTCTTCTTTGTCGTGACGAAGGGATCAAATATCCGGCCTAATTGTTCGGGCCGGATTCCTGGGCCTGAATCCGACAAAGAAATACAAATTCTATCGCGGTCGCGCTTCGTCGTTCGGACGGTCAGGTTCCGCGCTGTTGAACAACTCTTCATGGCATCGATGGCATTGCTGATCAAATTGATTACAACCTCCTGCAGTTGCCCCTTGTGGCCGAGGACGACCGGGAGATCGGTTTCCAGTTCGGCACGAGAGGTGATGCCGTTGTTATCCAGGTCTTGCCGCGAACCTCGCAGCATTTTGGAGATCACGTCGTTCATATCGACTTGCTGCAACTGCTCGTGGAAATTTCCGAACAAGCCACGAACGCTATTGAAGATTTCATTTGCGCGAAGGCTGCTGTCAAGGATATCGCCGGCAATCTCGCGCAGCTCATTGAGGTCCGGCATTGGACCACCAATGATCAACTGTGCCGCTTCGGCGTTGTTGGCAATGCTGCTGAGAGGTTGTCGCGCCTCATGAGTAATGGCAGCGAGCGCCGCATCCAGGCTTGTCAGCTTGCGGCTGCGCTCGAGCTGAAGCGCCAGATTGGCGCGCGCGAGGCGTACGTCTTGCTGAATCGTTTCTGCGAGCAGGGCAAGCAAAACGGTTATCGACGCAGAAAAGGAGAGAAAACGACTTGCGTAAAAGCCGAGACTGAAGCGGCTTCCGATGACAAAAGTGACTATTGCGAGCTCCGCTACTAGGACGACTACTGAAATCGTCAGCCAGAGATCGAAAACCGATTTTTCCCGACGCAACAGTAGCGTCAGCAGCGCAACGACGCTGACCGAAAAATCGAATCCGGTGGCGATGTTTGCCAAAGGCGTAAAACCGCGTCGATCGGCAAAGAGGGCAGGCAGTTCATTGCCATATTCCACCGTAATCCACGTCAGCACGGCAACGAGACCGGCAATGAACGCGCCGCTCCAATACACCGTCGTGGCGGTGAGGGTGTGCGTCTCGCGCGGCAGGAACGTATAGCCGATCATCGCCGCCGGCAGTCCGAAATGCCAGAAGATGTAAAGCCATGCCGTGGTTTGCAGCCCGGCGCCAAACAAGCCGGCAGGCGCAAAGGCGCCGGGAAAAGTCAAGGCGTGCGGAACGATGATCAGCGCGTCGAACAAAAAGCCGCTGGCCAGCAGCAGCAGACCGCGCGAGCCGATGGTCACGGCCTGGCTCGCCAGCAGCGCTGCGATCACAAGATCGCACACGACAACCACGGCTTCGGTGGCGGGTATGAAGCCGTCCATCGCCCGCAACTGGACAGCGCCGTATGGGATGACAATCGCCGTCGCGGCCAGCACCACGACGGCCACCGAGAGCGCGAACTGACGCTGCCGTGCCGTCGGCGTTAGCGTCGCCAGCGAGGCGTCCCATATTGTACGCGTGACCATAATCGCCCCAACGCTAACATTAAGCCGACTGTAAACCTAAAAGATTTCGCGCAGAGAGAGCAGGTAAGAGGCTACCGTGCGGTTGCAAACATTTCGCGATAGGCCGATCCAGATTTAATAAATCTGTCTTGCTTGCAATGCCGCCGTACCCCGATGCTTCCTGCGACCCGTTATCTAGTATTGCATCGCACCATGCCGGTGTGGTGGCGATCACACCAATTTATCGATGAACGAGATTAGCTGGCTAGTCGGCTCAACTCTGGCGCAGCCGATCTGGCATCGCGAGCGATCGAAAATGCGCAAGATGCGCACGCTGCGGGGCAGCGTACAAACCGCGGAGGAGCGGTCTGGGCGCGGCGTCGGACAGCGCCTCAGCCCTTGACCTTGGCCATCACGTCGACCGCTTTCTGTGCCGGATTGTCGAGGCAATGCTCGATAAAATCGTCGGTCTGCTTGTGCAAGACCTCGAGGTCGAACTTGCCGCTTCCCGACTTGCCGAGGAAATAACCGTGCAGGAAGGCGATGGCGACGTCGCGGTTAGCGCCGCTCTCGCGCATCACGTCCTTGCAGGTGTATTGCTCGACCGTGCGCGGCTGCGGTTCGGCGGAAACCGCCGATGCAGCGATGAGGCCCGCTATAAGCACTGAGGCGTAGGAGAGAGCCATTTTGCCGCGCACGGTCATGTGAGGTTCCCTTTTATTTGAATTTGCAGTTGGACCGGCGCAAGAGGCCGATGCAACGCGACGCATCGCTGTTAAAAGTGATGGCCCCGAGCGTCCCGGGGCTATCGTCATTCGAAAATGTAAACATTTCACCTGGCCGGACGCCCGTCATGGTACGCGCACCCGGCGCCGTCGACGGGCGAGACGCGCGCGGCATTTGCTCCGCGCAATAAGTGCCGTCGATCGCAGGATTGCAGGTTTGCGCGGTTGCGCCGCCGGCCATAGCTGCGAGGAAAACTATAAGGACAGTCGTACGCAGCACGTTCAAGGCCTCACGTAAGACGGTCGCGGAAGTGGACGCTCCTGCGAGCTCACAGTTGCAGCGCCGCTTCCGCCGGCGTGTATTTCAGCTTCAGGGCTTCCGCGACGGCACGATTGGTGATCATGCCGTCATATACATTCAGGCCGTTGCGCAGATGTTCGTCATCGTTGAGTGCACGGTGCAGGCCGAGATCGGCGAGCGCTAGTACGAACGGCAGCGTACAGTTACTGAGGGCGAAAGTCGAGGTACGGGCAACCGCGCCGGGAATATTGGCGACGCAATAGTGAACGACGCCGTCGACAATATAGGTCGGATTCGAATGCGTGGTCGGCCGCGAGGTTTCAGCACAGCCGCCCTGGTCGATGGCGACGTCGACGATCACCGATCCTGCCTTCATCGCCTTCACTGTGCTTGCCGTGATCAGCTTCGGCGCCGCCGCGCCTGGAATGAGCACGGTGCCGATCACGAGATCGGCGCGCTTGCACAGCGTCTCGACCGCGTCTCGGGTCGAGAATACGGTACGGACGCGCGCGCCGAGCTGATGCGATATGCGCCGCAGCGCCTCGGGATTGCGGTCGACGACGGTGACGGTGGCGCCCATGCCGACACTGATGATCGCCGCATGCGTACCGGCAACTCCGCCGCCGAGAATGACCACGTCGGCCGGCGGCACGCCCGGCACGCCGCCGAGCAGGACGCCGCGCCCGCCGTTCTCTTTTTCGAGGCAGCGCGCGCCGGCTTGCGGCGCCATGCGGCCGGCAACCTCCGACATCGGAGTCAGCAAAGGCAGGGTGCGCTGAGGGCTCGTCACAGTCTCATAGGCGACGGCCGACACGCCGGAGGCGATCAAATCGTCGGTCTGTGCGCGATCGGGCGCAAGATGAAGATACGTAAACAGGATCTGCCCGCGGCGAAGCTTCTTGCGTTCGGGCGCCTGCGGCTCCTTGACCTTCACGACCATCTCGGCGCGGGAGAATACGGCGTCGGCGTTAGCAACAATTTCGGCGCCGGCTGCCTCGTAATCCACGTCCGATAGGCCGGCGCCGACGCCGGCGTCTGCCTCGATGATGACCTTATGCCCCTTGGCGGTGAGTTCGCGCACCGTCGAAGGCACAAGCCCGACGCGATACTCGTTGTCCTTGGTTTCCTTCGGCGAGCCGACAAGCATGATTATTCGTCTTGTTCGCGGTTGGCTTAATCGGCGCACCGCCGTTTGCTTTTTGTGCACCTGCGACGCAATCGTCCGGGGAGATTCGATCTAAACTTCCGACGCGGTCGTCTACTTCCCCTTTGCGGCCGCTTTCGAGGCTTCGTAAGCATCGCGGTAACCGCGGGCAATCGCTCTGACGCCGCGGCCAATATCTTCGTAAGCCTCGTCGGGTAGGTTGGCGAGGGAAACACGCAACGACCAATTGGGAGCCTCGAAGCCGCCGCCATTCAGCAGCACGATGCCGTGTGCCTCGGCCAATCGGAAGGCAAGGTCGAGCGGATGGATATTCTTCTTCAGATATTCAACCGCTTCATCGCCGATGTTCTTGCGGGCCCAGAACTCGAAATCGATCAGGCCGTAATAAGCGTCAAAATTCGGGTTCGGGGGAAGCTCGAGGCCCATGCCTTCCAGCAGCGCTATAATGCGCTTGTGGACGATTTCCATGCAGGCCTTCTGATATTCTTTTTTGGCATCCATCAACTCGTAGAGCGAGAACATGGTCATCATCACCTGCTGCGGCAGCGAGAGCCCCGCAGTGTGGTTGAGAGCAATGTCGCGGCTGTCGGCCACGATGCGATCGATGAATTTCAATTTCCGTGGTTCCAGCGTTAGCCCGCCGTAACGCTTGTCCAGCGCTTTCACATGTTCGGCCGGCAGCTTGGCGATCATGTCGTCAAAGATGTTTTTCTCATGGACCGCGATGGTGCCCAGGCGCCAACCGGTGCAGCCGAAATACTTGGAATAAGAATAGACGCCGATGGTGTTATACGGCAGCTCGCCGAGCAGCGAGCGGAAATCATTGACGAACGTTCCATAGACGTCGTCCGTCAGCAGCATCAGGTCGGGGCGCTTGGTCTTCACGAGGTTCACGAGCTTGGCGATCGTTTCCCGGCTCATGGCCATTCCGGTCGGATTGCCGGGATTGACGATGAAGAACGCCTTGATCTTCGGATCTTCCAGCTTCTTGAGCTCGGCGTCGGAATACTGGAAACGATTTTCCTGCGGCGCCGCGATGTTCACGACCTTGAGGGCGTAGTCCTCCAGATGCGTCATCTCGATGTAGGGCGTGAAAATCGGCGTGCCGAGCGCGATCGTGTCGCCGGGAAACAGCAGCCGGTTGGCCTTCAGCGATTTGAAGATGTAGCACATCGCGGCGGTGCCGCCCTCGACCGCATAGATGTCGAATTTGCCGGCTGGGTGCGGTTTGCCGCACATCGCCCACATCAGGTATTCGTGCACGATCCGCTCGTTGTGCACCAGCATGCGGTCGGGCACCGGATAATTGTCGCCGATAATCGAGTCGACGAGCTCATGCACGAACGCGTCGCGGTCGAAGCTGAATGTCTTGACCGCAAATTTGACCATGTCGGAGAGGAAGTCCGCACCCGGTATGTCCTTGTGGCTTTCAAGCCAGCCGTCGAGGCGGGAGGCGATGCCCTTGGCTTGTGGCATTCCGCCGATGCCCGGCTCGTGGTCCATGACCCGCTTGCTCTCGGTGATGGCGAACTGGCCGAGCAGGAAGAAGCCCTCGCGCGGCGTCGTCGAGATCCAGTTGGGATTGCCGCGGCCGGCATTGAGAAACGCGGACTGTGTCGTCTTCGACGTTTTCTTGGCGAGATCGATAAGTTCGTTCTTGATCTCGAATGGTCCCAGCGCCTCGAATTTTTTCAACGTGAGGATGTCAGCCATGTGGCACTCCCGATTCTAACTGCGTTCGAACCAAAGGAAGGATGATTTCGCGCCTAGCCCAGCATCATGACGAGCACCATCCCCCAGATGGTCAGCAGCGTATTGCCGACCGCGTAGGTCACGGTGTAGCCGAGCGCGGGGATCTGGCTCTTGGCCTGATCCGTGACCATGCCGAGCGAGGCCGTCGTCGTGCGTGCGCCGGAGACAATGCCGAGCAACAAGGCATCGTGGAATTTGAAGATGTACTTGCCGACGAACATGCCCAGGAACAGCGGAACCGACGTCGCCACTATACCCCACAGGAAGAGGCTGAAGCCGAGCTTCTGCAAACCGGCCACGAACGCGGGTCCCGAGGAGATGCCGACGATGGCGATGAAGATGTTGAGGCCAACCGAGTTCATGAACCACACGGTCGGCGACGGAATGCGCCCGAACGTCGGGCGTACCGAACGCAGCCAGCCGAAGAACAGGCCGGAGAACAGAGCGCCGCCGGCGGTGGACAGAGTGAGCGGAATGCCGCCGACCTTGTAGACGAAGGCGCCGGCCAGTGCGCCGATGGCGACGGCGCCGCCGATGAAGGCGACGTCCGCAATATCGGTCGGGCGGTCGAGAACGCCGAGCGCCTTGGTTGCCTTCGCAATATCCTGCGTGCGGCCGACCAGGGTAACGATGTCGCCCCGGTTCAGCTTGGTGTCCGGCAGGATCGGGATTTCCGTGGCAATCGCGCCGCGCGCGATCCGGCGAAGGAAGATGCCGCGCGCCATCGGCATCTTGGATAACTCAAGCAGCGTCTTGCCGTCCACGTCCTTGCTGGTGACATAGACGTCGACGCCCTCGGCCGGCACCGCCAGCAGTTCGCGGTCCTCGACCTCTTCGGCCTGTGCGCCGAGAATGTTGACCAGCACTTCGCGACGCCCGGCGACGGCGACGATGTCGCCGGCCTGGATGACCGTATCGGGACCGGCCTCAATGATCTCACCGTTGCGGCGGAGGCGCTCGACGAACACACGCTGATCGGGCACCAGGGCCTCTGCTTGTTCCGCGGTCTTGCCGACCGCCGGCCCGCCGGCCCTCGCGCGGTAGGCGCGCAGGTCGAACTGATGCCAGGCAAGGGTGCCAGCCGCCTGCTTACTGCCGCCGCCATGTTCTTCCATGTAGCGTTTGCAGGCCTCGACAAGATTGATGCCGAGCAATGGCGGGCCGATCAGGGCAATGATGATCGCCGAGCCGACTGTGCCGAAGATGTAGGTGACGGCATAGGCAACCGGCATGATGTCCAGCATCGGCTTGATCTGGTCAGGCGACAGACCCGTGCGGTTGATGGCATCGGTCGCTAGGCCCATCGATGCGGAAATTGTCTGCGAGCCGGCATAGAGACCGGCGGTGGCGCCGAGATCGTAGCCGGCGATTTTGGCGATAGCGAACGGCGCGAGCAGACAGAACACGCACTGAACCGCAGAGAAGATGGCCTGCGGCACACCATCCTGCGCGATGCCGCGCACAAATTGCGGGCCGACGCCGTAGCCGATGGCGAAGAGGAACATCAGGAAGGCGAAGGGCTTCAGCGGCCCGGTCACCGTAATGCCAATTTGGCCGATGATCACCGCGGCGATCAGCGTTGCCGTCACCGCGCCAAGACCGATACCCTTGAAGGTGAACGAGCCGAAGTAATAACCCAAACCCAGCGCCAGGAAGATGGCGATCTCCGGGTACTGCTTCAGTGTGGCGAAAAACCATTGGATCATGATGTCACCCGTTCAGGCGATAGGGCGCCGTTGCCCCACGGTCGTTAAGTTTCATCGTGAGGAGTTTCACGCTGCTCGTTTCGGCTGTGTTCCCGCTAGTTTTGCCAGCGCGTCCGGGCGGACAAGCTTCAATCCTTCGGTCGCGCTGTAACCATGAATCTCCTTCACATCTAATTTGCGCATGAAGTCGATCGTTTCCTTGGTGATCACCTGGCCCGGCACCATGATCGGGAAGCCAGGCGGGTAGGGGATGACGAAATTGGCTGAAACCAATTCGGGTCCATTCTTGAGCCGCCGGTCGATCTCGGGATCGGAGAGTCGGATGTATTCGCAACCGGCTGCGTTGTACGCGGCATAGAAGCCGCTGCGGATGTCGCCTTCATTGGTGCGCTTGCCCGCGTCCTTGCGATAGCTCTCGTGGAAGCAGGAGAAATTTGGGAGATCCGGCACATCTGTCATGAGGCTCTTGACCCGCGCCTCAAACTCTTTGCGCACGTTCGGCCCGCCTTGGGCTAGCCGCTGGTCGATCTCGCGGCTGACTTCCACGAGAACGCGGATCAGGTGTGCGACGTCGCTGCGCGTGTTGTTGATATTCGATTGCAGCAAA
>Ga0335082_10010101_pt1 | contig 10248 bp, 3 predicted proteins | sample Lox_Sample_41_FD_206718 | JGI IMG/M metagenome (GOLD analysis project Ga0335082, IMG submission 206718) | Soil microbial communities from Loxahatchee National Wildlife Refuge, Florida, United States - Lox_Sample_4.1 | ecosystem: Environmental > Terrestrial > Soil > Wetlands | place: USA: Florida...
GCCCATCTCGCTGGAGGTCACCCCCTCGGGCGCGAGCCGCGTGGCGAGCTCGCGCGCGGCCTCGCGGCCGACATCATCAGTGCGGAATACCTGCACGATGCGCGCCGTGCCGCCCGCGCTCTTCTGCGCGGCTACGTCGTGAGCCACCAGGCCCGCTTCCAGCAGCACGCCCTTGGACAGATACAGGTTGTCGAACTGGCCCTCGGCTGCGACCGGCAGGTCGACGTTCGGGAACAGGCACGGCAGCGACTGTGCTTCGCAGAAACGATGCACCGGGGACCAGTCGCGGCCGCCGACGCCTGAGATCACGGCGAACACCGGCTGCTTCCCCTGGTAGTCGCGCAGCTGGGCCTCCCAGGTCTCCGATGCGCCATGCAGCTCCCACACGTGCAGCTGCCAGGTGCGAAATGCCTTGAACATCATGCGGCGCGAGGAGCGCAGGCGCGGCGCATCGCCGCGCCGGTAGTGGTTCTTGTCCGCGAAGAACTGCTCGAGCACGTCGAGCACCCCGGCGCGGGTCACGGGATCCGCGTCCGGGGTCACGACGGTCGCAAAGTGCAGCAGCTGCTCGGTGACGCCCGGGACCTTGCCCGGTGAGAGGTGCCGCAGGTACGCAATCAGCGCCGCCATGTCCTCATCACCGAGCGCGTAGTGCGGCATGAGGTAGCCGAGCGGCTTGCCGTCGGCCCCGATCCCGGTACGGATCGCCTGGGCGAGCGTCGCATCGGTGTACGGGTCTCGGTCGGCCCGCATGCCCTCGACGAAAGGCAGGTCGAGGTCATCGACCTCCCCGGCACGCGGGTGATAGAGGTAGCTGCCGGCGACGGGCGGAATGCTGGTGCGCCCTTCCTTCATGCCCAGCCCGCTGCGGCGGTGGCAGTTGATGCAGGCAGCCGCGGCCCCGGTGAGCGACAGCCCGGTGCCGCGCTCGGCCCGCAGCGGCTCGCCGCTCGCCTGCAGGCCCTCGCGGTAGATGCGCTCGCCCTCGCTCGCCCCTTCCGCCGCCCGCAGCGCGCAGCAGGCCACGAGCAGCGTCAGCGCCGCGGCGCGCAGCGTGAGGCGACGCCGGCTCACTTCGCGGCGACGAGCCGCTTGTACTGCTGCAGCAGGTCGTCGGGTGTGGCGAGGCCGTCGATGCGCACCCAGGGCTGCCCGGGTGCCGCCCGCATCAGGGTCGCCGGGGCGTGGCTCATCTTGTCGCCCCGGTAGATGTCGAAGGCACGCTGCGCGGTGAGGCTGGCCTCCAGCGTCCCGGTGTAGTGCTGCCAGCCGGGAGCGGCGCCGAACTGGTGTGCGTACTCGAGCAGCCGCGCGGGCGTGTCCTCCTCGGGGTCGATGGAGATGGACATCAGGTGCACGCCCGCGGCATCGGCGCCGAGCTTGCGCTGGAACGCCGCGAACACCTGGCTCATCAGCGGGCAGGTCGAGCCGCAGCTGGTGAAGATGAAGTTGAGCACCACCGCCCGGCCGTCGTTCATCTCCTGCGGCAGTGACACCAGGTGGCCGTCCTCGCGCAGCAGCTTGACGTCGGGCACCTCGTAGCTGACCGACTGCACCCGCGTGGCCGCCACCGCCGCGCCCGGCATGTAGGCGCCCTCGTGCATGGCGCCCGTGGCATCGCCGGCCCGTGCGGCCGGAAGAACGAGCAGCGCTGCGAACAGCGCAATGCTCAGAGAATAGCGGTTCATGAGCGTCCCGGCCCTCCGCGCCTGTTATTGAACGATCAGCCCGTCGACCCGGAAACTGCCCACCACGACGCTGACGCGATCGCCGGGCCTGACCAGGTTGCCCTTGTTGGAAAAGGCCATCCAGTAGACCTTGCCCGACTCGAGCTCGGTCGACTGCCGCAGCGGCCCCACCTTGTCCATGACGGGAATCTGCAGGGCGATGTTCTTCTTCGCCGACACCATCATCGGCGCGGCGGTCTTGTCGATCAGCACCTTCGCCTTGCGGGTGTCGACCACGCGGTAGCTGAAGCGGATCAGGTTGCCGGCGTTGGTCTGGTGCGCCTGCATCGAGTCCACGCCCCACTGCAGCGCGTAGGCGAGGTCGGCGTGCTCGAGATGCTGGGCGGCGAGGTACGGCGAGCTCTTGTGTCCCTTGCCGGACGTATGGTGCGCGCTCGCTGCACCCGGATGCGCGTGCGCGTCCGCCGCCGCGGCAGGGACGGCCGGATCGACGGCACCGGCCCGTGAGCACGCCAGCGCCAGCAGCGCGGCCGCCATCGGGACCCGCAGAGTACGGCTTCGCATGGCGGCCTCCTCAGGTGGACTTGGTGAAGCGCGCGTCGTCCAGCTTCGGATTGACCGTCACGCTGTCGATGACGATCTTCTCCGCCTGCGCCACGCCGTTCACGCGGGTCTCGATGAGGTGCGGCATCACGAGCCTGCCTTCGGAGCGGTACTCACGCAGGAAGATCTCCACGTTGTGCGGCTTGCCATCGAGCTTGCGCGGCTCGCCCTCCACCTTGGTCTCGAGGAAGGTGCTGCTGTTCACCCACACGTGCCGCACCTGGCCACCCTTCTGGGTCACCTTCAGCTTGTAGGTGAGCTGGTCTTCCACCCGCTCGGTGCCCGCGAGCTCGACGCGCGCGCCCTTGGCGGCATAGTCGATCAGGTAGCCGTCGATGCCGGGCTGGACCTGGGCCTGCCTGAGCTCATCGGCGGAGTACGCGTCCCAGCCGGCACGACCGAGATAGGGGCGCAGCTTCCAGCCGCTCGCGCCGTCGTAGACCTGCACCGCGGTCTGGCCGCTGAACTGGATCTCGAGGCGCGTCTTCAGCGGGCGCTGGTAGTCGAAGGTGAAGGGCAGCATCGACTCATCGCGCTGCCTGGTCTCGAGCTTACCCTTGGTGACCACTTCGTAGTGCGTGGCACCCGCGCCCATCTTGCCCTTCCAGGTGAGGCTGTGCAGCTCGTGCCAGGCGGCGGCCCCGCCCCGTGCCGCGACCACGCGCTCCACGATCTGGGCCGCGCTCAGGCCTGGTGTACCGGCAGATGGCTCGGCGGCCACGGCGGCGCCGAGGGCGCTGGTAAATCCCAGGATGACAGTCGTCGCAGTCGTTCTCAGCATGCTGTTGTCACTCCACGAAAATCCCTGTGTCTTGATTCTTCTTTCACCGCAATGCGCCGGGGCCCGACCGGCGTCGGGCCCCGGCTCTCCGCCCCCTCTGAGTTAGGGCACGTTGCCTCCCGCGAAGTTGTCGATGCGCGCGGCCAGGCCCGGTACCTGCACACCGATGCGCCCGCCGCCGGTGGTCCAGGTGGCCACGTTCGGCAGCTGGCGGGTCCCGATGAGCGTCGCGGTGCCACCAGTGCTCTTCCAGACACTCACGAGGCCGGCCTGGTCGACCGTCGCGGTGAGCGTATCGCCGAGTGCGAGGTTGCCGAAGCCGGTGAGGGCCGCGCCAACGGTGCTGTACGACCCACCGTTGTTGGTAGTGGTCGCCACCGTGATGCTGCCGCCACCGCTGTTGCTGTACTGCACCCGCACGAAGTTCTGCTGCAGGCCGGCGTTGTTGGTGCTGCCAGTGGCCTTCAACATCAACGCCCAGCTGCTGGTGGCGATCGGCGTGCTCGCGAGCGTGAACGCCGCACCCTGACGGTTGCCGAAGAGCGGGCCGCCGCCGCGGCTGCCGTTCCAGTAGGCATTGCCTCCCGTGATGAGCGTGGTCGCGACGCCCGTCGTCACGTTGTTGCCCGTGGTGGCGATCGCGATCGTGTTGATGCCCAGCACCTGGTTCTCATTCCAGGCCACGCCCGCGGGCGCGCCGGTGTTGAGGTTGCCGTTCTGCGCGCGGTTGAAGTCATCGAGGAGCGTCAGCGCCGGAGCGTTGCCGCCGCCACCGCCGCTGCCGCCACCACCGATCTCCACGGCTCCGATGTCGTAACCCGTGCCCTGCGGACGCGGGTTGCCGAAGAAGTCGTGGTTCGGTGCGCCGCTCGGCGTCGCGCGGCTCTGGGCCGCCGAGCCATCGGCGATGGCGTAGTTGCCCAGCGCCGGCAGGCTCGTGTTGCTCGCGGTGTAGGTCGCCGCGTTGCTCAGTGACAGCGGGCCGAAGGTGAGGTTGATCCAGTTGTTGCCCTCATCGACGGTGGCCGCCGGCGTCAGGCCGTTGAGCGAGAACACCGGGTACAGGCCGGTCGTCTCCGAGTGCCCGGGAGGCGCGTGGTAACCCTTGCACTGCAACTGGGCGATCGGATCGTTCGCCGATACCCCCGCGCAGTGCTCGGGCGGAATCCGCGCGCCGTTGCAGTAGCGCTTGATGACGGGCACCACCGCGCCGGCCGAGGTGTTGCCCGGATAGGCACTGGCATCGGTCAGCACCGAGAACGACGGGTTCAGGCGGTAGCCGGTGCCCGAGCCCGGCGTCTGGGTCGGGTCTTCGCGCACGCCGATGTCCCAGTAGACCGTGTTCGCACTGCCGTTGAGGCCGGTGGCATCCGGGTCCGCCGTCCCCGAGACCGGGCAGTTACCGGTCACGGTGCCCTGATCGAGCGACGGGTACAGCGTCACGACCTTCTGCTGGCTCAGCGTCCCGGTGCCGAGCGCCCCCACGCCGATGTGGAACGAGCGGTTCTGGTAGAACAGGTTGTTGGTCATCAGCGGCAGCGATATCCGGCGACACTCGTTACCACCCGACCCGGAGGTGTAGCCGTAGCCACTCGGGCAGGTGAAGGCGTTCGCGCCTCCGTTGGCGGCCATCTCCGCAACCATGTTGGGTGTGTTCAGCATGGTGACGAAGCCCGCCGGCTGATCACGCGAGAAGTCCGTCGTGCCCTGGCAGCTGGCATCCGGACTGCTGCCCGGGTTGCAGTTGCGCGGCGGGGTGGAGGCCAGCGGCGCCCCCAGCGTGTTGAACAGCACGCCGGCGGATGCCGTGGTGTCGTTCGCGACGATGGTGTTGTTGACGAACTTCACCTTGAACGCGTCCTGCATCGACACACCACCACCGTCCCAGCCGGCGATGTTGTTGGCTATGATGTTGTTGGTGATCGTCACGTCGTTCCACACCGAGGAGTTGCGCGGGAAGCTGATCACGTCCGCGCCGTTGACCATCTGCAGCCGCAGGCCGCCGCCGGTGCCGCCCTCGGCCGAGTTGCCGAGGATCAGGTTGGCGTCGATGAGCAGGTTGCGGCCCGTGCCCTCGGGCAGTCCCGGCGGGCAGTCCTGGTCGGTGACGCCGCCGCACTCCGTGCCGTCGGCGAGCGTGCGGTCCGGTGAGGCCGCCAGGATTCCGAGTCCCCCGCCGTTGGTCGGGATGGTCGGGTTCATGCTCTGGTTGAAGATGATCCAGTTGTGGGCAATCGTGCCGTCGTTGATGAAGCCGATGTGCGCCACGCCGCCGGCATCACCCGAGCTCATGTTTCCGCAGATCCAGTTCCAGCGGAACTTGTAGCTGTCGGCCCCCGAGCAGAAGCTGACGCCGCCGGCCGCCGATGGTGTGCCGGAGTACAGCGCATCCCCGACCGACAGGTTGGCCGTCACCGCGTTGTTGTGCACGTTGACGTTGCGGTTGAAGCCGTAGCCGGCCTGCTCGCCGTCGATCAGGCCACTTGAAGGCTGGCCCGGGACCGGCGGCGTGTCGCCGCCAGCGATCGACGGATCCGGGAACTCGCCGTTGCCGACCGTGATGCCGCCGGTGAGCGTGCCGTGATTGCCGTGCACGCGCGTGTTGGCGATCTCCAGGTTGTGGTTCCACGCGTGCAAGAACACCGCGCCGCCGCCCTGCGAGCTGTTGATGACGCTCAGGCCGTCGAGGCTCGAGGGGTTGCAGAGGAAGTTGGCGGTGCCGTAGTCGCGCCCGTCGACCTCGGTCGAGTTGGCCGAGTTGCAGTCGGCGGTCGTGAGGTACTCGTAGCCGGCCGGGAAGCCACCGGCGGCAGAGGCGCCCCAGAAGTCGGTGCTGTCCGCCGGGATCCTGATGCCGCGGCCAAGCTCGGTGACACCCGCTCCTTCGTACGCGCCCATGAGGGTCGGCTCCTGCAGCATCTGCGCCAGGTTACCGTTGCCGGCCACGTCCCAGCCGACGATCGCCTCGAACGGGATGCGGTCGACGCGCTGCTGCATCTTGGCCGGACACTGGTAGGTGCCGGTCGCGTCGTACTGCTGCGCCTCGAAGGTGCCGTCGTTGAGCATCGGGCGGCCGTCGAGGCTCAGGCCGAACAGGCAGTCCACCTGGCGGCGCCACGGATCCATCTTGCCGGCCGGGTGCGCATCGGCGTTGATGAACACCGACTCCGCGCCCACGCCCTGCAGGCGCACCGGCTTCCACACCAGGAGGTTCTCCTTGTAGGTGCCTGGCTCGACGATGATGAGATCGCCGGGCGCCGCGTTGTCGATCGCCGACTGCAGCGGGCTCGGCGCGATGCGGCCGAAGTAGCCGTTCGGGCCGCCCGGGCTGTCGGTGCTGGCGCTGCTCGGGGTGACGTGCGTCGGGGCCTTGCCGCCCACGGTGACCGTCACGGTGTCGATCGACTGCTTGCCATTGCCGGCGATGATCACGAGCTCACCGCACAGCGCCGGGGCGGCGCCGCTCTTGCGCTGCTGCAGGGCGCAGCCGGGCAGGCCGGCGGGCACGTTGCCGCTGATCTGCGTGTCGCTCCAGCTCACCCCAGTGAGCGATCTCGAGACCCCGTCGGTGCCGACCAGCGCGACGCTGCCCGTGCCCTGCGTATCCCCGAAACCGTAATGGCGCGTGATGAACTTGGCGCTGTAGGGCGCGGTGGTGGCCTGCGGTCCCGAGTAGGCGTGGTTGAGGACCTGCCGGTCACCAAGTGCGGTAATCGTGATCTTCTGCGGGCTGCTGCCCGGGGTCACGACGGCCGTGGCGCCGCTGCCACCGTTGCCGTTGATGTTGACGGTGAACGTGCTGGCGCCGTAGCCGGTGCCGCTCGCCGTGAGCGCGAGTCCCGCCACCGACATCCGGGCCGGGTTGTTCGGCACCGTCGCCAGGCTGTTGTTGGTGCGCCGCACCTGGATGGTCGGACGCGACGTGTAACCGGCGCCGCCGCTCGTCACGCTGAAGCTGATCGTGGTACCGGACTTGCTCGCCGTCACCACGGCGCCGCCGCCGCCGCCGCCGCCGCTGACGATCACCTGCGGGTGCGCGGCGAACAGCGAGCAGCGGTTCTGCCCGAAGTTGCCGTTGGTGCAGGTGAAGTTGCTCACAGACAGCAGGCTGAGGTCAGTGACCTGGCCGGTCGCCCCTGAGCCGCCGCCGCCGTTGATGTTGAAGTTCAGCGGCGCGGAGGTATAGCCGCTACCGGCCGCACCGAGCGCGATCGAGGCGAGCGAGCCTGAGCCGACGCCGACCCACGGACCCTTCGCATCACCGTCGACCTCCTTGATCGCGGGGGTGGTATCCGGGTACTCGCAGTCCGGCAGGTTGTAGCCGGCGGCGAACGCCATGGTCGGGATGACCGGCGTGTCGAGGTAGGCCGTCTGGCCCGGCATGAACGGGATCTCGTAGCAGAAGTTGCTGTAGCCGGGGTTGTAGGCCGGGTCGGTCATCGTCTGGCCGGGGTGCGCCGGGTCCGGAATCGGCCCCGGGTCATTCATGCAGGCGAGCATCATCTGCGGGATGTAGCCGCTCGGGCTCGGCGGGTTCACCGTCCAGGTCGAGTAGGTGACGCCGTTGAACAGGCCCCACTGATCCGAGTAGACGCGGCTGATCTCCTTGCCGGTGAAGTCCTTGATCGCGACCGGCATGTTGGGCGGCGCGAACTTCTCGCCGAACTGCGGTGAGAACGGATCGAATTCGGAGGCGAAGTCGTTGGTGATCGTGCCGGTGTAATGCCCGGCGATGTGCGCCGAGGTGAACACGTAGAACTTGGCCACCGCGGTCATCTGGTCTTCCAGCGTGACCTCCTTGCGGTCGCACAGCGGCCGCATCGCCCCCGCGAACGGAGCCTGCTGGCCAGCCTGGGGGAACAAGCTGTTGTAGTCCGGCACCTGGCGCACCGTGCCGACGCAGGGCCAGAAGACCTCGACCGACCCGGTGTCGCCCTCGTGGCGCGGCACCGCGCCGTTGTCACTCGTCGACTGTATCGCGTTGACGGGGTTGTAGGCGGCACCCACGGCAGCCTGGTCGGGCATGATGAAGATGTTGCCGAAGCCGGCGAACTGCTGGGTGACCGGCGCGATGTAGGCATCGCCGAGGAGGATATTCTTGTCCTCTTCCTTGACCAGCTCGTAGCCGTCCGGCACTACCACCTCAACCACGTACTTGCCGGGCGGCAGCATCGGTGCGCCGTCCGCGTCGCGGTCCGTGCAGATCGTGCAGTTGGTCTTGTAGTGAACCGGGTCGAACTGTAGGTACGTGACACCGCTCGGCAGCTGCCCCGTGGCGGTGGCCTTGGCCACAACGCTCGGGAACTTGTACATGCCGGTGTAGGGGGCCGGCTGCACCTGGTTCAGCATCGACCACCCGTCGTAGCACTTGAAGCGGCCCGCCGAGGAGAGCTGCGTGGCCGGGTCCAGCGCCAGCGGGCTGTTCTGCATGGTGTAGAAGAACGGGCTGCCGGTCTCCTGACCGGGGCAGTTCATGTTCGGGATCGCCTTGCCGTCGGGCCCGTTAACCACGTTGCCGTCGGAATCACGGCGCAGTCCCTGCGCCCAGTCGTCCCAGCTGGACGTGGTCGTGGTGTCGACCAGCGTCAGGCTCTTCGTGCCATCCGGAGCGGTGCCTTCCTGGTAGAGGTTCACCGTCACGTTCGCGACCAGCGGCTCCCAGCTCAGCTGCAGGAGCAGCGCCGGGTCATCGAACGGCCGCGTGGAGGTGTAGACCACGTGGCCGCGGATGCCACCGTTCTCGTTGTCGTTGAACGGCCGCATGGAGAACTCGATGAAGCTGTTCTGGCCAAGCAGTCCCTGCCAGCCCTCGCTCGGCAGGTACGGCGGATCGACGCGGCCGGTGGAGCCCGGCGTGCCCACGGTCGGGCTGAAGCCGGTGTCGCCTCCGGCGCAATCCGCCTGCGCGCAGTAGCGCGCGTAGGGCACGCGCAGCTCGCTCGGCAGGTGCGCGGTCGGGGACTCGATGGTGTTGGCGAGGCCCGCGGCGATCTGCGAGTTGCCGCCGCCGGTGGTGCCGTCGACTGCCCCGCCGGCGTCGTATACGACGTGCACGCCCTTGAGCTTGTAGCGCGCCGAGTCGGTGTCCACGACGAGCCAGTTGAGGAACGGGAACACCTCGTTGAAGCCGGCATAGCCGTTCAGGTCGGTGTTGTTGTAGCCCATGTAGCTGCCGTCGCGGTAGCGCACGTTAAACGGCACCAGCGGCAGACCCGGCTCCTCGGGCTGGGAGACGTTGTCATTGTTCTGGTCGAGGAAGATGCGGCCGTAGAGGTTGGTGCGCCATTGCGTGACGGCGATTTCGATCGGCTGCTCCGGCGTGCCGATGTTGATGGGCACATTGCCGGCGGTCTTGTCGACGCGCACCGGCGTTGACAGTCCGTCGACCAGCAGGTCGTTGTACTGGTCGAAGACCGTGACGCGCAGATCACCGTGTGGAATCTGCGTGAAGGCAAACTTGCCGTCGGCGTCACACTTGGTGAAGGCGAAGTCCGCCCCGTCCGGGGCGCCCAGGCTCACGTAGCACTGCGTGAAGCTGTAGGAGCTGTAATCACCGCTGCTGTAGACGCGCTGGTCCGGGGTGCGGCTCATGCGCGCGTTGGTGACGACGCCGTAGATGTTGGCGTTGCACGGGTTGGTCGGGTCCGTGCACAGGCTGGCCTTGCGGTCGTTGATGATCTTGGGGTTGGCAAAGCCGACCGCGACGTGGTAGCCGCCCGGACCGAACTCCTGGAAATAGCTCGGCTCATCCGGCTTGATGAAGGCCTCGATGTCCTTGGTGCCATCGAGGGTGTTGGTCTGCAGCCATTCCTCGCCGCGCGCGGCACGGCCGGCGCCGGGGGTGGTGTGTACCTCGTACAGGCCGGGGTACATGTTGGCGATCACGGCGTGACCGGCGAGCGGTGAGAGCACCTTGTTGCCGGCCGCGTCCTTGCCGTTCTCGTACTTCGGACACACCACGATGACGCCGACCAGGCCATCGGGATTCTGGGAGATCGGGCAGGCATCGAAGCCGGTGGTGGGATCGATGGTGTGGGCCAGGGCATTGGAGACCGGCTGGCCGAACTCGTCGTAGGTGAGCTGGCCGGCCGGGTCACCGAACTGTCCGGTCTGATCGAGCAGCACGATGTTGAAGTCCTCGAGCCCGGCCTCATTCGGGGCCAGCACGTCGACGCC
>Ga0335082_10010102_pt1 | contig 10247 bp, 6 predicted proteins | sample Lox_Sample_41_FD_206718 | JGI IMG/M metagenome (GOLD analysis project Ga0335082, IMG submission 206718) | Soil microbial communities from Loxahatchee National Wildlife Refuge, Florida, United States - Lox_Sample_4.1 | ecosystem: Environmental > Terrestrial > Soil > Wetlands | place: USA: Florida...
GGCGACCTGCTCGACGGCCTCGCGGTCCGCGATCCCGCCTTCGAGGACTGGCTGATGGTCGAACGCCAGCGCCTGCGTCAGCTGTTCGAGCGAGCGCTCGCCGCCCTGATGACGAAGGCGCTCGCGGCAGACGATGCCGAGAGCGCGGTCGACGCCGCGCAGCGGCTCTTGCTGCTGGACCCCCTCAGCGAAGCAGCCTGCCGCACGCTCATGCAGGTTCACGGCGATCGGGGCGAGACCGTCCAGGCGCTCCGGCTCTACGACCGCCTGCGCGAGCGGCTCTATCGCGAGATGGGCGTGCCGCCGGAAGCCGCGACCAGGGCGCTCTACGATCGCCTCCGCCAGCAGCAGGCAACGGCAGCGCCTATCGCGCGGGCGCCGGCGGCCGAACCTGGAGCGGCGCAAGGGGCGCCCGCAGCGGCCAAGCCCTCGATCGCCGTGCTCCCGTTCCTCAACCTCAGCGGCGACCCCGAGCAGCGGTATTTCAGCGACGGCGTCACCGAGGACATCATCACGGAGCTGTCGCGCTTCCGCACCCTGTTCGTCATCGCGCGCCACTCGTCGTTCCAGTATCGCGGCGCCAACCTCGACGTCACGCGCACCGGCCACGAGCTCGGCGTCCGCTACCTGGTCGAGGGCAGCGTCCGCCGCATCGGCGATCGCCTGCGGATCACCGCCCAGCTCGTCGAGGCCGTGAGCGGCAATCACCTGTGGGCCGACCGCTATGACGGCGATGCCGCCGACGTCCTGAGCCTGCAGGACGACATCGTGCGCGCCATCGCCGCCACGCTCGGCGACCGCATCGACGCCGCGGCCCGCGAGCGCGCCCTCCGCCTGAGTCCGGACGCCTTGTCCGCCTATGACCACGTCCTGCGCAGCGAGGCGCACCTGATGCGCTTCAGCAAGGAAGGGAATGCCGAGGCGCGGCGGCTGGCGCAGAAGGCCGTCGACCTCGATCCGCAGAGCGCGGACGCCCATTTGCACCTGGCCTGGACCCACTGCATGGATCACCTCTTCGGCTGGGTCGCGGACCGCGCGCAGACCCTCGGCGCAGCCCTCGCCTTGGCCCAGCGTGCGGTCATGCTCGACGGCGCCGCCTCCCGACCGCGTTCGCTGCTGGGCTTCGTGCACACCTTCCGCCGCGAGTATGATGAGGCTCGAGCGCAGCTGCGCACGGCCATCGATCTCAACCCCAATGACGTCGAGGCGCGCGCCCTCTACGGCGTCTGCCTGATCGCCGCCGGCGAGCCCGACGGCGCGCTCGAGCAGCTCGACATCGCCAAGCGCAACAACCCGTTCGAGGTCGACTGGGTTATCGTCTGCCGCGGCGCCGCGCTGTTCACGGCGCGGCGCTACGACGAGGCCATCGCCGCCCTGAAGCGGGCGCACAATCAGACCAACGAGCTGCGCTGCTGGCTGGCGGCGAGCTATGCCGCGGCCGGCCGCATCGACGATGCCCGCGCGACCCTGGCGGAGTTCCTGAGGGCGGCGGAGCGCGACATGGAGCGCTTTCCCGGCTCCCGCCTCGACGACTGGAAGCCCGACCTGGGCCGCTTCGTCGAGTACCGCGACGCCGGCGCCTTCGACCATCTGTTCGCCGCGCTCCGTACGGCTGGGCTGCGCTAGAGCGCCGCACGAACAGATAGAATCATCCCCCCGGCCTGACCCGCCGCCCCCTCAAGGGCGGAGGGAAGAACCGAGAACCGGTGACCGTCCCTCCGCCTTGAGGCCCCTCAAGAGCCGCTCTGGCGCGTACCACTGGAAAGCGTTGCGGCGCTCGAATACCATAGGCGACGGCGGGGTAGGTTGCCATTCGCTGCGGGACCAGCCGCAGCGCGGGCCCCGACCCGTCGAAAGCACAAACCAAAGCCGCAGCGGCAATGGAGCCAGATAGCGGCTGTCAGGGAGAGCAAGATGATGACCTTTTCGAAAGCGGCGGCCTATTCGAGACTGGCGGCGGCAACGCTGGCGCTCGTCTGGACCGCCTTTACCCTTGAGGCATCTCCGGCGAAGGCCGAGACCACGCTCACGGTGGTGGACGGCATCGACGTGAAGGACTGGGACCCGGCGGTGGCCTACGGACATGAATCATATGTCCTGAACAACATCTACGATCCGCTGACGCGCTACAACACCAAGGAGGGCAAGCTCGAGCCGGCGCTTGCGACCTCGTGGTCGGTGAGCGACGACGGCCTTGCCTGGACGTTCAAACTCCGCCCGAACGTGAAGTTCCACAGCGGCGCGCCCGTCACCGCAGGCGCCATCAAGACGATGCTCGACCGCAACATCAAGATGAACCAGGGCGCCCAGTATCTCTGGGGCGGAGCCGCGGTGACCGCGCCTGACGATGCGACCCTGATCGTAAAGACCAAGGACCCGCTACCGATCGATCTCGTCTCGTCGGCCTCCTATGCCGCGATGGTCTACTCGCCGGCGGCGGCGGAGAAGGGCAACGAGTGGTTCCAGAAGGGCAATGCCGACGGCACCGGCCCCTACAAGCTGACGCAATGGGTGCCGAACCAGCAGATCGTGCTCGAGAAGAACGCGGACTACTGGGGCGGCTGGAAGGGCGGCGAGGCCGACCGCATCATCGTCAGGATCGTCTCGGAGGTTTCGACCCAGCTGCAGATGCTGCGCTCCGGCGAAGCGGACATGACCTTCGCGACCATACCCTTCGATATGGTCGGCACGCTGCAGCAGGACCCGAACATCAAGATCGACGTCGTCGATTCCTGGCAGTACCTGCCGGCGCCGATCAACACGCAGTTGCCGCCGACGAATAACCTCAAGTTCCGTCAGGCCCTGACGCACATCATGGACTATGAGACCGTCTCCAAGCAGATCTACGCCGGCCTCGCGTCGGTGCCGGAGGGCCCGACGCCGATGGCCATGCCCGGGGCCAAGAAATACGACATGCCCAAGTTCGATCTAGCCATGGCGAAGCAGCTGCTTCAGGACTCGGGTGTGCCGCAAGACCAGTGGAAGATCACCTGGGTCGCCTACGGCGGCGTCGACGTCCTGAAAAACATCGCGCTCCTGTTCCAGGCCAATGCCGCCAAGGTCGGCGTCAAGGTCGAGATCATGCAGGGGGAATGGGGCGTGATGTGGGACAAACAGAAGCACCTGGAGACGTCATTCAACGTCTTCCCGTTCCGCAACTGGCCCGACTATGCCACCGTCAATCCCGTCGCGCTGTTCGAGAGCGACCAGCAGTCGAGCTTCAATCTCAGTCACTACGTCGTTCCGGCCGTCGACAAGCTGATCGGCGACGGAACGAAGCTCGAGGCAGTCGACAAGGCGGCCTGTGCCCAGGCCTGGCAGAAGGCCTATCAGCAGGTGCTCGACGATGCGGCCGCCATGTTCATCGCCGACACGAAGCGCATCATCGCGCACCGGGCGAATTTGGAGGGAGTCACGACCGATCCCGCGTATGAGACCGTGTTGTTCCGCTACCTCCACCGTTCCGGCGGCTGATCGACCAGCGTTGCCGACCTGAATCGCGAACGGCTCTGCGATGACGCCTTATGTCATCCAGCGCCTGGTCCTGATGGTGGGCACGCTCATCGGCGTGCTCACCGTCACCTTCGTATTGACTCACATCCTGCCCGGTTCGCCCGTCGAGGTGATGCTCGGCCACCGCCCGACGCCCGACCAGGTCGCAGCCGTCAAGCACGAGCTCGGCCTCGACCTGCCGCTGTGGCGGCAGTACCTGCGCTTCCTGGGCGAGATCGGCCATGGCCATTTCGGCAAGAGCTTCCTCACCAGCCAGCCGGTTCTGCAGGACATCGGGCAGCGCCTGATGGCGACCGTCGAGCTCACCACGCTCGCCATGGTCTGCATCATCCTGATCGGCATCCCCATCGGCATCCTGTCCGCCGTCAAGGCGAACTCGCCCATCGACCATGTCGTGCGCAGCCTGTCCGTCGCCGGCGTCGCGCTGCCGGGCTTCATGCTCGGCATGCTGCTGCAGATGGCCTTCTACGGCTGGCTCGGCTGGCTTCCCCTGCAGGGCCGTATGACCAGCACCGTCCTGCTCGATCATCATTTTCAGGCGGTGACCGGCCTGTTCCTGGTCGACAGCCTGCTGGCCGGCGACATGGTGGCGTTCCGGGACGTCGCCGCCCATATCGTTCTGCCGCTGGCGACGCTGACGCTCGCCAATCTGCCCTTGGCCGCTCGCACCACGCGCAATCTGATGGTGGAGGTGCTTACCGAAGACTATATCCTGACGGCATTCGCCTACGGCCTCCCGCGGCGCCGCGTCTACTTCCGCTATGCCCTGAAGGCGACGCTCATTCCGCTGCTCACCGTCATCGGCCTCACCTACGGCTATCTGCTGGGCGGCGCTGTCGTTGCCGAATACGTGTTCGACTGGCCCGGGATCGGCAGCTATGTCGTCAGGGCCATCACGGAATCCGACTACCCGGCCGCAATCGGCGTGACCATCTTCCTGGCCGCCGCCTACCTCATCATCAATCTCACCGTCGACCTGCTCTACTTCCTGGTCGACCCCAGGCTTCGCCGCGCATGACCGCCGAGGCCGTCCCTATCGCCCCCGCCGATCGCAAGATCGCCGCAACGGCGCGGGTACTGTATTTCGCTCGTCGGAACGTCCTCTTCGTCGTCGGTGCGGCCGTGTTTCTCGCCGTCGTACTGGCCGCGATCTTTGCACCGCTGATCGCACCTTACGACCCGACGGCCATCGACTTCGCCGACAAGCTGAACGCGCCGGGCCTCCAGCATCTCATGGGCACGAACGAACTCGGTCAGGACATCTTCTCCCAGGTCCTCTATGGCGCCCGCACCTCGCTGTTGGTGGGCGTGGTGGTCATCTCCCTCGCTATCGCCATCGGCGTCCCCATCGGGCTTGTCGCCGGCTATTTTGGCGGGCATCTCGACAGCGCGCTGATGCGCGTCTCCGACGTGTTCCTCGCCTTCCCGCCGCTGCTGCTGCCGATCGCCATCACCGCGGCGCTCGGCAGCGGGCTCTTCAACGCCATGGTGGCGTTGGCCGTATCTTGGTTCCCCTGGTACTCGCGCATCGTTCGTGGGGCGGTCATGCGCGTCAACAACGAGTTGTACATCTCGGCCGCCCGCGCCATGGGCGTCGGGAATGTCCGCATCATGCTGCGTCACGCGTTGCCGAACTCGCTCACGCCGATCATCGTGCAGGGCTCGATGGATTTCGGCTACGCCATCCTGGCGGCGGCCTCGCTCAGCTTCATCGGCATCGGCGCCCAGCCGCCGACCCCCGAATGGGGGCTGATGGCCGCCCTGTCGCGCACGCGCTTCATCGACAATTGGTGGACCGTCGGCTTTCCGGGAATGGCGATCTTCGTCACCGTGCTTGCGGTCAACCTGGTCGGCGACGGGGTGCGCGACACGCTCGATCCCAAGCATCAGTCGAGTCACTGACGCTCGTGCGCACCTGCTTTAAACAGACTCCGTCGACCTGCTGTCGTGGCGCAGGCCATGCCGGGCGGTTGTCGGCGCACCGCATGCCGCAGGTGCACGGCGAACCTGGAACGCCGCAGTGACGTCCGATCTGCTCGAAATCACCGACCTGCGTGTCGAATTCCCCGGCCTCGAGCGCACGGTCAAGGCCGTGCGAGGCTGCACCCTGTCCGTCACCAAAGGCGAGGTGCTGGGGCTGGTCGGAGAGTCGGGCAGCGGCAAGTCGATAACGGCGCTCGCCTGTCTCGGGCTGGTGCCGCCGCCCGGGCATGTCACCGGCAGCATCCGGCTGGAGGGTCATGAGGTCGTCGGGGCGCCGGAGGCCGACAACGAACGCCTGCGCGGCGGCGTGGCGGCGATGATCTTTCAGAATCCGGGCAAGGCGCTGAACCCCTTCTTCACGATCGGGCGGCAGCTGGTCGATGCCATCGCGGGCGTGCGACTCATCGATCGGGCCGCCGCCAAGCAGGCGGCCGTCGAGGCGCTGGCGGAGGTGCGGATCGCGGATCCGGAGCTCGCGCTGCAGAAATATCCGCATCAGCTTTCGGGTGGGCAGCTCCAGCGCGTCATGATCGCCATGGCTTTGTCTTGCAGGCCCAAGCTGGTGATCGCGGACGAGCCCACCACGGCCCTCGACGTGACGATCCAGGCCCAAGTCATCGTGCTTCTGCGCGATCTTGCCCGCGAGCACGGCCTCACGGTGCTTTTCATCACCCATGATCTCGGCGTGGTCGGAAGCCTGTGCGATCGCCTCGCCGTCATGTATGCCGGCCGCGTCGTGGAGACGGGTCCGGTCGATGCGCTGTTCACGCACCCGGCGCATCCCTACACGGCCAGCCTGTTGCGAGCCGTGCCGACGCTCGGCTGCGGCCGGACGACGCTCCTGCAGATCCCGGGAACGGTGCCCAACATGGCGTCGCCGCCGCCCGGCTGCGCCTTTCATCCGCGCTGCCCGGTCGCCGGGCTGCGCTGCGCCAGCGACGTGCCGGAAATGCAGGCGGCAGGCGTCGGCATGGCTGTCGCCTGCCATCATCCGCTCGCAGGCAAGGATGTCGCGGCCGGGCCCCTCGCGTCATGACGGATCTGTTGACCGTCCAGAATCTGACAAAGCGCTTCGCCACGCGGCACGGCGCCGTGCGCGCGGTCGAGGACGTCAGCTTCACGGTGGCTGCCGGAGAAACTGTCGCCCTGGTCGGCGAATCCGGCTGCGGCAAGACCACCGTCGCCCTGTCGCTCCTGCGCCTGATCCGCCCTGACAGTGGCCGAGTGCAATTCGAGGGCGCACAGCTCGACGGAGAGAGCGACCAAAGCGAGAGGCGATGGCGCCAGCGCCTGTCGATCGTGTTCCAGAATCCCTATTCCTCCCTCGACCCGCGCATGCGGATCAGAGATATCGTCGGCGAGCCTCTTCTCACCGCCTATCGGCTGAAGGGCCGGGCGCTGACGGAAAGGGTCCTGGGGCATCTCAGCGAGGTCGGCCTGGGTCCCGAGCACCTGAGCCGTTTCCCGCACGAGTTCTCGGGCGGTCAGCGCCAGCGGATCGCGATCGCCCGGGCGCTGGCGCTCGAGCCCAGGCTGCTGATCCTCGACGAGCCGACGGCGGCGCTCGATGTCTCGGTGCAGGCGCAGGTGTTGAATCTGCTGCAGGAGCTGCAGAGACGCCGGGGCATGAGCTATCTGTTTATCTCGCACAACCTCGCCACGGTGGAGAGCATCGCGGATCGTGTCCTGGTCATGTATCTCGGCCGGGTCGTCGAGCAGGGGCCAGTGGATCGAGTGTTCGCCGCTCCCCATCATCCCTATACGCGTGCTCTTCTCGACTCCGTCCCCTCGATCGATCCGAGGCAACGCCATCGGCTCAAGCCGGTGACCGGAGAAGTGCCGAGCGCCCTCAGTCCGCCGCCCGGCTGTGCCTTCGCCCCCCGCTGCGCGCGGGCGGGCGAAGAATGCCGCGCCGCTCCGCCGCGACTGGTATCGGCGGAGCCGGCACGGGCCCATGCCTGCTTGCATCCGTTGTGAGCGGCCGACTCACGTTCACTGAGCGGACGCCGACCTGGGCCGCTTCGTCGAGTACCGCGCCGCCGGCGCCTCGTACTCGCCGCGCTCCGCACGACCGGGCTGCGCCAGGTCGTGCACCCGCTAAATTGAGCCTGGCAAGCCGGGCTTCCTCAAGGTTCGCTTTTCTCCCGATAGAGACCGCTCGACCGATCGCTCGAACGGCGGCGGCGGCCGAATTCCGTAGAGCGCGGATCCCGAGGGGGCACCGTCGAGGATTTCAGGAATGGCGGCGCAGCCCCTTTGATCCAGATCATTGTCGCGCCCTTGCATTGGCATGACGTATCATACTGTAACTGACGCCAGCGTGCTTCCGCCGTGCCTCGGACCAGATTAGCAGGAATGCTGGTTTCGCCGTGCTTCGGAGCATGCAGCGCACCCGCTCGATGGCCGCCCGTCGCGGGCCACCAAGCTGACGGGCGGAGCGAGTGGGGCGAGAGAAAGCACTGCGTCAAACGACTAGGGTCGTTCGCGTGGAACGTGTGGCTGCCGCGGCCTTGCAGTCCAGCGCGACCCGTCGTGGGTGAATCGACAGGATGGAGAACCTACAATGAAGAAGGGACCTAAGAAGAAGGCGAAACCGGCTCTAACGCCAGCCGAGGTTCCGCAGCCGGCCTTGCATCGGCCGTCGGCGGACGATCTGAGGGCGCACGGAAACAAGCTCCGCGACCAAGTTCCGCGGAAATCGCAGGGGGTGTGGAAGCGGCCGTCGGACCGGACGGATCCGCTCGACATCCTGCACGCCTCGGACGCGGGCCGGGTGCCTCAGCTGGTGCCGATCCGCTATGGCCGCATGCTCCAGACGCCCTTCACCTTTTATCGCGGCTCCGCCGCGGTGATGGCCGCGGACCTGGCAAAAACGCCGACCACCGGCATCCGGGTCCAGGCATGCGGCGACTGCCATCTGCTGAACTTCGGCGGCTTCGCCACGCCCGAGCGCAATATCCTTTTCGACATCAACGACTTCGACGAGACGCTGCCGGCGCCGTGGGAATGGGACGTGAAGCGGCTCGTCGCCTCCTTCGTGCTCGCCGCCCGCAGCAATGGCCTGTCCGACTCCGATGGCCGCGACGCCGCGGTCGCCTGCGCGCGCAGCTATCGGGAGCGCATGCACGAATACACGCAGATGAACCCCCTCGAGGTCTGGTACGCGCGCATCGATGAGGAGGGCTTCTTTTCGCTGGCGTCGAAATCCGGCATGGGGGCGAGGGCGCGGAAGCGGATCGCCAAGGCGAAAGCCCAAAGCGGGTCGGAGCTCGACTTTCCGCAGCTCGCCGGAATGGTCGGCGGCCATATCCGCATTCAGGACACCCCGCCGCTGATCTTTCATCCCGAAGGCGCGCGGGACAAGGACTTTCTCCCTCTGATCGAGAGCATCCTGGCCGACTATCGAGAAACCCTCACGGATGACCGGCGCATCCTGCTCGACCGCTATCGCGTCGTGGACGCGGCGTGGAAGGTGGTCGGCATCGGCAGCGTCGGAACCCGGTGCGCCATCGTGCTGCTGATGTCGATCGCGAACGAGCCGCTGTTCCTGCAGTGGAAAGAAGCCAGGAAATCGGTGCTGGAGCCCTATGCCGGCAAGAGCGAGTATCCGCACCACGGCCAGCGGGTGGTCATGGGGCAACGGCTGATGCAGCCTGCCTCGGACATTTTTCTCGGTTGGATGTCGACCAAGAAGGGCTACCACGGCTACGTCCGGCAGTTGCGCGATGCGAAGATCAAGCCGCTGGTGGAGACGTTCGACGCCACGGCGCTCGCTGTATTCGGCGAGGCGTGCGGATGGGCGCTGGCGCGTGCCCACGCCAAGGCGGGCGATTCGCTGACGATCAGCGGCTACCTTGGATCAAGTGACCCCTTCGATGAGGCCATGGGGGATTTCGCGCTCGCCTACGCCGACCAGGCCGAGCGCGACCATGCCGCCCTCAAGGCCGCGGTGCGGACGGGGAAGATCAAAGTCTATCTGGAGTAGCAGGCTTTATGTCTCTGACCTGCCGGGCAATGCGCTTTCTTGTCGGCGGAGACATGCGGAACGCCGTGACGGCCAAGGTCATCGACGACGGGGTCTCGTTTAGAAGGGCGATGACACTTGCGCGCTTCTATATCGGCCTTGGTTTCGTGCTCTTCGGCCTGGTCGTGGCGGGCTGCAGCTCGATCGGGCCCGGATCGGTGACGCGTGACCGCGTCGACTACGCCGGAGCAATGTCGGATTCGTGGAAGGAGCAGCTGCTGCAAAACATCGTGCGGCTGCGCTATGGCGATCCACCAACCTTCATGGACGTGTCCTCGGTCGTCAGCGCCTACCAGATCGCAGTACAAGCGTCGGCAGGTGCGACAGCAAACTTTGGAGCGCCGCCCAACGTCGCCAATGGAACCGGTGCGTTGGGAGTCACCGGCGCGTATACCGACCGTCCGACCATCTCCTACACGCCGCTCAGCGGCCAGAAGTTTGCCGTGAGCCTGCTCAAGCCGATCCCGCCCGCAGCGATCTTTTCGCTGATCGCGGCGGGATATCCTGCCGATGTCACGATTCCGTTGACGGTGAGCGCGCTCAACGGCGTGTACAACCGCACGATTCAAGGTGGCAGGCAGCCAGCCGATCCGGAATTTTACCCATTGGTGGAGGCCTTTCGGCGCCTCCAACTCTCCCGGTCATTCAGCCTGCGCCTCGAAAAGCGCGGGGCCGAGGATGTCGCGATCGTACTTTTGGCGCCCCAGGTAAAGCCAGAGGTGCGGCA
>Ga0335082_10010103_pt1 | contig 10247 bp, 10 predicted proteins | sample Lox_Sample_41_FD_206718 | JGI IMG/M metagenome (GOLD analysis project Ga0335082, IMG submission 206718) | Soil microbial communities from Loxahatchee National Wildlife Refuge, Florida, United States - Lox_Sample_4.1 | ecosystem: Environmental > Terrestrial > Soil > Wetlands | place: USA...
GCGCTCGGGGCTGATCGACAAAGTCAAAGCCTCGCCCCTGAGCGAGGCACAGGTGGAGGACGAGATGCTTCGCTTCCTCGTCGACCTGGTTCCCGCCAATGCCTCTCCGATGTGCGGCAATTCCGTATGTCAGGACCGGCGCTTTCTGGCGCGCTACATGCCCAGGCTGGAGGCGCACTTCCACTATCGTAATCTGGATGTCAGCACGCTCAAGGAGCTGGCGCGACGCTGGCGGCCGGCAGTCCTCGCGGGCCTCACCAAACTGAGCAAGCACGAAGCGCTTGCCGACATCTATGAGTCAATCGAGGAGCTCAGGTACTACCGGGAGCATCTGCTGAAGGTTTGACGCGAAAAAAAGCCGCCGCATACCGCGGCGGCCTTGTCGACCCGGCAGTGCTCAGGCGACCTTCTTGCGCGACGGATTCGGGGTCGCACTGATCGTGGCTTCGGTCATCTCTGTCACCTGCTTCCCGGCTTTCGTCAGAGCATCGTATGCCTGATTTGCGGCGGTCATAGCGGATTTGACTGCCGCGAACGCAAACTCGGAGCCTGTTGGCGCGGACCTGGCAGCTTTGTCCAGGGCGGCGGCGAAGGTCTTGTTGACTTCCGCGATGTGGGCATCGACCAACTTGGTGATCTCCGCCTGCGCGTCCGTGCTCCAGCCATAGACCGCGCGGCCGTATCCGAACAGCTTTTCGGCATTGGACTGCGCGAAGGATGTGTGAAGCGAGGCGAGCTCCTGGATGTCTTTGGCGCCCGCTAGTGCCTTCAGCTGCCTGAGCGCGTCGGCACCGGCGGCCTTGGCGGTCTTGAGGTTGAGGTCGAACAGCTCCTCCGCGGCGTCGGCGGTCGTTTCGGCAAATTTCAGCGCCTGCTCGATATTGTTTTTGCTCTGGGCGCCAACTTCTTCCGGTGTGGCGAACATCATGGGTCTGATCTCCTGGGGACAGTGCACGAAAGGGCTGGCAGCGGCTATTAATGCTGCACCGCAAAACTAGGCGCATTGTATTGATTTGGCGACATCTGTCAAGCCTTTTTTGATTCTTTTTTGAGCTTTTTTTGGTACCGCACAATGCGCAACGCCAGGCGCTGGCGAGAGGCAAAGTAAGGGCTAACCTAGAACATCCCAGGGGAGGGCGCTGCCCGGCTGGAACGCGCAGGGCGGGATTTTGCGCTTATGGGAAGGGCAAACCCGCGCTGGTTTGGCAGCGCGGATTTCTGCGTTCTCCGCTACAGCCGCTCGAAGACCGAAGCGATCCCCTGGCCCCCGCCGATGCACATGGTGACCAGCGCGTAGCGGCCCCCGGTCCGCTGCAGCTCATAGACCGCCTTGACCGCCAGGATTGCGCCGGTGGCCCCGATCGGGTGGCCCAACGCGATCGCGCCACCGTTTGGGTTGACCTTCTTCAGGTCAAAGCCGAGATCCTTGGCTACAGCGCAGGCCTGAGCGGCGAAGGCTTCGTTGGACTCGATGACATCCATGTCGGACACTTTGAGCCCTGCTCGTTCCAAAGCCTTCTTCACCGCTGGCACCGGTCCGATCCCCATGTACTTGGGGTCGACGCCCGCGTGAGCGTACGCCACCAGCCTCGCCAGTGGCTTGAGCCCCTTCTTGTCAGCCGCGTTGCGCTCCATCAGAACTACGGCCGAAGCACCGTCGTTGATGCTCGAGGCGTTGCCGGCGGTTACCGAGCCGTCCGGTTTGAACACTGTTCTCAATTTCGCCAGGCTCTCGAGCGTCGCATCGGCGCGCGGGTGCTCATCGGTGTCAACCACCACGACGCCCTTGCGGGTCTTGATCTCGATCGGCAGCACCTGCTCTTTGAAGTAGCCTTTCTGCGCCGCATTGACGGCGCGCCGGTTACTCTCGAGCGCCATTTCATCCTGCTGCTGACGCGTAATGCCCCACTTGCTCGCCACATTCTCCGCGGTAATGCCCATGTGCACGGTATCAAACGGGTCGGTGAGCGCCCCGACCATCATGTCGACCAGCTGATGGTCGCCCATGCGTGCGCCCCAGCGCGCGCTCAAGTCGGCATAAATGCCGCGGCTCATCGACTCCGCGCCGCCCGCGACAGCGACATCGGCATCCCCCAGTTTGATCGCCTGCGCAGCCGACACGATCGCCTGCAGACCGCTGCCGCACAGTCGGTTCAACGTAAGCGCCGGGGTTTCCTTGGGCAGCCCGCCGTTGATTGCGGCCACGCGCGACAGATACATGTCCTTGGGCTCGGTGTGGATCACATTGGCGAAGACCAGGTGTCCGACATCCTCGGGTGCAACCTTTGCTCTGCTCACCGCTTCACGTACCACTTTCGCGGCCAGCTCGGTGGGCGGGATATCTTTCAGCGCGCCGCCGAAGTCTCCGATGGCCGTGCGCACGCCGCTCAAGACAACCACTTCGCGTCCGTCGTTCATACTGCCTCCTGAAATCTGAGTTGACTGCCCGAAAGCCCGCGAAAAAGGGCGTGGGTGGACAAACACTATGGTACCGGATTCGCGCGGCGCGCAGCCCGCTTCGCGGCACCGCTACAGAGGTTCGCCGCGGAACTTTTGGATCAAACGGCGGGAACGCTTGGTGGGACGGCCCCTCGCTTGGGCACCGGGGTGAGGGGGAGGACGATAAAGCCCAGTCTGCTCGCGGTCGACCTTGCTGCGTTCCGTCTCCGTGTACAGTGTCGCCGCGTCCTTGGACGAGCCGCGGCGTGGTGACAGTTCCTGGACGTGCACCGTGAATATCGCACTGAGCGTGCGAATCACGAGCTCATCCCCCACCTTGAGCGCGCGGGCCGGCTTCACTCTTGCGCCGTTCACCAGCACCTTTCCGCCCTCGACGGCCTCGGCCGCGATCGAACGCGTCTTGTAGAAGCGCGCCGCCCACAACCACTTATCGAGGCGTATCCGATCGTTGTCTTCGGCCATTCATCGACCGTCGTCTGATGTCGCAACCCCGCCGGGCGAGAGCGCTAGTGCCTCGTGCTGGCAGCGCGGGTGACGATCTCGGACGCAAATACCTGTTCGGCGTCGACCGGATCGAACGCATAGTGGCGGTTGCAGAACTCGCAATCGACCTCTACCGCACCGCGCTCACGCAGGATCGACCTCACTTCCGATCGACCCAGCATGCGCAGCATATTGACCACGCGCTCACGCGAACACGAACAGCGGAAGCTCACGATACGCGCGTCGAATACGCGAATGTCCTCCGCGTGATATAGCCGGCGTATCACCTGGCGCGCGGGCAGCGTCAGCAGCTCCGACGCCGTGACTGTTTCACCCAACTTCACAGCGCGGTTCCACGCGTCCGGGTCCGCCGCCGCTCCGGGTGTCCGCTGAAGCAGCATGCCCGCCGCTTGCTGCGTGTCCGCCGCCAACCACAAGCGCGTTACCAGCTGCTCGGATGTGGCCATGTAGTGCTCGAGCACTGCGGCTACGCTCGCGCCCTCCAGCTCGACCACGCCCTGATAGCTTTGTTTGGCGCCGGCCGGAGCGATGGTGATCACGAACCTGCCGTTGCCAACCAGTTCGCGGAACCCGCTCGCTGGCAGGTCCCCGTCCCACTTAGCGGTGGCGCGCATGGTGTTGTCGCTCGTGCACTCGACCACGATGAGCTTGACCGCGCCGGTGCCCTGCACCTGCATGATCAGAGAACCGGAGAACTTCAAGGTTGCCGACAACAGCGCAGCTGCCGCCATCAACTCACCCATTGCAGCACGCAACGGCTCCGGGTACTCATGCCGGTCCAGCACGGCGCGCCAGGTCGCATCGAGATGAACGATTTCACCCCGCACTGGCGCGCCTTCGAACAAGAAGCGTTGCAGGGAATCGCCCACCATGGATTTTTCAGATGCGGTCATATGCACTCAAAAGCCTAGCATTCATGGCCTGCCGAGGAAACCGTGCATGGATCAAAGGCGCAGCGAAAAACAAGCAAATGGGGGCGCGCCTGCGAAATCAAACCCCGGCTAACCGCCGCCCTGCCGCGAGCGCTCGCGCAGGACGCGCCGCTGCACTTTGCCCGTCGTCGTCATGGGCAGCGCCGCCAGGAACTCGATTTCGCGTGGATACTGGTACGGCGCCAGGCGTGAGCGCACGTGTTTCTGGATCTGCTCCTTCAGGGCTTCCGACGGCGCGCTCCCGGGCGCGAGCACCACGCAAGCCCTGATCACCTCGCCGCGCTGTGCATCGGGTACGCCGATGACCGCAGCGTTGGCTATTGCAGGGTGCTTGAGCAGACAGTCCTCGATCTCGCTCGGACCGATGCGATAGCCCGCGCTGTTGATCAGATCATCGGTGCGGCCTTTGTACCAGTAGAAGCCGTCTGCATCACGGCTCGCGAGATCCCCGGTACGGCCCCAGCCATGAGAGAACTTGGCGCGAGTTGCGTCGGGGTCGCGCCAGTACTCCAGGAACACGACCGGATCGCCTTCGCGCCAGACCGCGATCTCTCCAACCTCGCCAGCGGCCACGTGGCTGCCTGCCTCGTCGAGCAGCGCAACGCGGTGGCCCGGGTAGGCGCGCCCCATCGCTCCGGGCCGGGGAGGGAACAGGGCGGCGCAGCCACCGATCACATAATTCATCTCGGTCTGCCCGAAGATCTCGTTGATGGTTACGCCAAATGCGTTCCTCGACCACTGCATTACGGCCTCGCCGACGGCCTCACCGCCGCTCATCAGGCTGCGTAAATTGAGCTCGAAGCGGCCGCGCGGATCAGGCACCTCTTTCATCATCGCCTTGAGTGCGGTGGGAAAGAGAAAAGCATTGCGCACCCGGTATTTCTGCATCAGCCAGAAGGCGCGCTCAGGGTCGAAGCGCCCCTGCACCGCCAGGATGGGCAGTCCGAAATGCCAGGTAGGGAGCAGGGCATCGAACAGCCCGCCGGTCCAGGCCCAGTCGGCGGGCGACCAGAACATGTCTCCGCGCTGCGGGAAGAAGTCGTGCGAGCAGACAAATCCCGGCAGGTTGCCGAGCAGGGCACGGTGCGGGATCAGTGCGCCTTTCGGCGGCCCGGTCGTACCGCTGGTGTAGATGATGAGAGCCGGGTCGTCGGCCGCGGTGCTCGCTCCCTCGAACTGGTCGCTTGCCGCGGTGAGGGTTGCATCCCACGCGCCGACGCCAGCTTCCGCCTGCTGCGCGACGCTGATCAAATGGTTGAGCTGCGGCAACCGTTCACGCACGAGCGAGAGTTTCGAAAGGGATTCGGCGTCGACGATGGCGATGCACGCTTGCGCGTCGCGCATCCGATACTCGAGCGCGTCAGGGCCGAACAAGTGCGACAGCGGCAGCGCGACAGCGCCAAGCTGGTAGATTGCGATGTGGGCAATGGCCGTTTCGGGGCGCTGCGGCAGAACGATAGCAACCCGGTCGGCGCGTTTGACCCCCAGTGCGCGCAGGGCGTTGGAAAGGCGATTGGCTGAGCGCTGAACGTCCGAGAAGGTATAGGCTGCGGTTGTCCCTCCCTCGCCTTCGAAATAGAGGGCAACGCGCTCAGGGTCGGCAGCGTGGCGGCCGCAGCAATGCCACGCGAGATTGAAGCGGTCCGGTACCTCCCAGCGGAAGCCGACGCACAACTCCTCCCAGGAGCGCGCCTGGCGCATCGTCTCGAGCGTGAACGACGGCATGACTCTGGCTCAGTGCGTTGGGCTCTTCCGGTACAGGCGATACAGTTCGTTGTTATCGCCCGGGCGTGCGCCCTGCCATATCAGCTCCCAGCCCAGAGCAGGTGCAGAAATGTTCTTGCGCAATCCTTGGACCAGCAGCACGTCGCAGTCGCGCTTGCGTGCGGCTTCGGCCTCCCGATAACTGACGATGCCGGCAAAATATTGCAGCAGCGCACGTTGCGGCTCGCCGAGGTTGTGGCTCCACATGCAGCGATAGCCCGATGGCATGGCATCGCGCACGGCCAACATCATGCTGCGGTAGCTGTTTGCGCTGTCCACCCACGGAATGAACAGCACGGCACCCACGGCCCAGAGCAAGGCCAGCGATCCGGCCCACGCGCTCATGGGCCGGTAAGGGCTGCGTGGCAAGCGCGGAATCAAATAAAGCCATACGGCAGTGAATCCTGCGGCAATCGCCAACTTCAGCAGCGGCCACGCCGGCTCATAAGTAGGCCGCAGGCGCATGAGGTGCGCGTGCAGGCGCGCCGGAAAGCCCAGATCCAGCGCGATCCAGTAGAACCATCCGGTCAAGGCGAAAAAGCAGAACACCATGAGCGCGAACCACCACAGCGCGTTGGCGGCGCCGCGGCGCAGAAGCGTTAGGCCCGGCACGGCAAGCAAAGCCAGGCCTGGGAGCAGCGGCAGGGCGTTCACTTCGCGAGCTGGATGAGAGAGCGAGACCGCGATGAAGCTCACCAGGAAGACGACGAGCGGGAGATGCAGGCCGACGTTGGTGCGCAGCTCCCGGTTTCGGGCCCACAGGGCCCACAAGGCTATGGCCCAGGCCGGAAACGCGAACCAGGACAGGACACCGAAGTAGTAACCCGGCCTGCCTGGCATCCCCCAGTCTGCGACGCTGAAACGCTCGAGGTTGTTCGTCAGCCATTCGTGGAACAGTTCTGGCGAGCGATGATAGAGTGCGGCCGGCCAGATCAGGAGCCAGGGGAGTGCCGCGCCGAGCGCAACGACAAGCGTCAACAGGTAGCGTCGGCTGCGCCATTGTGCGAACAAAGCTGGTAAGACCAGACTGGTCGCGCCAAACACGGCTGGAGCGAACAGGCCCTTGGACATGAATCCGATCCCCGTGCCGACGCCAAGCCACACACCACCCAGGACCGGGCGCCGCAGCGCGAGCGCGAAGCCATATACCGCGATCACGCACCCCGACAACAGAGCAACATCGGCGATCATCAAGTGCGCGCGGTCCAGCATGCCGGCGCACCCGAGCAGCGTCAGTACCCCGATCCAGCCCGCTCGATCGGGTTTCGCTTGATTGGCTGCGTACAGTTCTTTGCTCGTCAATCCGGCGAACAGGAACGCGAGCCCCATGTACAAGACGTTGGCTAACCGCGCGGCGTCGTGGATTGGAAGCAGCCAGCCGAACCCGCGAGCAAACAGCGCCCCTGTGAGGTAGAACAGAGGCGGGCGCTCGAGGAACGGTTCGTGGGCGAGAGTCGGGACGACCCAGTCTCCGCTCTGGAGGATGTGATAGACGAGCCCGAGGCCGACGGCCTCGTCCGGCTTCCATGGATCGCGCCCGAACAAGCCCGGCAGCATCCAGGCGACGCACAGCAGGCAGGTGAAGGCCCAGGGGTGCAGCGTGACGAAATCGTCTGCTGGCCGGCCGTTGTCGGTGGCAGGAGGCATCTGCTCCGTTCAGAGGGTTCTTGTCTCGAGCTCAGCGCGAGTTTAACGGCCCGCCCTGCCCGGTGAAAGGCAAAAAAAAACGCCGCAGCGCGGCGTTCTTTGATGTACCGAAGGCCTGATGCTCAGGCGCCCTTTCCAGTGGCTGCCTTGGCCGCCGGCGGAGCGGCGGCAGACTTGCCATAGCGCTGGCGAAACTTCTCGACGCGGCCGGCCGTGTCCATGACCTTCTGCTTACCGGTGTAGAACGGATGGCAGTTCGAGCAGACTTCCACGTGCAGTTCCCGGCCCAGGACGGATTTCGTCTTGAACTTGTTGCCGCAGCTGCAGATGACCGTGATTTCCTTGTACTCCGGGTGGATCTTGGGTTTCATGGCCGTTCCTTTCACTTTACTTGCGGGCTGCCGATGCGTGCCCCGGAAAGAGCGCGAATGATACGCGCCCGGGGCCCCCCGGACAAGCCGCGTACACCAGCGCACATAAGGGCGGAAGCGCTGGTCTTCAAGGCGGTCGCCAGCGGGAACGGGCGGCGACCTCGAGACCAATCTGCTAACCGCGACGCATCGAGTCGAAGAACTCCGCGTTGCTCTTGGTAGCCTTGATCTTGTCGAGGAGGAATTCCATCGCCTCGAGGTCGTCCATCGGGTACAGCAGCTTACGCAGGATCCACACCTTTTGAAGAATGTCCTGCTTGAGCAGCAGCTCCTCGCGCCGCGTCCCCGAGCGGTTCACGTTGATGGCGGGGTAGATGCGCTTCTCGGCCATGCGACGGTCGAGGTGGATTTCCATATTGCCGGTGCCCTTGAACTCCTCGTAGATCACGTCGTCCATGCGTGACCCGGTGTCGATCAGCGCGGTGGCGAGGATCGTGAGCGATCCGCCCTCTTCGATATTGCGCGCCGCGCCGAAGAAGCGCTTGGGCCGCTGCAGGGCATTGGAGTCGACGCCGCCTGTGAGCACCTTGCCCGAGGCAGGTACGACAGTGTTGTAAGCGCGCGCCAGCCGTGTGATGGAGTCGAGCAGGATCACTACATCCTTCTTGTGCTCGATCAGCCGTTTCGCCTTCTCCAGCACCATCTCAGCCACCTGCACGTGACGCGTGGCCGGCTCATCAAATGTGCTGGACACGACTTCCCCCCGCACCGACCGCTGCATCTCGGTGACTTCCTCGGGGCGCTCGTCGATCAACAGCACGATCAAGATCACCTCCGGGTGATTGGAAGTGATGGCGTGAGCGATGTGTTGCAGGATGACTGTCTTGCCCGCTTTCGGCGGCGATACGATCAGCCCGCGCTGCCCCTTGCCGATCGGAGCGACGATGTCGATGATTCTGCCGGTCAGGTTTTCTTCGGAGCGGATGTCACGCTCGAGCGTGAACGGGACAGTGGGATGAAGCGGCGTCAGGTTTTCGAACAGGATCTTGTTCTTGGCGTTCTCCGGCGGCTCCGAGTTGACCTTGTCGACCTTGACCAGCGCGAAGTAGCGCTCGCCATCCTTCGGAGTCCGGATCTCGCCCTCGATCGAGTCGCCGGTATGCAGGTTGAATCGGCGAATCTGCGACGGGCTGACATAGATGTCGTCGGGACCTGCGAGATACGAGGTGTCCGGCGAGCGTAGAAAGCCAAAGCCATCCGGGAGCACCTCCAAAGTCCCCTCTCCGTAGATGCTCTCACCCTTTTTCGCCTGATTCTTTAGCAGCGCGAAGATCAGGTCCTGCTTGCGCATGCGGTTGGCGTTTTCGATCTCGTTGGTATTCGCCATCTCCACGAGCTCGGTGACGTGGAGGTTCTTCAGATCGGAGAGATGCATAGACGGGTGCGGAGAATGGGAAAGGACAGCCAAAAAGAGGGAAGAGTGAGAAGGGGAGAAAACTGCGCCGGTATCGGCTTAGCCCTGCGTCGATGCGGCCGATCGCAACGCAACTGCTCTGGCCCCGCAGGTCAGCCCTCAGCGGGATTGGCCCGGTTGCCAGGCGATAATCGGAGCAAGAGCGTAAAGACTTTAGATTGTGCTGTCAATAAAGGCGGTTAGCTGTGATTTGGACAGGGCTCCCACCTTGGTGGCGGCGACGTTGCCGTTCTTGAAGATCATCAGGGTGGGAATGCCTCGAATGCGGAACTTGGGCGGGGTGGCCTGGTTCTCGTCGATGTTGAGCTTGGCCACTTTCAGCCGGCCAGCGTATTCCTGTGCGAGCTCATCCAGAATCGGCGCGATCATCTTGCAGGGGCCGCACCATTCGGCCCAGTAGTCCACCAAGACCGGGACCGGCGACTGCAGTACCTCCGGTTCGAACGTATCGTCCGTCACGTAATGTATATGTTCACTCATCAGAATCGTCACCTCGACCGATGACAGGAAAAACCAAGCTCAGGGGGCGCTTCAGGGGACCGCCGAAGCCCGGCGGCCGCGTAGAGATTGCGGCTATAGTACCAAAAACCAACGCCACGGACAGGGGCTTGCCGGGAGCCGGATCGGCCGCGCGGGGCGTTCTGTTAAACTTCGCGTTTCCCAATCCCGCCCGATCCTGGCCCTGGGCCTGCCGCGTCTTATCAAATGCGGGATTGCAGCGAAGGAATCCCCAGCATGACCTACGTTGTGACCGAATCGTGCATCAAGTGCAAATATACCGATTGCGTGGATGTATGCCCGGTCGACTGTTTTCGCGAAGGTCCGAACATGCTGGTGATCGACCCGGACGAGTGCATCGACTGCACCCTGTGCGTGGCGGAATGTCCGGTGGAGGCGATCTTCGCTGAGGACGATGTACCCGTCGACCAGCGCCCGTATATCGCGCTCAACGCCGACCTGGCCAAGGCGTGGCCGTCCATCACCGAGAAGAAGGACGCGCCGGGGGACGCCGATGAATGGGCCAAAGTGAAGGAAAAGAACCATCTGCTTGAACGCTGAGAGTGCCTGATGCGTCCGATCGTCCGCTCCACGGTC
>Ga0335082_10010104_pt1 | contig 10247 bp, 9 predicted proteins | sample Lox_Sample_41_FD_206718 | JGI IMG/M metagenome (GOLD analysis project Ga0335082, IMG submission 206718) | Soil microbial communities from Loxahatchee National Wildlife Refuge, Florida, United States - Lox_Sample_4.1 | ecosystem: Environmental > Terrestrial > Soil > Wetlands | place: USA: Florida...
GCAATGAGACTTGTAACTACTCTTGGGCTGGCGCTCTTCGTTGTGGAGTCCGCCGGTCAGGCGCAGAGTAGCTCCGCGCGTTTGCCGCGCTTTGCGGACTACCCGGCTGCCGACATTTTCGCCGCCACTCCGGCCGCTCCGAGAATTGTCACACCGGCGGAAAAGGCTTACGCGCGCGAGATCCGTACGGGCGTGACAGAGGGGTTAGGGGTGTTCCGCAACGGCAAAGAGCAAAAAGGGCCGAATTTTGCCGGGCGACTGATTGTCATTCAATGGGGATGCGGCTCACCGTGTCTGAGAATGGCGATCGTTGATGCGCAGACCGGCGACGTCTACTATCCTCCGATCTCGATCAACGGGCTGGCGGCTCTCAGTTTTGATCTGCCTGTGTTGCGAGCTCGCGGGTCCGCGCCGCAGAACCCGATCGTCGAATTCCGACTGGACAGCAACCTGCTGATCGTTCGCGCGACGCCGGGCCATACGGATCGCGCGAACACGTACTACTTTTTGTGGCAGGGTGGTTGGAGGCTGCTGCGTCGGGCGCCGTTTGACTAGGAACTGAGCGCGAATTGGCGCCTATTGGGCGGGTCTGGGCTTCAGCGGCGGCCCTGTGCGTCATAGGTGAGTGCATTCTTGGCTCGCCGACCTTGGCCTTTGGAGCTTAGAGTTAGGTCATTCAGCCTTTCACGGGGAGCGCAGGACCGGCGTGGGTCCACCCGCCCCAGATCCCACCGCAGTACTAGCCTCCCGCTCCGGACGATCCCTACCCCGTCCCGGCTTGGGTACCAATGAAAAAGATGACTGTCGAGAGCTCGTACTAAGACGGCAACCTTATTGTCCCTTAGGAGATTGCAGGACAGAATGACCTTACGAGCGAAGACGTGAAACCTTCTTCCCAACAAAGAGACGGCGGAATCGACCTAATTCGGGGTCTCGCGATCGCGGTCATGATGATCGATCACCTTCCCGCCAATCCTTGGCAAAGGCTGACCTATCAACCTCTCGGATTCTTCACGGCTGCCCTGGTCTTCGTCTTCCTCTCGGGCTATGTGGGCGCCTGGCGGCTAACCCTGCGCGCCGATCGCAGTTCCTGGATGACCGCTCGCAAAGGCCTTTGCCGCCGCATCGTCATGCTGATGGCCGCCCACCACGGCATCGCGACGGCGCTGGCCCTCGCCGCCATCATTCTCGGCCGGTCTTACACCACCGAGATTCAGACGATTCTGCCGCGCTACGCCGCGTCGCCTCTGGGCGCATGGGCGCTGGAGATGATCTTCGTCAACCAGACCGTGTATCTCGACATCCTGACGCTCTATATCGTGCTCCTGCCGGTTTTGATTCTCGCGGTCCGCAGTTTCCGCCGCGGCCGTACCCTTCCCGTGCTGGCCGCAAGCGCTGCCGCATGGTTCGCCGTGCAGATTGACCTGCTGCCCGACGTGCTCGAACGGGCGAACCGGTTCTCGACCAACAATGTCCTGGCGTGGCAGTTCCTCTTCGTCATCGCGGCTTGGCTCGGCTACCGCCGTGCGCGAGGCTTGCGCTTCGCCTTCACCTCGCATCCTGCCTGGCGGATTGCGTCCGTCGCGTCGTTCGCAGCGATCTTCGTTATCCGGCACTTTGCGGTCCGAGTGGCCGAGGTAAGTGCGGGCGCGGAAGAGGCGCCGGGGTACTGCACACACGTTCTCAACTGGATCCCGCTCGGCAGCTTTCTGGTAGCGGTAACCGCATATGGCGCCATACCGGCGGTCTGGAAACAGATTGCGGCGCAGCGCGCTTCGCTGGTCGTGACCATGGGGCAGCACTCGCTGGGGCTCTTCCTGGCACACTTCGCCCTCTGCTACGGCATCTGGTTCGGCTATGCGGGCCTCGACGGCGGCGAACTCGGACGTCTCGACTTCTACCTCATCCCCGTTTTGACGCTAGGCTTCCTGGTGATGCTCGGACAGGCGCTCGCCATCCGGCAAAGGTCTCGCAAGATGAGCCCGGTGAGCGTGGCGGTGGTTTCAGAACAGACGACGTAAGCCGGCCGGGCGCGGACCGTGTTTCGCGCCCGCCGGCCTCTCCCACTCAGGTATAAGCGATCAGCAGCAGGCAGCCTTCGGGCGACTGGAGTGTCGAATGGCGGCTGCCCGAGGGCATGAACGTGAAGTCCCCGGCGCGAGCCGTCTCCGTACCGTTCGTGATACTGCCTTCGAGCACGAGGCACTGCTCGGCGTACTTGTGGTCGTGCGCGGGCAGCACCGCACCGGGCTGCATGCGAACCAGCATGGTCTTGCGTCCAAGGAGCCAACGCAGTTTGACGCCCTCGTTCAAGGATTCCCACGAGGTGTCGCCCGGCCGGACGATGGTGCCGACCCCGGCTTCCGGAGCGGTCCCTTCCTCGGCAATACTGGCCATGAGCCTAGCCTTGAGGCGCGGCGGCGGTGGCACCTCGGGTACGGTCAGGGCCAAGGCGGCGGCCGCCTCCTGACATTCCTGTAGTTCCACCTGGCAAAGCGGGCATCCGGCCGAAAGCCGCTTCCGAAAGTTGGCAGCATCCTCCGGGCTCAGGGCTCCGAGGGCGAAAAGGGCGGCCTGCGCTTCGATCTCTTCGATATGGATTTTGTCCGCCATCACAGCCCGCCTTCGGCCGAAGCCGCCGGCGCAAGCTCATCGCGCAACCGCCGCATGCCGATGCGAATCCTGGTTTTGATTGTACCGAGGGGAGCACCGAGCTTCTCGGCCACCTCGCCGTGCGTCAGCCCGCGGAAAAACGCTAACTCGATAGCCTGCCGCTGCTCGGGGGCCAGTGCCGTGAGGGCTCGGCGTACGATCATCCGCTGCTGCGCGAAGATGCTCTGGGATTCCGGGGCTGGCTGGCTGCTCGCTTCCTCCCAACCCTCTTCGATAGGAAGCTCTCGCGAACGCCGTGCTCCGGCGCTGCGCAGGCGGTCGATCGCACGACTCCGGGTCATCACCGTGAGCCAACCGAGGACGCCGCCGCGTGCCGGATCGAAGGCCTGGTGCGCCTTCCACACCTGCTGGTACACGTCGAGCACCACTTCCTCCGCATCCGCGGCGTCATCCAGGATGCGCAGCGCAAGCCCGAACAGGATCGACGAAGTTTCGTCGTACAACCTCGAAAGGTTGTCCGGATTCCCTTCCCGAATCCCCTCCAGATAGGCTCGCCACCGCTGCTCATTCCCCGGTGTTTTGCTTTCCGTACCCGCAGGACGAATCATGATTCGATCGGCCGAGGCCGCGCCGGCATGGTTCCTGAAAAGGATAGCACTCGCGGCGTTCGGCATCCGGAATTGTCCCGTCACAAGAAAAGTGGCCCTCGCCAAGGATACGGAAGACGGCTGTCTTCCGGATTTCCCCAAGAAGGGGCTTCCAGTTTTCCGGAACTCGCGCCATACTTTACGCCGAAACTGTTTTCGTCTCAGGAGGTACACGATGGCAATGCTGAGTCGCAAGGCCAAGCCGTTGACCTTGGAAGAAGGAGAAAAGATCCTCGAACGGGACCGCTACAAGTGCCAGTACTGCGGGCTGGACGGGCTGGCAACGTTCGAAAACTCGCTGATCATGTCGGTTGACTTTGTCACGCCCCGGGCACGCAGGGGCAGGAAGGACCCGCAGAACCTGGTGGCTGCCTGCCGGCCGTGCAATGTGATCAAGGGCAGCCGGGTGTTCAGCAGTCTAGACGAAGCCAAGAACTTCGTATTGAACAAGCGAGCCGAACTCCGCAAGAAGTGGGAGAACAAAACCGGCACTCTCCAGACCCGATCGGCAAAGGCATAGACGGAGAGCCTGCCGGGTTTCAGACGGGTTGATTATGGCCGCGGATGCACACGAATCGAGGAGGGTGTGCCTGCGGCCTTTAGCGGCTCGGAGTCGCCACGCTGGACGAACCGAGTTACCTCGACGAGTGATTCTTTGCCGGCCCGATATTCTTGAGTGATGCGCATTCGACGAGCCGCGGCGCTCGCCTGCCTGGCCGTGGGTATTGGCGGAGGGCAGCCTCTTCCCGGCGACCTTCGCGACACGTTGGCGACCCGCTTTTCACTGAGCGCGGCCGACTTACAAAAGATTGAGGCCGGCGAGGCATTCGGCAAGCTGATCTCCGGCGACCGGGTCGACGACCTGCAGCTGCTCGGGATCATCCTGGTTCGCACGGACCCGGAGCGCTTCATACGCGCCTATAAGGACATCGCGCACTTCGAAGACACCAAGGAAGTTCGATTCACCGCCAAGTTCAGCAATCCGCCGAAAATGACGGATCTGGACGGGTTCCGCATCCCGGATCTCGATGCCGACCGCATACGCGCGTGCCGTCCGGGAGACTGCGCCTATAAACTGCCGGACTGGGTGATGCGGGAGTTTCAGACCAAGATCGATTGGTCGCGTCCCGATGCCCAAGCGAAGGCCGACGCGCTCGTTCGGAAAACTTGGATCGACTATTTGAATCGTTACCGCCTGCAGGGGAACCCGGCGCTGACTGTCTACTACGACACACCCACCCCGTTCTCCGTGGCGGACGGGGTCAAGCAATTGATCGGCGAACTCACGGTGGCCCGGAACCGTTTGCCGGAGTTCATCCGCTACCTGCAGGAGTACCCCAACGCCAGGCCGCCGGACACCGAGGATTTCTTCTACTGGCAGGAGGCCTCCTTCGGATTGAAGCCGGTGGTGAGGACCTCCCACGTGATCATCGAGAAGCTTCCGCGGCCGGACGGCACTCACTATGTCATTGCGTCCAAAATGCTGTTCGCCACCCACTACTTTCGCGCCGCAATCGAGCTGAAGTATGTCTATCCGGTGCGCAGCCCGGACGGCAGGCCGGCGCTGTACCTGATCGCGTACCAGCGTTCCTATGTCGACGGCATGACGGGGGTAACGGGAGCTTTCCTGCGGCACATCGTGCCTGGGAGAAGCCAGGAAAGTCTCATCCGCAACCTGAAGCTCGCCAAAGACCGGCTCGAACAGGGAATGTAGGCGGTTTCCTGCTAAACTGACAACCGTATGACCTTCGAAGAACTCGAGCGGGAGTACGCGTCGCTCCGCCAGCAATCGGAAGCTGTGCGGAGCTATCTTTGACGCGCCCAAAAAGAAGGCGCAGCTCAGCGCCACAGAAGAAACCATTAGTTCTCCCGATTTCTGGAACGACCCCGAAAAAAGCCAAAAGCTGATGCAGGAGCGGAAGCGGCTTGAGGAGTCGGTTGCGCATGATTCCAAGATTGTGACCCTGACCTCCGACATCGAGACGCTGTTCGAGCTGTCGCGGGAGGGAGAGGATGTCGACGGAGATCTCGAGCGCGAGCTGAAGGGCTTGGCCCATACGCTCGAGGAACTCGAGACCGGGATGCTGCTGTCGGGCGAAAACGATCAACGGTCGGCCATCGTCAACATTCATCCGGGCGCCGGCGGCACCGAGAGCCAGGACTGGGCGGAGATGCTCCTCCGGATGTATCTACGCTGGGCGGAACGCAACGGCTTCAAGGCCACGATTACCGACCAGCTTGAAGGAGAGGGCGCGGGCATTAAGTCGGCGACCTTCGAGGTGGAGGGCGAGAACGTTTACGGACTGCTGCAATCCGAGATCGGCGTGCACCGGCTGGTCCGCATTTCGCCCTTCGATGCCAACGCACGGCGCCACACATCCTTCGCCTCAGTCTTCGCCTACCCGATGATCGACGACGAGATCAAGATCGAGATCAAGCCGGAAGATCTGCGCGTCGATGTATTCCGCGCCAGCGGCGCCGGCGGACAGCACGTGAACCGAACTGAATCGGCCGTGCGCTTCACGCATCTCCCTTCAGGCATCGTGGTCCAGTGCCAGAATGAGCGGTCGCAGCACAAGAACCGCGCCAGTGCGATGAAACAGTTGCGCGCGCGCCTATACGAGTTCGAGCTCGACAAGAAGCGGGCGGAAGAGCGCAAGCTCGAAGACACCAAACTGAACATCAACTTCGGCAGCCAGATCCGGAGCTACGTGCTGGCTCCGTACCGCATGGTCAAGGACCACCGCACGAAGTTGTCCATCGGTGACGTCGACCGTGTGCTCGACGGCGACCTCAGCGATTTGACCCACGCGTTTCTGGTCTGGCGCAAGACCGGAAAACTCGCCGGCGACGCGGGCGAAGAGGTGGAGTGAAGCCGGTTCCGGATGCACGCCTGGCGCAGGCTGCCGAGATTATCCGGAGGGGCGGACTCGTCGCCTTCCCCACCGAGACCGTGTACGGTCTGGGCGCCAATGCGCTCGATGCCGCTGCGGTCGAGCGCATCTTCGAAGCGAAGGGCCGGCCGCCGACCAGCCCGTTGATCGTGCATGTCGGCTCCGTCGAGTTGGCGCGGCAATTGTCTTCCCATTGGCCGGTTGCCGCCGCCCGCCTGGTGCGGCGATTCTGGCCCGGTCCCTTGACCGTAGTGGTGCCCAAGCACCCTTCGATCCCGGATCGCGTCACCGCAGGGCTCCCGACCGTCGGACTCCGCATGCCCTCGCATCCCATAGCGCTCGCCCTGATTCGCGCAGCCGGGGTGCCCATCGCGGCGCCCAGCGCCAACCGGTTCACCGGACTCTCCCCCACCACCGCGGAGCACGTCCGGCGCAGTCTTGGCGACCGGGTCGACCTGATTCTCGATGGCGGGGCTACGGACGTCGGGATCGAGTCCACGGTGGTTTCTCTGGTGGCTCAAGCTACACTGCTGCGGCCCGGCATGATCTCCCGTGAAGAGATCGAAGAGGTCATCGGCACGGTGACTACGTCGGGCGAGGTTGAAGGCGCGCACCCTTCTCCCGGAATGCACGATCGCCACTATAGCCCCCGCACCCGGTTGGTGCTGCTGCCCCAGCACGGATTCGCGATCTGCGGCCACTCTTCCGGCAAAACGGGACATGCCTTCCCCATGCCGACGTCCCCAGACCTCTACGCCGCCGATCTTTACTCGGTGCTGCACGAACTCGACGAAGAGGGTTGGGATGTCATCTACGTCGAAACCCCGCCCGAGGAGCCCGCGTGGGCGGGAATCCACGATCGTTTGCGCCGCGCTGCGTCGCCTTAGGACGCGTCGCGCGCCCTGTCATTCGTCCCGCAGGGTCCGGACCGGATCGAGGGCGGCGGCCCGGCGTGCGGGTACGTAGCTGGCAGCGGCGCTCACCATCAGCAGCGCCAGCGGAACAATGACGTACACACCCGGCGGCGAAGCATTCAGACCGACAAAGCCGGCCATCAGCATGGGCGCCACTGCCGCAGTGAGCAGCCCGCCAACCACAATACCTGCCAGGGCGAGAATCAGCCCGCGGCGCTCGACCAGCCACACGACGTTCTTTCGGCTGGCGCCCAAGGCGACGCGGATGCCCAGTTCTTTGACGCGCCGGCTCACGGTATAGGCGACCAGCCCGTAGAGGCCGGTCACTGCGAGCGCCAGACCGATGCAGCCCATAGTCCCGACCATCTGGAACAACTGCAGCCAGGTGCCGGTGGCGCGGCTCTCATACAGGGTCGACACGGTTCGAAGGTTGAAGATTGCCATGTTGCCGTCAATCGACCGGACTGCGTCGCGCAGAGGTGCGGCAAGGGTCGCTGGATCGCCGTTCGACTGCACGATCAACGTCATCCGCGCGCGAGGGTTCTGCTCGTACGGCAGGTATACGTAGGACGCCGGAGCCTCATTGACGAGCAGATAATGACCGGTCTTCGCTACACCGACCACCTCGGCCGTCTCGCCGCCGGGCGTGTCGAGGCGGAGTCGCTTCCCAAGCGGGTCCTGGTTTGGCCAGTAAGTTTTAGCAAACTGCTCGTTGACCATTGCCACGCGTCTCGATCCGGCGCGATCGTCTTCCGTGAAGGCACGCCCCTTCCGGATTTCGACCCTCAGGGTGTCGAAGTAATGCGCATCGACAGCTCCACCGAAGACCGTCGCCTTTTCGGTGCCTTTAGGAAATTCGTAGCCTTCGGGAACGACGCTCAACGCGGTTTGCGATGGCGACAAAGGCAGCGACTCCGTCATGGCCACGCTTTCGACGCCGCTGATTGTCCGGACCCGATCCACAAGCCGGCGATAGAAGGCCTTCGTCTGTTCGGGTGAATAGTGCAACATCTCCGGAGCAGTATCCATGGTGATCACGTGGTCCGTCCGAAAGTCGGGAACCATCACGAGCATCCGCCGGAACCCGGCGAGAAACATTCCCGCGGCGATCAGCACCACCATGGCAAGAGCGATCTGGCCAACCACCAGCGCATCGCGTCCGAGCGTCCGCGGGTGGCCCGTCGAGCCCTGTCCTCCCGATTTCAGCGCGCTGAGAAAGTCCATCCGCACGGTCTGCCAGGCCGGAGCCAGGCCGAACAGGAGACAGCTCGCAACCGCGGCCAGGAGGCTGAACTCGACGACGCGCCAGTCGAGTTGCACGCCCAGGTAGGAGGGCGGCTCGCTGGGCACGTTCAGTGTTTGCAGCAGCCTGATTCCGCCGTACGCGAAGAAGAGCCCGGCACCGCTGCCGGCCAGCGCCAGCATGAGACTCTCGGTCATCAACTGCCGGACGAGACGGCGCCGGCCTGCCCCTATCGAGAGACGGATGGCGATCTCGCGGCTGCGCGCACGCGCCCGGGCCAATAGTAGATTCGCAACGTTGGAACAAGCAATGATCAGAATCAACGCGACGAGTCCCATCAGCATTTTGACCAGCGCGAGGAGTTGCGGCGTCTGCTGAATCCGCCGCCGCAGTTCGGTCCGTACCGTGAGACGCCGGTTGTGGTTCGTCTTCGGATACTCCCGCTCGAGCGCCACCCCGATGGTCGCCAACTCGGCCCGCGCCGATTCGAGCGATGAGCCGGGATTGAACCGGCCCTTTACCACCAGGTTATGGCGTCCTCGATCCTCGAGCGGATCCACCGGCGCGGCAGCCAGACGCTGGGACATGGCGAGCGGAATGTAGATGCTCGGGCGAACGAAGCGGTCGAGGCCACCAAAAGACTCGGGCAAAACGCCGACGATGGTGAATGCCATGCCGTTGAGTCGCAGAGTCTTTCCGGTCACTGGCTCGCCGCCCGGGAATTGCTGCCAAAGGTCATGGCTGATCATCGCCACGGCCTGGCCTGGTGCGCTCACTTCCTCGGGGAGAAACCCTCTGCCGATTACGGGCTCGACTCCGGCCATCGGAAAGAAATGCTCACTCACCAGCGCGGTCAATCGAATTTGTCCCGGCGCCGCCGGATCGGTGGTAGCGGCCAGCGTGGTGAGCCGGTACGCGATCAGTCCCGAAAAGGAGCGGCTCTTTTCCCGCAGATCGCGGAAGTCGGGGTACGACATGCCTTCAAAGGGGTTGTCAGGAGTGGCATAGGCGACGTCGAACATTGCCGACGGGTCTGTGACGGGGAGCGGGCGCAGAAGCAAAGCGTCGGCGAAGCTGAAGATGGCGCTGTTCGCACCGATGGCCAGCGCCAGGGAAAGCACCGCCAAGGCAAAGAATGCCGGCTGGCTTCGCAACGCACGGAACGCGTACCGAATGTCGGCAACCAAGCTCTCGAGCCACGTCCAACCCCAGGTGGCGCGAGCATTCTCCATCGCCAGGGTAAGGTTACCGAGCTCGTTGTTGCCCGCGATCGCGGCGAGCGACTCGAGTTCCTCGCGCATCTCGCGTTCTTCGCGGCGGCGCCGCGCCGGCCGGAGGTATTTCAGGCGGTTCCAGAGACTCATCCTTTCACCTCCGGGAGTGGGCCCATGATGCGCCCCACCGCGCTGACGAACTCGGCCCAATTGGCGTGCTCGCGCGCCAATGCCTTGCGGCCCGCCGGGGTGAGGCTGTAGTACTTGGCGCGGCGGTTGTGCTCGGACATTTGCCAATCGGACGCGATCCATCCTTTGGCTTCGAGCCGCTTCAAGGCCGGATACAGCGAGCCGAACTCGATATCGAGGGCCTCCTTCGAGCTGCTGTGAATGGCTTTCGCGATCCCGTAACCGTGGAGTGAGCCGGCAAGAAGGGTCCGAAGCACCAGCATGTCGAGCGTTCCCTGGAGGAGATCCATATGGAGAATGACTATATATTAAGACGCTCGATATGTCAATCCGTCACGAAATACTTCGGGTGGTTCGGCGGGCAGGAGCTTTCAGAACTGCGCGTAGCCCTTGAGGTCGACTACCGCCTCCGTGATCTGGCCGAGGTAGCGGCCGTCGCGAACCACGTCAGCGGCGATGGCGAAGCGCGGCGCCGGCGCGGCCCAATCTCGAGGGACGGAGACGGTAACCGCCGCTACGCCGTTCGAATTCGC
>Ga0335082_10010105_pt1 | contig 10246 bp, 9 predicted proteins | sample Lox_Sample_41_FD_206718 | JGI IMG/M metagenome (GOLD analysis project Ga0335082, IMG submission 206718) | Soil microbial communities from Loxahatchee National Wildlife Refuge, Florida, United States - Lox_Sample_4.1 | ecosystem: Environmental > Terrestrial > Soil > Wetlands | place: USA: Florida...
GGTCGGCACGCCCGAGAAGATCGTGACCCGCTCCGCCTCGATGAGGCGCATCGCCTCGAGCGGGTCGAAGATGTCCATCACCACCTGCGTCGAGCCCACCAGGCAGTTGGCCGCGACCCCGCCCATGGACCCGAAGATGTGGAAGTAGGGCACCGGCACCAGGTAGCGGTCGGCCGAGGTCCAGCCGTGCAGGTCCGTGTAGACGCGGCACTTGAAGTACATGTTGCCGTGCGAGAGCAGGCATCCCTTGGGCTCGCCGGTGGTGCCCGAGGTGTACAGCATCTCGACCGGATCCTCGGGCTGGATCGCGATGCCGTCGAGCCGCCCCGTGGAGTCCCCGTGACCCGTGCGCTCGACCTCCTCGAATCTGATCGCGTCCGGCGGCCGCCGCGCGCCGAGCACGATCACGTGGCGCAGCATGGGGAAGGCGCCCCGGTCCCCGTCGGGACACAGCTCCTGGAGGATCCCCAGATAGTCGACCGCGGCCGCCGCGAAGCGATCCACCATGATCAGCGCCTTGGCGTCGGACTGGCGCAGGAGGTAGTCGATCTCGAGCGCCTTGTAGCGGCTGTTGCACGTGACGGTCACCGCGCCGATCTTCGCGATGCCCAGGTTCGCGACATTCCACTCCACGCAGTTCGGCATCCACAGGACCACGTGATCGCCGCGCCCGAGGCCGAGCGCGAGTAGACCCCGGGCGAAGTCGTCGGCGCGGCGCTTGAGCTGGGCGTAGGTGACACGCTCGCCCTTGAAGACGATCGCCTCTTGGTCGGGGAACCGCGCGGCGGCCCGGTCCACCATCTGGCCGAGGGTGAGGGCGGGCCCGAGATCCGTCATTGGACGGACGTGGTCTCGATGTGCTCCAGGAGCTGGCGCACGCGTGACGCCGCCACCGCCAGATCCTCGGCCACGATGCCGTCCGCCCGGGCGCGCCGGATGTGCTCGAGCACGCGCTGCGCCTGCTCCAGGGCGGCCGCGCGGTCTCCCTCGCCGCGTAGCTGCGGGATCAGCTCGAGGCTCTGACCCGCCATGTCCTCCAACGTGCGCACCAGCAGGTCCCGCGCGAGCCGTCGGCGGCGCTCGTCGATGCCGGGCACCGACAGGGCCTGGAACAGCGTCTCGACCGCGGCTTCGAAGTCCCCCGCGCGCCAGCGACGAAGGCCGAGCCGCGTATGGCCGCGCCAGAGGCGCCGCCCAATCTTCTGCCGGGACCCGGCGGCCAGATTGGCGGCCGGGGCAGACTCGAGGATCAGGCGGGTCGTCTCCATCGCCGCGCTGAGGGCGGTCTCGTCGCCGGCTCCTCGGCGCAGCGCCCGGCGTAGCCGCCACAGGTCGCGCGCGATCGCGGTCGAGCAGACCTCGAGCAGGAACTCCGCGCCGTCGACCGTCACGGCGCCAGCGGCCAGCGCCGGGTCGATGAGTGCCCGGGCCTCGCCGAACTCCCGCCGACGGATGTGCCCGGCCATGCGCTCGCGCCAGGCCAGGGCCTCCGCATCCGGCGCACGCGGGCGTGTGGGCGGGGCCACGACCTCGGCCGCGCGCGTGACGAGATCGCCCGGGCCGGACGCCGGCGCCGGCCCGGGCGCCGGGTGGCGCGCCAGTGACGGCCTCGACGGCCTCGCCGCGCCGGGCTCCGTCGTCGGACGCGACGGCACGGACCGGGCCAGCCGGCGCCGGCGTGCACGGCGCCGCGCCCTCTGTTCGCCCTCCAGGGTCTGAGCCAGCCCGAGGAACAGCAGGGCGACGGCGACCAGCCCCACGACCGCGAGGAGGGCCTCCTCGACCGTCACGCCGCCCCTCCACCAGAAATATCCAGACAATCCACGATCATACGGGTCACCCTACCACGCTCGCACCGCTTTCCACGACCATTTGGCAGGGGGTTTCCACTTCACGCAGTGCGGCAGTATGATGGCGATACCGTCAGCGACTACTTCCGCGGGCTCGAGGAGAACAGATGCGTCGTGTCGCCGTGATCGGGGTGGGCGTCACCAAGTTTGGCAAGCACGATCGGACCAGCGCCGAGCTGTTCGCGGAGGCCGCGGCCGACGCGATCACGGATGCCGAGATCGCGCCGGCCGCGATCCAGGCGCTCTACTTCGGCAACGTTACCGGCGGCGAGACGGAGCGACAGCTACACATGGCGCCCCTGGCCGCCACGCTGCTCGGGCTGCCGACGGTTCCCACCACCCGGTTCGAGAACGCGTGTGCGACCAGCCACGTGGCCTTCCGGCACGCGGTGATGGAGATAGCGAGCGGTGTCTCAGATGTCATCCTGGTCGGTGGCGCCGAGCGGGTCCTGAACGTCCCCACCGAATCCGCCACCGAGTTCTTCGCCTACTGCTCCGATGCCTCCCTCGAGCAGCCGGCCGGCCTGACCTTTCCGGGGGTCTTTGCGCTGATCGCGCGGGCCCATATGGACAAGTACGGCACCACCGAGGAGCAGATGGCTCACGTGGCCGTGAAGAATCATCGCCACGGCACGCTGAACCCGAAGGCCCAGTTCCGGAAGGAGATCACGCTCGACACGGTGCTCAAGAGCGCCTACGTGGCCGACCCGTTGAAGCTCTTCGATTGCTGCCCCTTCACCGACGGCGGCGCCGCTATCGTGCTCGCCTCAGAGGAGGTAGCCCGCCGCCACCGCCGCCCGATCTGGGTGCTCGGCACGCACGCGGCCACCGACACCATGTTCGTGCACGAGAAACGCGACCTCGCCCGGATCCCCGCCACCGAGCGCGCCGCCCAGGGCGCCTACCGCCAGGCCGGCAAGACCCCAGCGGACGTCAACGTGGTGGAACTCCACGACTGCTTCACGATCGCCGAGATCGTGGCGACCGAGGGCCTCGGCTTCTTCGAGCCCGGCACCGGCGGCCGAGCCGCGGAGAAGGGCTGGACCAGCCTCGGCGGCAAGCTCCCGGTGAACCCCTCGGGCGGGCTCAAGGCCAAGGGCCATCCGATCGGCGCCACCGGCGCCGCCCAGATCGCCGAGATCGTGACCCAGCTGCGCGGGGAAGCAGGGCCCCGCCAGGTCGACGGCGCCTCCACCGGCCTCACCCATACCCTCGGCGGTAACGCCGCCACCGTGGTCGTGAGCCTCTTCGGCCGTGGCTGAGCCCGTGATCAACCTGAAGGGCTTCTTCGACGAGGCGCGCGCCGGGCGACTCACCGGCATCCGCTGCGGACGCTGCGGCGCGCTGGCGATTCCGCCGAAGGAGTTCTGCGAGCAATGCCAGCACCGCGAATGGCAGCCCGTGCCCCTGGGGGGTACCGGGACCATCGTGTCGCACACCGTGATCCGGGTGGCGCCGCGGGGGCGCGGTGGAGAGGTCCCCTACGCCGTCGCGGTCGTGAGACTCGACGAGGGCGTCTCCCTCCTCGGGCGCGTCGTCGACATCCCGTTCGAGGCCTTGACGAGCGGGCTCCCGGTCCGCTTCCGTCCGATCGAGCTCGAGCAGCAGACTCTCATCGGCTTCGGTCCCGCCTGATCCCGGTCCGGACGCCGCGCGCGAACGCGCGCACGTCCTCCAGGTCCCGCGTCACCCGCGGGGCTCGCCGGTGAGCCCGATCTTGATCCGCCGATTGTGCCGGCCCTTGTTGTCGATCTTGAGGATCCGCACCGCCCGCGACTGCCCGGTGGACGCCAGATGCGTCCCGCCGCAGGCCTGACGGTCGAGCCCGACGATCTCGACCAGGCGGATCGTCCCGTCCTCCGCGGGCGGTGGCGCCACCGAGCGGTTGCGCACGAGCCCGCGCTCGGCCAGGACTTCTGCCGCGCCCACATAGGCGTACCGCACCGGCAGGTCCTGCCGGATGGCCTCGTTGATCTCGGGCTCGAGCGCACGCAGCCGCTCGTTGTCGGCGTCGGGGAGATCGAAGTCCATGCGCGCGGTGCCGTCCTCGTTCAACTGGGCTCCGGTGACCAGCGCGCCCTGGAACTGCCGGAACACGAGGGCGTTCAGGACGTGGGTATCGGTATGTAGCTGCGCCATCATCGAGCGGAAGTCTGCGTCCACCAGCGCCTCGACTACGCCCTGCATCTCGACCGGCTCCCCCAGCAGGTGCCAGTGCTGGCTACCCGCGGCCTCGATCCCGGTTACCCGCACCTCGCCGCCGCTCCAGCGCAAGACTCCGCGGTCCGCGAGCTGGCCGCCGCCGCCGGGGTGGAACGGACTCTGCTCGAGTAGGACGGCCCCCGGCCGCGCGTCGACCACGCGGGTCTCGAGGAGGAGGACGTCGGGATATTCGTGGCAGTAGTAGCGTGACATTGAGACTCCTCGGAGCGCCGATCGCTATCCGATGGCGAAGTGGGCTTCGGTGGTCTGCCCGGTGCGACCGTTGATGGGCAGGATGTCCTGCGGGCACGCGGAAAACGCGATCACCAGGTCCATCTCCGCGCGGAGGGTCACGTAGCTTCCCGGGGTGGACAGGGGCCCGGCCCAGGCGAGCGCGCCGTCCGGCGTCCACGGGATGTTCATGAACAGGTTGAGCGGCGACGGGGTCGCCGGGACCGCGAGGCCCAGCGCGGCAAGGCCCGCGTGCAAGTTGTCGCGGCAGTTGTCGTGGTGGCCCTCGACCCCGAGCAGGCGATAGCGCGGACCGTCGCAGGCGGCCATGAGCGTGTCGTGAGCCCCGCCCGAGGTGTCCTCCACCAGCGTCAGGATGGGACGGCGCTGGTTCGTGAGGAACGTGTCGCCGAGAGCCGCCCGTAGCTTCATGAACCACGCGCGGCTGCACTCCATCGACATCCACTCGCTCACGTCACCCGCGCTGAATGCCCAGGTGTCTACCACCTGTGCGCCGTGCGTGTTGATCACCTTGACGCGCTGGCCCTTCCCCACCCGCGAGGCCACGCCCTGCCGGGCCGGGATCGTGAGGATCCGCGTGGTCGTCATGAGTGTTCTCCTGGCCTCCTCGCGCTAGCCGCGTCGAAAGCCGTGGTCTCTGCCATAGTCCCAGGGGCCGGGTGGTCCCCAGCCCGCGAGAAGTCGCCTCGCTTCGCCGGGACGTGGGCGCGGTGCAGCTGCTCGGTGCGAGCGGCCCAGAAGCGCTCGCGCGGGTTACCGAGACCCCAGACATTGAAGTCGGCGACCCGCGGCCCCTCCACGGCGACGATGCGAAAGAGCTGGCCGGCTCGCACCGGCCACGCGCGGCCCGAGCGCATCGGGCCCACGAGCTGCTCGACGAGGCGCCGGGAGCGCATCTCCCCGGCCAGGCGGTCGTAGAACGTCCGATCGACCACGATCGGCGAGCCCGGCTTCGGTTCGCAGATGACGCGCGGCTCTGGCATATTGCTCCCCTGGGTGGTCCACAGGATAGCGCAGGACGCCGCGCAAGAAACCCCTTGACAGCCGCCGCTCGAATCCCCAGCATCCGGCCAGGCTCGAGGCTGATCGATGGCCGTTGCTCACGTCGTAGCCATGCGGAAGGGGGGACGTCATGCGTGGATGGATGAGGCTCGGAATCCTCTGCGGAGCAGTGCTCGCCCTGGTGGCCACGAACCCGATGGACGCGACCGCTCAGCAGTGTCCGAAAGGCAAGCTCCGCATCTACACCTCCTGGCCGATGCAGGGCGCCATGATCCCGGAAGGGACCGGCATGAAGAACGGCGTGGACATGGCCATCGCCGAGGTGGGCGGCGTCGTCGCCGGGTATTGCCTAGAGGTGGTCAACCTCGACGATGCTTCACCGCAGACCGGGAAATGGGACGGCGCCGTCGAGGCCGAGAACGCCAACAAGGCGGTAGCGGACCCGCTCGCCCTGCTCTACATCGGCACCTACAACTCCGGTGCGGCCAAGGTCTCGATCCCCATCAACAACCGCGCCCACATGGCCCAGATCACCCCGGCCAACACCTACCCGGGGCTCACCAAGAAGCAGGGCGCCGCGCCGGGCGAGCCGGAGATCTACCGCCCGCTCGGGTTCGTCAACTACTTCCGGCCGATCCCGGCCGACGACATCCAGGGCGCGGTCGGAGCCAAGTGGGCCAAGCGCCTCGGCGTGAAAAAGGTGTTCATCCTCAACGACCAGGAGCTCTACGGTAAGGGCATCGCCGACGTCTTCGAGGCCACCGCCAAGAAGATCGGGCTCGCGGTCGTCGCCAACGAGGGCATCGACTGGAAGCAGCCCGACCAGAAGCCGGTGCTGACCAAGGTGCGGGCCTCGGGCGCCGACCTGGTCTACCTGGGCGGCGTCATCGAGACCGGCGCGCAGGTCATCATCCGCCAGATGAAGGAAGTTGGCCTGGTGGCCCCGCGGGTCCGGTTCATGGGGCCGGACGGCCTCCTCGAGGAAGAGCTCCTGAAGGGCGCCACCTGCGAGGTCGCGATGGCCACCGAGATGCGGGTGACGTTCGCGGGGCTGCCTTTCGAGAAGATGAAGGGGGTCGGAGCCAAGACCTACGAGGAGTACAAGAAGAAGTTCGGGAAGGAGCCTACGTCGTACGCGCTCTACGCCGCCGAGGGCGGTCGAGTGGCGATCGACGCGATCAAGCGCGCCGCCCCGGAGCTCGATCGCGCCAAGGACATCACCGAGAAGCGCGAGGCGCTGCGCAAGGCCATCGCAACCACCAAGAACTTCGAGGGCATCAACGGCAAGTGGAGCTTCGACGCCAACGGCGACGTCGACTACGACACCATGTCCGGCTTCAAGGTCGTCAAGGCCGACTCGCCCATCGGTTGCAAGTTCCAGTTCGAGACCATCCTCGAATAGCGGAGATATCGCCGGCGCCGGCGTGATGCATGTGGTGGGGGGGCATGGGGGAGGAGCGGCGTCGCTCCCCCCCATTTAGAACGATCCGTGAACTGGCATGAGGTCCTGATACAGCAGACGGTCAATGGGGTCACCCGCGGGGCGGTCTTCGCGCTGATCGCCCTCGGCTACACGATGGTCTACGGGATCATCGGGTTGATCAACTTCGCCCACGGCGACGTCTTCATGCTGGGCCTGTTCATCTCGCTGAGCTACTTTGCCCTGCTCGGCATGACCACCACGCTCCACGGTTGGCAGCTCGTCGCGATACTGCCGCTGGTCTTCGTCGCGACCATGCTGACCACCGGCGCCATCAATGTGGCCATCGATCGCGTGGCGTACCGACCCCTCCGCCACGCCTTCCGGCTCGCACCCCTCATCACCGCGATCGGGGTCTCCTTCATGCTGGAGAACCTGGCCCTGATCTGGAAAGGGCCAGCCCCAATCGCCTACCCCGACCTGTTCCCCTCGGTGGATATCCTCCGCGAGTGGATCGGGATGGATTCGCTCCTCTTCATCACCACCAAGGACGTTCTGGTCCTCGTCACCACGGTTCCCCTGATGATCTCGCTGCAGTACTTCGTGACCCGAACTCGCTGGGGCAAGGCGATGCGGGCCACCGCGCAGGACAAGGAGACCGCCCTCGCGATGGGGATCGACGTCGAGAAGACGATCATCCTCACCTTCTTCATCGGGGGCGCTCTGGCCGGGGCGGCCGGCTTGATCCAGGGCCTCTACTACAACATCGGCATGTGGTGGATGGGCTACCAGGCTGGCCTGCGCGCCTTCACCGCGGCGGTGCTGGGTGGTATCGGCAGCATGCCCGGCGCGGCCCTCGGCGGCCTCGTGATCGGCTTCCTCTCCGCGTGGAGCGACCAGTACATCTCGGCGCGCTGGACCAACGCGCTGGTCTTCGCAATCCTGATCCTGGTCCTCGTCTTCCGGCCCCAGGGTCTTCTCGGCGAGCGAGTCCCGGACAAGGCGTGAGCGACGCGGGCCGCATGCGTCCCCTCCCCGCGGCTCTCCTGGTCACCGCGCTCATGACCTACCCGTTCGTCGACCGCTGGCTGCAGGCCCAGACCGTACACGCGGTCACCGACGCGATGATCTACGTCCTGCTCGCCCTCGGTCTCAACATCGTGGTCGGCTACGCGGGCCTGCTCGATCTGGGCTACGCCGCCTTCTTCGCCATCGGCGCCTACACCATGGGTCTGCTCAACTCTCCGGTGCTGGGCTCGCCCCTCTACGGACACGCGTGGAGCTTCTGGGTCATCATTTGGATCGCGGCCCTCGTGTCGGCCGGCCTGGGTGTGGTGATCGGGGCCCCGACCCTGCGCGTCCGCGGCGACTACCTGGCCATCATCACGCTCGCCTTCGGAGAGATCATCCCCGTCGCCATTCGCAACTTGGGCGACATCACGATCGACATCGGCGGCTGGCGCCCGGTCGAGCGGCTGAACCTGACGGGCGGCGAGAACGGGGTGAACCCGGTCGGCCGCCCCCACCTGCCCGGGATCAACTTCGACACCGACTTCATTCCCTGGTACTTCCTCATCCTGGTCATCGGCGCGGTCTCGCTCTGGGCCATGAACCGGATGCGGGACTCGCGGCTCGGCCGCGCCTGGATGGCGATCCGTGAGGACGAGACCGCCGCCGACTGCACCGGGGTGAACCCGATCAAGACCAAGCTCCTGGCCTTCGGGCTCGGGGCGTCATTCGCGGGCTTCGCCGGCTCCTTCTACGCGGCCAAGCTCCAGGCCATCACGCCGGGCGCCTTCGAGTTCAACGTCTCGATCATGCTGCTGTGCATGATCGTGCTCGGCGGCATGGGCAGTCTCAAGGGCGTGATCCTGGGCGGCATGCTGATCACGCTCTTCGACCGGATCCTCCTGGCCCAGATGACGTTCCTGATCCGTTGGATCGGCCGCTCGCTCGGAATCGCCGCTCTGGCCGGCGTTGACCTCACGCTCTGGCGCTGGTTCTTCTTCGGTCTCGGCCTGGTCGTCATCATGCTGATCCGGCCCGAGGGGCTCGTGGGCCGTCGCGTGCGCCTACCCGCGCCGGACGTCGACGAGCGCGAGGAAGCCCTGGCCCTCGTCACCACACCGCCCCCCGCGCGCGCGGACGCGATCCCGGGCTGGCTGCGTCGACCCGCCTCCCCCCACGCGCGGCCCGCCGATCGCCCGGCGCTAGACGTGCGCGGACTGACCCGGAGCTTCGGCGGCCTGGTGGCGGTCAGCGGCGTGGACCTGATCATCCCGCCTCGAGGCATCGTGGGGCTGATCGGTCCCAACGGTGCCGGCAAGACCACCTTCTTCAACCTGGTCACCGGCCTGCTCCGGGCCGACCGGGGTGAGATCCTGCTCGACGGCAGGAGCCTCGTCGGCCTCCGGCCCCACGCGATCGTCGGGCGTGGGATCGCGCGAACCTTCCAGTCGATCCGCCTCTTCCAGAACATGACCGTGCTCGACAACGTCCTCGTCGGCGAGCACTGCCGCCTGCACGCCTCGGTGGCCGGTGCAGTCTTCCGCCCGCCCGCGGTCGTCGCCGAGGAGGCCCGGGCGCGCGACCGGGCGCGCGAGATGCTCGCCTTCGTCGGACTCGACGCCATGGACGGAGAGCTCGCCAAGAACCTGTCCTACGGCGACCAGCGACGGCTCGAGATCGCGCGAGCGCTCGCCACCGAGCCGACGCTGCTCCTCCTCGACGAACCGACCGCCGGCATGAACCCACGCGAGACCGACGCCCTCACCGAGCTGATCGGCCTCCTGCGCGACCAGCTCGGCCTCGCGGTCCTGCTCATCGAGCACCACATGGAGGTCGTCATGGCGATCTCCGACCGCATCACCGTGCTCGACTACGGCACACGGATCGCGGAAGGCACCGCGGCCGAGATCCGGCGCGACCCGAGGGTGATCGAAGCCTATCTGGGCAAGGGCTACGAGCAGGAGCTGGTCCCGGGATGAGCGAGGCGCGATGACAGACGGGGCCGGGCTGCTCGAGCTCCACGACATCCACGCCTACTACGGCAACATCCGGGCGCTCAAGGGGGTGTCCCTCACCGTGGCCCGCGGGGAGATCGTCACCCTGATCGGGTCGAACGGCGCCGGAAAGACCACCACCCTGCGGACCGTGCTCGGGACGGTGCGGGCACTCCGGGGTGCCGTGAGCTTCGGTGGTCAGCGGATCGATCGGGTCCCTACCCACCGCATCGCCCGCCTAGGCATCGCTCAGTCTCCCGAGGGCCGCCGAATCTTCGCGCCGATGACCGTGCTCGAGAACCTCGAGCTCGGGGCCTTCTCGCGCGCCGACCGCGAGGAGATCCCCCACGACCTCGAGCGCGTGCTCGCGCTGTTCCCGCGGCTGCGCGAGCGCCTGCAGCAGAAGGGCGGGACGCTCTCCGGCGGTGAGCAGCAGATGCTCGCCATGGGACGCGCCCTCATGGCCCGTCCGGAGATGCTGCTGCTGGACGAGCCCTCGATGGGCCTCTCACCGATCC
>Ga0335082_10010106_pt1 | contig 10246 bp, 5 predicted proteins | sample Lox_Sample_41_FD_206718 | JGI IMG/M metagenome (GOLD analysis project Ga0335082, IMG submission 206718) | Soil microbial communities from Loxahatchee National Wildlife Refuge, Florida, United States - Lox_Sample_4.1 | ecosystem: Environmental > Terrestrial > Soil > Wetlands | place: USA: Florida...
ACCGAGCCAGCGACAGTCGACCCGGGAAGCTGCATGAGTTGCACGCGCCATGCTGTCTGCAGCCGCCCGGTCGTATCGACGCCGATCGCGGCATCGATGAGTGATGGATCTTCGATGTACGTCACAGGCCGGCGCCACACATCGAGATAGGCAAGCCACTCTCCGCTGCCGGCCGGCACGGCAAGGCCGGGGCCGAACGGCTGATCCTCAAACGAAATGGAATTGGAACCGTCCAGCGGTTGCAGCGTGCCGGCCGGCGGCTGCGGCGTGTTCGACAACTCTTCCAGCGCGGTATTCCAGGTCGCCTGTGACCAGTCGCCGTGGTTCTCCGCAAGAATGCCGTCCACATACATGCGGCCCACGCCAATGTTGAGCACATTCTTGCCGCCGGACACTGAGCTCTCGACCTTGAAAGCGTACGGCGTGGTCGGGGGATACACTGCATGCCCAAGCGTGTCGAGCGTTCCCGCGCGTATGCGGCGCGAGAGCTCTGCAAGCCACTCGTTCCAATCCGCGTCTGTCTGCACCCGGCCTTGTTCCATCACCACGCCGGAGTAGTCTTTCCAGTGATCGAAGGTGTAGCGGCTGTTATCGAAGCTCATGTCCGAATCCTTGCCTTGAAACGAGTCCTGTGAAAGGGGCCTTGCCCATTGGTTGCGACTAAGTCTGGTAGATCACTCCGGCGCTGAGTCCCACCGGCAGATACTCCTGCAGGCGGATCGAAAGGTCGCTCTCACGGAGCGGCGCGAGCACGAAATGAAATGCGCCCATCTCTCCGCCGTCATCAGCTCCGCGGCGAATGGAGGCATCGGTGCACGCCAGCAGTTTGCAGTAGCCCGGGTGTCCGTATTGCGTCGTGAAGAATAGTGGCTGCGCCGCGGCCAGTGCCTCCTCCACGCATTGGAAGCGGCGCGGCGTGATGGCATGGATGGGCAGGTAGCTGAAGCGCACGCAGCCCACCTGCAGCCGGTCTGCCACCAGGCCCGGCGCGCCGGACGCTGTGGGCAGCGCCCACACCATGCTGTCCGACACCAGCGTCAGCTCGTGGGCATGAACGCTTCCGGCGGCGGTGCATCCGGTAAGGGTCAAGGGTCCGCCGCCGTTTGTGCCATCCGGCGCCGCGTAGGCCACCTTGTCCCGGCCGGTTGCGTCGAGAATACTGTCAGACAGGTTTGCGGTCACGAATTCCGGAGCGCGCACGGCGCCGACAATTGACCTGCTCACCTCGACTGAGAGACCGGCGGGTTCGGCAATCACGGCGGGCGCATCAGGGTAGAGCGGCTCGCTCATGTGCTGGGCGGTGGTCTGCACGGCCCACCCAGGCACCAGCGTGCAGTGCGTCAGCGTGAGCCGTTCGAGATGATTCCGAGAGCCATCCGGACGCGTTGCCGGAACGTGCAACAATGCCGGCGATGTACCCGGATTCATTCCGCTCCCCGCGGCAACAAGCAGTCCATTGAGAACGAAGTTGCTGCCAGCGTCGCCGGTCACGGAGATCTCGCCGTCCAGCAACACGGTCGCGCGGGTCTCATCTCTTGTGCGCATCTCAAGCGTGGTTCCGGCGGGCAGATCGATTCTGATGGCGCCGCCACTCACGGCGTATGTGCTGCTGTCATTGAACTCGAGAGCTGACTGCGGATGCGTGGCAAGCTCTCCCACAACGAAGTTCAGCGCATCCTGCAGAGTCGTGTAGCGCGGAGTCGAGTCGGTGTCAGGAAATGGGAAAATGGCTGCTTCGTCCGTCACCACGAGCACGGATGCGCGCTCGTATTCGCCTCCGCCCATGGGCGCATTGAACCCGTAGTGCCATGAAACCGTGAGTTCGGGCGGGTTCGCTCCCACCGCGGTGGGCGGCAGCGCAATGCGGCCAAGTTCGGGATCGACGAGCGCCGCGTAGGGAGTCGCAACCGAAGGCATGCAGTTCCACGCGCCGTCCGAGCCGCTGAGATTGGCAACCTGAATCTGGTAGGGATTCAGCAGCCTTCCTTCCAGGTAAAGCGCAAGGCTCGCGCCTTCCCCGTAGTATTTCGTGCCCGCGCCCATCTCCAGGTCCGCGCACAGAACGGGGCGCAGCAAGCGATCGGGAACGTTCTCCTCGGCAGCCGCCACGGTGATGGGATCGCCTTGCGGAATGGCGCGATGGAACAGAGGCTCATCGATGCCCAGTGAACTGAATCGATAACAAACCGCGCTGCCCGGCGCATTCGTCAAACAGGGTGTCGGCGTTCCTTTCGTCAGGCTGTACGCACCCAGCGACCAGAGATAGATGCCGATGTTCTGGATGTTCGGATGCGGCAGCCCGGGCGTGGTCATCGCGCGCACATCCACTTTTCGCGCGACGGTGCTGAACCCGCTGTTGCGGAAGATTCTGGTCTGCCACGAGCGCACATCGTGCGCGTAATGATTCCACCGCCGCACGTGCTTGACATATTGCGTGTCGGCGAGGAAGTGGAAGAACTCGACCGCATGCCCGCCCCAGCCGGTGATGTCGCGCGCCAGTTCTTCGATGACAAAGATAGTTCCCTTGCGCCGGCGCAGGCCGATGGTGTTGGCCACTTCCGTGCGCGGATTGTCGACCGAAGGCGCGATGCCCTGGATGGATTGGTACCCGATAAGATCGCCGATGTAGGGAATCACCCACGGCGCGCAGGTCTCGATGAACTGATCGTCGTAGAGCTGATCCAGGTCCGCTGCGAACGCGTCGAGTTGCTCGTCGATCACCATCAGAATCGACTGCAGCGGGCCGCGTGTTGACTTGGCCCGGAGTGCGTCCAGTTGCGCCTGTCCATCGGGCGTCAGCGGAGTGACGCTGCTTTCCAGCGACGCAAGTTGCGTCCCCTCCGCCGCTGTGAGCAACTGCATGGTTTCTGCTAGCTGCGCATCGCGGAATCGGTAGACGGCTGGAACGAGATCGAAGAGGTGGAAGCTCATGCCATCACCCCCAGTACCACCGAAGCCGGATTCGGATCGAGCACCAGAAGATCCGCGGGCGAAGGCAAAGTGCCGGGTTGCGCAACAGGGATGTACGGACAGATGCGGTTGGTGTCGCCTTGTGGCCGATCCAGCGTGACCTTCTGCTGGATCCACGCGTTGTAGGTGGCCAGGGAGTAACCCGCGCTGCCCAGATCGCCGGCCTTGCTGGTCAGTCCGGCCTTCAGATTCGTCACGTTGACGGCGACCACTCCCGTCACTCCCTGAATGAGCGCGGCAATCTCGTCGCCGGAGACGCCCTCGCCGAACGCACGCGCAGCGAAGCCGTACTTTGCATTCAGTGCTGATCGGATCGACGCCTGCACAGCGCCGGCATCGTATCGAGGATCGTATGCCACATCGGCCTCGAAACCAAACAGAGTCGCATAAAAGCTCTGAACAAACACATTCACATGCGGGTTGCCGTAACTCCTGAGAGCGCCGGCAAGGTTCATCAGGGTTGCGTCGCCGGGCTGCAGTTGCACCCCGCCCACGGCCGCAACGGTGAGAAACACGCCGCGATTGATTCCATTCGGAATCCAAAGCGCATAGGCCTTCGCGATTCCCGGAAACGTGGCCGCGAAGTTCTGATAGTCGGTGATGGAGACGGCGCGGCCCAGCGTGAGGACGGATTGCGGGGCATTGGCCCGGATGTCGTCGATCGATTGCGCATCCTGTCCCCCGGTTGCCGCAGAAGGATTGGTTACGCCGCTGACGCCCACGGGCCGATCGACAAGCGTAGTAATCGAACTTGCCGCTACGTTTCCGGCTGCGCCGATACCGACGCGGTATCTCGCCAGAATGTTGTTCTGCCCCGTGGGCAACGTGGATCCTTCAACGCCGTCGCCAAACTGCACCACCGCCGTGCCGCCGGCCAGGTTGGTGGCCGCGTACACCTGCGCCGCCGGCTTCTGGCTATACAGCGTGGGCACCTCGGCCCACGCGGCGCCATTGGCGCTCACCTCGAGCGAACTTGCCAGCCCCCTCGGCGTTGCCGCGGAAACATAGGTCAGCGGCGATTGCTTCAGCGTGAATGCCTGGTTCGGCGTGGCTGCGCTGCCGTTTCCGAGCAACTCCGTCACCGCGCTTCCCGCGGTGGCCGCGCCCACGTTTGCATTCACGGTTGTGGACGCCCGCTCGTAGCAGTGGGCAAGCGGGCTCTTCAACACAATCTGCGTGCGCGGGGCGGAGGACCCGATGGGACTGACGAGCGCTACGGAAGACACCAGCGCAAATTCCTGTACCACCGGATCCTTCTTCCCGCTTGCCAACAGGGCGAAAGAGGACAGACTGGCGGTCACCGTCCCCGGCCGCCCGGAAGGATCGGCCACCACGATCTCCACGGAATCGTTTGAATTCGCCCACGAAGGAATACTGCCGTCGTCGTTGAACTTCGTAGGTGGCGGCTCAAGCAGAGTCAGCACATCTCCCGGCTTGAGAGCGATCAGCGGTCCGCCGTCATACGGAGTGAACTGGAGAACCGTATCCGGATTCACCATGACCTTTTGCGCCTTGCCCATGAGCGCAACCGCGGTCACCGCGGACAGATCTTCCCGCACGCCTTCAAGATCGAGCAACGTTCCATAGAGCGGATGATCCAGCGGCTGTTCCGCTACCGCCAATTCCTCGCTTTGCGCCAGCACCGAACTAACGCGGGTGTAGTTGTAGTAATGGCCAAGATAACTGCCGGTATCGGTCGCCACGCGCGTCACCTTGGCGCTCACTCCGTAATCCGATCGTGTCGTCGTAGTCACCGACTGCACGCCATACAGGCGCGCAAACCCTGCGGGCGTGCGCGCCGTGTTCGCATCGGGTGCGATCAGGACCATCCACCCGTTGGGCGTGATCTTGCCGTACACCGAGTCGAGATCGACGATCTGTTCGGCGCTGAAGTTGGCCTGGTTCACCGTGTCGTAGCCAAAGACCCAGTCGGTGCTGCCGAGAGCACCGGTGCCGATCAATCCAACGGCGGACAAAGCAGCTTGTGTCTTCTTCGCCAGCAGCAGCGGGTTCACGGCGTTAAAGCCGAACAGGCCGGCTCGCTGGCGGAGCGCATACAATCGCGGAGACTCGTTGGACGGTTGCCCTGCCAGTCCGAGCGGTTCAAGCCAGGTAACGAGCGTGCGTTGTTTTGCCGGGTCAGGCTCCACTGAGCTCACGAGGCGCAGGTCCCAGCGCGGGCTGGACGTGTCGCTCACGCGCTCATTGCCGACGATCAGGAAGGCGTCTCCTGGCTGAAGCTGCGTGGAAGTGCCGTCGAGGTACACGCTGGTGTCGCCATGCTGCGGGGTCCACGCAAGTCCAGTCTGCACCGGCAGCGCATTCCATTCAGGCTTGCCAAGAATGTCGGCGGAGGTCTGAAACGACTGTGGCTTCTGGCCCTGGGCGGGGACGCTCTGCACCGTGGTTCCGGCAGGAATCGTGATCGCCGCGTTCGACACGCTCGTGGGCTGGCCGGGCGCTGAGGTCAGCGTGAACGCCAGGTACACGGACGCCGCAACTCCGGGCGAGGGCTCATAGCCAATCAGCGCGCCCAGTTGCGTGAGCGAATAAAGCTGTGTGGCAGTGCGCAGGTAGCTCTCGTTGGCAAGCCGCTCCTGGTAGAAGCTGAGGATATCGAGCACCACAGAGCTGGCGTCCAGCAGGGCTATGCTGAAATCGTCGTCGGATCGCGTCTTGAGGCCGGCAAGGGCAGGGAACTCTGAGCTCGAGAGCCGCGCCAGCATCGACTGCTTGAACGTGCCCCAGGTTCCGGTGCGATACGCAATCGCGCACATGCCCGGCGAATTCAGTTCGCCCCGCGGCGTTCGCACGCTGGTGCCGGAGCAGCAACCGCAGGTGCAGTTCGCCGTTTGCGTGCAACTCATCGGGACCTCACTTTCCACCCATCATCGTCAGCTGCAGTTGACCGTTGGCCGGAAGGCTGGGATCGTTGTCCATGCGCGCCACCTGGAACGGGCCCATGGGAATGAACCCCTTCTGCAGGTAGATCGAAGTGTTCATGCCCTGCGGCTCGAACGTGTCCGCTGAAATGCTCTGCACCCCCGCCACCTGCCGCGCCGCCTGATAAATGGGACTGAGATACACAGCCTGCCCAAGCTGAAAATTGCAGGGATTGAAAAGCGCCGGCGTTCCGGTGGCAAGCGACCCGCTGCCAAGCACCTGCATCAAGGTCTTCTGCACGTCGCGCTGAAAGTATCCGGGCGCAACGCACACCGTGAGCGCAACGCTGAGAGACACGTATTGCGGCGGCTCGATCAGAACATCCTGGCCCGCCAGGCGGAACTCATTGGCAGACCTTGTAAGACTGTGCCGCAGCGTCTTGCTCATGGGCAGATTGTTGTCCGGCTCGGCGGTGATGAACACCGTGTACCAGCTCCCCGTCCAGCGCAGCGTGGCCGCTGCGTTCTCGATCTGCGAATTGCGCTCCATCACGTCCGCGTAATCCTGCATGGTGATGGCGCGCTCCTGTGTGCGGTACGCCTGCGGAGCGCGCCGGCGAATCTGCGCGTTGGTCTCCGGGTCGATTCCTCCGATCGCCGGCATCGGATTGGTGCACGCGCGAATGTTCGCGTTGGCCGCTGGTCCGGCGGAGACATGAATAAGGCTATCGGCGCCCACGTTTCCAGCGCTCCCGTTGCCGATGCGATACGTGGCGAAGAACGTGATGCCGGGGTCGGGGAGTTTGCCGTTGATGCCGTCACCGAAGCGCAGGATCGTCGTACCGTCGGTGTCGATCTCGACCACAAACTCGGCGTCTTCTGGTCCGGCGGCCAGCAGGTCCGCGGCAGCAGTCCACGTCCCCGGCTCCGGCACTCCGCTGATTTCAGCCCTAAGCGTGATGGAAGGGATCGCAGTGGATGCGTCGAAGTCCATCAGCTCGCTGGCCGAGAGGGTCGGGCTCGGCGTGTCTTCGAAACTCATCACCGTGATAAGGTCCGAGGTTGCGTTCACGGTTGTGGTAATGTCCGCGAGAGATACCGAAAGAAACTGCTCCACGAGAACCGGCAGCGTAACGTTCTGCGCAGAAGGCGGAGTGTACACGAGCAACAGATTGAACAGGTCGGTATGACTCAACTGGCCCGGCGCAAGCACCGAGAATAGTGCGGGCCAGCCGAGAGGAGGTGTCGGCTCCGCGGTGAGGTAGGTTGTGGCGCCCGCATCCTTCAGGTCGAGTGTGCCGGAGTTGGGGAGCATGGTGGGAGCTGCAGGAAACGCCGATGGCACCGGCACACTGGGAGTGAATCCGGACGGCACGCGGATAAAGCGCGAATTCGCCAGTTGTGTCGCCGCGTAGTTGGGATCGCCCGTAGTGAGCGACAATCCGGTGAAGCGCTCGAGAACCACGCTGCCGCCCAGTCCGGGAGCGCCGCCGGGCGGATTGAAGACCACTGCAAGGTCGAACTCCGCGGGATTTCCGGAATTCACTCTTGCGAGCACGCCGAAGTACTGCGGCCAGTTCAGCGGCGATGCAGCCGCGATCATCAGAGATGCGTTGCCGTTGCTGTCGCTGAGGCTGGCCCATCCGTTCGCTGTCAGCGGTACGGGAGCAGGCGTAACAGGCGCTCCCGTGATCGGCAAAGGTACCGCCTCGGTCAAGGGAACCTGCGCAATCACCGGACGGAACCGGACAGGTACCGGCTGCGGATTGGGAAGACTGCAATGATCCGCAGTGACAGGCGACGCATAGAACAGCGATGGACCCGGCACCGTTCCAATGTTGACGTCTGCAAAGGTCAGCCCCTGGTCTGCCAGCACCACGTTCCCCAGCGCCACACTCACATCGGCAAGGATGATGTCGACGCCGTTCTCCACAATGTGCGATGAAATGCACACAGGCGACGGCAGGGCATCGTCCGCCGCCCACTGGATCTCCGTCACGGGTTGCGGCGTCTGCGCCCCGTTGGTGATCGCAACACCTTGCACATCGAACAGAGGATCGACCAGGGGATTGCCGAACGAGTCCACAGTTGTGACCGCAGTGAGGCGCACTGCATAGCGATGACGAATCTCGGCATCGGCCGGATTGCCGGTCTGCGGCCCCAGCACTTCCTTGAAGATGAGAACATCGCCGACCTGCAGATGGCTGAGTGTGCCCTTGAGCGTGGCCTCGGTTGCGCCCTTTGCGAGGCAGCAACTCGTATCGCCCCACGTGTAGAAGCTAATCGAATTCTGCTCGGGATACAGGGTCGCGTCCTGCATCGGCTCGAACGCCACCACTCCAGCGGTGAGAGCGGCCTGCTCATTGCCGGCGGTCACATCCAACGACGGCGGCATTCCGGGTGACGTCGTGTAGAAGCAAGTGAGCTTGCGATCGATAAACGTTGGCTGAATCACGTCGAGATGCATCCATACGCGCGCGTTGCATCCTTCGTGCACGTGATAGTCGACCAGGCGCGCGTGGCGCCGCAGGGAAATGCGGCTTCGCGCGGTATTGATGTAAGCCTCTGTTGTCACTGCGTCCTGGCGGTAACTGAGCCGGTCGCCGGCATAAGAGATGACTTCGGCCAGCATCACCCCAATATCGGCCTCGCTGCTCACACGCCAGGTGGGCAAAAGCTGATAGAGACGGTCAAGCATTACCTGCCGGAACGAACTGTAATCTTTCGCCAGGTAATTGATGGGCGGCGGCGCAGGAGCGTCGGGCGGGCAGTTGTCCGGAGCCGGCGCGCAATCGAAGTCAGGTCCGCACTGCACCTTGAACGAGAACGTCACCTCTGAAAGCAGCGGATCGAATCCCGCAAGTGCCTCGGTCACTCTGAACGTATCTTCAGCGGCGGCGCTTGCATCGTTCACCAGCCGTAGCGTGTAAGGTGAGAAGTCACCCCACTCACTGGTGCGAATCACAAGAATCTTGTTGGCACCCGGCAACGCGGAAAAGTACGCGGCCTCAGCGGCTGTAGCCTGCGGCGGCGGGGCACTTGCGGCAGCAACCCATTCCGCCGTAATGCCCGTGATGCTTTCGCCTCCCGTGATGAGCACGTTGGCGGGCGTGAGGTTGGCGGGCACGTTGCGCAGGCAATACAAGAGCAAGGTGCGCTGGCGCAGGCTCGGAATGGCCTCGGCCGCACGGTCGAGCACTTCAAGATAATCGATGCCGTTGATGTCTGAGGGATTGCCGAGGACAGCGGCTTTGCGGTTTTCGTCGCAGCAGGCGAAGATCATGGATTGCCTCCGTAGACGAAAGTTTCAAGCTGCGTGACGCCGGTGTTGAGCGGCGTATAGGTGACTCGCACCGTGAGCGTGGATTCAGCGGCCGTGGCGACCACGGACTGCACCTTGATGAGTCCGCTCATCCACTTCTGCAGCGCGCCCTGCACCGTGAACTGCGTGGCCGCCTCCATCTCCGCGCTGTTCGGCGCGAACGTGAGTTGCATCAGTCCGCTGCCAAAGTCGGGCAGGTTCACACGTTCGCCGGGCATCGTAAACAGAACCTGCTCCACCATCTGGCGCAGAGAGTTCGCAAGCGGATCGTCGGTCCGCCCGCGGCCATCGAATTGATAAGGAAAGTTGACGTTCATCCTCGGCCTCAACTCTACGTTGCGATCACAAATGTCTGCGCAGATACCGGAACCATCGGTGTTCCCGTCGGCACGCAGATGGAAACGCCACTGAGAATCGCCACAGGCTGACCATGCGACATCACCTGCACGGCGCCCATGATCCACATGCCCTGCACGCAAGGCCCGTTGCCGGTGGGCGGCACAAAAGCACATCCCGCAATCGCATAGGGCGCCGTGATGGTGGCCACCGGCATGCCGGAAACCTGAACGGTGGGACTGGGCGCGGTGGGCATAGCCATCCCGCCGTGCGCGCACGTCACCACTGCGCCGACGTGCAGAATAGGTCCAGGCATGCATGCTCCTTTCAGTAAAACGTGCGTCCGTCAGGGCCCGGTGATGGTCAATGCTGTCTCGTTGATGGCTACCAGCGGACCGGTGAGCCATATCGATGCCAGTCCCGGTCCCGCTGAAATGTAGATTCCCGTGTCGTTGACCACAAGCATCGCGCCGCCCGCGGATTTCAGGATGATTCCGCCCGTCGCTGGTGTGGGCACCGCATCGCTGATCAAGAGTGTGTTCTGTCCCGTGGTCTGCAGCACAATGTTCTGCCCCAGCAGCGGAGGAATTGCCGGCGGGGGCACAGTTGCCAGCGCTGGCGCATCCGCAGCCGTTCCCCAGAATCCTCCCGTCCAGATCGGGTAGTCGGGGTTGCCCTGTTCGAACTCCATCCACACCTGCGATCCCATGGGGGGCACAATGAAGCAGCCGGCCTG
>Ga0335082_10010107_pt1 | contig 10245 bp, 10 predicted proteins | sample Lox_Sample_41_FD_206718 | JGI IMG/M metagenome (GOLD analysis project Ga0335082, IMG submission 206718) | Soil microbial communities from Loxahatchee National Wildlife Refuge, Florida, United States - Lox_Sample_4.1 | ecosystem: Environmental > Terrestrial > Soil > Wetlands | place: USA...
CGCGACAGGAGGCACGTGCCATGATGATCGACATTGAGCGGTTCCGAAACACGCCGCTGGTCAACCAGCCGTTTGCTTACACGATCGTGCCGGAATTCGTGAAGCACGACGCCCTGGCCGCAATCAACGCGGACTACCCAAAGATCCCGCAGCCAGGCAGCTTCCCCGTCGGCGAACAGAGGTACGGCCCCGTGTTCGGGCAACTGCTCGAGGAGCTTCGCGGCCCCGAGATGCGCAAGGCGTTCGAGGAAAAGTTTGACCTTGACCTCACCAACCGCCCAACAATGATCACCGTGCGCGGCCGGTGCAGCTCGAAAGATGGCCGCATTCACACCGACTCCGAGACCAAGATCATCACTGTGCTCATCTACATGAATCCGGAATGGGAGCAGAGCGGCGGTCGGTTGCGCCTTCTTCGTACCGCTGACAATCTTGACGATGTCATTGTCGAAGTGCCCCCGATTGCCGGGACGCTGCTGGCGTTCCGTCGCAGCGACAACTCGTTTCACGGACACAAACCGTTCGCCGGTGAGCGGCGGGTGATCCAGCTCAATTGGGTGATCAACCAGGGCGTGGTGGATCGTGAGACCAAGCGGCATCAGTTTTCGGCCCGGGTGAAGAAGCTCACGAGCTTGCTGCGGAGTTGATCGACTTTGCCGGCGCCGCTTCGCACACACGTCTTTGAACGGATTTTGTTGATCAAGCCGTCCGCGCTCGGAGACGTGATCCACACGATCCCGTTGCTGGTGAAGTTGCGCTCGAGATACCCGAAGGCGCAGATTGACTGGCTCCTCACGCCTCAGAATGCGGAGTTGTTGCGCTGTCATCCCGCGTTGTCCAACGTCGTCCTGTTTAATCGACACGAATACGCGCGATTCGGTCGCAGCCGAGGCGCGACAGCCGGCCTTGTCGAACTGCTTCGCAGAATACGGCGCGCGCGCTACGACCTGGTGATTGACATGCACGGGCAACTTCGTTCAGCGCTGTTCGTTCTGGCCAGCGGCGCTCCTGTGCGAATTGGGTTTCGTGGCCCCGTGGCTCGAACTCGTGCCGACGTCCAGCCAGACGTCGTGAAGAATATTCCGCGTCGTGGCTGGGCCGGCTCGCGCGAAGGTTCATGGCTCGCCTACACCCATCGTATCCCGATCCCGACGCTCGCGGTCCACGCCGCGGACCGATACTTGTGGATCGGACCGATGCTTGGCTTGGATCAGTCGCCGCCGGACTTCAGCATTTATCTGCCGTCCGAAACCGCAGCCGAGGTCGAGCGCCTACTTGCTGACAATGGGCTTCTGGGCAGGCCGTTGGCGTTGCTGATGCCGGGCACCGTTTGGGAAACCAAGCACTGGCGTCTGGACGGCTTTACGGAGGTTGCGCGCTATTTCGTGGATCAAGGCCATGCCGTCGCATTGGCGGGGTCAACGCGCGAGCACCCACGTTGTCAGGCAGTTGTGTCCGGCTGTCCACAAGCGCGCGATCTGTCAGGCCGGACAACGCCCGCACATTTGGCAGGTCTCATTCAACGCGCAAACATCTGCGTCACGAACGATTCAGGGCCGATGCATCTCGCCGTGGCGCTGAACAGGCCGGTGGTGACCGTCTTTGGTCCGACCGATCCGGTTTGCATCGGACCGTATGGCCGCCCCGAGGCCGTCGTGCGGTTGGAGCTACCGTGTTCGCCGTGCAACTACCGCAGACTTTCCCAGTGTCCCCACGACCATGCCTGCATGAACGGCGTCAGTGCCCAGATGGTCATCGAACGCATTGAGCGCATTCTATCTGCGAACGCAGTCGACTGTCGACACACAAGGCGAAACTAACTCGAAATCACCATCAGCTCCGATTCATCTTCCCAAGTCGCGCAAACTCTGATAGGCGTACACGTCATGAGGGTCGCAACCGCATTGTCTGGCCGAGGCCGGACCGCGTGAATTGAAAGTGAAAGCAACCGAGAAACACTGTTCAACCGCAATCGTGGAAATTGCAGTTTTCTTCGGTTCGCGTCTTCTGATAGGATGAGCGCGTGAAAGAGACATCGGTGGTCGCTCCGTGGTGGACGCTCTTCAGAGGCTTTCTTCGCGCGCCGCGTTCTGTCGGCTCGATTGCGCCGTCTTCGCCCCGGCTGGCGGATGCCATGCTGGACGCGGCGCGTCCCGAGTGGGCGCGAACCGTCGTGGAGTTCGGCCCGGGCACCGGGGCTCTTACTGGAGCAATCATTCACCGCCTCAGATCAGACGCCCGACTGTTGGCGTTCGAAGTCGATACGAAGTTCGTGGCGAACTTGCGCTCGCACTACCGGGATGCGCGTGTAACATTCGTGGCCGCGTGCGCAACGGAAAGCCCGCGCTATCTGGCCCGGTTTGGAACGCCGACGGCGGATTGCGTCGTGTCGAGCTTGCCGCTGTCGGTGTTACCCCGGCCGTTGACGCATCGAATCATGGAAGCGGCATTGGACTGCTTGCGCCCGGGCGGTATCTTTGTCACGTATCAATTCACGACCGCCCTGGCGCGGCCCATTCTGCAAGACTACTTTCCCGAGGTGCGGCGCACACGGTTTGTGATGCGCAATTTTCCGCCGGCGATGGTGTTCGCGTGCCGCAAGCCGCCTGAGACCGCCCAGCCGCGGGCGCCTGAGTTATGTCTGGTCGGCGACGCGGCGTATTGAGCGACACGGAGCCTGCACCCCGGTTCTTCTCTGGATAACCTTTGAAAGACGTAACTCTCACAGATACTCAAGCGCGACCAGCAACCACGGGACGGCGCGCTTCCGTCGAGGCGTTGACTTATTTTTACGTGTTCAATGTGTTGCTGTTGATGATCGTGGGACACGGCTATCTGACCAGCGTGCCGGTGGGCACATCGTCGACCGGCTGGGCGGCGACGCTGTTGGCGTACACAGCGAACTTTGCCATGCTGGCGTTGGCTCCGCTGCTGGTGACGTTGCTCGCGCTCGTGTCCTCGCGGTTGTGGGTGTCGCTCACGGTCGCCGTGATTGTCTACACATTGTCGGCCGTCTTCATCTACGCGGACTCGGTGATTTACCAGCTCTGGCGGTTCCATTTCAACAGCATGGTGTGGAATCTTCTCACGACACCCGGCGCGGGCGACAGCGTGACGGCAGGCAAGAGTACGGTTGGGTCCACGCTGGTGGTAATCGGGCTGCTGCTGCTCGCGGAACTCGGATTCGCGCTCTTTTTCTTTCCCGCGCTGTCAGGGCATGCAGTTGCGGCGAAACTTCGCAACAAAAGGGCGCTGGCGCTGTCATTCGCGGCCGTCGCACTGCTGATAGTGATGGACAAAGCAGTGTATGACGTGGGCGATTTTCGCGGCAATGTGGAAATCCTGCGTGTAAGGAATCTGCTGCCGCTTTATCAAGCAGTGACGATCAAGCGGTTCGCCAACAAGGTTCTGGGAATGAACATTTCCCCCAACAGGCAGCTTAAGTTCAAGTCGGGCTCCGGCTCGCTGGACTACCCTAAAGCGCCGATCCTCTTCCGTCCTGGTGGGCCGCGACCGAACATCGTCGTCATTGCCATCGAAGGCGCGAGGTTCGATATGCTGGAGCCGGATGTGATGCCGAATTTGTGGCAGTGGAGCGAAAGCAACCTCGTGTGCGAAGCCAACTACAGCGGCGGCAACACGACGCGGTACGGAATCTTCGGCCTGCTGTACGGCATCTACGGCTCGTACTGGCAACTCGCGCTGGCCGACCGCGACGGGCCAGTGCTGATCAAGTCCCTGAAGCAACTCAGCTATCACATCCGCATCCTTTCCTGCACGGATCTGAACTATCCCGAGTTTCGACGCACCTGTTTCATCGATGTTCCCGACGCGATCACCGACAAGTGGCACGGCGAGAAAGTCGAACGCGACAAAGCCATGACCGACGAGTTCCTAAGGTTCCTCGACGAGAACCAGCAGCCGTATTTCGCGTTCATGTTCTACGATGCATCACACCAGCCGTACCGTTACCCGCCCGAGCACGCGGTCTTTGACGTGGGCGGTGTGACCGACGACATCAATTACCTAAAGCTTCCGCACGATGCGAAGGGCATGGCTTTCATCAAGAATCGGTATAAGAACAGTCTACATTACGTGGACACCGAACTCGGTCGCGCGCTCGCGGCGCTCCAAGAGCACGGTCGGATGACCAATACACTGGTGTTCGTGATGGGCGACCACGGTGAGGAGTTTCGGGAGTGCGGGTTGTTCGGACACGACAGTTCATTCAGCCCGTGGCAGACCAAGACGTTGATGGTCGCGCACATTCCCGGCGAAGCGCCCCGCAAAATCACAAGGCTGACGAGTCATCTGGATGTTCCGCCGACAATCCTGACATGCTTGGGTGCGGAGAATCCGCTGTCGGACTACACGCAAGGGTTGCCGTTGACCACGGCGCAGGCGCGGCCGTTCGTGTACGTCGCAAGCTGGGATACCGCGGCTGTCATTGACGACCAGACGACTACGATGTTTGGGCTCGAAGCGTACAAGGCTGAGACGACCGTATATGATTCCAGTTACGCGCCGCTGCCGCACCAACGCGATGAATTGACCGCGCATCGCGCCGAACTGCTGAGCGCACTCCAAGGCATGAGACAATTCACCAAGTGAACGATCGATTCGCGACAATCCCGAGCCGGTCTGCTTTCCCCTTGCGCGATAACAGCGGCTTATCTACTCTCCACCGCTCATGAGTGACCTGTCGCTATCCTACAACGGTTTGCTCGAACTCTTCTTCGTTCTGGCGATACTCGCCGGCGTGCTTGGCGGCGGGTTGTTCGGCTACTATCTGGCAACGCGCGCGCCTCAGGGCCAACGGCGAGCGTTTCGGGCGCTGGGCGCGCTGCTGGCGCTCGCGATGATTGGCGGTGGATTGATTGCCTACAAGAGTTATTCGCACCGCTATATCTGGCCGCATCGCCCGATCCCCTGGGTACAAGACCTGCCGCCTGAAGACAAGTCCACTTGGCCCAAGACACCCGTTGGGTGGTCGAATGAAACGGTCACTGTCGAAGTCGCGACGCCCGATGGGATGAAGCCCACCAATATCACCTACTACATCAATTCCATCGGCATGAAGTTTGTGCACATCGAACCGGGCACGTTTATGATGGGGCTGACTCCGCAGCAGTCGCAGCGGCTGCGCACACCAAATCATCCGTTGCATCAGGTGACGCTGACGCACGGCTATTATCTGTCCATTTTCGAAACGACCAACAAGGACTACGAGCAGTTCGCCAAACACACACGTCCCAAGTACCAACGCGTCAGGGACGGCGACCGCCATCCCGTCGAGCCGGTCACGTGGGAGGAAGCGGCGAAGTTCTGCCGCTGGCTCTCGGCCAAGGAAGGTCGCGAGTACCGGTTGCCGACCGAAGCGGAATGGGAATACGCCTGCAAAGCCGGGACACAGACCCGTCTCTACTGGGGCGACGCGTATTGGGACGGCAACAAAGCCAACGTCGGCATGTTGAAGTGGGACCACGACTCCTGGTTCATGGACAACTACGAATACACCTCGCCTGTCGGCACGTATCCGCCTAACCCGTGGGGTTTGTACGACATGATCGGCAATTCGTGGGAATGGTGTCAGGATTGGTACAGCCGTCTGACGACCGAGCCTGCGGTCGACCCGCGCGGTCCGCCCTCCGGCCACCTCCGTGTGTACAAAGGCGGCAACTGGACCACGCGCTGGTATAGCATCAAGTCCGTTGAGCGCGACGGCGATGATCCCGCAGACATCCCGGACGTGCGCGGCTTTCGAATTGCGTGCGATATTGAGACCCCAACCGGAGATCAGCCGTAAGCACCAGCGGTTATACCACCATCAATCAAGGCATGATGACCGTCGTGATGATCATCACATCCGCTATCGCAATTCTTGGAGGCGGATTGTTGGGATACTTCTTGGCAACTTGCTCACCTCGAATTCGCCGAAGAATGTTTTCACTGCTCGGCCTTGTGGTGGCCCTTGGCGTGATAGGCGGGGGAATCTTTGGTTACGTCAACTGGTCAAACCGGTATCGCTGGCCGCGCCAGCCGGTGCCGAGTCTGCAAGACTTGCCTCCCCTGGACAAAACGCAGTGGCCGAGACCGCCGCTCGCCTGGTCTAACACAACCGTCGCCGTCGAAGTCGCCACCCCGGACGGATTGAAGATCACAAACATTACCTATTACATCAACTCAGTTGGTATGAAGCTCGTTCGCATTGAACCCGGGACGTTCTGGGAAGGCTTGACTAAGGCGCAGTCGTTGCGGATGCATGGCGAGCACAAGTACGGTCATCAAGTCACACTCACCAAACCGTACTACATCGCCGCCTACGAGACCACGATCGAACTCTTCGAGCAGTACGATCCAACGTTCGTGAAACGGCGCGTCTGGTACGAGCGCGGGAAAGGCTTTGAAGATCATCCCGTCATCGGCGTCAAGTGGCGCGAATGCCAGCAGTTCTGCCGTTGGCTCTCAACAAAGGAAGGCCGGCTCTACCGCTTGCCGACCGAGGCCGAATGGGAGTACGCCTGCAAGGCCGGCACCACCACGATCCTCTATTGGGGCGATAACGCGTGGGACCGGCGCAAGGCCAACGTCGGCGGCATCCGCGAGGCCCAGGAAAGTTATGGCGAAGACGGCTACATGTACACCTCGCCAGTGGGAGTTTATCCGCCCAATCCGTGGGGTCTTTACGACATGATCGGTAACACTTGGGAATGGGTCAACGATTGGTTCGACTGGTTTCCGAGCGAACCACAAACCGACCCGACTGGCCCACCAACCGGACACATGCGCGTCGACAAGGGAGCCGGCTGGGACACGCGCACGCGTCATCTCAAATCCTGCGCCCGCGATGGCAACAACCCTGCCGACCTCTTCGAAGACCGCGGCTTTCGCGTGCTGTGCGAACTTGCACAGCCCTAGGGAGCCTAATGAGATTGCTCGAGTCAACGGTTACCCGCGCGCGCGCCGCTAACCGTGCCATTGTGAACGGCGCCAACTCTGTAGTCTGCGAACTTGGTTGTGTTGACCCGCGGTCAGCCATCGCTTAGCTTCGGTTTGTCGCTGGCGAGGAAAACAACATTATGACCGCACCTGCTATCCTTGTCATCACCGGAGCGTCCGGCAGCGGAAAAACCGCGACCGTGTGCGCCCTTGAAGCGCGTGCGCTGCCCGGCATCCGCTGCTATTACTTTGACTCGGTCGGCGTGCCGTCCACCGAGGAGATGTGCCGCGACTTTGGCAGTCCTGAGCAGTGGCAGGCCCTCACGACCCGGCGATGGATTGATCGGCTAGCCACGGTTGCGGACGGGACGGAGGTCTGCGTCCTCGATGCTCAAACTCGCCCTTCGTTTGTCCGCACCGCTGCCGAAAGAGCCCGGGTCGCGATCGCGCGGGTTGTGCTGCTGGATGCGACACCTGCGGTGCGGCACGCACGACTGACCGGACCTCGCCGTCAGCCCGAACTCTGTAATCCGCAGATGGATTGTTGGGCGGCGTACCTGCGTGGTCAAGCGGATGCGCTGAATCTGCCAGTGATTGACACGACTGGAGTTGGAATCGGCGCCGTGGCCGATGCCCTTGTCATCCATGTTGAAGCAATCCGAGGCGAGCGTGAGAGAGCAACCGAAGCTTCGTCCCGTCAGCTATCTTGAGTGTTAGACTGACGTGTAGAGCCAACAGACTTTGATTCATGACAAAGGAATACATCAATGCGAAGACACTCTTTCCCAACTTGCCGCATGGATTCTCCCAAATCGTGGTAGCCAGCGGCAGAAAGGGATAGTTGGTGGAGCCAGTCTTCTAGAGCAGGCAGGGCAGGCATCGCATAACGTCCGAGCAGCAATTGAAGCGACGGCGGTTCTGGCCTGATGCCACGGCCTAACAAGGGCATGGAGCCGACGGCGCAAAAGGGTCGCGGCTCACAGCCTGGCTGTTATGCGGGCGATCACACTGCATGCTCGATTGACCTGCGTGCGCTCGCTTTGTTAACCTCCCGGCGTGATTGCGCTGCATCTGGATGCTGACCTCGTCTCTCAGATTCAGGCGACTCAGTTCGAGTACCTGCGCGGGCGCATGAACGTAATGCGAGACGTGCGGGGCGATCCCAATGCGACAGTTTACTACGAAGCCGAGCATCTGCGCGCCTGCATCGCACCTGCCATTCCAAACCCCATCTTCAACCAAGTCTTCGTCTCGGGGCCGGCCAAGCCACAAGACGTCGAGCGCGTGCTCGCTCTGTTCGATCAGCATGGAATGGCACCCCGATTCGAGATCGGTCCCGGCGCCCTCTCACGCGAGATTGCGTCGTGTCTCGCCCGGCGCGAGTTCATGCACACACAGTCGGATCCCATACTGATCCAAAGTACTCGCGAACTGTCCCGGTCGCCTGCGTCGGACATCCAGGTCAGCCGCGTCGAGTCGGGCGATGCCCTTGAATCATTCAAAGATGTTTATGTTCGCGGCTGGCAAACTGAGGAGCGGCTAGCGTCCACCCTGCGCTCGTATATCGAGCACTGGCCGAAGTTGCGCGGGTGGACCTTGTGCTTGGCGAGCCAGGACAATGTGCCGATCGGGGTCGCGGTGTTATTCGAGCACGGTGACGTCGCCTACTTGGCTGATGCGGCCACAGCTCCGGAGTTCCGCGCTCGCGGTGCTCAGAGCGCCTTGATTCACAGACGTCTTCTTGACAGCCGGCGCACCGCCGCACGGCTTGTGTTCAGTCGCGCCGAATTCGGTTCCACGAGCCAGAGGAACCTCGAACGAGCCGGGCTGGTGGCTCGTTTCACAGTGGCGATCTGGACGAAAGGGTGACTCGGCTCCCTCGGTCGGTCATGCTCAAACGCCTGTCACTTGGGGCCAATCCTGCAGAATGAAGCATTGACAGATCCAAGACGAATCATATTTCATTGGGGACAAGGAGAATGATGCGAAGGTTTATTGCGGTTTTATGCATTGCGATGCTCGCGGCCAGTTGTGCGTCTGACCGCGGGACGACGACCTCGAACCGTCCGCCCGCCACCTACGACGAGGCTGTGTACAGAAAAGTTGAGACTGCGTGGTACGCTCTTTGTCGGCAGAACGAGATACCGTCAACGGACGTAACCGTGCAGGTGGTTTTCCAGTTGGACGCGGACGGCCAGATTCACAACCCGGCGGTGAACGCAAACAACGATGGCGCGGATCTGGCGCGGTATTGCCTCACGGCTGTCAACAACGCAGCCCCGTTCTCTCCACTTCCCGAGAACTTACGAAGCGCGCTGACCAACGAAATGCGCGATGTGAGTTTCGCGTTTCATTACTGATTCACGCAGACGCGGCCATCGTTCTTTGGGGTGCCCAAACGCCGGAAGATTCAGCGGCGTTTCAAGCCATCGAAATCGTATCCGAACGTCTCGATGTCGCGCGCGAACGCCCTCGCCACCAAATCGCGCGTCGCTGGCGTGTAATAATCGCGATAATCGCGATGGCTGGAAATGTTGACGCGGGGCAACTCTGCTCTCACGCCGATGCGGCGGCACGCTTCGGCGAAATCCTCGTGCAGATTCTCGTAGTGTCCGATGAAATCGACAATCAATCTGCCGGTCGTGTCGGCGACCCAATCGTGCTGGATTTGTTTGCCGCGTCGGATCTCCCATTGCACGTACTCCGCAAAGTCCTTCATCGATTTCACAAAGGCATGGCGGGGATGTTCCGTCGTTTGCAGTAGGTAGGCATACCGGGACACCAGCGCGTCCCATGGATTACGCACGAACGCGAATTTGAACAGCCCGGCATACACCGCTGGCGGCAGGCAACGCCGGGCGGTGCGAGCCTTGACGTGTTCGCGAAATTCCACAAACCGATACAACCCAGCCACGCGGCAGATGGGGCCAAGCACCACCGGGTAGCGTTTCAACGGGTTGTGCGTCTGCGCCGGCGCGTAAGGTTGCAGTGCGCGTTGGATGCTGGTGCCAGCCGCCTTGCCGATGTGGATGAACAGGAAGTTGTGGGTGTAGGACGCCAGCACGGCTCACCGAGCGGACGGATTGTCGAGCGACGGAATCGCTTCCAAGCCGTGCACGCATTCGTTGACCGCGTCCGAGACCTGGCAGAGGTCAAGCAGTTTGCCGCTCTGGAAGTCAATCTCCAGCACGCTCGCCGGCGAGACGCCGATCAACACCCGCGAATCATCCAGCACACACATGCCGCGGTTGAACAGCGGGCGCGACAAGCGTTTGCGAATAATGAAATTCCAGAGCCGCGTCCGCA
>Ga0335082_10010108_pt1 | contig 10244 bp, 10 predicted proteins | sample Lox_Sample_41_FD_206718 | JGI IMG/M metagenome (GOLD analysis project Ga0335082, IMG submission 206718) | Soil microbial communities from Loxahatchee National Wildlife Refuge, Florida, United States - Lox_Sample_4.1 | ecosystem: Environmental > Terrestrial > Soil > Wetlands | place: USA...
TACGCGAGCAGGTCATCCGACGAAGAGTGGGTCACACTGCTCGGTTTGCTCAATCGCTCGTCTGACCCGGGAGCGGTGTGCCTCAGGCGCGCGCTTACCCATGCGCTGGCCGACCCGCAGGCGGCGCGCGCGTGATTCCCGCCGGCGTATAAAAGCAAGCTTGCCTTACATTCGGTGAATCCGCGTGCATGCGGCGGTATTGCTTTACGCCTGGTCCGCGGGCGCAACGGCGCGACGATCGGCTGCAATACAGAATTTCGCGCCGATTGCCGCGCTGGATTCGTCATCGGCCCTGACGCCCCGTTGTCCTTACTCCGCGTAAACCATCGCCACGCGCCAAATTCCGCGTTCACGGGCAGTAAAATACTGACTCACTATGGTGTTGCCCCGTTTGACGTGAAGCATGACGAGGCGCGGCGATGAAGGACAATGGGACAACAATCGATATTGGCAAGCGAGGTGCTGCCGGTGCCAACGCGACAACGGCGAGGCCCAATTCGGATTCAAAGCGCGCGCCGGCGGCCGGCACTGTCGACGGCATGCGTGCCCTGACCGAAGCGGCGGCCGCGCTCAAAGCGGGCGCTGCCGGCACGGCGCGCAAGAAGCTCCTCGCAGCGGCCGCCGAGCCCGACTCTCATCAAGGGGATACGCTTAACGCCAGTCCGGCGATCGTCCGCCGTCTGTTCGAGAACGGCAAATATCCTTATGACGACATGCTCCGCCGCAAGATGTACGAACAGGAAATGGTCGAACTGCAGCGCGAGCTGTTGAAATGCCAGCGCTGGGTGGAAGAGACCGGGCAGAAGATCGTCGCCCTGTTCGAGGGCCGCGACGCCGCCGGCAAAGGCGGCACCATCAAGCGATTCATGGAGCACATGAACCCGCGCACCGCGCGCGTGGTGGCGTTGGTGAAACCGACCGAGCGCGAACGCACGCAATGGTACTTCCAGCGCTACGTCGCGAACCTGCCCGCCGCCGGCGAGATCTGTCTGTTCGACCGCTCCTGGTACAATCGCGCCGGGGTGGAACGGGTGATGAATTTCTGCACCCCGCTCGAGTATCTCGAGTTCATGCGGCAATGCCCCGAGTTCGAGCGCATGCTGGTGCGCTCCGGCATCCGGCTTTTCAAGTTCTGGTTCTCGGTATCGCGCAAGGAACAGCGTCGGCGTTTCGAAGCGCGCATCAACGACCCGCTCAAGCAGTGGAAGCTGTCGCCGATCGACCGCGCGTCGCTCGATAAATGGGACGAATATACCGAAGCCAAAGAAGCGAATTTTTTCCACACCGACACTGCCGATGCGCCATGGACCGTCATCAAGTCCGACGACAAGAAGCGCGCCCGGGTCAACTGTATGCAGTATTTTCTGTCGGCACTTGACTATCGGAACAAGGACCGCGCGATCGTCAAGGGCCCCGATCCGTTGATCGTCGGCACGACGGAACATGTCATCGGCCGCGACAATCACATCATCGAAAAGACCGTGCACCCGGATCTCAAGCGCCGGCGCTAACGCGTCCGTAATCCGCGCGAACCGCAGTGCGCGGGTCGCTGGAGACGATTGCGATTTCAATACCATACGTGTTTATTGCGGCTGGCGCGCCAAAGTCATCGCGGCGGCCGGTGCGCGCGCCGGCTGCAGTCATGGAAGTCTAATGCCGGCCTATCGCGCGCGCTTCGAAGCGATTATGGGTGTGACGGTCTGATCGAGGGCAACCGCCATGCACCGGCCGCCGAAAGTCGCCGCGCTATTGATTGCAGCGCCCTTGGCGCTGATCGTTTTCGGCTCGGCCCAGGCGCAGGAACGCCGTGGCCGCGCGCTGTTGCGGGAATATTGCGCAAGCTGCCACGCCATCGGCAAAACCGGCCGCAGTCCGATGCGCAGCGCGGTGCCGTTTCGCATGCTCGACCGCAGTTTCGACCTCGATGAGTTCCCGCGGCTGCTGCAGCGGGGAATTTCGTCGACTCATCCGGCGATGCCGGAATTCAAGTTCGGCGACGACGATGCCCGCGCGGTGACGGCCTATTTGCGGTCTATCCAGCGGTGATTCTCACCTGTCGATCGTGATCTCGTCGGTCAGCGCGCGTGAGACGCACAGCATGATGTTGTTGGCGCGGTCATGGTCGGGAAGATAGAGATCGCGGTGATCGGCTTGTCCGGCGAGGAGTTTGGTGCGGCAGGTGCCGCAAGTGCCGGTCTCGCATGAACTCGGCACCTCGAGGCCATGTGCGCGCAAGGCTTCCAGGATGGTTTTGTCAGTCGCCACCTCGATCACCTCGCCGGAGCGTGCGAGCCGCACCTTGAATGGCTTGTCGGTCGGCTTGTGCGTCTCGGCCTCGCTGAACGCCTCGAAATGCACCGCGGCCGACGACCAATGATCGGTGAAGTGACGCACTGCCTCCATCAGCGGGCGCGGTCCGCAGCAGTAAAGATGCTCGCGGTTCTTGCGTTCGGCGAGGATCGGCTTGAGGTCGAGCGATTTGGCTGCATCGCCTTCGTCGTAATGGATGACGACATGGTTCTTGAGTTCGGGCGCGCTCAGCTCGTCGATGAAGGCCGTCGTTTCCGGCGAGCGCGAGCAGTAGAAGAGGCGGAAACGCTTTCCCTGCCGCCGGACCTCGCGGATCATCGCCATGATCGGCGTGATGCCAATTCCGCCGGCGATGAACAGGAAGTCCTGCGCCCGTTGCGGCAGGGCGAAGTCATTAACCGGCGGCGCTACCATCAGCTGATCGCCGGCCTTGGTATTGTCGATGAGATTGGCGGATCCGCCGCGGCCGTTGACCTCGCGCTTGATCGCGACCAGATAGCGGTCGCGCTCGGCGGGGTCGTTGCACAGCGAATATTTGCGCAGCAATCCGTTCTGAGTCCGGATCGCGATATGTGCGCCGGCCGAAAACTCTGGTAACGCTTTGCCTTCGATATCGCGGAACTCGAACAAATGGATGCCGTCGGCGATCCTGTCGTTGCGCGTCACGCGCAGCGGCAGCATCGGCTGCTGGTCTGTCGTGGTCATTCATCCCCGGGGGCGTATTGATGCATTGCCCCACAAGTGGCGAATTTAGGCGGCCACGGCAAGAGGGAGCAGCCATCTATATCTGCCGGATCGAGGCAAAATCGAAGCTCGAACCGTTCGGATTTTCACCGATGCGGATATGCGTGTCGTTGAGGAAGCGGTAGGGCGGGACCGGCAGGTTGTAGGGCGCCGGCACGCCGCTGAAAACGCGCCCGGCAAGGTCGTATTTCGAGCCGTGACAGGGGCAGAAATAGCCGCCCGGCCAATCGGTGACGGGCTGGCTGGCGCTCGGCTGCGGATAGAACAGCGGGATGCAGCCGAGATGAGTACAGATGCCGACCAATACCCCGTATTCGGGTTTCACCGAGCGGTGCCAATTCTGCGCATAAGGCGGCTGCTGGTGCTGTTGCGATCGCGGGTCGGCGAGCCGGTCCTGCAGGGCCTGCGATTTGAGAGCATCGAGCACCTTTGGCGGCCGGTTGATGACGAAGATCGGCCGGCTGCGCCAACGGACAACCACCTGTTGACCCGGACCGACCTTGCTCAGATCGAGATCGACCGGCCCGCCGGCGGCGAGCGTGCCCGCATCGGGGTTCATCTGGTCGAGCATCGGCACGAGCGTTGCAGCGACGCCGACTGCGCCGACGCTCGCTGTGGCGATATAGAGGAAGTCACGGCGTGACGGCTGCGGGCGCTTTCCGGGATGAGCAATCGTATGGGCCAAGACCGTAAGCTCGTTGTCGTCGCCCCAGCCGCGGCGCGGCTATAGATATGCAACGCGCAAAAGCTGCAGATTGTTCACGGCAAAGCCTATGTTTTTAGCGAGCGCCGGTGCTGACACGCTCGACCGGCCTCGGCGCGGCGGCGGTCACCGGAGCGCCTTCCGCCTTCAGCGCCGCGTAGGCATCGGCGAGCCCGGCCCCGAACATGACGTCACGGCCCCTGGGTCCGAGGTCTTTCGCGGTCGCCATCAGGAGATCGCGCACCCTGTCAGGCGATAGATCTTGCCGGCGCTCAAGCATCAGCGCGACGATGCCGCTGATTTCCGCAGCCGAATAAGACGTGCCCGACGACACTTCGTAGCTGCCGTCCGGAATGGCGACCAGGATCTGCTCGCCGGGCGCCGCGACCGCAATGTAGCGGCCGCGATTGGATTGCGGGAAAAGCCTGTCCTCGGCATTGGTCGCGGTCACCGCGATCACGTCCGGATCGGCGGCGGGATAAAGCGGCTGCGATTTCGGACCGGCATTGCCCGCGGCCGCCACCAGCACGATGCCCTTCTTGTGCGCGGCAACAATGCTGCGGTGGAGGGCGGGATCGGGTGGCCCGGCGAAACTCATATTGATGACGCGCGCGCCGTTTGCGGCGGCCCAATCGAGACCTTTGAGAATATTGAAGGTGGTGCCTTCGGCGCTGGCGCCGGAGCCGTCGAAGGCGCGGATCGCCAGGATGCGCGCGTGCGGCGCCGCGCCCATCAGCTTGCCGTGCGCGGCGATCAGGCCAGCAATGGCGGTGCCATGCTTGTGTGGCGTCATCGGCGACGACAGCGTGTCGTAGCTCTGTGCCACCGTACCTGCGAGTTCGGGGTGCGCGGCATCGATGCCGGAATCGATGACAGCCACAAGCACGTTGTCGCCTTTCGCCAAAGTGTGCGCCTGCGGCAGGTGCAGTTTGGCGAGCTCATATTGCGCAGCGTCGCCTTCGGCTTTCAGCTCGTCGCCCTGCAGCGCGAACAAGTAATTCGGCTGCGCGACGATGTGGTCGGCTTCCAGCGCGCGTACCACTGAGGGCACCGAACGGCGGTCGGGAATGCGCCAACGGTACAAGGTGGTGCCGGACAGCTGGAACGTCTGCGATTCGATGCGGATAAGCCGATAACGGCGCTGCAGTGCTTCGATCTGCTGCGAACTCACCGAATTGGCAATTTCAAGGATCACCTCGTCGGGCACCATACGCCGCTCGTTGGCTGCAGGCGCGCTGCTATTGCGCCGTGTCTGGCGTGTCCGCCGCGGTGGCCCGTTGCCATCGTCGACGACGTCGCCACCTTCAAACGTTTGCACGACTCCGGGAGCAATGCCGACCAGGGGCGCGCCGAAATATCCGCCAATATAACTGCGGCCACCACCGTGATAGCCGCCGTGATAACCGCCGTCGCCGCCGCGTACCACGCCGACATTTGCCGATCCGCCATGGCTGAACATCTTCTGCGCGTCGGCCGCGCCGGCCGCCGCGAGCAGGGCCGCCGTTACCGCAGCGAATGTCAGGAGGGCGTTGCGATGCAAACGCATGGCGAAGTCTCCGGTGCGGCTTGCTTGGACTTATTCCGTCGTGGCGATGAAGCCGACGACCTTGTTTTCCTGCAACTTCTTGACGATGCGGGCGAGATCGGCCTTCGGCAAGCCTGTCATCGACACGCGGACCTTATACAGCCCGCCAGCCGCCGGGCCGGATGCGATCTGCAGCTTGTTGGCCTCGAGGAACCTGGTGATATCGTCCGACGACGCCTGCGGCGCGAAGCGGATGATGGTGAAAGCGCCGACGCCCGGGTCCGTGCTCGGCGCCGAGGCGGTCTCGTAACCGCCGCCGGTGCCGTGATCCTTGATCACGATGCCGGCGATCAATCCCGCCTGCAGCAGAATGGCGATCGCGGCGGCGCTCGCCGACCAGGCGAGGGTGCGCGGCGTCAGGCTGGCGAAGAATTCCGCGATGCGCGCGCCGAGATTGAGCGATAGCGCCGGCTTGCGCGCCGGCTCCGCGTCGATCTTGGCGAACAGTTTTTTCATGGCGCGGCCCGAGGGCGCGCCCAGTGATTCATTGAGCAGAATGGTCTCGCCCAGTTCCTCGCGCACGAGAGCGTAGCGGCGGGCGAGTTCGGGGTCGCTGGCCAGAGCTTCGTCGACGCGTTGGCTGTCGCGACGGCTCAGCGTTCCGGCCGCGTGCCAAGGCAACAGCTCTTCGATGTCGCTGTGCGCTTCTTTGTTATTCGTCGTCATGGCCAACCTCGATCGATTCCTTGCTCTTTCAGAAGCTCGGAGAGCTTCTTGCGCGCGTAGAACATGCGCGTCTTCACAGTTGCTTCCGGGATACCGACAATTCCCGCAACTTCTTCCACCGATTTTTCGTGGTAATAGACAAGGTCCACGATCTCCCGGTGCTCGGCCGACAGCTTGCTCAAACATTGTCGCAAGACTGCCGCCTTATCTTTCTTCGCCAGCGCGACCTCCGGATCGTCGGCTTGATCCTCGATCTGCTCTGCCGTCTCCTCGTCCAATTCCTCCTCCGGCCGCTTGCGCAGCACGGACAAGGCCTTGAACCGCGCGATGCCCAGCATCCAGGTCGAGACCGCCGAGCGGCCCTCGAATTTCCCAGCTTGCCGCCATACGTCGAGGAACACCTCGCTGATCAAGTCTTCAGCCGTGGCCTCGTTGCGCACCAGACGCAGCACGAACCGGTACACACGTACTTGGTGCCGCGCGAACAGCACCTGCATCGCGAGCCGGTCGCCACCTGCGATCCTTGCGATCAGAACCTCATCCGAAGTCGTTTGCATGGCAGGTTCGTCGGCTCGCTGATGGGTCGCGGGGGGTGGCGGCTAGGTTCAAGCAGAATCGAAGAAATCGGCCCCGCGCCAGCCGGGGAACTGGGGCGGGAAGAGGCCGCCAGTTTCCACTTTTCCGCCCTGACTCGGCAAGTTAAAGCCGGCTTCGGCGTGGAAATACGAGTCATTTTGCTTAAATTTCGGGAGGAAGGGCGAAAACCGGTCGTTTTTGTCAGTTGCCTGCCAATTGGACCATTTCGGCGGGCGTTATGCGAAATATGACGGCCTGACCTGCATTGGTCGCTTCGGCATCTTCGCTTCGCTTTGGCGGCGCTGCCAGCGCGGGTCAGAGGCCAAGCCCTTGCCGTACGATCGGCTGAGGTAGCAGGCTACGATCACGGAACATCGATGGAAGAACTGGCAGATTTGGAAATCAACATGCTCGACGGCTTCAAGAAGTCCGAGATCAAGACCAGCGGCGCCCGTATCGTCACCGTCGCCGGCGGCAGCGGGCCGCCGCTTTTGCTGATGCACGGCAATCCGTTCAACCATCTGTCGTGGCATGCGGTCGCGCCGGTGCTGGCCAAGGATTTCACCGTCGTCGCCACCGATCTGCGCGGCTACGGCGACAGCGAAAAGCCGCCCGGCGGGCCCGACCATTCAGGCTATTCGTTCCGCGCCATGGCGCAGGACCAGGTCGAAGTCATGGCCGCGCTCGGCTTCGACACGTTCTACGCCGCCGGCCACGACCGCGGCGCGCGCGCGCTGCATCGCATGTGTCTCGACTATCCGCAAAAAGTTAAGCGCGCGGCGATCCTCGACATCATCCCGCAGCATCATCTGCTCAATCATATGACCAAGGAATGGGGTCGCTTCTCCTGGCACTGGCTGTTCAACATTCAACCAGAGCCGCTGCCGGAAAAGATGATGGGCGCCGATCCGGACTGGTTCATCGAAAAGAAGCTGGCAAAAACCAAACAGGGATTGAGCTTCTTCAATCCTGAGGCGCTTGCCGAATACAAGCGCTGCTTCCGCAATCCGGAAACCATTCACGCTATATGCGAAGACTATCGGGCCACCTTCGGCGTCGATCTCGACATGGACACCAAAGATTTCGAAGCCGGGCGCAAGATCGAGTGCCCGGTCCTGCTGTTATGGGGAGCGACTGGTGGCGTCGGACGCAACCACGATCCCGGGCCGGCCGAGATCTGGAAAAATTACGCATCGAATATCATTGCGGCCAAAGCGATGCCGAGCGGTCACTATCTGTCCGAAGAGGCGCCGAAAGAGACGACGGCTGCGCTCCGCAAATTTTTCGCGAAGGCTTAGAGCGGCTCTACGCCGCCGCCGGCGCAGGCTCGGCCAGGAAGTTGCGCAGGGCGTAGAACAGCAAATGCCGGTTTTTGCTGTAGCCGGCACTATGCGCGGTTTGCGGCAGGATGACAAACTGCCGGTCGCCATTCGGCAGCTGAACGAAAAAGTCGAGCAAATCCGCATTGGTCGAATTGCCGTCGAATTCGCCGCGCAGCATTAGCACCGGCGCGGCGATCTTCTTTGGATCGACGATCGGCAGGTTGGCCGCCATGTCGAGATACGTGCCGCTCGGCACCTCGTTGCCGAATTTCATTTCATCGGCGATCAATGCTTCGACCATTGCCTGATCGTAGAACGCCGGGTGGCCGTCGCGGGTGAAGATCGAGCGGATCATCGCCGCGTCGCGCTTGCGGCGCGGACTTGAACGCAGCGCCGCGATCTTCTTGCGCCGGCGTTCGATCTCGGCCGCGCCGTTGCCCTTGTAGGTGAAGGCGCAGAGCATCAGCCGATTGACACGGTCGGGCTGGGCTTGCGCAAAGGCCGCGGCGCGGATGCCGCCGGACGAGGTGCCGTAGAAATGCGCCTTCGCCTGCCCGGTCTCCTTTTCGACGACCGGCATCGCCGCCTTGAGGTCCTCGACGCCGCTGGCAATGTCGGAATTGTTGCCCGACGAGCCTGAATGGCCGTAGCCGTCATGGTCCATGGTCCAGACGTCGTAGCCGTCGTGCGCGAGAACGTTCATCAGCGAATATTCGCCCTTGCCGGGCACGTTAAGGTCATAAGACGAGCGCGACGAATTCGACGAGCCGTGGACCAGGAACACGGTCGGTTTTGCCGGCTCGCCCGGGCGGGGGGCGCCGACGCGCTTGCGCCACAGATTGAGCCTGACGCCGCCCTTCTTGGCCCAATATTCCTTGCTCCAGATGTCGCCCACGGGCGCGCCGGCTTGCGCGTGGGCGACGCCGCTCAGCCCGGCCAATAGGCCGGCACCGGCGCCTTGCAATAATGTCCGGCGTGGCATGAAACCGTCGGATGCGCTCATGGTGGATCCTCCGATTGGCAGCGACTGAAGGGTCTGGCCGTTTCTGGGCCAAACTAGCAAATCGCGTGGGCCAACGGCAGTCCACTCGCGCCGGGGAGTGAGTTCTGCTAGTGGGGGCAATGCGCGCCATCGGGCGTGCGACGCTACGGGGTCGCTTGGCCGGGGGATTCGTATGCGTTTCAAGGAGCCAATCTCGGGTTGAACCGAGGTCGGGCGCCGGAGGAAAGATGCTCGAATTGTTGCGCGCGGCGGCGCGATTTTTCCAGAAATACATCGGCTGGAATAGAATCGGTGTGCTTCTGAGCCTGGCGATTATCGCCGTTGCGGCGGTGGTGCTGGTGCACATGTTGCGCGATATAAACGTCGATGAGGTGGTCGCTGCACTCAAGGCGATCGAACGCAAGCACATCATCGCCGCCGCCATCTTCGTCGCCGGCGGGTATTTTACGCTCACCTTCTACGACTGGTTCGCCTTGCGGACGATCGGTCATCCCGAAATCCCCTATCGCATCGCGGCGCTGTCGGGTTTCACCAGTTATTCGATCGGCCACAATATCGGCGCCACCGTTTTCACCGGCGGCGCGGTGCGCTATCGCATCTATTCGGCCCATGGCCTCGATGCCATCGAAGTGGCGAAGATCTGCTTCATCGCCGGCCTCACGTTCTGGCTCGGTAACGCCACCGTATTGGGGCTCGGCGTCTTCCATTCGCCGCAGGCCGCCGGCTGGCTCGACCATCTGTCCGACTGGATCAACCGTTCAATCGCCATAGCGATACTCGCTGTGCTCGTAGCCTATCTCGGCTGGGTATGGAGCGCGCCACGCGAAATCGGACGCGGCGAGTGGAAAGTCTATCTGCCGAGCGGACCGTCGACTTTGCTGCAGATTTGCATCGGCATCCTTGATCTCGGCTGTTGCGCGCTGGCGATGTATATGCTCCTGCCGGACGAGCCGAATATCGGCTTCGTGACATTGGCGGTCGTGTTCGTCTCGGCGACGATGCTCGGCTTTGCCAGCCATGCGCCCGGCGGCCTCGGCGTTTTCGACGCCGCAATGCTTGTGGCCCTGTGGCAATTCGACAAGGAATCCGTGCTCGCAGGTCTGCTGATTTTCCGTCTGCTCTATTATCTCGCGCCATTTACCGTGGCGCTGCTGATCCTGGGCATACGCGAAAGCTTGATCTACTTGCGTGGCGCGCAGCCGAAACCGGCGCGGCCGGCGATCAGGGCCAGTTCGCCGCTTCGCAGTGAAATCGAAGCCGAGAAAATCAACGCCGATTGACCATGTCGAGCGAAGACAATAGTGCGAACCTGCCACACGGCGCGGATTGGCCGAG
>Ga0335082_10010109_pt1 | contig 10243 bp, 9 predicted proteins | sample Lox_Sample_41_FD_206718 | JGI IMG/M metagenome (GOLD analysis project Ga0335082, IMG submission 206718) | Soil microbial communities from Loxahatchee National Wildlife Refuge, Florida, United States - Lox_Sample_4.1 | ecosystem: Environmental > Terrestrial > Soil > Wetlands | place: USA: Florida...
CACTTCCGTGAAGTGGCCGGTGGGCCTGGGCGGGAAAGGCAACGAAGGCGTTGCCGGCCTGGTGCGGCAGATGGATGGCGCGATCGGATACGTCGAGCTGATCTACGCCCTGCAGAACAACATCTCGTACGGCAGCGTGAAGAACGCCGGGGGCGAGTTCGTGAAGGCGAGCCTGGAGTCAACCACGGCCGCCGCCGCCAGCGTCAAGAGTATGCCTGCGGACTTCCGTGTCTCCATCACCAACCCTCCCGGCAAGGACGCCTACCCGATCTGCAGTTTCACCTGGCTGCTGGTCCCCACCTCCTGGAAGGACGGCCACAAGAGGGACGTGTTCGTCGACTTCCTGAACTGGGCTGTGACCCATGGCCAGGAATACACGGGCGACCTGCACTACGCAAAGCTGCCCCCGGAAGTGGTGGCCAAGGAGCAAGCGGCGATCAAGACCATCAAGTAGTGGAACGCACAGCAGCATGAAGGCGCCGCTTACCCGCGGCGCCTTCCGTCTCTTGAGAGTCTCTGTCAGCAGGCGCCCCCCCACTTCCGTCGCAAGGCCCTGGCGCTTACCATTAATAGTCCTGTAACACGCGTTTGTTAGGTTACAGGGCTGTGAGCTCCCACCCGATGAAGCTTGGGCCGATTCCCGCCCCGCGCACCCCGACGCAGCCAGATCTGAGGGTCGAGAAACGGATCCCCCTCATTCGGGAGGAGCCCAACCGCTTTGCCGACCGCGGCTTCGAGTTCCTGATGCTGGCCTGCGGCCTGAGCCTGCTGGTCATCGTCGGTCTCACGATCTACGAGCTGGTCGATAAGTCGCATCTCTCGCTGCAGCAGTTCGGCTGGAGATTCTTCACCGGCAGCAACTGGGACCCGGTGGCGGGCGACTTCGGCGCGCTGCCGTTCATCTATGGGACGGTGGTCTCGTCGTTGGTGGCGCTGGTCATCGCAGTGCCGCTCGCGGTGGGGACGGCGGTCTTCACCACCGAGATGTGCCCCAAGCCGCTGCGCGGTCCGATCTCGTTCCTGACCGAGCTGCTGGCCGCCATCCCCAGCGTGGTGTATGGCCTGTGGGCCATCTTCGTGCTCGCCCCCCTCCTGCGCAACTACGTGGAGCCGTTCCTGGCGAAATATTTCGGGTGGACCGGCCTGTTCAGCGGTCCCCCGTTCGGTATCGGCATGCTGGCCGCAGGGGTTATCCTGGCGGTCATGATCGTGCCCATCATCTCGTCGATCACCCGCGAGGTGCTGGTGGCGGTGCCGCAGACGCAGCGCGAAGCCGCCCTGGCGCTGGGGGCGACGCGCTGGGAGATGATCCGCATCGCGGTGCTGCGCAATGCGCGCGCCGGCATCCTGGGCGCCATCATCCTGGGCCTCGGTCGCGCCCTGGGCGAGACCATGACGGTCACGATGGTGATCGGCAACCGGCCCGAGATCGCGAAGTCCCTGTTCGCCCCCGGCTATACCATGGCCAGCGTGATCGCCAACGAGTTCACCGAGGCCACCGGCGACCTCTATCTGAGCGCCCTGGTGCATATCGCCCTGGGACTGTTCCTGGTGACCATCATCGTCAACGCGCTGGCCCAGTTGCTGATCTGGACGGTCACGCGCGGTGCGCCTTCGAGGGCCAATGCCTAAGCGCTCCATCCGCTACTGGTGGCGCGAACTCGCCGACCGCGCCGCGACCGCGCTGGCGGTGCTGGCGGTGGTCCTGGTGCTTCTGCCGCTGGGCGCGGTGTTCACCTACCTGGTGATGAAGGGCATCGGCTCCCTCAACTGGGCCTTCCTGACCCAGACCCCGAAGCCGGTGGGAGAGTCGGGCGGCGGCATGGCGAATGCCATCGTCGGCTCCGGGATCATCCTGGCCATCGCCTCCGCGATCGGAGTGCCGCTGGGGATCGGTTCCGGCATCTACCTCGCCGAGTACGGGCGCGGCCGCTTCGGAGACGTCCTGCGCTTCACCGCCGACGTGCTCAACGGCGTTCCCTCCATCGTGGTGGGCATCGTGGTCTACGGACTGGTGGTCGTGACCCAGAAGCACTTCTCCGCTTTTGCCGGCGGCATCGCCCTGGGCATCATGATGATCCCGACCATCAGCCGGGCCACCGAGGAAGTGCTGCTGATGGTCCCCAACAATATCCGCGAGGCGGCGCTGGGCCTGGGCATCTCGCGCTGGCGTTCGACCTTGTCCATCACTCTGCGGACGGCCTATTCCGGGGTGATCACCGGGGTGATGCTGGCCTTCGCGCGGGTCGCCGGGGAGACCGCCCCGCTGCTGTTCACCGCTTTCGGCAACCAGTTCTGGAGCTTGAAACCGAACCAGCCGACCGCCGCCCTGCCGCTGCAGATCTTCGTCTACGCCATCTCGCCCTTCGACGAGTGGCACCGCCTGGCCTGGGCGGGCGCGCTGGTGCTGATCGCGCTTATCATGATCGCGGTCACGGCGGTGCGAGTGGTGGCCGCGCGTGGCATGTTGAAAGGAACCGCCTGATGGGAGTCGGGATCGAAGTCGCGAGCCTCAACGCCTGGTTCGGCGCGACCCAGGCGCTCTATGACATCGACATGAAGGTCGCCGCCAACCATGCGACCGCCATCATCGGGCCCTCCGGTTGCGGCAAGTCCACTTTCATCCGCTGCCTGAACCGCATGCACGAGACCATCCCGGGCACGCGGGTGGAAGGGCGGGTCACGATCGGCGAGCGCAATATCTATAACGGGACCTCGGCGGTCGAGGTACGGCGGCGCATCGGCATGGTCTTCCAGAAGCCGAACCCCTTCCCCACCATGTCCATCTACGACAACGTGGCGGCCGGCTTGAAGCTGAACGGGTTTTCCGGGGGACGCAAGCTGGATGAGATCGTGGAGCGGTCGCTCAAGCAGGCCGCCCTGTGGGACGAAGTGAAGAACGATCTGAAGAAGAAGTCGGGGGCCAGCCTTTCCGGCGGACAGCAGCAGCGGCTGTGCATCGCGCGCGCGCTCGCGGTCGAGCCCGAGGTGATGCTGATGGACGAGCCCGCCTCGGCGCTCGATCCTATCTCCACCAGCAAGATCGAGGAGCTGATCTTCCAGCTCAAGGAGCAGTACACCATCGTCATCGTCACCCACAACATGCAGCAGGCCGCGCGCGTGGCCGAGTTCACCGGATTCTTCCTCATGGGCAAGCTGATAGAATTCGACACCACCCAGAAGATCTTCACCACTCCGTCCGACAAGCGGACGGAGGACTACATCACAGGACGGTTCGGCTGATGCGCACCCGCTTCCATCAAGGGCTCGACGAGCTGAAGGAAAAGCTGCTGCGCATGGGCGGCATGGCGGAGAACGCGGTGGAGCGCGCCTGCCGCGCCTACTGCCAGCGCGACCCCGCCCTGGCCAAGACCGTGCTGACCGACGAGAAGGAGATCAACAACATCGAGCGCGAGATCGACGAGCTGGCGCTCGACCTGCTGGCCATGCAGCAGCCCATGGCCATCGACCTGCGCTTCATCACCGCGGTCATGAAGATCAACGCCGACCTGGAGCGCGTGGGCGACCAGGCGGTCAACATCGCCGAGCGCGCCATCGATTCCTCCGGGCTGCCCAACGTGGAGCTGCCGGTGGACATTCCCCGCATGGCCGACACCGCTTCCAAGATGGTGCGCGACGCCCTGCAATCCTTCATCGAGGGCAAGGCCGAGACCGCCGAGGCCCTGCTCAAGCAGGACGACGTGGTCGACGACATGAACCGGGAGATCGCGCGCACCATGCTGGACCGGGTGGAAAGCGATCCGCGCAGCACCCGGCAGGCCATGAACGCGCTGCTGATCGCGCGCAACCTGGAACGGGTGGCCGACCACGCCACCAACATCGCCGAGGACGTCATCTTCTGGGTGCGCGGCGCCGATGTGCGCCATCAGGGATCGGCGAGCGTGCCGCGGTAGCGGCAAATTATTTCCCTGTTAACATGATCGAGAATCTGCGAGGCATTTCGTAGCTAGAATGACGCGCATTTCATGGATCCTGCGGTTCATCTTTCGTTTCGGTACACGGAGACCGACTACGTACGCGCGATGCGTGCCCATTACTCGTCGCGTCTTCGAGTCCGGCTGGACATCGGGATAGCTGTCGGCCTCGCAATCGCAGGTGCGTACCTTCTGTATTCGGCCCCAATGAATTGGTTCGGACTGTTTTGTATCGGCGCCTCGGCCGCTTTCGCGCTCATCCTCCTCGCAGCATTTATTGTCATCCCGCACTACGTTTTCCGAACCGAGCCGAAGCTCCGCGACGACTATTCCCTGACCCTCTCTCCTGCGGGTGTGCACTTCCGCACGGCGCACATCGACTCGCAACTTCAGTGGAGCATGTACTCCCGAGCGCTCGTAGATACGTACTCGTACCTTCTCTACTACGGTTCGCGATCGTTTTCGCTGATTCCAAGACGAGTGTTCGAGAGTGGGGAGCAAGTGGCAGCGTTCGAACAATTGCTCACTCAGCACGTTTTAAACATTGTCAGAAGACCCTGAAATTTCGCCAACGCTTGGCGTAGGGGTCCTTCGGCCGGCGCGCCGCCTCAGGATGACAACAAGAAAAGGTGTGGTGAACTTACGACGCGCGCCAGAAGGCGGCCACGCCCAGGTACGACGCCAGGCCGTCCTGCTCGGTGTCGTAGCACTCCAGGGCTCCGGCCAGGCGGGTCAGGGAGATGACCTCCGCCACCTGTTCCGGCACGTTGCACAGGCGAAGCTGGCCGCCCCACTCGGAGGCATGCGCCACCAGGTCGGCGAGAACTCCGATGCCGGCCGCGTCGATGGCCTGCACATCCCCGAAGTGCAGCAGCACCGGACTCTTGCCATGGAGCAGGCGGCCGACCTTCTCGTACAGGGCGTCCAGGCCCTCTCCGAACGCGAGCCGGCCCTTGCAGTAGAGGACGGCTACGCCTCCGACGGAACGGGAATCGAGATGTAAGTTCATATGATCCTTGGGCTTGGCCGGTTGCTGCTGGAACGACGATTGCGCTGACCCGCAGTTCATGTGACCCCCTACATAAGATGGTACGGCATCCCGATTACAAAAGTTCCGCTCGCATGTTGCGATCCGGTTAATTAACAGACGTGCAGAAGGGCAAAATGTTACCGGGAAATCCACCGCGCGGGTGTCAAGGAAGGGACCTTCATCCCGCCCAGTTCAACAGCAGTTGGGCCAGGATGATCTTCGCGATCATGGCCACCGGATAGACGCTGGCGTAGCCGACGTTCGGGGCCTCGTTGCGCGCGGTGGTCGAGGCAAAGGCCAGGCATGCGGGCTGGGTCTGGATGCCGGAGACCATGCCCATCAGGGTATCGAAGCGCACCTTCAGCAGCTTGTGTCCGATGATGAGGCTGACGACGGTCACAAGGAAGGTCACGCCGGCGCCGGCCGCCAGCATCTGAAGTCCGTTGCTGCGCATGGTCTGCACGAAGGCGTATCCGGCTTTGGTGCCCACGCCGGCCAGGAAAAGCAGCAGCCCGATCTGGCGCAGGGTGAGGTTGGCGCTCACCGGGATGTTCCACGAGATGTGCCCGGTGCGCTCGACGTGCCCGAGTAGCAGCGCCACCAGTAGCGGTCCGCCGGCCAGGCCGAGGCTGACCTTGGAGCCGCCGGGCATCGGGATGGGCAGCATGCCGACCAGCACTCCGAGCACCATGCCGATGGCGACCGAGCCGAAGTCGGTCTCGGCGGTGCCGCGGATGGAGTCGCCGAAGAATTTCGAGACCGCGGCAAAATTCTCGCGCAGGGTCAGGACGCGGACGCGGTCGCCGAACCACAGCCGGGTCTCGGGCGTGGGCACCACGTCGGCGTCGCCGCGACGCACCCTGGTGACGGTGGCGTGCAGGCGGTTGGGAAGATCGAGGTCACGGATGCGCTTGCCGACGATGCCGGCGCTGGAGACGAAGACGCGGCGGAAGTCCAGCTCCGACCGGTCGGCCTCGATGTGCGTGTTGCAGGGCTCGCCGAAGATGTGGCGGGCGCGCTGCAGACTGGGCTCGTCGCCCACGACCGCGACGATGTCCTGGTCGGCGAGCACGGTGTCGGAGGTCACCAGGCCGGTGCTGCCGTCGTGGCGGATGCGGCTGACCACGAATCCCAGCTCGCCGTGCACCCGCAGGACGTCGTCCACCTTCTGCCCGATCACGCCGGGATTGCAGACCACGAAGTCGCGGACCCGGATCTCGGGCGCTTCCTCGGCGGGCCCGAATTGCACCCGCCAGATGCGGCGCGAAAGGTTGAAGGCGATCAGGACCAGGATGACGCCCAGCGGATAGGAGATGGAGTAGGCCACGACCGGCTCATCCCCCAGCGAGCGCACTTCCGCTTCCGAAGCGCCGGCGGCCCGTGCCTGGTCCGCGGCACGCTCCCGCACCGCGGCCAGCGCCGGCGTGTTGGTCATGGATCCGCAGAACAGTCCGGCGGCCCGTGCTCCGCCCAGGTGCAGAACGGATGACATAGCGAGCGTCAGCACCGCGCCCAGCACGACGATGCCGACGGCGAACAGCGTGTCGCGGTAACCCTGCTTGCGGAACGAGGCGAAGAAGGCCGGCCCGCTCTGGATCCCGATGGCATACACGAAGATGATCAGTCCGAGGGTGGAGACGATCTCCGGCAGCGCGACCCTGGGATGCAGCGCGCCCACCGCCAGTCCCATGAAGAGCACGCCGGCGACCCCGAAGCGGAAACCGAAGAAGTCGATCTCGCCCACCAGGTATCCCAGCCCGATGACCACGAACAAGGTCAGGACCGGGTACTCCACCAGCGTGTTGACCACGGTGTGCATCCATCCTCGATGTTAGATGGCCGGCCGCGTGAGGGCAAAAGCGGCGGTCACTCAGGGGTGTGACGTCGGCGACACGCCGCGGATGGAAGCGTCGATGAGCTCGACCGTGTGCAGCACGGGGATCTTCTGTCCGGCCTTCTCCAGGCCGCGGGCGATCTGGAACAGGCAGCCGGGATTGCCGGTGGCGACCACGTCGGGGCTGGTGGTGAGCACGTTACGCGTCTTGCGGTCTCCCAGTTCCTCTGCGGTCTCCGACTGCACCAGGTTGTAGATGCCGGCGGAGCCGCAGCAGATCGGGGCCTCGGGGACTTCCAGCACCTGCAGCCCAGGGATCGCCGAGAGCAGTGCGCGCGGCTGGGTGCGGATACCTTGCGCATGCTGCAAATGGCAGCTGTCGTGATAAGCCACTTTGAGGTTCACGGGATTGCGCGGAGCCTGCGGCTTCATCTCGGCGAGGACTTCGGAGATGTCCTTGCACTTGGCGGAGAAGGCTTTGGCGCGCTCGGCGTACTGCGGATCGTCGCGGAGCAGATATCCATAATCCTTGACGTTGGAGCCGCAGCCGGCGGCATTGACGACGACAGTCTCGACCTCGGCGCGCTCGAAGGTGTCGATCATCCTGCGGGCGAACTCCAGGGCCTCGCGCTCCTCGCCGGCGTGGATCATCAGGGCGCCGCAGCAGGGCTGGGACTCGGGGATGATGACCTCGCAGCCTTCGGCGGCCAGCACGCGGGCGGTGGCGGCGTTGACGCGGTCGAGGAAGACGCGCTGCACACAGCCGAGCATGAGCCCGACGCGGCGGCGCTTCTCGCCGGCGGGCGCGATGCGCTCGGCCAGCGTGCTGCGCAGCGATATCCGCGGCAGGAGCGACTCCATGGTCTGCATGTGCCGGGGCAGGACCTTCAGCAGCCCGGTGGCGCGCACCAGCGATTGCAGGCCCGACTTCTGATACAGCCACAGCGGCACCGACATCGCGCTCAGCAGCGCAGGGTTGGTGAAGGTGCGGAAGATCACATTGCGGAACAGGCGCGCCGAGGCGCTGCGCGGATAGTTACGCTCGATCTGGGAGCGCGTGGCCTCGATCAGCTTGTCGTAGGGCACCGCGGAAGGACACGCGGTCATGCAGGCCATGCAGCCCAGGCAGCGGTCCATGTGCTGCACCAGGGTGTCGTTGATGGCGATCTTGCCGTCGGCGGCCAGGCTCATCAGGTAGATGCGGCCGCGGGGGGAGTCCATCTCCTCGCCCCAGAGCAGGTAGGTGGGGCAGGTCTGGAGGCAGAAACCGCAATGCACGCACTTGTCGATCAGTTCCCTAGCCGGTGGATGGTGCGCGTCGAAGGCGCTGGTCGGCTGCTGCTGGCTGGTCTCGGGCACTAGATCCCCCCCACAAAGCGGCCTGGATTCAACGTCCCATTGGGATCGAACTGAGCCTTGACGCGGGTCATGAGCGGAAGCGCGTCACCGACCGACCCCCATGCGTCGAACTGCTGCTTCACATCCGCGGGACCGTGCAGGACGACAAACGATCCGAAGGCGGCTTCGGCTATCTTGCGCAGCGCGGTGGCGGCGGCCACGAACTGCGCTGAGTTTCCGCCCTCAAGGCGCAGCCATCCAACGCCGTAGGCCTGCGCCGATGCCTTCCAGGTGCGTGGACCCGCATTTGCCCTTACTCCCTCGAAGAATTCCGCGATCTTGACGGGGAGGATACTGAACTTGGCGACCAGCGACGGCTCCGCGCCCTGCCAGAGCGGCTCGCGACGCCAGGCGTCGGCGGGAGCGGAGGTCTCTTTGGCGCTGCCGGCGAATTGCTTGAACTGCTGTACCTGTGCGTCGATCCCCGCGGGAACTCCTTCGAAACGAGCGTCCACCCGCACCGGTCCGTCCGACGAGCAGACGATCTGCAGGCCGGTGGGGACCAGCGGAGAGTCGTTGGCGGCGAGGATGAGCTTGTTGGCTTCGGCGACGGAAGCCGGGACAAAGCTGACAGTCCTGATCGCGGCGAAGATCGGGTGCAGCCGGAAGATGGCCTGGGTAATGACGCCGAGGGTGCCCAGCGCGCCGGTCGACAGCTTGGGCAGATCATAGCCGGCGACGTTCTTCACTACCTTGCCGCCACTCTTGGCGAGAGTGCCGTCGGGCAGGGCGATGGTGGCGCCGATGATGAGGTCGCGCAGGCCGCCGAAGCGCAGGCGGATGGCGCCGGTGTCGTTGGCGGCGAGTGCTCCGCCGATGGTCGCGCGCTCCGGCCACAGCGCCTCCAGCGCGATGCGCTGGCGGTGTTTGGCCAGCGCGTCCTGCACCTGCTGGACGGTGCAGCCGGCGGAAACCGTCGCCGTCATGTCTTCCCAGGCGTGCTCCTCCACTTTATTCAGCCGCGCCGTGGAGACGATGAGGTCCGCGCGCTTGGGGAGATTGCCCCATTCGAGCTTGGTGCCGCCGCCGCGCGGGACAACGGCCAGTCCGGCGGCGGTCGCGGCCTTCAGGACCGCGGCCACTTCCTCCGCCGTGCCGGGCTCGACGACCTTGGAGAGCGCGGCTCCGCATACGGCATCGGCGGGCGTGGCGTCACGCACGTGCGCCGCGCCGACAATGGCGGCGATCTCAGACACTCCGCGGTCGAGGACCGATGCGGACGAGCGGGATGGGGATGGTGCGTCCATGTTCGCTAGAACAGTTGTGCGATGCCCGCGACCTCCAGGGGATGCGGCTGGTAGGTGCCGGTGCGCTCGGCGCACAGCTTGGTGCGCGGGAACACCTTGTCGGGATTGGAGAGACGCTCGGGATCGAAGGCGCAGCGGACCAGCTGCATGGTCTCCAAATCGGGCTCGGCGAACATCTTCGACATGAAGTGCTTCTTCTCTTCCCCGACGCCATGCTCGCCGGTGATGGAGCCTCCCATCTCGACGCACAACTCGAGGATGCGGCCCGACACTTCTTCCGCCAGTTTCTCCTGCCCCTCGACGCGCGGATCATACAGCACGAGCGGATGCAGGTTGCCGTCGCCGGCGTGGAAGACGTTGGCCACGCGCAGGCCGGAACTCTTGCTCAGGTTGTCGATCTCGCTCAGGATCCTGGGCAGCGCGGTGCGGGGGATCACGCCGTCCTGCACGATGTACTTGGGCGAGATGCGTCCCATGGCGGCGAAGGCCGCCTTCCTTCCCTTCCACACGACGATGCGCTCGGCCTCGGTCTGGGCGACACGGATCTCCCAGGCGCCGCACGAGGTGCAGATCTTCTCGACCTCATCGGTGAGGGCCTCGACCTCGGCCTGGGGCCCGTCGAGTTCGACCAGCAGCAGCCCGCCGCAGTCAGGGTAGTTGGCGTGGACGGAGGCTTCCGCGGCCTGGATGGCGAGGTTGTCCATCATCTCGATGGCGGCGGGCAGCATGCCGGCGCCGATGATGCCGCTGACCGCCTGCCCTGCCGCTTCGGTGCTGTTGAAGGCCGCCAGCAGCGTGC
>Ga0335082_10010110_pt1 | contig 10243 bp, 10 predicted proteins | sample Lox_Sample_41_FD_206718 | JGI IMG/M metagenome (GOLD analysis project Ga0335082, IMG submission 206718) | Soil microbial communities from Loxahatchee National Wildlife Refuge, Florida, United States - Lox_Sample_4.1 | ecosystem: Environmental > Terrestrial > Soil > Wetlands | place: USA...
GCCGCGGCGGTCGGTGGCGAGCGGCTCGAACAGGCACGCCGCCAGGTCGGGCCGGCGCGCACGCATCTCGTTGTAGAGCGTGCTCGACGACACCAGCGCCGACGCGCCGCCCGAGCGCGCGGTCTGCAGGCACAGCAGACCCACGAGGTCGGCGGAGTCGGTGTGGAACGTCTGCCTTTCGCGCGTCTGGTAGATGCGCACGTTCGGATCATTCGAAGACAGGCCCATGTCGCGCACGTGCCCGAGCACGTGGCCTTGTGCGTTCTGCGAAATCGGATTGCCGAGATGCGTGCCGAGGCCATAGAACGCGATCGCGCTGCGCCGTCGCCCCCAGCGCTCGACCGGCAGCCCGCGCCAGAGCACGAAGCCGCGGCCTTCGAGCAATTCCTTCAGGGTGATTGCGATGCGTCGCGCGAGCGTCCGCAGAACGAAGCGTTCCGGGCTGATCGACGCGAGGTCCGCACGTTCGTCCATCCACGGCTCGCTCGCGGCAGCGAGCTCGCCGAGTTCGGCCTGCGACAGCGTCTCGATCCAGTCGGTACGCGCGGCCATCTCCGGGCCGTACCAGGCCGAGGCGTCTTCGATGCGCGCAGGAAGCCCGTGAGGAAAGGATGGCGAGTGCGGATCGTTCATCCCTCCGATTATCTACTGCGCTACGGCCGCTTTCCGAAGAACTCGCCCGTCGTGCGGTAGTGCGCATCGTCGCCTGGGCGGAAGTTGTTGAAGTCGTGCGCCATCGTGCCGGTCTCGACGTCTCTGCCGCGCCGGTCCTTCTTCACCACCTCGAACGCGTTGCCGTTCGAATTCTCCGCCACCGGGTTGATGGACTCGTTGTATTCGCCCTTGTCATTGCGCAACGCTGGTTCGTTGTCCATGTCGATGACCTTCAGCTTCGGGTAGCTCTCCTTGATGACATGGGCGCGCGAAACGTCGTTGGTGCCGCGGAAGAACGCGATTTCCTTGACGGCTTTGCCGTTGGCGGTCTTGCCGAAATCGCGGATGTAGTTTTCCGCAATGAACGGGTGATCCTTGTCGCCACTCAGGAAGTGATAGACGCAGTCGTACAGCATGATGCGGTCCGCCTTCAGCAGCTTGCCCGACGGGTCGGCGCGCATCAGGTTCACCAGCGCCATGCCGCCGCCGGAGTGGAAGGACACGGTCGTTTCCGTGACGTTCGTCACCTTGGCGGCATCGAGCGCATCCTGGGTGGTCTTCACCTCGTCCTTCACCTGCGACCAGCTGGCGGTGTAGCTGTTGTCGTTGTGCGGCGAATCGGTTTCTTCCGTCGGGTTGCTGCATTCGGGCAGCACGAAGACAGCCTGCTTGTCTTCCTTGAGGATGACGTCGCGGATGCGCGCGTTCTGTCCGGCCTTCGATCCGAGCGGATCCGCGACGGTCGCGTTGTCGCCGTGATAGTGAGTGTGGACGTGCGCGCCCTTGGCGTATTCGGGGCCGCGGATGACGAGCACCGGATTGCCGCCGTTGCCGGTACTGGTGGTCACCACCACCTGCACCTTCGGATTCTTCGCGACGAGGTCGCCGTAGGAGCCCTGGGCATGCTCGATCGTGTCGGCGAGATGGTTCTCGCCGTTCTTGCGCAACTCGCGGATCGTCTCGCGCGACGTGGTGGCGATGTCGAAAACGCGCGGCGCGCTCGCAGGCGAGGGCGCAGCGGCTTTCGCGTCGACGCCTTTCACGCCTTGCGATCCGCCATTGGCTTTCGCTTTCGTGGCGTTGCCGCCTGGCCCGTTTGCGTCTGCGTAGAACCGTTGCATCGGCGGCGCGCCGAACAGCGCGTTGAACGTGGCCTGTGGATCGGCACTACCGGCACCGACACTCGCTGCCAGGTGGCCGGTTGCCGCGGCGTTCGGCGCGGCGGTCGGATCGTTCGTTTCCATCCCGTCGTTCGCAGGCAGCGTGGCCGGCGACGTGGATCGTTGCGGAATCTGGATCATTTTTCTGCTCCCATGTCCACGAGGTTGACGAGCCGCGTCCACCGGCTCTAGGCCGGCGAACTTTGTACGGAATATCGGCTTTCACCTCGGAGGTACGAAGGGAGGCGGCTGTTCGGAGTCGGTGAATATTCACGCCTTGTGCGATCGCGAGCGAAACGACCGGTGCCAATGATGCCCCTTGGATTGCGGTTGACCGTGCAGGCCCATGGGTGTTACCTTGGTAGTACCAAGGGGCACGGATGACGACCGCGACAACGCTGAAACTGCCGGATGAACTCAAGGAACGGGTTGTCCAGGCCGCGTTGGCTGCCGGCAAGTCGCCGCACGCGTTCATGATCGAAGCCATCGAACTGCAGACCGAACTCGCAGAGCGGCGGCGTGCGTTCGTGAAGTCGGCGCTCGTCGCGGAGCAGGAGGTCGCGCAATACGGACTGGTGTACGACGGCGACGAGGTTCTCAGTTATCTGAAGTCTCGCCTCGAAGGTCGGAAACCTGCGCGGCCACGCAAGCGCAGGCTCTAGCGCACAGAGAAACCTTGCCGAGGCCCGTCTTTGCGCCCGGGGCGCTCGAAGACCTCGACCGGCTGGCGGCTTTCCTGCTGGAGCAATCGAAGCGCGTCGCGAAAGGGCGGGACCGCTGATCGTCGAGGCGCTGCAGGCCTTGAAGAGGCATCCGCTCCTCGGCCGGCCGGTCGAGCAGGGATTGCGCGAAATGCTTATCTCGCGCGGGCGTTCGGGCTACGTCGCGCTCTATCGCTACGATCCCGCGACCGATGTGGTGCTCGTCCTGCGCGTCCGGCATCAGCGCGAAGAAGGCTTCGAATAGCGGCGTGCGCGGCTGCGATCCACGTGTGCGATCGGCGCCGGCGGTCACGAGGACGTGGCGATGCCGTTCAGCTCCGCCCACCCGGTCCAGGCGATTTCGATGCCGATGCACAGGAGCACGAATGCCATCAGGCGTGTCATGACCAGCGTGCCGACCTCGCCCAGGCGAGCCATCAGGCTGGCAGCGTGGCGGTAGACGAGATAGATCACTGCAGCGGTCAGCGTGGCGCCGAGCAACGCGACGGAGGCGCCGACCACGTAGAGCGCGGGCTGGCGCGGCAACCCGGCACCGAGCGCAATCGCCGCGGCAATCGTTCCTGGTCCGGTCGTGAGCGGAAACGTGATCGGAAAGAAGCTGCGCCTGACGATCTCGGCCTGCGTCAGATCCGTGCGTTGCGAGCGCTGCACGGCGCTCTTGACCTCGTCCTCGTCGCTGCTGTTGAGCATGCGCCAGCCCGATGCCGCAACGAGCATGCCGCCGCCGATGCGCACGATCGGGATCGAGATGCCGAACAGCTCGAGCACATAGGTGCCGACCAAGAGCGATGCCACGATGACGAACCAGCAATTGATCGTGACCTGCCGCGCGAGCCTTTGGGTCGTCGCGGGATCGGCGCCCGCCATCATCGTGAACACGGGCGCGCCGCTCAGCGGGTTGATGATCGGAAGCAGGGTTACGGGCACCAACAGCAACGCATGCAGGAACTCGCTCGGGTTGGGCATCGGATCATCACAAGGTGGGATCGAGGGTGCGCCGGAACAGGCTGAACACGCGCTCCCAGTGGCGCTCGGCGGCGACCTGGTTGTAGACGCCGGTACGAGTCGGGAACACGAAGCCGTGCTCGACGCCGGGATACCACTCGATGCGATGCGACGTGCCGGCCTCCTGCAGCGCGGTCTGCAGTTTCTCGATATTGGAGGGCGGCGCCCATCGGTCGGTCTCGGCGAACGCGAAGTAGCTCTCGCACTTGATTTGCGGCGCCATCCGATGCGGCGAGTCGGGCGCATCGGTGGCCATGTGGGCGCCGTGAATGGAAGCGATACAGCGAAATCGTTCGGGAAAGGCGGCGGCAGCCCACACGACGAAGGGGCCGCTCATACAGTAGCCGAGCGCACCGATATGGCCGGCATCGGCGTACGGCTGCCCATCGATGAAGTGCAGCATGGCCTCGGTGTCGCAGCGCGTGGTCTTCGCATCCAGCGTCCGCATGTAGCCGAACATCTCCGCCATCGCGGGTTCGGTGCGCTCCTTCAGCGCGTAGTCGCGCGAGCGCCGATAGTAGAGGTTGGGCAGCACCACGTAGTAGCCGACCGTCGCGATCCGCCGCGCCATATCGTGAAGCTCGTCGCGCTTGCCCGGCGCATCCATGTAGAACAGAACGACCGGGAATGGATCGTCTTCCTCCGGATGCACGATGAACGAATTCATCGCACCATCGGCGGTGGGAATGTCGATGTGATGCTCGATCATGAAGGCCCCCTGCGTCGAAGTGTAGTGATCCTCCCTGTGGCGCCACCCCGTCCCTCCCCCGCAAGCGGGGGAGGGGAAATGGCCGGGAGATGACCCTGCGCATCACCTGGCGGCAAGTGCGGCCTCTTTGCGATTTCAGCGATGTTGTCCGTCAATTCGTGTCAGAGGCGCCCAGTGAAGACACTTCCGCGACAGATCGCGATTCTCTGCATTGGCACTGCGTTGAGCGCGTGCGCAGCGCCGCCACCATCGCCTACTGCGCCGCCCGAATACGCCGAGGCGGACTGCCACCCGGACGCCGATGCGGGGCAACCGCAATACATCGTTGGCTATGGCAGCTTGATGCAGGATGAATCGCGCAAGCGCACCTCGCCGCAGGCCGGACCCGCGCATCCGGTCGAGGTCAGCGGTTTTCGGCGCGGCTGGTTTGCGAAGGGCGATCCGGTCGGGTTCAGCACGACCTATCTGGGCGTCACGCCGGATCCGCATGGCCGAGTGAACGCAGTGGTCTATGCGGTCGAGACGAGCGAGCTCGTCGCAACCGATCGACGCGAATCGAGCTACTGCCGCAAGAGCGTGCCGATGACGGCCATCAAGACGCTGGAACAGGGGACCTTCGAAGTCGCGGCTGGCCAGGCGTGGATCTACGTCAACAGGCCGCAGGCGATCGCAGCGCCGAGCGCCCGCTATCCGATCGTGCAGTCCTACGTCGACATCTTCCTGTCGGGCTGCCTCGAGCAGGAGCAACGGTTCGCGCTGAACGGCTTTGCGCAGCGGTGTGTCGCGACCACGGGGAACTGGTCGGAACATTGGGTCAACGATCGGCTGTATCCGCGCCGGCCATTCATCTATCAGCCCAGATCGCGGCAGATCGACGCGTTGCTCGCACGGAACCTCCCCGAGTACTTCGCCCGCATCAGGATCGAGGGCGCTCATATGGAGTGAGACACCAGCTCGAAGGATCGGGCCCGGGCCGGATCACATAGCATTGCCGTTCGGGAGCGGACAACGAAAATCGACTGTGCGACTCGGCGGCATCCTCATGTGTATCGGCGCGGTCCTTCTGGCGGCGTCGCTGCTGTTGCGGCACGCACTGCCTGCACCTGCCGAACTGCGCACGGAACTCGGCAACGAACCGCTGCAGGAACCGACGCAGGCAGTGCCGTTCCAGACGACCGCGGGCGGCATCACCTACACGATCAGGCCGATGGCCGATTACGAGATCTGGGGCCTGGTCGTGAGCGCGCACGACTCCGACTCGTGGTGGGACTGGATCCACAAGGCGTGGAATGACGAACTGAACGTGGTCGACCTGTGCGTCGTGTTCGCCGAGAACGTCAAGAGCGGCGGTTACGTCGGGCTCGACTACTCGAGCGGACAGTTCGTCTGTTACGTGCAGACATCCTCGAGCGAGAAATGGCAGCGCTTCTCGATGCGCGCGCTGTCGAACAACCACCTGCTCGCCGACCGCGCCTCGATCATCTCGACGCTGCGGGACGTTCAGGTCGGCGACCAGGTGCACATCCGCGGCGTGCTTGCGGAATACGCGCACAACCACGGGTTCGCGTTCAAGCGCGGCACGAGCCTTACGCGCGACGACACCGGCAACGGCGCCTGCGAGACGATCTACGTGCAGGACGTCGAGGTGTTGCGCGCCGGCGGCCGGCCGTGGCGGTGGCTGCGCTGGCCGGCGATCGCGTTGCTCGCGCTCGGCCTCGTCGCGTGGGTGCGCGCGCCGCTGCAGGTGCGATAGTGGTGTACAGCGAACATCTTCCCTCCCCCGCGTGCAAGGGTTAGGGTGGGGGCGGGAAACGCGCGATGTCGATCGAGGTGCCTATTCGAATACCCAATCCACTTCGCTTGAGACCGTGCCCTCCACCCCCCCCTCCAGCCCCGCCCTCCCTTGCAAGCGGAGGAGGGAGTCATTGCCCGGTAGGAGGCACTACACCTATCATCCAGCGATGGACGAGCTCGACCCCGCCCTGGCATGTACCTGCTTCAAGCTGCGCAACCTCGCGCGCCGCGTCACCTCGCTCTACGACGAGGTGCTTGCCGGCGCCGGGATCACGGTCACGCAATACGCGGTGCTCTCGGTGCTGCTGGCTGCCAGGCGCAGCGGGGAAACGATCGGCGTGACCGAGCTCGCGCGCCGCCTGCAGGTCGATCGCACCACGCTTACGCGCGGACTCGACCTTCTGGTCGACGGCGGTCTCATCACGATCGAGCGCCGCAAGGGCGGTGCCGATGCGCGCGTGAAAACGGTGGCGCTCACAGCGCAAGGCGAGCGCAGCCGTCGTGCCGCCGCGCCCCTGTGGCGCAAGGCGCAGGCGCGCCTCGAACGACAGCTGGGGCCGGCTCTGCACGGAGCGTTGCGCAAGCACGTCGACCGGAGCGCGTCCGCCATCGGCGCTTGAACCCCTTTTTCCGGAGCCATTATGTGTAGTTACACGCAGTTGGGACCATCATGAAGCGAGCGGCCGCGACGCGGCGTGTTGTCGTAACCGGGCTTGGCGCGATCGCACCGGTCGGACTGTCGGCGGGCGAGTGCTGGTCGGCGGCGGTGCAGGCGCGCAGCGGCATCGCGCGGGTACAGGCATTCGACCCGGCGCCGTTTTCTTCGCAGATTGCGGGCGAGGTGAAGGGCTTCGAGGCGGAGCGCTACCTGTCGGACAAGGAGGTGCGCCGGGTCGACCGCTTCGTTCACCTCGGCTTCGCCGCGGCGGTGCAGGCTGTCGAAGACGCGCGCCTCGGCTCCGCAATCGACAAGGCACGGGCGGGTGTCTACTTCGGCTCGGGCATCGGCGGACTCGGAACGATCGAAGCCAGCCATCGCACGTTGCTCGAGAGCGGTCCGCGCCGCGTCTCGCCGTTCTTCATCCCCGGAACCATCGTCAACATGACGGCCGGCCTGATTTCGATGCGGTTCGGCTTCACCGGCCCGAACCTCGCCGTGGCGACCGCATGCACGACGGGTGCGCACAGCATCGGCGAGGCCGCCGCTTTGATTGCGCGCGGCGCCGCCGACGTGATGATTGCCGGCGGCTCCGAAGCGGCGATCACGCCACTCGCCTTCGCCGGGTTCTGCGCGGCGCGCGCGATGTCGACGCGCAACGATGATCCCGCCGCCGCGAGCCGCCCGTGGGATCGCGATCGCGACGGTTTCGTCCTGGGCGAAGGCGGCGCTGCACTGGTGCTCGAAAGTCTCGACCACGCCGCGCGACGCGGCGCACGGATCTATGCAGAACTCGTCGGCTTCGGCATGTCGGCCGATGCCTTTCACATGACGCAGCCTCCCGAAGATGGCAGGGGTGCGTTTGCCGCCATGCAGGCCGCGCTTGCGTCCGCCGAGCTCGAACCCGATCGCCTCGACTACATCAACGCCCATGCAACGTCGACGCAGGCGGGCGACATCGCAGAAGCGCGTGCGATCGAGCGCCTGCTCGGCGGCGCGGCCGGCCGCGTCGCCGTCAGCTCGACCAAGGGCGTGACGGGTCACCTGCTCGGCGCGGCGGGGGCGATCGAAGCAGTTTTTACCGTGCTTGCTATTCACGATGGGCACATTCCGCCGACGGCCAATCTCGAGAATCCCGATCCGGGTCTCGAACTCGACCTGGTGCCGGGAACGGCGCGCGAGCGGCGCGTCAGGTACGCGCTCAGCAATTCGTTCGGCTTTGGCGGGACCAACGCGGCGCTCCTGTTCGCCGCGCCTTGACGGGGCGCGGCCAGCCTAAACTCCGGCGCGGATGAATCCGACCGTTCATTTCGACGGCAGCGTGCTTCCGGCCGCGGCGTTCCATGCACGCTGTCTTCGTTCGGCGGCAGCGCTGCTCGAGCTCGGTGTCGGCCCCGGCGACGCGGTGGCGCTGATGCTCCACAACGAGCCTCTCATGTTCGAGCTGATGCTTGCGACACGCTGGCTCGAGCGCAAGCTGCGCGAGCCCTATTGGGCGGGGCGCGATCGACGCGTTTAGTTGACGGCGGTGCGGATGCTGAGGATGTTCGCGAGAAAGAAGCTTGGGCGGGCCGCGATCCTTTCCCTTCTATTCATCGCGGCGCATGCCAAAGGCGCGACCGACGATCCCGTTGCTCCGGAGAAGCCCGACTTCATTTCGGCAAACCTCGACACGACCGTCGGCGCCGGCGAAGACTTCTTCACGTACGCGAACGGCGGCTGGCTCAAGCGCAATCCGATTCCACCGACCGAGGTGGCGTGGGGAATCGATTTCCTGGTGCGCGACCAGATGCAAACCACGCTTCGTGAGTTGAACGCGCGCGCGGCAGCAGCGGGCGCGCCGCGCGGCAGCGACGATCAGAAGGTCGGCGATTTCTGGCGTACCGCAATGGACGTCGACCGCGCCGAGCGGATGGGGCTTGCGCCGCTGCAACGCGAGCTCGCGCTCATCGATGCAGTAAAGACCCTGCGCCAAGCGCTGGATGCCGCGTTCGTGCTGCAGCCGTTGGGCACCGGTGTCCTCTTCGCTTTTTCCGTCGACCAGGACAAGAAGGAAAGCGACACCATATCCGTGCATCTGCGCCAGGGCGGCCTCGGATTGCCGGACCGCGACTACTACGTCAGCGACGATGCGAGCCTCGCGGCGACCCGCACCGAGTACGTCAAGCACATCGCCCGGATGCTTCAGCTGCTGAGCCGCAAGGACACCGCTGCGGCCAACGCGGCTGCCGCAGCCGTGACGCGGTTCGAGACCGAGTTGGCCAAGGCATCGCGCAAGCTCGAGGACCTGCGGGATCCGCTGAAGAACTACCAGCGGTTCGCACCGGCCGATTTCACGCTGCAGTACACGCCTTCGATCGTGTGGGCGGACAGGCTTGCAGCGTGGAACATCCGCCCGGAGTTCATCACGGTCGGACAGCCCGAGTATTTCAGCGCGCTCGAGCAGATTCTGGGCAGGACGCCGATTCCGGTGCTCCGGGACTACCTGCGTTTTCACCTTGTTTCCGCCTATGCCGAATATCTGGGCCCGGACGTGGATGCGGAGCACTTCGCCTTCTACCGTCGTGTCCTTCAGGGGCAGAAGGAACAGAAGCCGCGCTGGAAGCGAGTGCTCGATGCAGAGAGCGACTACGGCAGCGTCACCAACCCCGTCGGCATGATGGTCGGGCAGCGCTTCGTCGCCGAGAAGTTTCCCGAGCGGGCGAAGCAACGCTATGTCGACTTGGTCCAGGCGATCGTCGAGGCCTTCCGCGAACGCATCATGAAGCTTGACTGGATGACTGAAGCGACGAAGCCGCGCGCGCTGGAAAAGCTCGATGCTCTCTATGCGAAGGTCGGCTATCCCGAAAAATGGCCGGACCATTCGGACCTGGTCATCGGGCGCAGCTCCTACTGCGAGAACGTCATGAACATCGAACGCTGGCGCTTCCGGCGGATGCTCGCCCGGTTCGGCAAGCCGGTCGACCGGGCCGCATGGAGGATGACGCCGCAGACCTACAACGCGTACTACAGCCGGGCGAACAACGAGATCGTTCTTCCCGCCGCCGCATTCATCATTCCTGGTATTGCCGATGCGCAGATCGACGACGCAGTCGCCTACGGTTATGTGGGCGCTGCGACCATCGGGCACGAGATCGTGCACGGTTTCGACGACGCCGGACGCAAGTACGACGCGCGCGGCAACCTCGCCGACTGGTGGACTGCCGAGGACGCGGCGGAGTTCCAAAAGCGCGCGACGGTACTGGTCCGGCAATTCGACGCGTACGAACCGCTGCCGGGATTCCACATCAACGGCAGCGCATCGGCCGGCGAAAACATTGCAGACCTCGGCGGCGTCGTGATCGCGCTCGATGCGTTCAAGAAGAGCGAGGCGTACAAGAGCGGAACGAAGATCGGCGGGCTCACGCCGCTTCAGCGCTTTTTCCTCGGCTACGCCTATAGCTGGATGATGCAGGAGCGCGAGGAGCAGCTGCGCCGCGACCTGCTGAGCGACGTCCACGCGCCGCAGAAGTGGCGCGTGCTCGGACCGCTGTCGAACCTG
>Ga0335082_10010111_pt1 | contig 10243 bp, 8 predicted proteins | sample Lox_Sample_41_FD_206718 | JGI IMG/M metagenome (GOLD analysis project Ga0335082, IMG submission 206718) | Soil microbial communities from Loxahatchee National Wildlife Refuge, Florida, United States - Lox_Sample_4.1 | ecosystem: Environmental > Terrestrial > Soil > Wetlands | place: USA: Florida...
ACGCCCTCGCCTTCGCCGCCGACGCGACGCGCGCGGCCGAGGTCGCCGATCTCTTCGAGGGCATCCGCGAGCGCATGGGACCATGCTCGATCCTCGTCAACAACGCAGGGCTCGCCGGCCGGCACCTCGGGAAGCGCGTCGACGAGATCACCGAGGACGACTGGGACGCGGTGCTCGACAGCCACCTGCGAGCCACGTGGCTGTGCACCCGCGCCGCGCTGCCGGCCATGCGCGCCGCGCGATGGGGTCGCATCGTGAACACGTCCTCCATCCATCACACGGGCGGCGGCCGGCCGGGGCTCTCGTCCTACGCCGCCGCCAAGGGCGCCATCGCCGCGTTCTCGCGCACGGCGGCCAAGGAAGCGGCGAGCGACGGCATCACCATCAACACGGTGGCGCCCGGCTTCGTGCGCACCGACATGCTGACGAAGCTGCCGGAGGCGTTCCAGCAACGCGTGCGCGCGCAGCACCCGCTCGGCCGGCCGGCGGAACCGCAGGAGATCGCCGCCGCCGTCGTGTTCCTCTGCTCGCAGCAGGCCTCGTACATCACGGGCGCCCTGCTCCCGGTCGACGGCGGCCGACGCGAGTTCGTCTGGGACTAGGCTCGATTCATCGCAGCGGCCAGCGCGTCGCGTAGACCGACCCGCCGCGACCCGCCAGCTCGCGCAGCGACGGCGGCGGTTGCAAGCGCGCGGAGCCGTATCGCCCCGCCAGCCCCTCGCAGCGGGCGACGCACGCGCCGACGCCCAGGCGGTCGATCCACGAGAGCGGCCCCCCGGTCCACGGCGCGAAGCCCCAGCCCAGGATCGCACCGACGTCGCACTGCGACGGATCGGTGATCACGCCTTCCTCGAGGCAGCGCACCGTCTCCAGCGCCTGCGCCGCCAGCAGGCGGTCACGCGCGTCGGCCACCCTCATGTCGATCCGCCCCCCGCCGGACGCGAACTCGCGCAGCGTCGGCCAGAGGCTCCTGCTGCCGTCGGGCGCGTAGTCGTAGAAGCCGCGGCCGGTCTTCTTGCCCTTGCGGCCTTCGCGCTCGACCATGCGCCCGACCAGCTCGTAGCCGGGCGTGAACGCGTACGCGTCACCGAGATCCCGCGCCGCCTGCAAGTTGATCTGGTGGATGAGGTCGAGGGCGACGGCATCCGACAGCGCGAGGGGAGGCACCGGCATCCCCGATGCCACGCCGCCCGCTTCGATCACCGCAGGATCGGCGCCCTGCGCGAGCATGTCGAAGGCCTCGGCCTGGTAGGCCATCACGACGCGCGTCGTGTAGAAGCCGCGCGCGTCGTTGACGACGATCGGTGTCTTGCCGATCGCGCGCGCGAAGTCCATCGCATGGGCGAGCGTCTCGTCGCTCGTCCGACGACCGCGGATGATCTCGAGCAGCGGCATGCGGGGCACCGGCGAGAAGAAGTGCAGGCCGATGAACTGCGCCGGGCGCACCGACGCCTCGGCCAGGCCCGTGATGGGCAACGTCGACGTGTTGGTCGCGAAGAGCGCACGCGCGCCCGCGGCCGCCTCGGCCGCCCGGGTGGCGTCTGCCTTCACCCTGCGGTCCTCGAACACGGCCTCGACCACGATGTCGACGCCTTCCAGCTCGTCGTAGCGCGACGTCGGTTCGACGCGCGCGAGCGTCGCCAGCGATTCGGCGGCGTCGAGCCGGCCGGCCGCGACGCCGGACGCCTCCTGCTTCGCGAGGGCGTCCAGCGCCCGCCGCGCAGCCTCGACGCTCGTGTCGATCATCGTCACGCGCATGCCGGCACGCGCGCACACGAGCGCGATGCCGCTGCCCATGAGGCCTGCGCCGAGCACGCCCACGCGCGCGTACGGGCGCGTGGCGATGCCCGCGGGACGACTGGCGAGACGGTTCGCGGCCGCCACGCTCAGGCCGAGCGTGCGCACCATGTCCTGCGCGACCGCTCCACGCGCCACATCGACGAAAGCGCGCGTCGACCCCTCCTCGGCCTCGGGCGCGAGGCGCACCATCGATGCTTCGATCGCCGCATCGGCAGGCCTTTGCACGCGCCGCGCGGCCGCGAGCGCGACCCAGCGCGCGGCTTCCTCGACGATCCGCCCGGCCGGCACGAGCTCGTCGAGCAGGCCGGCCTTCAGCGCGGCCGACGGCGTGAGGGCCGTCGCCTCCTTCAGCAGCTTCAGGCCGGCTTCGCGGCCCAGGCGCGCGCAGAGTCGTGGCACCGTTCCGAGCATCGGCGGCAAGCCGAATCGCAGGCCCGTGAGGCCGACCGCGTAGCCCGCGCCCTGCGCGCCGAAACGCCGGTGGCACGCGAGCGCGAGCTCCAGCCCGACGCCGAGCGCATCGCCCGCGACCGCGGCCGCGAACGGCTTGTTCGAGGCGTCGATGCGCGCGGTGAGCGCGGAGGCGCGAAGCGCGAAAGCCTCGAGCAGCTCGCGCGGGCCGGCTTGCGCCGCGTGCAGCCAGTCGAGGTCGAGGTCGCCCACGAAGCCGTGGTCGCCCGACGCCAGCACCACGCCGACGGTCTGCTCGTCCCCGAGACACGCGTCGATCAGCGCTTCGAGCGCGTCGAGCGACGCGGGCCCGAACGGCGCGGCCGCGGCCCGCAGGATCGCCACACCGTCCGCATCGCGGACGCACTCCACCATCGCTGTCACGTGTCAGATCCCCAGATAGGCGCTGCGCACGCGGTCGTCGCGCTGCAGCTCGCCCGGCTCACCCTCGAGCACCACGGCGCCGTTCTCGATCACGTACGCGTGATGCGCGAGGCCGAACACGAAGGCCGTGTTCTGCTCCACCACCATCACCGAGATGCCCTCGCCGTTGATCTGGCGGATGACCTCGCCGATCACCCCGACCATCTTGGGCGACAGGCCGAGGCACGGCTCGTCGACCAGCAGCACCTTCGGCCGGCCCATCAGCGCGCGCGCCATGGCCAGCATCTGCTGCTCGCCGCCGGAGAGCGTGCCCGCCCGCTGTCCGGCGCGGCTCTTCAGCACGGGAAAGCGCACGAACATCTGCTCGAGCATGGCGTGCGTGTCGTGCGGCGACTGCAGGAAGGCGCCGAGCTCGAGGTTCTCCAGCACCGTCATGTCGGGGAACAGCTGTCGGCCCTGCGCCACCTGGATCACGCCGTGCCGCACGATGTCGGCGGTCTTCAGGCCGGCGAACGCCGCGCCCTCGTACGAGACGCGGCCCGTGTGCGGCACGAGCCCGGTGATCGCGTTGAGCAGACTCGTCTTGCCCGCGCCGTTCGCGCCGACGAGCCCGACCACCTGGCCGATGCGCACCTTGAGCGACACGCCGCGCACCGCCTGCACGCCGCCGTACGAGACGCGCACGTCTTCAACCGACAGCATCGGCCTGGGCCCCGAGATAGGCTTCGATCACGCGAGGATCGCGCGTGACCTCGGCGGGCGTGCCGTCGGCGATGACGGCGCCGGCATCGAGCACCACCGTGCGCGAGACGAGGCCCATGAGGAAGTGCAGGTTGTGCTCGATCACCCACACCGACACGCCGGCGGCGTGGACGGTCCGGATGATGCGCTGCAGGTTGGCCAGCTCTTCCGCGCTGAGCCCCGCGGCGGGCTCGTCGAGCAGGAGCATGGTCGCGCCCGTCTGGATCGCCATCGCGATGCCGAGCACGCGCATCACGCCGCTCGGCAGCGATCCCGCCGGCTCGTGGCGATAGCGATCGAGCCCGAGCTCGCCCATCACGTCGCGGATGACCGGCTGGCGTGCGCCCGCGCTGCCCGTGGGCAGGTGCGCCGCGGTGCGCAGGCCCTGCTCGACGGTCAGCTTCGGGAACACGCGCGCGCCCTGGAACGTGCGCACGAGGCCGAGCCGCGAGAGGGTGTGCGGGGCCATGCCGGTGACGTCGCGGCCCTCGAAGAAGATCCGGCCCTCGTTCGGCCGGAAGAACCCGCTTACCGTGTTGAAGAGCGTCGTCTTGCCGGCGCCGTTGGGCCCGATCAGGCCCGTGAGCGTGCCCGGCTGCAGGACGAGGCTCACGTCGCGCACGGCGACGAGTCCGCCGAAGCGCTGCGTGAGGCCTTCCACGCGCAGCACAGCCTCGCTCATCGCAGGCCCCGCTTCCAGCGCTCGACGCGCTGGCGCACCACCCCGGCGATACCCTGCGGCAAGAAGAGCGCGACGACGACGATCACGACGCCCAGCACGACCAGTCGATACAGGCGTGCGACCCGCAGCATCTCCGGGATGCCGAAGAAGAGGAACGTGCCGATGATCGGACCGGCCACCGTGCCGATGCCGCCGAGGATCAGCACGCCGATGAGCGAGATCGTCTCGTGCGCCGACAGCAGGTCCGGCGAGATGAAGTTCATGATCGGGGCGTAGGCGCAGCCGACCATCGCCGCGAGCATCGAGCTGATGACGTAGGCTGCCACCTTGTAGCCCACCACGTTCACGCCGAGGAACGAGGCGAGCGTCTCGTCCTCGCGCACCGCGACGAGGCCGCGCCCGAAGCGCGAGCGCTGGATGAGCTCCGTCACGAGCAGGCACACGAGCAGCATGCCCGCGGCGAGCCAGTAGAGCCCCTTCGCCGACGAGAGGTCGAAGCCGAGGAACGAGCCGGGCGAGTACATCACGCGCATGCCCATCGGACCGCCGGTGAGCGTGTCCCAGTTGGCCGCGACGAGGCGCGCCAACTCGCCGAAGGCGAACGTGATGAGCGCGAGGTGGACGCCGCCCGTGTAGCGCAGCGCGGGATACCCGATCGCCGCGGCCAGCGCGCCGGCGCAGAGCATCGCGATCGGCACCGCGAGCCAGAAGTTCAGGCCGACGGAGGCGACGAGGATCGCCGAGGCGTACGCGCCGATGCCGTAGAACGCCGAGTGCGACATCGCGAACTGGCCGGCGTAGCCCATCACGATGTTGAGCGACGTCGCAAGCGCCGCCTGGAGCGCGATCAGCGTGCCGAGGTACACGAGGTAGCGTCCGCCGCCGAGCGCGGGGATCGCCAGCAGCACCGCGAGGACCAGCCAGCCCGCCCACGGAATGGCGCCGACGACGCGCTGGCGCAGCGTCATCGGTTCGGGGCTCGGGATCGCGGCCGGTGCGGCCTGCGCGCCCGCGCTCATACGCGCATCTTCCCGCGCTGTCCTAACAGGCCGCGCGGGAAATACAGCAGGGCGACGATGAGGAGGATGAAGCCGTAGCCGTCGCGGAACGAGGCCGACAGGTAGCGCGACCCGAGGCTCTCGGCGACGCCGAGCAGGAAGCCGGCCAGCACCGCCCCTGGCACGCTCCCGAGCCCGCCGAGCACGGTCAGGATGAAGCCCTTCATCAGCGGTGCGGACGCCATGTAGGGCGTGATCGCGAACAGGCTCCCGTACAGCACGCCGGCCGCCCCGGCCATCGCACTGCCGAGCACGAAGACGACGGCCGTCACCTGCGACGTCTGGATGCCGACGAGGGCGGCGCCCGTGCGGTTCTGGCCCATCGCCCGGATCGCCTTGCCGATGCGGGTCTTCTGCAGGAAGAGATGGCAGGCGACGACGAGCACGACCACGAGCACCAGCACCAGCATGCGCTGCGACGAGAGCGTGAGGCCGAGCACCTGGAAGCTGCCCGGGAGCGGCGGCTCGAAGTTGCGCGGATCGGGCGTGAACGCCGCGGCGGCGAGGTTCTCGATCACCATGATCAGGCCGAGCGACGCGGTGAGACCCTGCATGTGGTCGCCCAGCGTGTAGCGGAACACGGCACGCTCGAGCAGCAGCCCGAGCGCACCCATCGCCACCATCCCGATCGCGAGGGCCGGCCAGAAGCCCAGCCCCGCGGACACGACGAAGAAGGCCGTGTACGCGCCGAGCATGACCATCTGCCCGTGCGCGAAGTTCAGGATGCCCATGATCCCGAACACCAGCGTGACCCCGATGGCCACGGTCGCGTACAGGCCGCCCACCATCAGGCCATCCAGGAGCGTCTGGATCAGGTCCATGGGCGCAGTGTTCGGGTGTCAGCTCGCGGCGGCGCGCACCGAGCTGACCTTGCCGTTCTTCAGCATGCCGATGTCGATGTCGGACTGGGCGTGGCCGTCCTTGTCGAAGCGCATCGTGCGCACGCCCTCGTACTTCATGTCCTTCACCTTCGCGTCGATCGCCTTCACGTCGGTGACGGAGCCGACCTCTTCCATGGCCTTCGCCACCATGAACACCGTGTCGTAGAAGGTCAGCGCCCAGTACGTGTTCGGAGACACGTCCTTCTTCGTGAACGCCTTGTAGCGCTCGATCCAGCCCTTGACCTTCGGGTCGGCGGCGTTGTCGAGATCACGCGTGAGGATCTGCCACGTGAAGCCGTCGACCGCCTTCGCGTACTTGAGCGCGGGCGCGCCGGAGCCGCCGCGGTACATGAACTTCTTCGGCAGGCCGCCGAGCTCGGTCGCCTGGCGCAGGATCGCCTCGACGAGCGCGTCGTTCGTGCCGGTCAGCATGCCGTCGAGTCCCTGGTTCTGGAACTTCCGGAGCACCGGCGCGAAGTCCTGCGTGTCGGGCTGGAAATACTCGACGATCGGCACCTGCACGCCGTTCGCCTCGAGGAGCGGCTTGTAGACGGCCACGATGCTGCGGCTCACGTCCTCGTTGGGCAGCATGATGCCGACCTTCTTGACGCCGAGCTCCTGCACGCTCGCGGGAACGAAGCTCTTGGCGACGGTGGCGTCGTTGTTCAGCGTTCGGATCATCAGCTCGCCGCCGGGCTTGCCGAGCAGCGTGTCGAGGAGCGTGAAGCCGCCGATGTAGAGCACGTCGCTCTTGCCGAACGCGGTGGCGGCCGCCATGCCGGGACCGCTGGTCAGGATGCCGAAGATCACCTTGATGTCGTCGTCGCGCAGCAGGCGCTGCGCGCCGCTCACCGCGAACTCGGGCTTCGACTGGGCGTCCTCCGAAGCGACGGAGATCGTGTACTTCTTGCCCTTGACGTTGACGCCGCCGCGCTTGTTGATCTCGTCGACCGCCATCAGCACGCCTTCGCTCGCCGGCAGGTCGAAGCTGGAGTGCGGGCCCGTCAGGCTGTTCACCATGCCGAGCTTGATGGTCTGCGCGAGGCCGGAGCCCGCGAGCATCAGGCCGCCGAACGCGACGGCGGCGAGGCGCGCGGTGCAGAAGAAAAAGCGCAAGTTCATGTCTCCAGTTTCCTTTCAGGCTTTCCAGAACTGTTCACGCAGCTCCCTGCGCAGTACCTTGCCCATGCTGTTGCGGGGCAGTGCATCCAGAGTGAACAGCGACCTCGGATGCTTGTAGCGGGCGAGCCTGCCGTCGCAGAAGGCGACGATCGCCTCGAGCGTGACGGTGCAACCCTGGCGGGGCACGATGCACGCGCGCGGCGACTCGCCCCATTTCTCGTCCTGCACGCCGACGACGGCGACCTCGACGACGTCCGGGTGATCCGCGAGCACGCGCTCGATCTCGGCGGGATAGATGTTCTCGCCGCCGGAGACGATCAGGTCCTTGCGCCGGTCGAGGATGTGCAGGAAGCCCCGCTCGTCGATGACGCCGACGTCGCCGCCGGTCTCCCACCTGCCCATGCGCATGTTGCGCGTGGCCTCGTCGTTCTCGTGGTAGCCGAGGAAGGGAACCGGGTTGCACGCGTAGATCCCGCCTTCGGTCCCGCGCGGCACTTCGATGCCACCCTCGTCGAGGATCGCGATCTCGCAGCCGAACGAGGCGCGCCCGACCGAGCGGTCGCTCGGGAGGATGTCCTCGTGCCGGCAGTACGTGATCCAGCCGCTCTCGGTCCAGCCGTACGTGTCGGCGAGACGCGCCTTCGGGAACGCGGACTCGAAGCCCTCGATCGTCGGCAGCTGCAGTCGCGAACCCGAGCTCATCAGCCCCCGCAGCCGCGGCAGCTCGAGCGTGCGACCCAGCGCGTTCGCCGCCTTCACCACGCCGGCGAGCATGGTCGGCACGAGAAAGGCCCACGTGATGCCGTGCGCCTGCAGGTCTTCGATGGCCCGTTCGGGCGTGAAGTCGCGCCGCAGCACCACCTTGCCGCCGACCGAGAGCGTGATGAGCGCGATCGACCCGAACGACTGGTGGAAGATAGGCCCGGGCACGAGCGTCACTTCCTCTTCCGTGATGCCGTAGCGCCAGCCCCAGGAGCCGAAGCGCGAGAGGATCACGGCGTGGCTCATGACCGCGCCCTTGGGGAATCCCGTCGTTCCCGAGGTGTAGAAGATCGCCGCCGGGTGATCCGGACCGAAGGCGCGCGGCGGGACGCTCGCGGTCGCCTGCCCGATCGCGCGCTCGAAGGCGTTCTCGTGCTCGGCCGCCGGACCGTACACGACGACCACGCGGGGCACGCGCCTGCCGGACGCCCGCAGCTTGTCTAGATACGGCAGGTACTCCGGCCCGATCAGGATCGCCGTGGCGCCCGAGTTGTCGAGCAGGTAGGAGAGCTCCGGCGGCGTCAGCCGGTAGTTCGCAGGCACGGCGACCAGCCCGGCGAGCTGCAGGCCGATGTAGCTCTGCAGGTACTCGGGGCAGTTGTGCGCGAACAGGGCCACCCGGTCGCCGGCCTTCAGGCCGCGGGCGAGCATCGCGTTGGCGAGGCGCACCGAGCGATCCCAGAACTGCGCATAGCTGATGCGGCCGCCGTCGTGCTCGATCGCCAGCGCAGCGGGGTCGCGCTGGGCGGCGATGCGCACGAGGTCGGCGAGGCAGGTGACGTTCAACAGCATCTTTCTCTCGGGTCCGGATCGGCTAAGCGGCCGCTTAGCTGCGGTGGGGCATTCTGGGAAGCGTCCGTGCGCGCTGTCAACAGCGGGAACCCGACGCGCTCAGGCGGCGGCCAGCCGCTTGAGCTCGGTGCGGGGCTCGGCGAGCGTCGCCGCGTCGACGCGCAGGCCGGCCGCCACGAGCTTGCGCGCGAGCATGAAGTCGACGGGGCGGTTCACCGAGTCGGACGCGATCAGGACGCCTTCCTTCAGGTAGAACGCGGTGAAGCTGCGCGCCGCCATGTCGCCGCGGATCGCGACCTCGTCGTGGCCGCGCGAGAGGCCGGCCGTCTGCAGCTTGAGGTCGTACTGGTCCGACCAGAACCACGGCACGGAGTTGCACGGCTGCTGCTGGCCGCACAGCGTGGCCGCCGCCGTGCGCGCCTGTTCGGCGGCGTTGGGCACGCTCTCGATGCGCGCGGTGCCGGGCTGGCCGGGCACCGGCCGGCTCGTGCAATCGCCGGCGGCGACGATCGACGGATCGGACGTGCGGCAATGCTCGTCGACCACGAGGCCGCCCGAGGCGCACGCGAGGCCCGCGGCCTGTGCGAGCTCGATGTTGGGCACGACGCCGACGCCCACCACGACGAGGTCCGCCGCGGTGGCGTGGCCGACGCCGCTCGGGTCCTGCCACAGCACGGCACGCACGTCGCCGTCCGAGCCGAACTCGAAGCCCGTGAGCTGCACATCGGTGCGGATGTCGACGCCCGCCTCGCGATGCACGCGCTCGTAGAACGCCGACACCTGCGGCGCGGTCACGCGGGCGAGCACGCGGAACTGCGCCTCGAGCACCGTGGGCAGAAGGCCGCTCTTGATCGCCAGCGCGGCGAGCTCGAGGCCGATATAGCCGCCACCGATGATCGCGATGCGCGCACCGCTCGTGAACTGCGGGCGCAGGCGCTGGGCATCGGCCAGCGTGCGCAGGTAGTGGACGTTGGGGGCCTCGTCCGCCCGGTCGCACCCAGGCAGCCCCGTCAGGCGGCGCACGCGTGCGCCGGTGGCGATGGCCAGCTGCGAATAGCGCAGCGACTCGCCGGACTCCAGCAGCAGGCGCCGCTCGTCTCGCAGGATCTGCGCGACGCGCGCGCCCGTGCGGGCCTCGACGCCCGCGGACGCGTAGGACTCCGCGCTGCGAATGAGGAGCGACTCGATGCCCGCCGCGGGGTTGCCCACCCAGCTCTTCGAGAGCGGGGGCCGCTGGTACGGGAGCACCGGCTCGTCGCCGAGCAGCATGACCGGCGTCGACGGATCGAGGTGCCGCAGCCGGGCGGCGAGCTCGGAGCCGGCGTGGCTCGCGCCGATGACGATGCGCGGATCGCTCATGCGTCTGCTCGACTCGGGGGAAGCATGCGACGCGCCGCGACCAGGTGGTTGAGCACCGACGTTCCGTCGACCACCGCCATCATCCGTGCGTCGTCGCTGAGCGATCTCAGCGGATGCGACGCATGCAGCGACGACGACCCGAGCAGGTCCTCCGTCCAGCGACAGGCGTCGAGCGCGAGCTCGCCCGCCAGCGCCTTCGCGGCCGAAGCGTC
>Ga0335082_10010112_pt1 | contig 10242 bp, 6 predicted proteins | sample Lox_Sample_41_FD_206718 | JGI IMG/M metagenome (GOLD analysis project Ga0335082, IMG submission 206718) | Soil microbial communities from Loxahatchee National Wildlife Refuge, Florida, United States - Lox_Sample_4.1 | ecosystem: Environmental > Terrestrial > Soil > Wetlands | place: USA: Florida...
TGCCGGTGAAGACGATTGGGCTGGCGGGATTGTGCCTTTGCGCGGCGGTGGCGTGCGGCAAGGGCGGGAGCGGGGATCAGCGAGCCAAGCGCGATTCCCTCACGGAACGGCAGCGGGACACGGCGATTTCCAAGTCGGCGATCCCCGGGGCCTCAGCGGTCGGTAAGGCGATGCGCGTGGCCGATTCGACGAGCGCCCAGGTGCGGGCGAGCGATTCGGCCCAGTAGGTCAGGCGCCCGACGTCGCGAGCGTACGTCCCTTCTAGGGCGCGGCCGCCAGCGTCACGGAATATCCCACCGTCGAAGGCTGCACCTCGTCATTCCGGGTCGCCGCCTCGACCACCTGGGCATGATAGGCGTCGAGACGGGTTCCCTCCGCGAGCGAGGCGGTCGCCATCACGCCGGCCGCAAGGTCGCCCACGACGATGAGCTGCGCTTCGCTGGGACTCACCACGCGCCAGTACACCGCGTAGGCCGTGCTGGCGGGCTTGATATCTGAAACCCCCGGTCCGGTGAGGGCGACGAGGATGGCGCCGTCGTTCGTGTTCGGGGTTACGAGCGAGAGCGTGGCGAATCCTGTCTTGGCGGGAGCGGTGGACTCCGTGCAGGTCGTCGCCGCAACGAGCCCCACCGCCGCCGCTGCCAATTGAATCGTGAATCGGGTCCTCATGGGCGTCCCTTTCGTGGGCTGGCAGGCCCCACCGGCAGGCTCCCCTGCGCCCGCAGATAGGCGCGGAAATCGCCCACGTCGTAGCGGCCGTTGCGATTGCCCTGGAAATCCAGGAATCGTATGGCGGTTGAATCGAGCGGCGAGCCGCCGAGCAGGTCGTCCGCCGCGTCGCCGAGCGAGACCGCGGGTCGGTCGACGGTAAGGGCGAAGGCGCGAACGCCGAAGCGACCCCCGGCATCCACCCGCACGCTGAAGTCGAACGTGCCGCTGACCTCGAAAACACCCGACAGCGCTCCCGTCGACGGCTCGAGCGCGAGGCCCGACGGCAAGGCGCCGGAGGCGACGCTCCAGGTCGCGGTGCCAGGTGGGGCGTGCACCACGAGAGTGTCCGCGTAGGGAGCCCCCATCGTTCCAGAGCGCAGGGACGTCGGCGTGATCGTGAGGAAGTCCACCCCGATGCGCCATCCCGCCGCCCGCACTCCCGCGGGGTTCGCCGCGACCAGCTCACTCTGCAAGTAGTTGGTCATGAGCAATCGCGACGTCATCGCTCCCCCGTCATCACGCCCGAACGCCAGCGCCATCACATACCCCTGGGCCAGGTTCGTCCAGGCAAACGAGTCGCTGACCACCGTATACGATGGATCATACAGTGATACCCATCCCCACCCCTTGGCGGCGTACAGGTAGCCGTCGCGATCGAACGCCAGGCTGCCGAAGTAGGGCGGCGCGGTGATCACGCGCTGCGGGGTTCGCCCCGTGAGCGCGTAAATGCCGTCATAGCCGTTCGAGAAGTGCAACACCCCGGTGGGCGAGAACGCCAGGTCGGCGTTGTAATACACGGGGCCGGTCGCCGAGATGTCGATCGAGTCCTTGCGCACTCCCGATGGATCGAGGCGGAACAGCATGGGGACGGCGTTCTGTCCTCCCAGGACCCACACGTCGCCGTCCGGCCCCACGGTCATCCCGGTCACCCAGGAGAACCCGGAGGCGAAGGTCGACACCGCGCCCGCCGGAGTCACTCGTTCGACGGTACCGAAGGTGAAATTCGTGTCCAGGACGGTGACGAGGACGTTGCCGAAGCCGTCGACGACCGGCCGCACGGGATAGACTCCCGGAAACGAGGCGACCGGTACCACCGTCCCGGCGGACGTCACGCGCACCAGCTGCTGCGACTCCACCTCGGTGACGTAGATGTCGCCGGCCGACCCCGCTGCGACGCCATAGTTTCCGTCCAGCCCGGTCGCGTACACCGTCGTCGGGTCACCGGGGCCGAGTGGCGGCGGCGTGAGCAGCGAGAAACTGAGAGAATAGAAGTACCCGTCGCCACCGGAGCCGTAGTAATCCGTGATCGCGGCGTAGTAGCGCCCCGCCCGGGCATGATACTCGATATGGCTGTCGAGACCGTTGTAGTCGTCACTGTACGCGACGAGCGCCAATGTGTCGGCAGGGTACAGATACAATACCGGATCGAGGAACGAGCCGCCTCGGCTGGCATAGACGTCGAGCACGATCGTCGTGTCGGCGGGTACGTCGAAAGTGAACCAGTCCACGTCGCCCGCGGGGCTGATGTTCCCCGAGATGGTATCGCCCAGCGCGACCGCGTTGGCGACGGCGAACGAGTCGTTCGGTTCCGTTTCCGATCCCGTCGCGGCGGGGGCGAGCGTCATCCGAGGCCGGGGCGGCCGGCCCAGCAGGGCCTGCCTCCCCAACAGCGACATCCGGGACCCGGTCGTGAGCCGCGCGGGCTTGGGCCGGGGACGCGGTAGCTGCGCACGGGCACCGGCGGGCAGGGCCGCCGCCAGGAACCAACTGAGTCCGAGCGCTACGCGCCAGAGACGACTGGTACTCATGCATCCTCCTTCGCGGGACTCCATCACCGAGCCCCTCCCAGACGCGTCCGGGTCGTGACGTAGAGATCGTAGGCGCCGTAGCCGCCCGGGCGCGCCGAGAAGAAATAGAGCGTTGAGCCGTCGAACGAGAGCGCCGGGGCGCCGTCGAACGCGGTCGAATTGACCGTGGGGCCAAGGTTCTCCGGCAAGGACCAGGCATCCCGGGTGGACTTCCGGGTCGAGCGCCACAGATCCTGGCTGCCGACCCCGTTGGGGCGGCCCGTGACATCCGAGGAGAGGAACATCTCCAGGCCGTCGCGCGAGATGGCGGTGCGCGTGTCGCGCGCGGGCCCGCTGAGCTCATCGACGTGCTCGGCCGGTCCCCAGGTGCCGTTCCACTGCAGCCGGCTCTTGTAGATGTCGAAGTCGCCGAAGCCACCCGGCCGGGTGCTCGTGAAATAGAGGGTCGGGATACCCCCTTCTTCGGTGATGCTGGGCCCGGCATCCTTTGCCGAGGAGTTGATGACGCAGCCCAGATTGACGGGCGGGCCCCACCCGAAATCATCGTGTACGTGGCGGCGCGTGCTGACGTAGAGATCGAAGTCTCCGCAGCCGCCCGGGCGGTCGCTGTGGAAGTAGAGCCGGTGCCCGTCGATCGAGAGGTTCGGCGCCATCTCGGTGCCGGCAGTGTTGATCGTGGTCCCGAGGTTTTTCGGCGGGCCCCACGGGTCACCTTCCCGTGCCCGCTGCGAAACGTAGATGTCGAGCCCGCCCTGCCCACCCGCGCGATCCGAGACGAAGTACAGGCTCAGCCCGTCCCTTGAGATCGCCGGGTGCTGGTCGTTGGCGGAGGAATTGATGACCGGCCCGAGGTTCACCGGGGTGGACCAGTCCGACCACTGCACGCTTCTGAGAGCGTCCAAGTGGGTCACGGCGTCGTTAGCCGGGGCGACCGGTGCCTTGGTGGGCTCGCAGGCCGCAACGGCTGCGAGGAATCCTAAGAGGGACCGCATGGTGCTAGGGCTCGTCATAACCGCTCTCCCGCGTAACGAGGTGATTTGACCAAGCTGTTGCGAGCATTGTGGTTACACGCAGGGAGCAGCGTTCTGCTTGAAACCATCGGTTCGCTCGAGTTTGGTGGCGACCCTCACGAGGCGCGTGCTACATTGGTTGCGCCCAGGGGACAGGATGGCGACAGCCCATCACGGCAGCGTGACCGGTCCGTCACTCGCTGTAACGAAGCCGTGCGGCCGGCCAAGCGCACTGCGTCCGGCACCAGCATGATTGAGTTTCGGACGCTCGGGACGCTGGGCCTCTCGGTCGAGGGGCGAGAAGCGCCGACTCTCCTCACGCAGCCTCGGCGCCTCGCGCTGCTGTCCTACCTCGCTGCTGCCACTCCCCGCGGTCTTCACCGACGCGACCGCCTGCTCACGCTGTTCTGGCCCGAGCTCGACCAGGAGCACGCGCGGGCTGCGCTGCGACAAGCACTTCACGTTATCCGTGCGTCACTCGGCGCCGACGCCTTGATCGCCCGCGGCGACGAGGAGATCGGCGTCAACCCCGAGCGGGTGAGCTGTGACGTCGTTCGGTTTGAACGGTCGGCTGCCGGGAACTCCGCCTCGGAAGCCCTGGCGCTCTACGCCGGCCCTTTCCTGGACGGCTTCTTCATCGCTGAGGCTCCGGAGTTTGAGCGCTGGGTCGAGGGCGAGCGCGCCCGTCTGGACGCGCAGGCACGGGGCTGCGCGCACGACCTCCTGAGCAGCCTGGAGACGGCGGGTGACCTTCGAGCGGCCGGCGACGCAGCCCAGCAAGCCGTACATCTGTGGCCAATGGAAGAAGGGCTAATCCGACGTTCCATCATCTTGCTCGACGCCGTCGGGGACCGCGCCGGCGCCGTGAAAGTCTACGAGGAATTCAAGGGACGGCTCGCCGCTGACTACGACGTCGCGCCTGCAGCCGAGACCCAGGCCGTCATGGAGGCCGTGCGGGCTCGCGAGGTGACCGGGGCCACTCCTCGCCTGATCCGCCCCACTGCGGACTCTCCAATCCTCGCGGTCCCTAGCGCCCGTCGGCGCCGCCGGCTCGGATGGGTTGCTGCGGCTGGCGTGAGCGCAATAGTGCTCATTGGGCTAGGCATTTCCCGTGTGGCCGCACGACGGGCGCTTGATCCCGCGCGCGTGGCGGTCGCCAGCCTCGAGAACCGCACCGGAGATCCCAGTTGGACGGCGCTCGGGCTGCTGGCGGGCGATTGGATCGCGAGAGAGCTGCTGCGCACCGGGATGGCGGACGTCGCCGACCGCGGGCTTGACATCGTGGGGACGAGCCCCGACAGCTCGAAGGTCTTAAACGCGCGCGCCCTCGCACTCAACACCGGCTCCGGCATCACGGTGGAGGGAGGCTTCTACCGTCGGGGCGACAGCCTCGAATTCGAGGCCCGGATCACTGACCAGATGCACGGGATGGTGCTCCGCAGTGTTGAGCCCGTGGAGGGCGCGGCACGGGACCCACGGTCGGCCATTGCCGTTCTGAGCGAACGGATCACGGCGGCGCTCGCCACTGTCATCAACCCGAAACTGGCGGACTTCGGTAATCTCGCCAGCCAGCCCCCGACCTATGCAGCGTATCGTGAATTGGCGGCTGGAGCCGATGCTTGGTTCGACCGCCTGGACGCCCGCGAGGCGATTCCACACTTCCTCCAGGCAGCCCGCCTCGATACGACCTACACCCTGCCACTGGTCTGGGCCGCGTGGGCGTACCGAGGCCTCTCCCGCTGCGACATGGTGGATTCCATCGGCAGGGTGCTGGCCGGGCGCCGAGAGTCTATGGGCCCAGCCGACGCCTACACACTCGAGCGGGAGGCTGCCTATTGTCGCGGCGACAAGGTCGCCGTCTATCGTGCGTCTCAGCGGCTGGCCGCAGCCGTCCCCGGCTCGGAGATGGCCGCGGTGGAGTTTGCGCGTGACCTCCTCTACGTCGACGAGCCGCGACAGGCCCTGAAGATTCTGAATAGCCTCCACCCCGACCGCGCTCCCCTTCGCACGTTCACTCCGTATTACCTCCTGCTGACGACAGGCTACCACATGCTCGGCGCCCACGATGAGGAATTGCGGGCCGCCCGACGTGCCCGCGTGGCGTTTCCGGGAAACCTGCCCGCCCTACGGACCGAAGTTCTCGCCCTGGCCGCGCTCGGCCGCGTCCCGGAGGCCCTGGATGACGTCGCGCAGATCCCAGAGCAGCAGCGGCACACCTTCCGGACCCCCGGTGAGGTCATGCTAGAGGCAGCGCTCGAACTGCGGGCTCATGCGAATGTGGAAGCGGCCCGTGCGATGCTCGCACACACGCTCGCGTGGCTCGCGAGCCGCCCGGTGGGAGAGCAGAGCGGTGAGTCCTCCCGCTCCACTCGCTTGAACGTGCTGGCAGCGGCGGGACGATGGACCGCGGCGCGGGCCCTGGCCGAGAGCCTGGCCGCTCTGCGACCTGACAATGTGGACTACCAGGGGATGCGGGGCGACCTGGCGGGCCAGCTTGGGGATACGGCCGAAGCAACGCGGGTCGATGGACTTCTTGCCGGCGAACCCAGCCAGTTCCGCGGACGAGCCATGTACTGGCGCGCATGCCTCGCCGCTCGGCTCGGTCGGACCACGGACGCGATGGCACTCCTGACTGAGGCCGAGGATCGGGGCGTCGAGGTAGGCCGCAACGCCGGTGGATACTGGTTCATGCAGTTGCACACCGATCCCTGCTTCGACACCCTGCACGATCTCCCCGGGTTCAAGGCTTTGCTCGAGCCCAAAGGGTAAACCGTATGCGCCTCGCCCTCCTCGCGACGGCGCTCCTGGCCGGGCGTCTCTCGGCCCAAGGGATGACCACGGCGGCGGTTCAGGGCAGCGTCGCCGACTCAGCAGGCGCGCCGGTGTCGGGGGCGATCGTTCGGGTGGTCAATACAGCCGACGGTCGCCGTTGGGAGGCCGTGACCGCTGCATCGGGGAGATTCGGCCTCGAGGACGTTGCGGTAGGCGGGCCCTACCGATTTGAGGTTCGGGCACTGGGCTTCGCGCCGCAGACCCGGTCAGCGGGACCAGTCCTTTCCCTGGGCCAGCGTTTGGTTGTGGATTTCGTCGTGTATCCTGCAGCGGTTGAGCTTGCCGCGGTGCCAGTCTCGGCGAGTGCCGACCCCATCCTCAACTCAGGCCGTACCGGACCGGCCGAGACGGTCGACCGTGCGACGATTGCCACGCTGCCGAATCCCGGTCGAGACTTTCTCACCCTCACGCTGCTGAGCCCCCAGGCGGCTTCATCGCCCTCCTCCCCGAACACACCGCTGGGAAGCGTTGCGATCGCGGGGCAGAACCCACTGTACAACAACTACCAGATCGACGGCGGTACAACTGGGGATCTGTACTTGGGGGAGCTACCCGGAAGACAGATCCTGCCCCGGCCCATCTCCCTCGAAGCCGTGGACCAGCTGCAAGTGCTCACGGCACCGTTCGACGTGCGGCAGGCCGAGTTCGCGGGCGGCATGGTCAACGTCGTCACCAAGTCTGGCACCAACACCGTGCACGGCACGGCGTTCAGCTACTTCGGAAATCAGGCGTTGGTGGGCCCGGGCCAGTCGAGTGATCAATCGGGGGGCTACTCGACCTGGCAGTTCGGTGCAGCGGTTGGGGGGCCGATTGTCCACGACCGGGTCCATTACTTGCTCAGCGCTGATCTCGAGGACCGTCCTGTTCCGGACCCCGGCGACGTATCGACGGCCGGCATTAGCAAGGATAGTGCGGAGCGTTTTCAGGCCATCCTGCGCGATTCCTTCCACTTGGAACCCGGGACGCTCGGACCTTCCGACGGCCGGGTTCAAGCCCAGGACCTCTTCGGGAAGCTCACATGGCAGCTGGGGACGAACAGTCAGCTCGAGATGTCGCATCATTACGCCCACGGGAAGAGCGAGGGGTTCCTGACTCGCGGTTACGGCTTCTATGCTCTGACCTCGAGAGCCGAGCAGGATCCCACCACCACCAACGCCTCGCGCGTCATCTGGACGAGCCAGCCCGGTGGCCGCTGGTCCAATGCCCTGATCGCAAGCTTCCTCCGGGTAAGCGACACCTGCATTCCGAACACGGGCTACTCGCAGCTCGAGGCCAAACCAACGAGCGCTACCACGCTCCAGGCGGGACCAACGTCGGTCTGCCCAACCAACACGGACGATCAGCAGGTCTGGGGAATCGAAGACAATGGGACCATTTGGGTCGGCCCCCAAGCTTTCACCTTCGGGGCACAGGGCGAAGCCCTGCACTTCACCGATCACGTCCTCGTCGGGTCCACGGGATTGTGGAGATTCGCGAGCCTCGATTCTCTCGAAAAGGGAATCCCGTACCATTATGAGGCGGGACTTCCGGGACCGGCACGGACCGGCCCCGTCGATTTCCCCGTTGTACGGACAGGGGCGTACGTGCAGGACCGGTGGATGCCGGCGCACGGTCTCACGCTGACCGCCGGCCTCCGCCTGGACGTGGCATTGCTTCCGAAAGCGGTGCCGACCAACGATGCCCTGAAGGATTCTCTGGGCGTGGACACGGGCCAGTTGCCGAGCGGGAACATGCTCTGGTCGCCCCGGCTAGGCGTGAACTATGACCTCGGCGGGACGGGGGAGACGTTCATCCGCGGAGGCGTTGGCCTATTCGACGGTCCACCGCCGTACCGCTGGCTCGGGAACGTCTACCGCGACAATGGCACCCAGGAACTGTTCCTGACCTGTGACCAGAAGGCGGCACCCCGTTTCGATCCGTCGCAGCCGCTGCCGCAACAGTGCGCCGATGCGACCATACCTGCACCGCAGGTCAGCTTCTTCGATCCGGACTTCCGATTCCCGCAGAATCTGCGCGTCTCGCTAGGAGTGGATCATCGTTTGCCCGGCGGGGTGATCGGCACCGTCGATCTTCTCTATACCAGAGCGGTCCATCAAGTCTACGTGAGCGACGTCAACCTGTCTCCGCCGGTGTCGTTTGCCGCAGCTGAAGGCGGGCGACCCATGTACGGGACCATCAGCAGCGACGGCTCCTCGATCATCACCGCACGCCCCGATTCACAGTACCGGCAGGTGATCGAGGTCTCCAACCGCGACGGCGATCGCGCGTTTTCCCTGGCGGTACAACTCCGGAAGCAGCTGAGCAACCGCCTGGAAGCCCAGGCCCTCTACGCCTACACCAGCGCTCAGGACCGCATGTCAGTGGTCAACTACCTCGCCCGCGCGAACTTCCAGGGAACGCCCCTGGACGGGACGGTCGCGGATCGGAATCTCACGACATCCTTGTTCGAGATCCCACATCGCCTGCTGATCGATCTCAATGTCACTCTGCCAGCCGCCGTGGGGCTGTCGCTCCTCTACTCCGGCGCGTCCGGGACGCCGTTCACCTACCTGGTGCAGGGCGATGCCAACGCCGACGGCGTCGGCACGGGCATGACCGACAACGATGTCGTGTACGTGCCCCGTAACGCCGCGGACATCACCCTGAAGAACCCGGCGGACTGGAGCGCGCTCGACGCCTATATCCGGAGCGAACCGTGCCTCGACCGGAACCGCGGCCGGCTGTTACCACGCAACAGCTGCCGCAACCCGTGGTTTGGGACCCTCAACGCCCGCGTGATCAGGGACTTTCGGACGACAGCCAGTCAGTCGTTGGGCGTCGTGGTGGATGTGTACAACGTGGCCAACCTGATCAACAACCGCTGGGGGCAATCGTTGCTCACGGCCTCGGGCCCGACGGCTTTCCTGCTCAGGCTGAGCGGGTACGACCCGGTGTACAACCGAGGGAAGTACGCGCTCGACTTGCCAGCTCACAATCAGGTACAGGATCCGGCATCACGCTGGCAGATTCAACTTGGGGCGAGGTACCAGTTCTAATCGAACGAGCGAGGGCGACGGTCACTCGTAGACGAGGTTCCGGTGTCGATCGAGGCCCAAGGTATGGCCGTTTCCGGCGCTGCAAGCAAGTTCCGCTTTACCCTCCCCGGGGGCCTCACTATCCTTGCCGTACCATGCGTTGGACCTGCCGGCCAATCGCCTGCCTTGCGCTCGCCGCGTGTGCGCCCCGTAGTCCCTGTCAAACGGAAGATTTCCATCGGATTGCGCGCTACTCAGGTGCTTATTCCGGCCAGTGGCGGGTGGTTCGCGGAGACACGCTGACCCTCCCCGATCCCTCGCTGGGCGATCGGTTCAAGTTGGCGCAGATCACGTTGCAGACGGATACGGTCGTCGTCGCTCGGGAATGCCTCTACCGCGGATCGCTCACGTTCACCGTGCCGAAAGCGGAAACCCTCGCCGTGAGCTGGTTCGGCGTTCCCGAGCACGCCACGATCTACGGCTGGCCGGTCGATCTGGGCCCGTTTGCGGGGATCAACCTGTCGGCATTCGGTCCGGATTCGGTCCGCGGGGTCATCCTGTTCGACGAGCGGCTCGGTGTCCACGCCACGGCGGGCACGACCGCGCGCTTCGTCGCCGGCCGGGTCCGCTGAGCTATCTTTCCCCCCCTCACACCCAGCACACATCCAACCGGGAGCCCAGACGTGACTCTCTCCCCCGCCGAGCGGAACGCGCTGATCGATCGCTACGCAAACGGATTCACCCGGCTCGCCGCTGCCCTCGCCAAGGTCCCCAAGGAGGCGATGCAGTGGCGCCCCGGCCCGCACAAGTGGTCAGCGCACGAAGTGATCGTCCACTGCGCCGACTCCGAGAGCTACGCCCACGTGC
>Ga0335082_10010113_pt1 | contig 10242 bp, 10 predicted proteins | sample Lox_Sample_41_FD_206718 | JGI IMG/M metagenome (GOLD analysis project Ga0335082, IMG submission 206718) | Soil microbial communities from Loxahatchee National Wildlife Refuge, Florida, United States - Lox_Sample_4.1 | ecosystem: Environmental > Terrestrial > Soil > Wetlands | place: USA...
TCCATTCTATGAGCCAAGCCATCGGGAGAGAAAGGCGTTCCCTTTGTGATCCTTCGTGTTCTTGGTGGTCAAGGATTTGGTGTTGATTCCGGCAGCGCAGGCTCCGACGCCTCGCCCTTGAACACCCGTCCAATGCCACGCACCACCCGCCGCATCGGCAGTTCGCCGTGCGCTTCACCGAAAAAGATCTCGCCCACTCGTGTCCCGCGGTAGCACCAGCGTTTCAGGATAGCCATGTGCTCCATGCGTTCGGTCGAGCTACCCGGAGTCGCGGCGGGTAATGTCGCCAGCGCTTCCTGGACGCGCGCTTCCATCGACTGTGACTTGGTGCGCTCGGGCGCGGAGATAGGAAAATCGATCGGTCCCGTCATCGCGCCGGCATCGACTCGAAACAGGGCGACACACTCCGGGAGAGCCGAACTCTGCACAATCAGTGCGCGCCACTCATCGATCCGCCGGACGCATTCGGGAAACTGCTGCAGCACGGGCGACAACTTGTCGAGCCGCGCATGGATCGTTGCCGCCGTTTCGAATTCCAGCTTGGCCGAGGCATCATCGCGCTCGACGGCAAATGCTCGCTTCAGCGACTCGCCACGCGAGTCGAGAAAATCCTGCACCCGGACGACCTCGGCCCGGTACTCGTCGTCGGTGCAGCCCTTAAAGCACGGCGCCAGGCACATCTTCATCTCCGAGTACACGCAGCCGGGAAACTTCGGATCGGGATTGAGATCGTCGACGCAGCGCCGCATCTTGAAGAAATCGAGCGAGTCATTGAGAAACTTCTCGGCTGCCACGCGGGACAGAAACGGTCCGTAGTACACGTTCTTGCCCGACATCCGCTCCAGGCGCGTCGTAATCGAAGCTCGCGGATACTCATTCTCCAGATGCATCTTGACCAGCGGCGCGAATCGCAATCGCAAGCGCGATGAATAGGTTTTGGGAAAGGCCTCGCGCAGCACACGAAACAGCAGAAAGCCCGATTCGAAATCCGAACCAGTCAGCGAATATTCGATCGTCTGCACGCGATCGCGAAGGTTGAGCCGCTTGGTGCGCTCCTCAGGCACAGAGAGTAGCCGCTGTAGCCGCCGCCGCAGATTGGCTGTTTTGCTGACGTAGGGTTCCGAAGCAGGACCGTCGTCACGAAGCAAGAACACTGCAGGAGCCGCGGGCACCGCTGCAAAAACCTCGCGGTCACGCTCCGGCGAAAAATCGAGTCGCTCCTTCAACACAAACTGATTCTATTGCTTCCCAAACAATGCGGCACGGAATCACATAGACGTCGAAAGGGAGGAAGAATCGGTATATGTCTGCCCAACGTCTTAGAGTGGACGGTACTGAGTTGGTGCAACTGCCTGTTCCACGACGACTTTGGCCCCACATTGCCTCAGCCGAGTAGAATGTGCGCGGGCAGGAGGTGCGACACACTCGCCGGAAAGTACATGAATAAGAACTGGGCACTCAACGCTGTCATCATCTTGGGCGTATGTCTTATCGTTGGGGTCATTACCCTCCCCTTTTTTGCAACTCGCCCTTTGTCGAAGAGCGATTTACTTCACTTCGAGCAGCGCAAAATAAGCAGCGAGATCGTTGCCAAAGTTGAGCAGTTTAGAAAATTGTCTGGGCATCTGCCCGAAGGTCTGTCTGACATCGGCCTCAAGAGCAATGAAAGTTGTCCCTGCTACTGCAAGACGAGCAATGACAGCTACATGGTTTGGTACGGGACAGCTTTGGGAGAGTCGGACACCTACGATTCTCGGACAAAGCAATGGTCAGAGGCCGCGGGACTTGTCTGTGCCAAGTGAGTGGGGTTCTGCTCTTCCTAGTGTCCCGTGGCTTAGCCTATCGAAAACTCGCGCTCCGAAACTTCTGCCGGAAGTCCGGGCCTTCCATACGCACAATGCGGCACATCTCGTGCAGCCGTGAGCGCATGCGTTCCCCGATGCGGTCACCCAAAGTTTCTCGACGCGTCGCCGCGAAGGCCAGAGTACGTCCCGAAGCGCTAGTGTTCCCCGCACCTGCCGCCGGCTCATCGGCAAAGTTCGTCGTGATGATCGTCGTTCGCCGATCGTTGTAGCGCGTATTCAAGATGAGGCTCACCGTATCCCACACCCACTCGCTCGGTTTGACTGCCCCGAGTTCGTCCAGAACCAGCACTTCAGCTTCGAAAACTGGCCGCAGCACCTGCAGTTCCGTCGCCTGCACCGAGTCGTTATAGGAATTCTGAATTTCCTTTAGCAGCTCGCGATAGTCGCAAAACAAGCAAGGGGTGCCGTATTTCACGATCAGCTCTTTGACGATCCCGACCGCCAGGTGCGTCTTACCGGTTCCGATCCCGCCTACTAGCAGCAGACCCTGACCATCGCGCGGATTGAATTCCTCGACGAAGCGCGCGGCGCCAATATGGGCCATCGCAATCGACGAATCGGCGCCGGGAAAGTCGGCCGTGAAATTCGACAGTTCGCAATGTTCATACCGCTTTGGGATATGGGCGGCTCCGAACAGCGCATCCGCTCGGGCGCGCAGCTGGCAATCGCAGCGCGCCACTCCACGTTCCGGGACATTCGGGACCGTTTTCCATCCCGAACCTCCACACTGGGGACAAACTTCAGCAGCAGCCTTCATGGGTCGTTGTTTCCAATGTGCCCGAATCGCCTCGTTGCCGCAACTCGAAAGCGGCCTGCATCTGTGCACATCCTGTGGAGCCGGGCCGACGATTGTGGAGATCGCCGGAAAATCCGGCCGCGAAAGGAGATCACCTGCGCCTCTCCAGGCAGCACGATACTCACGAGTCGCTCATCCCAGCCCTTCGTTTTGCGCAATATCACCGTGAGTCATTCCCGGAACCATTGCCAATACGGATTCCACCAAGCCCCAAAACCCGCCTCTGGCACGGTCTTGCCATTGACATTCCACCGTTTGGGTAGAGAATGGCTCCCGCGATCCCGCAACAGACGCTAGACTTCCCCAGCAACTGCCGCGGGATTCAAACAAGTCGTCAGGAGAGAGCATGAACAAAGCTGATCTCGTTGACCGGATCGCCGGAGCCTGCAGCATTTCGAAGGCGCAGGCGACGACCGCGATCGATACCGCCGTGGACAGCATTACTGCTGCCCTCAAAAAAGGAGACCGGGTTGCCTTGATCGGTTTCGGCACCTTCTCCATTTCTCAACGCAAGGCCCGCAATGGGCGCAACCCGCAGACCGGGGCAACGATCAAGATTCCTGCCCGCCGAGTCGCTAAATTCACACCCGGGAACGAATTGAAGAAAGCTGTCGGCAAAGGGAAGTAAGGGCCCAAGTTTACGAAGCGCGTGGAACGGCAGGGGGTCGGCCCTGCCGTTTGCTTTTCAGGAGCCTCGAGCTGCGAGCTATAAGCTTCGAACTGCAAACCAAAGCCAATCCAGATTTCTAGCCCGCATTCGGACTGGGGATTTCTCCTCATTCAAAAGAGATGTGCGAGGTCTTGCTCGAAACTCGCGGCTCGTAGCTCCCTTGCTGAATCCTTCTAACTCCAGTAGAATCTAATGATTCGAAAGGGTATCTGAACTGACATGAAGGCAGCGATCCATCCCAACTATCACGAAGTGCGCGTACACTGCGCCTGCGGCAACGCGTTTACCACCCGCTCCACCCACCACGGCGACATCAACGTCGAAATCTGCTCGGCCTGCCACCCGTTCTTTACCGGCAAGCAGAAGCTGGTCGACACCGCCGGACGCGTCGAGCGCTTCCGCCGCAAGTACGCAAAAAGCGACGCCGGCAAGGCCGAGACGGCCAAGAAGTAACGTGTGGCGCGGTCGCCCTCGCCCGCGATCCCGTTGCAATGAAATCGAGCCCTCGCTCCCGCGGGGGCTTTTGCTTGATCGAGCGCGCTGGCTTTAGGTCGGCTCCCGGCCTATCCAAAAAGCTAGGCAAAGGCCGAGAATGACCAGCATTGCCCCAGTCGTGAGGCCGGATGCTCCAAGAATCAGGGGAAGGTGCGGGGAATCGATGCTGGGAATATCAAACCGGCCCACTTTGCTGATTTGATTCAACATGCCAGAGAGTGCGGCCGTAAGGGGCCAGGATAGCACCTTCAAGACATCCTCTATGCCGCCTGCTATCAGGGCGGAAGCGATGACGTGGCCCGCATGAAATCCTCGGAATTTGTCCCGATGTTTCATGGCTCCCCAGTTTCCTGTGGTTCGCCCTCCTCGGCCTCGTTCGGCGCGACCGTCCCTGAGTAAAGCCAGTAGAGCAAGACGACGCCAGCTCCCAGGTTGAGCAGCACAGACGCCAATGTCATCAGAAATTGGCTCCAATTGAAATATGGCGACACACTGAGGCTCCGGTCCCCCAGCTGTCTTGCCCAGGCTTCCGTTCCAAGTTGGATAAGAGTGTTGATGAATTGGAAAACAGCTTGGGCAAAGATGAAGCCGATCGCAATAGCCCCGATATAGTTGTCGAGAAGCATCTGACGAATGCGTTTCATAACAGTCGCGCATTGTCGCACATTCGGGGTGCGGCCAGAAAGGACGTAGAATATTGCTGTGCGCAAGTTCTGGGACAACTCGGACCCATGTGGCGCGGGCGCCCTCGCCCGCGTGTCGGAAGATGCCGAGCCCATTGCTTCTGCACAGAAGAGTCTCACCTCCCGGGTTTTCCCCGCGAGTCTAAACATCGGCCAAGTTACCATCCGTCCCGCCACCGTTCTCGCTCCCATGGCTGGTGTCACCGACACCGTCTTCCGCCGCTTCATCAAGAACCTTGGTGGATGCGGCCTGATTATGACCGAGTTCACCTCGGCCGACGGCGTTCTCCGCAATCCCAAGGTTCGCGGACGCTACCTGCACTTCTACGAAGACGAGCATCCCATCTCGGCGCAGCTATTCGGCAGCGATCCGCGGCTGCTGGCCGACGCGGCGCGGGTCGTGGAAAACCTTGGTTTCGACCTAGTCGATCTGAACCTTGGCTGCCCGGCGAAGAAAGTCGTGAAATGTAACGGCGGCTCGGGCCTATTGCGCGACCTGCCGCTGATCCGCAAGATTTTTGAGTCCGTCCGCGGAGCGGTGAAGATCCCCTTCACAGTGAAGTTCCGCGCTGGATGGAGCGACGACGAAATTGTCTGCGTCGACCTCGCCCGCATGGCCGAAGACTGCGGCCTCTGCGCCGTCGCCCTCCATGCCCGCACCCGCGAGCAGGGCTACAGTGGCACCGCGCGCTGGGAGTGGATCGCATCGGTAAAGCAGGCGATCAAGATTCCAGTGATCGGCAACGGAGACATCCGCACCCCCGAAGACGCCTGCGCCATGGTCGCCCAGACCGGATGCGACGCCGTCATGATCGGCCGCATGGCCCCGGCGAACCCGTGGATCTTCCGCCAGATCGAGCAATATGTGGACTCTGGTTCCTACGTGCAACCGGCCGAAGCCGACCGTTACCAGATGATCCGTACCTACTTCCAGATGCTGCTGGAAGAAGAAATGCCCGGTGCAGAAGGCAAGATGAAGCAGTTCGCGTCATGGTTCACGCACGGCGTCGCGGGCGGAGCCGCGCTGCGCAAGGCGATCTACGAGGCAAAGAACGGGACGGAGATTCTGGAGAACGTGGAGCGGTTCTTTGAAGCCAAATTGTTAGTCCAGTCCGCGCAGAGCTAGCTTCCCTTTCTCCCCGTGCTCCACAACTCCCCACGGTGTTGCCGGGTCGTGGGTGAAGACGGTCAGCCATCTCTGCGGGATCGCCTCCGCGTAGTACTGCTTGCGGCTTTCGATGGTCTGCAGCGGATACAGGTCAAATGACATTCCCCAAGTGAGGTCGAGATGCGCGGTGGTCGGAATGAGGTCCGAGATGTAGCAAGCCGTCTTGCCTCCGCTCTTCACGAAGGTCGCCTGCATGTGGGCCGTGTGGCCGGGATAGGTTCTGACCGAAATTCCCGGTACAATCTCTTCGCCGCCGTGCAGCAGGGTCATCTGGCCACTCTCGACTAGCGGATCGTAATTCTCGGGGATGAAGCTGATGGCATCACGCTCACTCGGCCGTCGCGCATATTCCCACTCGCCGGCGGGAGCGTAGTACTTAGCGCGTGGAAACGTCGGAACGACCACGCCGTCCTTGCCTCGCACCGTATTCCATCCGCAGTGATCAAAGTGCAGATGGCTATTGATGACGATGTCGATGTCGTCGGGTCCCAGACCGACGGCGCGCAGGTTGTCGAGCAATTGCGCCGGTTGCGCATAGATGCGGACCATCTTTTCGGAGAGCTTGTTGCCGATCCCGGTCTCGATCAGGATGTTCTTCTTTCTGGTGCGAACAAGCAGGGAATTCAGACCAGCATGAACGCGGTTTTGCTCATCGGCCGTAACCTTTTTCGACCACATGACCTTCGGCACGACGCCGAAAAATCCGCCGCCATCGAGAAAGTAAGTGCCGTCGGAGATGACAGTGAGTTCGAAATCGCCAAGCGTCGTTGTGTACATAACTTAATGAAGCTCTCAGCTCCAAGCCCTCAGCTCTCAGAAAACCATGAGCGCCGGAAAGGATACGAGATCTGCTGCAAGAGCCTAAGAGCTAAAAACCTGACAGCCGACAGCTGAGAACTTATTTCAACTCCTTGTTCCAGAACTCCTCCATCATCTTGAACAGATGCGTGCGCGCGTCCGAGCCCGAGATGCCGTGCGTCTTGTTCGGATACACCATGAGCCGGAAGGGCTTTCCCGTCTTGATCAGCGCGTCGGTCATCTGGATGGTGTTCTGGAAGTGGACGTTATCGTCTCCCGTCCCATGCACCAGAAACAGCGAGCCGCGCAGGTTTCCGGCCGCGCTCACGATGGAGTCGTCATACCCCTTAGCATTTTCCTTCGGCAGGCCCATGTAGCGCTCGGTGTAGATGGAGTCATAGTTGCGCTGGCTGGTCACTGGGGCGACCGCAATCCCGGCTTTGAATCGGCCCGAGTGCGTCAACGCAAACAAGGTCATCGATCCGCCGTTCGACCACCCCCAGATTGCGGTGCGCGACGGATCGAGTTGCGGATACTTCGCCAGCAGCTGATCGAGCCCGGCGAGTTGATCCTTCAGTTCGACGGCGCCGAACTGCCCGCGCAAAGCGGCGCTGAACTTGCGTCCGCGATTCGGGCTGCCGCGGTTGTCGAGCGTAAAGACGGCGAAGCCTTCTTGGACGAGCATTTGGTGGAAGAGCGCATTGGTGCCGCCCCATGCCTTCTGCACTGTCTGTCCCGCCGGGCCGCCATATACGAACACGATCAGCGGAACATCTTCGTCGGCAGCATCTTCGGAAGGCATCAACAGAGAGCCGTACAACACGGTGCCATCGTCGGCGTTGAACTCGAGATACTGCGGCGCAACCAACCCATAGTCGGCGACGCTGCGGCCTTCCCAGATCTTCTGGCAAGGCCCTCCGCTGGTACAGGCGGAGAGGCGGGGCGGCTGCAAGGTATCCGACTGGTGTTCGATATAGTGCCTGCCATCGTCGGCGAAAGTGCTCGTCGAAGTGCCCTCGCCGGAGGAGACAGGCCACACAGCCGAGCCATCGAGCTTGACGGCAAAGACCTGCTGACGCCGCGGGTCATCTTTGTTGCCGACGAAATACACTGTGCCGGTTTGCTCGTCGACCCCACTGATTTCGATGACCTCGTAGTCGCCGCTCTCCAGCTGCCGTTCTGGCTTGGCATCGGCGGCCAGGGGGTCCTTCCCATCAAAACTGTAGTGATAGATGTGCGTGTGGCCGTCGCGCCAGCTGGTCCAGAGAAAGCGGTCGCCGGACTTCAGGATGCGGAAGTCGTCATTGACGTTCACCCACGCTCCCGGGCTCGTTTCGGTCAGCACCTTGCGTGTGCGGCCCGATCTGGTGTCAATGAAGAACAGGTCCATTGTGTCCTGCTTGCGGTTCAGCAATTCGGCCCAGGCGTACCCTTCGCGGATCCAGCCGAAACGAGGGATGTAGGTGTCGTCATCCTCGGTGAGCTTGATCCAACGCACTTTGCCGCCGCCGCTTGAAACCGCACCGAGGCGCACGATCGGGTTTGGATCTCCGGCCTTGGGGTACTTCTCGCCATCGACGCGGGGATGTGTCGGCAACCAATCGGTGATGGGGTAGATCGGAACGTGAGTTTCATCCATCTGGAGGAACAGGATGTCGCGGCCTTCCGGAGACCAGAAGAAGTTGCTGCGAACGCCGAGTTCCTCCGCGTAAACCCAATCCACCTCTCCGTTCAGAATTTCGGCGTTGTCGTCTTTGGCGTCCTTGTCCTTGTCTTTATCCCTGTCTTTGCTTTCATCCCGCGTGATCTGGCGTTCCCCTTCTTCGCCTGATACCGGATGAACGTAGAGGTTGTGCCGCCGCACATAGGCCAACCGCTTGCCGTCGGGAGAGAATTTCGGATCGTCGCTGGGATCAGGCGACGAAGTCAGCTGGACTGCGGTGCCGGTGCCCAGATCGTAATACCAGAGCTGTCCTTGCGAGTCGAAAAGCAGGTGCTTGGAATCGGGCGACCAGATGTAGGCTGCGACGTGATAACGGGTCACGCGCTCTTTCTCGCGCTCGTCCCGAATCCTGCTCACGGGTGGCGCCAGTTGCGCCAGCTTCGACTCGCTGACGAGGACTTTTTTCTCGCCCGTGGTCACGTCGACGTACCAGAGTTCTCCGTGCTCGCCGCTGTCGTCGCGCTGCACATAAGACACTTTCGTCCCGTCGGGGCTCCATTTGATGTTCTCTGGAAGGCGTCCCGTGATCCCACCTTCCGCGAAGATCGCTTCGATGGTGAGTTGTTTCGACGGCGCAGTCTGAGCCGCGCCGATGGATGATGCCAGGACTAAGAAGCCAAAAGAGAGCAGAAGTCTTTTCACTCACAAACTCCGATCAAAGTCATGAAGTCGGTCCCGCACTTCGGCCCGCATTGAAACTCCAAAGTGTACAGCCTGAAGAGGGTTTGCGTCAGAAGGATTGTCCGGCTCCGCGCGGGCTGGGAGAGAAACCGCGCATGAGCCTGCGCGCACCCTGCGGAACGCAATTGACACTACACCCCGCAGGCGTTAGTCTCGCCCCGGCATTTTGAATTGGGGGGCGCGCGCTTGCTTTGTTTGTTTGGTCGATATTTGTGCTCAGCGTTGCTTGCATTCTTCGCCTGCGGCGTTCGCGCGGCAGACACCAATCCCTCGACGCTTCCCGCCGCCCTGGCCAATGACAATCGCTGGCCCGCCGGTGAACTGAAGAACGGCGTCCTGAATCTGCAACTGGAAATCGTCCAAGCCACCTGGCACCCGCGCCAGGACGACGGACTCAGCCTCCCGGTCTACGCCTTTGCGGAAAAAGGGAAGCCGCCCCAGATTCCCGGCCCCCTCATCCGCGTTCCTCAAGGCGCCGAAGTGAACGTCGAACTGCGCAACACGCTCTCTGTCGCCATGTTCGTTCGCGGCTTTCGTACGCCTGAACCCGTGCCCGTGGCGCCGGGCGGAATCGCCCGCCTTCATTTCACTGCCGCCGCGCCCGGCTCGTATTACTACTCCGCCCGCAGCTGCAAGCTGTCCATCCGTGAGATCGGTCTGCTTCCCATCACCGAGGATCTTCCCATGGGCGAGCCGCCCTTCGGCATCGAGAGCCCGCTGTCGGGTGCGTTCATCGTCGACCCGCCCGGCGCCGTCCCCAAGGACCGGATCTTCGTCATTACCACGTGGATGGAAGGCGTCATCACGCCCCCCTTTCACGAGGTGGTCGCCATCAACGGCAAGTCCTGGCCGTACTCCGAGCGCCTGAACTATCGCACTGGAGACTCCGTTCATTGGCGCGTGCTCAATCCCAGCCTCAGCGACCACGCCATGCACCTGCATGGCTTTTACTTTCAGGTCAACAGCACCGGAGAGCAGGAAAGTGACCGTATCTACACGCCAGACCAGTCTCCCCACGCTGTGACCCAGTACCTCGAGCCCGGCTCGACCACCTCTATCACCTGGATTCCGGAACGGCCCGGGCGCTGGCTCTTTCATTGCCACATGACGGCGCACATGGCGCCAGAACAGAAATCGCCCCCGCCGGACACCCCTGGCTCTCACCTCTCCGCTCACAGCACAGACGATCCCACCGGCATGCTCGGGCTGGTTCTTGGAATCACGGTTACCCCCGGTCCTGACTATCGCGCCGCGCCACCGTCCGGCCAGAAACCGCGCCAGTTACAGCTCTTCGTCCGCGAGATACCTCCCACTCGCTTCTCTCTCGCCCGCATGGGCTACTTGATCCATGACCCGGCGGCCA
>Ga0335082_10010114_pt1 | contig 10241 bp, 13 predicted proteins | sample Lox_Sample_41_FD_206718 | JGI IMG/M metagenome (GOLD analysis project Ga0335082, IMG submission 206718) | Soil microbial communities from Loxahatchee National Wildlife Refuge, Florida, United States - Lox_Sample_4.1 | ecosystem: Environmental > Terrestrial > Soil > Wetlands | place: USA...
CGAAGCCGCCGTGCGTGCGGCCGCCGCTGTCCTCGCCGAGGGGGGCGCGCGGATCGAAGAGCGGCGCCCCCCGGCGATCGAGGAGACGCAGGACCTCTTCGCGCGCGTGTTCCTGCTCGACGGCGGCGCCGACCTCGCGCGCCTCCTTGCCCGCTGCGGGACGCCGCTCGAGGAGAGCTCCCTCGCGCCCCTCGCGCGCTTCCCCGCGCCGACGGCCGAGGAGCGCGTGCGCCTCGTCGAGCGGTGGGACGCGCTGCGCGCCCGATTGCTCGCCTGGATGCAGGACTTCGATCTCGTCGTATGCCCGCCGAACGCGCACGCCGCCTTGCCGCACGGAGAATCCGACGCGCGCATGCCCGCCTTCAGCTACACGATGACGTGGAACCTCGCCGGCTGGCCGGGCGCGGTCGTGCGGGCGGGAACGTCGCGCGAGGGCCTTCCGATCGGGGCGCAGCTCGTCGCCGCCCCGTGGCACGAGGACGTGGCGCTGGCCGCGGCCGCGCGCGTGGAGGCGGCGCTCGGCGGATGGCGGCCGCCCGCGGAGGGAGCATCCGCATGGGACTGATCGCGCGCATCGGGCTCTGGACGATGGGCGCCCTCTATGTGGTCGCCGGCATCAATCATTTTCGAGATATCGACTTCTATCTACCCATGATGCCGAAGGATCTCCCCGCCCATCGGGCGCTGGTGGAGCTCTCCGGAGTGGCGGAGTTCGCGCTCGGCCTGACCTTGCTCCTGCTCGGCGCCCGCGCTCCGCGGCTGCGGCGCTGGGCGGCGTGGGGCGTGATCGCGCTCCTGATCGCGATCTTCCCGGCGAACTTGAACATCGCCCTGAACGACGTCCCGATCGGCGGGCGCGACCACGGGTTCGGCGTCTGGAACTGGGTCCGGCTGCCGCTCCAGGCCGTGCTGATCGGGTGGGCGTGGCTCTACGCGCGCCGCTCCGAGCCACGGCCCGCCTGAAGGAACCAGGCGCTCAACCCGCTCGGCGTACGGCCGCGTCGATCGCGCGGGGGAGGACGTCCGCGATGCAGTCGATCTCCTCCTCGGCGATCGTGAAGGGAGGGCCGAGCAGGAGCACGTCGCGCGCCGGGCCGCAGCCGCCGGGGTAGAAGAACGCGCCGAGCGCGAGCCCGGCGCCGACGGCCTTGCGCGTCACGTGCGCTTCGCTGGGGAAGGGCTCTCGCGTGGCCCGGTCGCGCACCAGCTCGACTCCGAGCAGGAGCCCGAGGCCCCGCAGCTCGGCGACGTTCGGGTGGTCTCCGAGCGCGGCCGCGAGGCGCGCGGAGAGCTCCTTGCCGCGCGCCGCCGCCCGCTCGACCAGCGCTTCGCGCTCGAGGATGTCGAGCACCGCGAGGGCGGCCGCGCAGGCGGCCGGGTGCGCGCCGTAGGTGAAGAACATGAACTCCTCACCGTGGAGCGGGGCGAGCACCGCCTCGCTCGCGAAGACGCCACCCATCGGGGCGTAGCCCCCGGCCAGCCCCTTGCCTCCGACGAGGATGTCGGGGACGACGCCCCAATGGTCCACCGCGAAGCGGCGGCCGGTGCGGCCGAAGCCGGTCATCACCTCGTCGGCGATCAAGAGCACGCCGTGGCGGCGGCAGATCTCGGCGAGTCGTGGCCAGTAGGCGTCCGGCGGAACGAGGGCGCCCGCGGTCGAGCCCACCACCGGCTCCGCGATCACCGCCGCCACCGTCTCCGCGCCCTCGCGGACGATCGCCTCCTCGACCGCCTCGACGCAGGCGACGCCGCAGGTGGGGAGCGAGAGCCCGAGCGGGCAGCGGAGGCAGTAGCAGGCGGGCGCCTTGGGGAATTCGAGCAGCAGCGGCTCGAGACCGGCCCGGCGCTTCTCGTGCCCGCCGACGGCGAGCGACGCGAGCGTCGCGCCGTGGTAGGAGAGGTCGCGGCCGATCACCTTCCAGCGCCCGGACCGTCCGGCGGCCACGTGGTGCTGGCGGGCAAGGCGCAGCGCCGCGTCGACCGACTCGGAGCCGCCGCTGGTGAGCAGCACCCGGGTGAGCCCCGCCGGCAGCCAGCGGTCGACCAGGCGCTCGACCAGCGCGACCCGCTCCTCGGTCGCGAAGGGCGGAACCACGTAGTCGGTGCGCTCGAGCGCGCGCGCCATCGCCTCCGCGACCTCGCGCCGCCCATGGCCGACGTTCGAGACGATCGCGCCGCCCGCGGCGTCGAGGATGCGCCGGCCATCGGGCGCGACGAGCCACGCGCCCTCCGTGCGCGCCACCGGAAAGGGCGCCCCACCGCCCGCCACGAAGGCGAAGCGCCGGGCGGCCGCCGGATCTGCGGCGCGCGTCGCGAAGGGGTCCATGGCGCGGCATGATACGCGAAGCCGCGCGCCCCTGGGCGCGCGGCGGGAGGGCAGGGATGTCGGAGGGTCCGGCGCGGCGTCGGGCGCTGCTCGAGAAGGTGCCGCTCTTCGCGCGCCTCGAGCCCGACCAACTCGATACGCTCGCCGGTGTCGCCACGACGCGTCGGCTCGCGGTGCGCGAGGAGCTGTTCCACAAGGGGGAGCCCGCCGCGCAGGTCTACGTGGTGGCGAGCGGCCGCCTCAAGGTCACGAGCACGTCGCGCGCCGGAGACGACGTGGTCCTGAACCTGCTCGACGTCGGCGAGGTGGTGGGAGACCTCCCGCTGCTCACGGGAGGACGGCGCACCGCCACCGTGACGGCGCTCGAACCGACCGAGCTCCTCGTGCTCGAGCGCAGGGACTTCCTGCGCTTCCTGCGCGAGCGGCCCGAGGCGGCGAGCGCGATGCTGGTGGTGCTCGCGGAGCGCCTCGTGCGCATCAGCGAGTTCGTCGAGGACACCGTCTTCCTGAACCTCCCGGCGCGCTTGGCCAAGAAGCTGCTGCTGCTCGCCGACAGCTACGGGGAGCCGTCCGGCGAAGGCGTCCAGCTTGGGCTGCGCCTGTCGCAGGGCGAGCTGGCGGATCTGGTCGGGACGAGCCGCGAGAGCGTCAACAAGCAGATACGCGCCTGGACCGAGGAAGGCGTGGTGCGCATGGAGCGCGGCACGATCACGCTCCTGCAACCGGCCGCCCTCGAGCAGCTCGCGGGCCTCGTGTCCCATTAGGCCATGATCCTCCTCCGGTGGTTCGTCCTCCTCCTCGTCGCGATTCCCATGCTCGCCCGCGCGGAGACCGAGCAGCTGAGCGGCGATGAGGTGGTGCGGCGCGTCGACGCCCGGGACGACGGCCAGAGCGCCTCGCGCACGCTCGTGATGGAGCTGGTCGAGAAGGACGGCACGCAGCGCAGCCGCGTGACGCGCTCCTTCCGGCGCGACTTCGCGGACGGCCGGCGCCTGGCGCTCTTCTTCGAGGATCCCCCGAATCTCAAGGGGACGGCGCTGCTCACGTTCGACTACGCGGACCCCCGGCGGACCGACGACCAGTGGCTCTACCTCCCGGAGCTTCGAAAATCCCGCCGCATCGCGACGTCCGAGCGCGGGCGTGCCTTCCTCGGCACGGATCTCTCCTACGAGGACATGAAGAAGGAGACCAAGCTCAGCCCCGACGACTACCGCTGGACCACGCTCGGCGAGGAGGTCGTCGACGGCCGGCGCTGCTGGGTCGTCGAAGGCGCGCCGGCCGACGCGGAGACCGCGCGCGACCTCGGCTACGGCCGCGTGCGGGTGCGCGTCGACGCCGAGCTCTGGATCCCGCGCTTCGCCGAGTACTGGAGCCCGAGCGGCGACCCGCTCAAGACGATCCACCTCTCCGAGATCGAGCGGATCCAGGGGATCTGGACCCCGCAGCGCATCGAGGCCGTCTCGCTCGTCACGGGACACCGCACGGCGCTCCAGTTCCGCGACGTCGAGTACCAGCAGGAGGTCCCGGAGGCAGTCTTCAGCGAGTCGTCCCTCGCCCATGGCGCCCCCGGGAGCGGCGGCGCGCAGACGCGCTAGGCTTGCGCAGTCCCGAGAGCGGGGTTCTGGTGATGCGCTCGCGATCCATTCCTCGTCGATTCATTTCTCGATCGAGGTTGCGTCGATCGACCGTCGCGGCTGCAGTCCTCGCGGGCCTCCTCGCGCTCGGCGCGAGCGCGGCGCGCGCAGACGAGCACGATCCGAAGGAGGCGGGCAATCCGGTCCGCATCGCCGCCTACGTCCTCTCCCCCATCGGCGTGGCCTTCGACTGGCTGGTCATGCGGCCGGCGCACTGGATCGTGAACCGTGAGCCGTTCCGCACGATCTTCGGCCACGACGCGTGAGCGCATCCGCGCCAACGTCCCCTCCGATTCGTCCGATCTCGGGTTGTTCGCCGTGTGCGCGACAGGTATGATCTTTGCATGTCGACGCACGCGGACGCGCAGGGCGACGCGATCGGCGCGAGCCGCGCGCGGCGTCGGGTTCGCTGCGTCGCCGGCACCCTCGCGGTTGCGCTGGCGTCCGCATCGCCCGCGTTGGCGATCCCACCGATGCGGCTCACGCGCATGACCTTCGTCTCGTCGTCGGGCGCGTTCACCGAGATCACCGTGGAGGCGGAGGGCGGAGTGGTCGACACCGACCGCAACCGCGCGGCGCTCGAGAAGGTCCATGCGCAATGGAACGGAAGCGACGGGCGGAGCAGCCTCGACGTGATCTGCGACCGCGGCGAGGTGGACCTCGCGACCAACGATTTCTCGGCGCTCGGCAACGTGCACGGCCGGCTCGCGGACGGCCGCCGCTTCGAAGGGCCCTGGATGCGCTACGACCGCGCCAAGGGGATGGCCTACACCGATGCGCCGGTCCTGATCCTCGATCAGGGCCGCACGCTCAAGGGCGGCGGCTTCCGCTATCGGGTGCGCGACGGGAGGCTCCGGCTCACGGCCGGTGCCTCTGTGGTGGACGAGCCGTGATGCGACGACGTTGGCTGGTGCTCGGGCTGGCGCTCTGCTGGATCCCCTGGGCGGTGGGGGCGCGGGCGTCGGAGCCCTCGAGTCGGACTTCGGTTTCGCCGAAGCAGCAAGGGGCACGCGCGCCCACGGCGCCCGCCGGGCCGGCGGCCGAGGGCCTCGACGCCGAGCCCCCGGTGGCGGCCGCGCCTCCGGTCGCGGCGCCCGCGGCGGGGGGGAAGGCGCCGGCTGGAGAGAAGAGCAAGGCGGGCGGGAAGGGCTCCTCCGGAGGGGGCGGGGTGAATCCCGGCGCGGGAGACAAGCCGCTCTCGGTCCGCTCGGACGAGCTCGAGGCCGTCGAAGAGGGCGGCGCCCGGCGCATGGTCTTCCAGCGCAACGTCCGCGTGGAGCAAGGCGATCTCGTCGTGAACTCCGAGCGCCTCGAGGCCCACTATCCCCCCAGCACCAACCAGCCGGACAAGCTCTACGCCACCGGGCACGTGCGGATCGTCCAGAAGGACCGCGTCCTCACCTGCGACAACGCGACCTATTACCAGGCGGACGAGAGGCTGGTGTGCGTGGGCAACTCGGAGCTGACGCGCGGCAACGATCGCGTGCGCGGCGACCAGATCGAGATCTACACCGCGCAGAACCGGGTGCTCGTCCACGGGCGCGCGGTGGTGAACGTGACGCCCGACACCAAGGAGACCAAGCCCGAGCCCAAGAAGGCGGACGCGGCCCCGAAGGCGGAGGCGGCGCCTTGAGCGCGCCGGTGCTTCGGGCGGAGGGGCTGCGCAAGCGCTTCGGCGATCGCGAGGTCGTGTGCGGGGTGGACCTCTGCGTCACGGCGGGCGAGGTGGTGGGGCTCCTCGGGCCGAACGGGGCGGGGAAGACCACCACCTTCAACATGATGGTGGGCGGCGTTCGGCCGAGCGCGGGCCGCGTGTTCCTCGGCGACCACGAAATCACCGACCTCCCGATGTACCGGCGCGCGCGGCTCGGGATCACCTACCTGCCCCAGGAGCCCTCGATCTTCCGCCGGCTCTCCGTGGCCGACAACCTGAATGCGATCCTCGAGACGATTGAGCGCAACCCCGCGATCCGCCGCGAGCGCCTCCACGAGCTCCTGCAGGAGCTCGGCCTGCTTGGGAAGGCGCACCTGCGCGGCGCATCGCTCTCCGGCGGCGAGCGGCGCCGCGTCGAGGTCGCCCGAGCGCTGGTGCTCGATCCCAAGTTCATGCTGCTCGACGAGCCCTTCTCGGGGATCGACCCGATCGCGGTGATCGAGATCCAGAAGGTGGTCGAACAGCTCTCCGGCCGCGGCATCGGGATCATCGTCACCGACCACAACGTGCGCGAGGCGCTGTCGATCTGCGACCGCGCCTACATCATCAAGGATGGGTCGATCCTGCGCGAAGGCACGCCGAACGAGATCGCCGCGGACACCACCGTCCGCGAGATCTACCTCGGACAGAACTTCCAGCTCGGCTGAGGGCAGATGGCGCTCGAGATCAAGCAACAGCTCCGCCTGAGCCAGCAGCTGGTGATGACGCCGCAGCTGCAGCAGGCGATCAAGCTGCTGCAGCTGTCGCGCCTCGAGCTCGCCGACGTCGTGCAGCAGGAGCTTCAGGAGAACCCGGTCCTCGAGGAGGTCGCGGAGGCGGACGAGGAGCTGCCGCGCGAGGTCGCCGAGGACAGCCGCGACGCGGTCGCGCCCGACGTCGAGGCCGCCGCCCCGGTCCCGGAGAACCGCGAGGCGAGCGACGCCGAGAAGATCGCCGACATCGACTGGCAGAGCTACGCCGAGGCCTATCCGCAGACCGGGTTCCAGGGCGAGGCGCGCGAGGAGGACGAGCGGCGCTCGCTCGAGGGCACGCTCACGCGGCGCGCCACGCTCGCCGAGCACCTCGACTGGCAGCTGCAGCTCTCGGATCTCTCCGAGCCCGAGCGCGTGGCGGCGCGCTGGATCATCGGCAACCTGGACGAGGCCGGCTACCTGCGCGCCGAGCTGGAGGAGATCGCGCGGCGCTCGGGCGTCCCGCTGGCGACCGTCGAGACCGCGCTCGCAAAGGTGCAGCTCTTCGATCCGAGCGGCGTCGCGGCGCGCGACCTGCGCGAGTGCCTGCTCTTGCAGATCGACGCCCTGCAGATCCAGGAGCCCCTGGTGCGCGCGCTGGTCGCCGAGCACCTCGACGCCCTGCAGCGGCGCGATTTCCGCGGCATCGCCCGCACGCTCGGCATCCCGATCGAGGCGGTCGCCGAGGCGGCGCGCGTGATCGGCCGCCTGGAGCCCCGCCCGGGGCGGCCGTTCGGGGGCGACGATCCGATCTACATCATCCCCGACATCTACGTGCACAAGGTCGGAGACGAGCTGCACGTGGTGCTGAACGAGGACGGCCTGCCCAAGCTCAAGATCAACCAGCTCTATCGGGACGTGCTGGCGCGCGGGAGCAGCGGCGTCGCCAAGGACACCCGCGAGTACGTGCAGGACAAGGTGCGCTCGGCGATGTGGCTGATCAAGTCCATCCACCAGCGCCAGCGGACGATCTACAAGGTGATGACGAGCATCATCAAGCACCAGCGGGAGTTCTTCGAGCGCGGCGTCCAGTACCTGAAGCCGCTCAACCTGCGCGACGTGGCGGAAGACATCGGCATGCACGAGTCGACGGTGAGCCGGGTCACCACCAACAAGTACGCGCACACGCCGCAGGGCATCTTCGAGCTCAAGTTCTTCTTCAACTCGAGCATCAATCGGGTCGACGGCGACGCGATCGCGAGCGAGAGCGTGAAGGAGAAGATCCGCCGAATCATCTCGGCCGAGGACCCGCGGCGGCCGCTCTCGGACCAGCGCATCGCCGAGATGCTGCGGACGGCCAACATCGACATCGCGCGCCGGACGGTGACCAAGTACCGCGAGGCGATGAACATCCTCTCCTCGACGAAGCGACGTCGAGTCGGCTAGCCTGCGCGCGGCCGGGGGCGGTCATGAAGATCACCGACATTCTGGTCCGCGAGGGCGTGATCCTCGATCTCGCCAGCCGCGCCAAGCGCGAGGTGCTCGCGGAGATGGCGAAGGCCCTCGCGGCGGCCGAGCCGGGTGTCGACGAGGCCCAGCTGCTCGACGTCTTGATCGACCGCGAGAAACTCCAGAGCACCGGGATCGGAGAGGGCGTCGCGATCCCGCACGGCAAGCTGCCCGGCATCTCGCGGCTGCTCGCGAGTTGCGCGCGCAGCCGCACGGGCGTCGATTTCGACTCGATCGACGGCCAGCCTACCCACCTGTTCTTCCTGCTGGTGGTGCCCGAGCACTCGGGCGGCCAGCACCTGAAGGCGCTGGCGCGGATCTCCCGGTTCTTCCGCGACGCCAGCTTCCGCAAGCGCCTCCTCGAGGCCGGCAGCCGAGACGAGGTCTGCCGCGCCATCGAGGAGGAAGACGCCAAATTCTGAGCGCGCGGTGACGGCGCGGGCCCACGGAGCGCTCGTCGACGTGGAGGGCGTCGGCGTGCTGCTCCTGGGCCCGAGCGGCATCGGGAAGAGCGAGTGCGCGCTCGAGCTGGTGCGGCGCGGACACCGGCTGGTGGCGGACGACGTGGTGGTGCTCGAGCGCGGCCCCGAGGGCGGTCTGCGCGGGCGCACGCCGGAGCTGATCCGCCACCACATGGAGCTGCGCGGGGTTGGCATCGTCTACGTCCCGGACCTCTTCGGCCCGGACTCGGTGCGCGACGAGGTGGAGGTGGGGCTGGTGTGCCGGCTCGCCGAGTGGCGCCCGGACCTCGAGGTCGACCGCGTCGGTCTCGAGCGGCCGCTCGAGACCTGGGACGGCGTCGCGGTGCCGGCGCTCCTGCTTCCCGCGCGGCCCGCCGGCTCGCTGGCGACGCTGGTCGAGGTGGCGGTCCGCGACCACCTGCAGCGCCGGCGCGGCATGCCCGCGGCGTCGCGCCTCGACGCGCGGCTGCGCGGCGAGGTGGGGAGCTCGTGAGAGCGAACGAGACGCGCGTCGTGTTCGTGTCCGGCCTCTCGGGCAGCGGGCGCACGACGGCGATGGGCGCCCTCGAGGACCTCGGCTTCTACTGCGTCGACAACCTCCCGCCGCAGCTGATCGAGCAGTTCGTCGACCTGTGCGCCAAGGCGAGCCCCCCGATCCGGAGCATCGCGCTGGCGCTCGACGCGCGCGAGGCCGCCTTCCTGAGGGGTTTCCCGGCCGTGGCGGCCGCGATCCGCGCGGGCGGCGCGCGCGTCGAGGTGCTGTTCCTCGACTGCGCCGACCAGGTGCTGGTGAACCGCTACCGGGAGACGCGGCGCGTCCACCCGCTGGCGCCCGCCGGATCGGTCGAGCAGGGGATCGAGCGCGAGCGTGCGCTGCTCGAAGACGTGGCGCGCCTGGCGGACTGGACGCTCGACACCTCCCAGCTCAACATCCACCAGCTCCGCGAGGCCGTGGTCGGGCGCGTGACCGGCGAGCGGCGGCGCGCCGTCGTGAACCTCGTCTCGTTCGGCTACCGCTACGGAGTCCCCGCCGCCTCCGAGCTGCTCTTCGACGTGCGCTTCCTCCCGAATCCGCACTTCGAGCCCGAGCTGCGCGCGCGGACCGGACTCGACGCCGACGTCGCCGCCTTCGTCGTCAAGGACGATCGCACCCAGGAGCTCCTCGCGCGCCTGCGCGAGTTCGTCGGCTGGCTGCTGGCGTTGTACGACGCGGAGGGCAAGGCGTACCTCACGATCGGCATCGGCTGCACGGGCGGACGCCACCGCTCGGTGGCCGTCGCGCACGCGCTCGCCGAGGGGCTTCGCGTCGGGGGCCGCGAGGTCAACGTCGAACACCGCGACGTGGAGAAGGAAGCATGAGATGTCCGTCGTGATCGTGACCCACTACCGGCTCGGAGAGGAGTTCCTCCAGGCGCTGCGCCTGATCGTCCCCGACGCGCCGGCCTTCCAGGCCGTCTCGATCGACCCCAAGCAGTCGGTCGACGAGATGCGGGAGGCGATCGCGGCCGCGCTGCGGCGCGCCGAGCAGGGCGAAGGAGTCCTGGTGCTGACCGACATGTTCGGTGGCACTCCCTCCAACATGGCGCTCTCGTTCCTCGACGAGCACCGCGTCGAGATCGTCACGGGGCTCAATCTGCCGATGCTCATCAAGCTCGCCACGATGACCGAGCGCAAGCCGCTGGAGGAGCTCGCCGCGTTCATCAAGGAATACGGCCAGCGCAACATCCGCGTGGCGAGCGAGATCCTCCCGGAAGCGAAGCGGTGAGCGAAGCGCGCGCCTGCGAGCACCTGTTCACCGTGAAGCGCGAGCTCGGGCTGCACGCGCGGCCCGCCGGGCGCTTCGTGGGGTTGGCGGCGCGCTTTCCCTGCGAGATCCAGGTGGCGCGCGAGGGCAGCGACGAGTGGGTGAGCGGCCGCAGCGTCCTC
>Ga0335082_10010115_pt1 | contig 10241 bp, 11 predicted proteins | sample Lox_Sample_41_FD_206718 | JGI IMG/M metagenome (GOLD analysis project Ga0335082, IMG submission 206718) | Soil microbial communities from Loxahatchee National Wildlife Refuge, Florida, United States - Lox_Sample_4.1 | ecosystem: Environmental > Terrestrial > Soil > Wetlands | place: USA...
CTTCCAGTAGGCTAAACATGGCGCGCTCTTTTCAGACTACTGGGTATGCAACTCTGCAACCAACCCTGGCGCGTTGGTATAAAACGACTTTCCCCTCCGTCACTGTCCGCATCCGGTCACCGGAACGCAGAAACGCGCACTCAGACGCGCACCCGGTGTCGCGACGTAAAACGCTGCGTGTGCAGTCCTGGGTTTTCAGGCGGCCTGCAAATGGTGGCACTCGGACTTAGCATTACAGAGCAGCGTTTTGCACCGATGCTGCGATGTTTTCCTATGCACGGCAATTCAGGAATCAGGCCATCCATTTACTTGAGGGCGCGCCGCGTTTGCTCCTCAGTTCCGACCAGGAGTTTCGCGACACAGTCCTTTGCCCGCCCAATATCGAAGGGCACGGACCGATCAAGGTGGAGTGCGGCCATCCCGTGCTGGACTGCCCACAAATCCTCGAAGATGACTTCGGCGCCGGAGTCATCGCCACGTGCAGTGGTGAACCACGCGCGCACGACGCGCGTAGCAGCCTCAAAGCTGTGCTCCCCAAACGCCGTGACTCTAACACGGTCGACGAGCACGCCGTCCATTCCATTCATCAGCCGGTAGAGCTGCTTATTTTCGAGCATGAAGGACCAATCGTTTCCAAGCGAGTCACCCCGCCCGTCGCGAGCATCTTGTGGAAACAAGATGGCCCTCCAAGTGCTGATCGTGATTTGGAGTTCACAATGCTTCCAATTTCCCGGATTCTCCTGCCCACAGATTACTCGGACCGCTGCATGGGAATGCTACCGTACGCCCCGGGGAGTTGCCGCAATGGTCGGCAGGTTGACTCGCAGCACGCAAGGAGGACCCTTGAAGTTCGGGATACTGGCACTCGACTATGATGGGACGATCGCACGGGATGGAATACTCGATTCGGACGTGAGGACCGCCATCGCGGAGGCGCGCGCGCGCGGAATCGTAGTTATCCTCGTGACCGGCCGCATTCTTTCGGACCTGAAGCGGGTAGCAGGAGACCTTCAGTTTGTTGACGCCGTGGTGGCGGAAAATGGAGCCGTACTGGCCTTTCCAAGCGGGCATTCCTGGTTGATCGGCCATCCTCCACCTCCCGCTTTTCTTAATGAACTCCGTCGTCGTGCGATCAACTTCGTTCCTGGCCAATGCGTAGTAGAGACGGACGCGACGTTGGCGCCCCGGATTCTGGCCGTGATCCGCGAACTCGAACTGCCGCTGGTGCTATTGTTCAACCGCAGCCGCCTCATGGTGCTTCCGCAAGCAATCAGTAAGGCAACCGGCCTTCACCAGGCCCTCCTGGCGCTGCGTTTGTCGGCTCACAATGCGATCGCCATCGGCGATGCGGAAAACGACCACGACCTCCTTGCGGCTTGCGAGATTGGTGTAGCGGTCGGTTGGGGGAGTCCGGCTCTACAGAGGGATGCGGACGAGGTTATCCGCGGGGATGGTCCCAGCGCCGTCGCCCCATACATCCGGCAGGCCGCAAACAGTCTGCGGCTGCCTCCCGATAGGAAAAGTAAAATCACCCTTGACGTGACCGGCAGTGGCGGGCAAATCGAAGTACTGATAGGAGGCCGCAACGTCCTCATCGCGGGAGACCCGCGGTCTGGAAAGTCTTGGCTCACGGGGCTCTACTGCGAACACTTCATGCTGCACGATTATTGCACGTGCGTAATCGATCCGGAAGGCGATTACGAGCAATTGGAAGCTCTGCCCCGTGTCCTCGTATCGGGAGGCGACGACCCGCCACCATCGTTGCCCGATCTCGCTCGGATGCTGCGGCATCCGGACATGAGCGTGGTGATCAATCTCTCCCACGTGCAATACACGGAGAAGGTCGCCTACCTGAGAAAACTACTGCCTATGCTCGCGTCTCTCAGACGGAGCACCGGTCTGCCTCACCGGATCGTCCTCGATGAAGCGCATTACTTCCTCAATGAATCGAACGTCAGAGAGCTCTTGGACCTTGATTTGGGTGCGTACACCCTTGTGACCTACCGGCCTTCCGATCTTCACGCCGAGGTTCGCAAAGCCATCGAAGTCATCTGCGCGACGCGCATATCGGACCCGCACGAGGCTGAGGCGATGCGGACGATGTTCGGCAACGGCTCTGGCGATTGGAGCGCTACGCTAGCAGGATTGGCCGATGGAGAAGCGGTTCTTTTGCCAGGCACGCCAGAGGCTTCAGGGAAGCTGCAGCGCTTCTCCTTGGGCTCTCGATTGACCTCACACGTTCGCCATCGGTCCAAGTATCTGAATGCGCCAATGCAATGCGGACATGAGTTCGTGTTCACGGCGAACGGTAAGCCGGTCGGGCCCCCAAGCAGGACATTACAGGAGTTCGTTTCGTCACTCGAGAGCGTCTCGCGCGACGTGCTGGACGGACATGCACATCGAGGAGACTTTTCGCGATGGATTGCCGAAGGGTTCCACGATCATCCTCTCGCATCGGATGTTCGCAAGGTGGAGCAGCGATATCGACTCGGGTACGTTGAGAACTTGCAGGGCGAGCTCATAAAGACGATTCGGGAGCGGTATGAAGTTGAATCCGAGTTGGCCTTGTAAGCAGCAGGTAATGGCTCGCATATGAGCATCTTCTCCCCACTCATAGTGGCCGATTCGGTGTGGAGATGGATCCACCACCTGGGAGGACCTGGGTTGATCCTGCTTGGCCTCGCCGACAACACACCTTTCATCTCTTCCCCGGCGGGAAGCGTGGACGTATTCGTGATTCTGCTTTCGGCGCACCGCCATGAATGGTGGGCCTATTACGCCTTCATGGCTACAGTGGGGGAGGTGGTCGGGGGTTATTTGATCTACCGGCTGGCCGAAAAAGGCGGGCAGGAGACCATCGAAAAAAAGGTAGGGAAACCGCGCGTCGAGAAATTTTACAAGCGCTTCGAGAAACGCGGCGTCATAACGGTGTTCACTGGCTCTATCTTGCCGCCGCCGTTCCCTTTCACTACCGTCTTGATGGCCGCCGGGGTGATGCAGTATCCGCGCAAGAAGCTCTTGTCTGCGCTGACGGCGGGACGTGCCGTACGTTTCTTTGGCGTGGCCTATTTGGGTAGGACCTATGGCCAGCAAGTGATCGCATTCTTCTCGCGGCACTACCGGACGATGCTACATGTGCTGATCGCGTTGGCCTTGACGGCCGGCATCGGCGCCCTAGTCTATTTCAAATGGTACCGACCCACGGCACAACGCAAAGGACTGGACTAAAGCAGCTCCGCGCAAGATTCTGTGATGGCACATTCAGGAAGTTGTTCTCGGCGTTGGCGACGTAGAGCAGTTTGGTCTTCGAAATGCGCGCGAGATGGGGCGCGCCGTGGGTGTTACGAGCAATTCCGGCGAGGTAGTGCTCACGAATATCGCCGGAATTGATCCGCTCACGGGCGGTGCACACGGTTCTGATAGAGTGGATGTCGAGACCTAAATCGGAACCGTCAGCACTGGGCCGGGGCCAAGTTGGATCACCCGATAAGTGGTGGAACCAAACACCGCAAGATCCAGCGACTGGCGGCCCCGCACTCCAGTGACGATCAGGTCCGCCTGCACTTCAGAAGCAAACTGGAGGATTTCGCGATATGCCTTACCCAGACGCACTTCCAGATGCGTCTTCGTGGAGCGTGGAGCGGCAGGCGGCAGCAGTTTCTCAAGGTTCTTCATTGCCGCCGCCGTTTCCTTTCCAACGTCCGCCGAGTCGGGAATGTTGTCCAGGACGTGAAGGACGCTGACCTCAGCACCGTAGGCGTCCGCTGCCGACAGCGCATATTCCAGGGCTCGCTGCGAGTGTGCCGAGAAATCGACACAACAGACGATTCGCCGGATTGGGACAGGTTCCTCCGCGGCACCGTGCTTTCTGGAGTCCGGCGTCGTTTGGCGCACAGCCAGCACAGGGCACGAAGCGTGTCGCAAGACGTGTTCCGTAACCGATCCTAACATCAGGTGATCAAAGCCGCGCCGGCCGTGGGTGCCCAACACAATCAAGTCGATTGCGCGCGCTCGAGCCAAGGACACAATTGCATCCGCAGCCACGCTCTCCAGCACGATGCATTCGGGTTGTAGGCCGCCTGATGTTTTTACGAAATCTTGCAACTCCCTCTCCGCGTTGGATATGAGCGCCTTGCGGAAGTCTTCAAACATATCTGGCGAAAGAACGTAGGAGCCGGACGGATACTGCCACATTTCAACGATGTGCTGTACAAGCAGCGTTGCGTGATAGCGACCGGCAATCGACTGTGCGTGGCGATAAGCCTTCACCGAGGCTTCCGAGAAGTCGACCGGACACAGGATGCGTTCGATTCGCGCCCCTGTTCCTGCACCAACGAGTGTTCCGACATTTTTCGCTGGATCCATTTGGAATCCTCCTTCCGAGTTCCTTTGGCGAGGGAATCTGTCAGGCGTCCCATCCGCCACCTGGCGCTTTGATCAACTGCACGCTGGCAACCATTTGTTGCGCCCGAAACGTGACGGCCGCTTGCAGGTCGGCCAGCAACGCGGCGAGCAGATGCGCTGACGGGCCGCCGGCCGGCCAGAAGCGCAATCGCTCATGATCGCTCTCAGCCAATATACGAAAAGCGCGAAGCCTTAACCAAGCTAGTTCTAAGACTTCAGGCGGTCTCGTCGAGAGGCCGCCTTTTCACTTGAATTCAGTGTAGAGACGAAGTGTTGGCCACCGAGTCCAAAACCTGCCGCGATGGATTGCTCAGCGCACGCCTGGCGCGGCTCAGGCCGGGCTAGCGGGCCGGTACGTGTTTGGGCATTCGCTTGCGTAGTCAAGGATCATGACAGCAGCTATGAATGTGGGTGCCACGGATATCTTCTGGATCTTCATTATGCTGACGTCCCTTCAGCCAATGCTGAAGCAGCGTCTGCTGGACGCGTCGCGACGGAGACTGATCGCGCGGATCGAACGGACGCGCGGCTCACGTGTGATTCTACTGGCCCATCGCCAGGAGACGATGAGTTTCCTGGGTTTCCCGATCGTACGGTACATCGACCTGAACGATTCCGAAGAAGTCATCCGCGCCATTCGACTGACCGAGCCGAATGTACCGATCGATATTGTGCTGCACACTCCGGGCGGCCTCGTCCTGGCGGCGACGCAGATTGCCCGCGCCATCAACCGCCGCAAAGGAAGAGTTACGGCCATCGTGCCGCACTATGCCATGTCTGGTGGCACACTGATCGCGCTCGCGGCGGACGAGATCATCATGGCAGACCACGCCGTGCTCGGACCTGTAGACCCTCAACTGGGGCAATATCCGGCGGGATCGCTCTTGAAGACAGTGGACCAAAAATCGAAGAACAGGCTCGACGATGAGACGTTGATTCTTGCGGACCAGGCTGCGAAAGCAATTTGTCAGGTTCAATCGACGGTTCGGGAACTGCTTCACGGCAAGTACCCCGATTCGGTTTCCGAGAACGTGGCGGCCACGCTTTCTGAGGGAAGATGGACACACGATTTTCCGATTACTTTCGATTACGCTAGGGAACTGGGGTTAAACGTGAAATCTGAGATGCCCCCCGATGTTTTGGAATTGATGGCGCTCTACCCCCAACCGGTTCGGCGCTACCCCACGGTCGAATACCTGCCGGGCAGGCATGTCGCGGAACGGCGGTCGAGCTAGGAGGCTCGGGTTATGATCCCACTCTCGGATGCCTCGCGGCAGCCCAGACGTTTTCCCGCTGTCACCGTTGCGATCATCCTTCTGAACGCGTTTGTGTTCGTCTTGGAACTGACGGGTGGTGAAGGATTTGTTGCCCGGTGGTCGGTAGTGCCCGCCGAGATCGCCGCGGGACGCCACTGGGTCACGCTGCTCACGGCGATGTTCATGCACGGCGGCTGGATGCACATTTTGGGCAATATGGTGTTCCTCTGGGCATTCGGGCCGGAAATCGAAAGTGCGATGGGACCGCTTCGCTACCTGACGTTCTATCTGCTCGGCGGACTGGCGGCTTCGCTGGCCCAGATCGCCGTCATGTCTCATTCCACGATTCCCAATTTGGGCGCGAGCGGTGCGATCGCGGGCGTCATGGGCGCCTTTATCGTCACCTATCCGCGAGACCAAATAAAAACACTCCTTCTGCTTGGCTGGTTCACGCGCGTCACTTTCATCCCGGCGGCGCTGTTGATCGGATTCTGGTTCTTGACTCAGCTTTTCAATCAGATCGGCGCCGTCGCGGGCGTCCATAGTGACTCCGTCGCCTACATGGCTCACGTGGGCGGATTTATCTTTGGAGCAGTTACCGGACGGGTGTTCGAAACCTCGCCGCGAACCGCTGACGAACAAACATAGGTATGTCGCCCCAGCCCGATCCCTCTCGAACGGCACTCAACGGATTGGCCACCCAGGAAGCTGCGGCGCGGCTGGATCAGTTCGGGCCGAATGAGCCTGCCGCATCGCAGCACCATTCCTTTCTTTCCGATCCATTTCTTCCGCACCACCGAGGCCCAGTTTCATACCGGGTGGTTTATCGAATCGCTCGCGAGCCAAACGCTACTGCTGCTCGTTATCTGCACGTCAGTGAATCCATTCCGCAACCGGCCCAGCCGTCCCCTAGTCGCGACCTGCCTCGGGTGGTCGCAATTGGGATTTACTTGCCGTTCAGCCCGCTTGCGGGCGTACTCGGCTTCACCGCGATGCCGGCGCTCTATTACGTCTGGGACCGCGCCGGCTCCGCGATCACGGGTAGGGTCCCCTGGCGCGGTAGGCGATGCAGCGGAAGTCGCGAGGTGAAGTGGCCATGATCCCAACTGTGACTTCCACCGCCAGCTTGCTGGCCGTTGTTTCCATCACCAGCGCACCCTGCTGGTCTCAGTCGAGACTCGACCTCGAAGCGTTCTTCCGGCAGAACATCGGCCTGACTGCGGATGAGATCACCGCCATCCGCGAGGGACAAGCGGTGACGAAAAACCTGCCGCCTCGCACGCCCGCCGAAGTGTTCTTGTTTGGAGCGGCATACGTACAAGCTGCTCCTGAGAGCTATGTCCAATATGTCCGCGATCTTGAGCGTCTCCGCAAACTTCCGGAGTACTTGGCGCTGGGGGTGACTCATACTCCTCCGCGCCTTGCCGACTGGAAGGGTTTGTCCCTCGACAGCGATGATATTCGAGCGCTGGGCAAGTGCAAACCAGGGGACTGTCTGATCCAGTTGCCCGCGAGTTCGATTGGAGAGCTTCACCGAACCATCGACTGGTCTGCTCCTGACGTGAATGAAAGAGTGAACCAACTCTTGCAAAAGACCGCGCCACAATTTCTCCAGGCGTATCAGCGCGACGGGAATCAAGTCTTGGGCGTCTATAACGATAAGCGCGACCCGATCGAAGTGGGACTCCAGTTCGCCTACATGCTCAGTTACGCCAAAGCCCTCCCGGAGCGTCTCCCCGATCTTTACAATTACCTTCTGTCCTATCCCGACAAGAAGCCCGCCAACGTCGATGACGCCTTCTATTGGGCCAAGGTCAAGTTCGGCCTCAAGCCCACGCTTCGTATCGTGCACGTCGTGACCATGCGTGGAAATCCCGGCGAGCACCTGGCCTACGCCGTCGCCGAAAAGCAGCTCTATGCCAGCCACTACTTCGAGACCGCCTTGGATCTGTCTTTCTGCATCCGCGGGGAAGATCCGCAACGGCCCGGCTTCTATCTGGTGACGACCATGGGGTCCGAGCAGGCGGGCTTGACGGGCCCCAAGGGATCGATCGTACGCAAGGCGGCGGTGGGCCGATCACTTTCCAATCTCCGCGACGCTCTCACCAAGGTCCGGACAACACTCGAAACGAATCAGTAGGAATCGAATGCGGTGACCAAGTGTTGGACACCGAGTCCGAAAGTCGGCCGGCCGCGTCTCTTTTCGGCCGGAATGCCCTTCATCATGTGCGGTAGAGCTGGCATCGACTTCGGTCCCGCGAGTCGCCTAACACATATCGAAGGAGAAACGATCTCGGCACGGGCATGCCGCAACGCGGTGTGGACTGCTGAAAGCGACGATCAAGCGTGGCCAGCGCCGCATTCGCTTCAGGGTTTTTCGAGCCGCCTCACTCAACTGCGAGTAATCCTTGGGACAGACGTTCGGCAACTCATGTTGCTTCCAGTAGCCCCAGATGTATTCGACCGGATTCAGTTCGGGCGCATAGGCCGGGAGGTATTCCGCCAGGATTTACCCTCCGAGGCTATTCCAGGTACTCTCGCACCAGACGGCTGCGGTGGGCCGACAAGCGGTCCCAGACCAGCAGCAGCGGCTTGTGAATATGCCGGACCAGCGCCTCAAGCCACCACCTTGTGGACTCTTCACCGCTCCCGCACAGAGGCGAAAGAAGAAACTCCAGAACGTAAGCCCGGCCACTGCCGACAGGGACTTCAAGTTGAAGTTGTAGGCGAGCACCCGCGTTTGCCGCCGGGGCACCAAGGTACGGCACCGGTGCGGGCGCTGGCTCAATCCGCTTTCGTCGACGAAGACGATCGTCCGCCCTTCCCGCGCTTTTTGTTAATGACCGGCCACCCCAAGGGCCTGCCCCTCGCGAGCCCAACGACTTACGGTCTGAGGAACCACTTTCAACTGGCGCGCCACCTGGAAACAGTTCAGTCCCTCCAGGCTGAAGTCGTTGGCTCGCTCGTTCCCGTTCGCGGGATCATGACGGCGTTGCCAAACGTCTTGCCTACGAACGCGTACGCCATTATTTCGGGAGTCGCCATGTCCAGCGCCAGCGTCTAAACGTTGGGCTATCGCTCACAGATTCAGTGGGTTCCGCAGACGATCAAGCATGATCTGTTAACTGCTTTGACCCAACTGCGACTCCTCAGTTCGCCGGTGAAGGAACACCGACAAATCCTGACGCGAGCGCTTCTTCCACCAAAACCTGACTTGAACCTCACGACGGCCACCTTCAAGTCCGGTAACCTCATGCTTCAAGAGGTCCGTAGGGATCGTGAGACGTGAGCACCAGTGAAGAACGAGGTATCAAGATGGGTTGCAACAACATCGTCGTTTTGGATGGACGGGAGGCCAACTCCTTCTCCAACTCTTCGCGAAGCTTTGCAGGACTGCCGTCTGCCACATCCAAGAACTACGGCTCCGCCACTTCGATCGAGCCGCTGGTTGCACTGGATCACTCCGCCGGCACAGAAGGAGACCGTCTTGAAGGCATCGTTGGACGCAGCGCGGCTCTGAGCAAAGTGCTGGATCAACTTCAAACCGTGGCGCCGACGGACGCCACAGTTCTCATCGAAGGAGAGACCGGGACCGGCAAGGAGCTGATCGCACGAGCCATTCACGCTCAGAGCCGGCGGCGGGCTGGCGCTTTCGTGAAGATGAACTGCGCGGCCATTCCGCGGGAACTGCTCGAAAGCGAGATCTTCGGACACGAAAAAGGCGCCTTCACGGGGGCGGTGACGCGAAAGATCGGCCGTTTCGAGGCGGCCGACAGGGGCACGCTGTTCATGGATGAGATCGGCGATATGCCGCTCGAGCTGCAGGCGAAGCTGCTGCGCGTCTTACAGGAGCAGGAGTTCGAAAGACTTGGCGGCACAATCACGCAATCTGTCAATGTGCGAGTAGTGGCCGCCACGAATCAAGACCTGGACCGCCTGGTTTCCGAAAAGCTGTTCCGAAGCGATCTTTACTATCGGCTCAACGTGTTTCCAATTTTCATTCCCCCACTGCGCGACAGGCGTGACGACATTCCCTTGTTGGTGGCACGTTTCGTGAGCACCTATGCACACCGGATGAACAAGCATATCGAGAAGATCCCCTCGGAGGCTATGGAGGCATTGCTGGATCATGACTGGCCTGGAAACATTCGGGAACTGCAGAACTTTGTGGAACGCTCGGTGATCCTGACTACTGGCCGCGTCCTGAATCCGCCGATTCCGGAGCTATTCAGGAGAAGAAGAGTCGCTAGCCCGACCACGCTGAGGGAATGCGAGCGCGAACATATTCTGAAGACCGTTCAGGCAGTCAACTGGGTGATCGCCGGACCGCATGGTGCGGCCGCGCGCCTCGGAGTTGCGCGGTCGACACTCATGTACCGGATGCGGAAGCTCGCGATCACGAATGAGCGGCATCTGCCGGCTTCATAAAAGTGAGGAGGGAGAGAGCAGGCGCAGCGCGATGGCCGGTCTGGGGACACCGATGCAGGTGGCGGCACTCTCGCTGCGGCACACCAGTCACAGGGAGGAAGAATCCCATGACCTTAATGGCACTGGGAACCGAGAGGGAAGAGGGGGGCGTCA
>Ga0335082_10010116_pt1 | contig 10240 bp, 10 predicted proteins | sample Lox_Sample_41_FD_206718 | JGI IMG/M metagenome (GOLD analysis project Ga0335082, IMG submission 206718) | Soil microbial communities from Loxahatchee National Wildlife Refuge, Florida, United States - Lox_Sample_4.1 | ecosystem: Environmental > Terrestrial > Soil > Wetlands | place: USA...
GCAGCGCACCCGCCGAGAAGCACACAGCACCCGGCGATGAGTGCCGCATCCTTCAGGCAATTCGGAGCGTGCGACTGCATCGTTGAAGTCCCTAGCATAATCGTTTTGGAGCTTCTATGCAGCTGCCTTCTGCGCCTTCTGCGCAGCTGCTGCTGCGGCTCGCAGGCCGCTGTTTCAGTCTTTTCCTAGGCTTGGCGCCGAGCTAGATACGTCGCAACGCACCAGGAGGTGTCTATGGAGGAGGTGTACGGACCAGAACGCTCGGGTGGGCAGGGGCTGGATCGTCATCAGGAAGAGTCGGGAAATCGTGCCATCCTCGCCTTGCTTCGGGATCCGGGGGTACGCGAGCAGGTCGACCTGGTGATTACGTGCCGCGACGGCAGCTACGAAGTGTGGGCGGCGCGCGGCATGGTGCGCTTCCAGCGCGTGCTCCGCGACGGACGTCTCGACTTCCGCGTCATTGAGCAAATCGGCGAGAACCCGATCATCTGCCAGCAGCACGACGCCATCGCCACCTGTGCCGACGAGTTGCGCGCCGCCGCCGCATCAGGCCACCCAACCGAGGAGGCCAACCGCGCGTTCATCGAACCAGAGCAGCTCAGTTATCCGCATGCTTACGAACGCATAGCACAGCTGTTCGACAGCCCGCTCGCCCCGGACATCGTGATCAGCCCAAAGTGCTACGCTTTCGGCCTGCAGCTCGGCCAGCACGGAGCGTTGGACGTGGTCCAGTCGCGCGCCCCGCTGGCGTTCGCCGGGCCCAGCATTCAGCCGGGTGCCTACGACAGCCCTGCACGTCATGTCGACATCGCGCCGACGATCTGCCACCTCATGGGATTTCCGATGATTGATGGGGTGGATTGCAGCGGCCGCACGGCCGCTGAGCGCGGCGACGCCCCGGACGTCTATCTGCAACGGCAGGACGGTCGCGTGCTCGACGAAATCGTCGGCGGCGGGACGAGGCCGGAACGCGTCTACCTCGTGCTCTTCGACGGCTTGAGCAACAGCGAGCTGCGGCACCTGCTGGCAACCAACGATCCGGCCGTCACGAATCTGCGGCGCATCCTGGAGCGCAGTGCCTGGTTCACCTTCGGCTCGACCGTCAACTTCCCCAGTATCACCTGGCCGAGCCACAGCACGATCTTCACGGGTGCCTGGTGCGGACACCACGACATCGTCAACCCAACGTACTACGCGCGCGAATCGCGCAGTGCGCTGGCCCCGCAGGGCCAGGGCATGAGGACCGAGACCTACCTCGGGCACGGCGTGGAGACGCTGTACGAGGCCTTCCACCGTGTCCTCGGCCCGGATGCTTTCACGGTCAATATCCACGAACCGCAGGGGCGCGGCGCCGACCACGCCGCGCTCGAAGGCCGGATCCTAGGCCCGCGCGACCGGCTCAAGGCGCTGACACCGGCTTGTATCGACGCGATCAGTCCGCGGTACGCCGCCGAGGGCAAGGAAGCGGTGTATCGCGAGGCCCTGCTCGACGCCCGCGGGATGGCGCAACTCATGGTGCTCCTCGACGATTCCTCACATCCCCCGCCCGCTCTCGTCGCCCACGAGTTCGCGCTCACCGACGGTGCCGGACATGACTACGGGCCGCACAGTGACGGCTTGCGCACCGCAATCGCTGAAACCGATCAACGGCTCGGGCAGGTCCTCGACCTGCTTCAATCGAAAGGATTCCTCGACTCGACGCTCTTCGTGTTCACCAGCGACCACGGCATGGCGGCCCAGAATGTGGCGTTGCGCGCCAACCCTGCGCGCCACCCGGAGCGCATCGGCATGAAGACCATCACCGGTGAGCCGATGATCTGGTTCCGCGATCTCAACGTCACCGTGGAACCCGCTCCCGACGGCCGCACGGCACGCGTGACGGTTCTGGACAACGATCCCGACCACTCGGGCGAGCGGCCGCCGGTGGCGGGCGCGGAAATTCTGGTGCACGCGCACCCCGCGCCCGCCACGGCCGCGCACGAACCGCACGCCGCACACAAGGACGGGTTCGGCGGCACGCTCATCAAAGTGGTCACCAACGACTTGGGGATCGCCGGCTTTGCCACTCCCGCGGACGTACCACCGGCACACATCGTCCTGTCTGTACGCCACGCGAACTACAACCCGCGCCACCTTCGATTGGACGGCACCAACCTGTGCATCGATCTGCGTCGCGAGCTGTACGGATACGCCCCCTAAACTAACAGCCTGTTGAAGAACGAATGAGACCACAGAGCACAGATCACAGACGGGAGTTGCGAGAAGACAGGGCTTTGTCTGTGCTCGGTTGTCTGTCTGTGTTCCAAGAGGTTTTTCAACGGGCTGCTATAAGGGGTATCGCTGTTGCCAACAAATCGGCGTTGACAGCCCGCCAGGTGCTTCGTAAAGTGGCGTCAACATGACGGTCTTGGAACCTTCCCTGGTCGCTAGCTGATGTTGCCCAACATGGTTCGCGTGCGCGCCTCCTTGATTCTCGCAGGATTCGGGCTCCTCTGCTGTTACGGGATTGCCACCGGGCAGACCTTCTACAAATGGACCGATGACCGCGGAATCGTTCACTTCTCGGACTCTCCTCCGGTGAATACAAAGAACGTTGAGGAACGCAGCCTCCCACCACCGGCTCCCGGGACGTCTCAAGCTCAAGAAGGCAGCGAAAAGGGCGCGCCCACTGACGGCAAGACCTCCGGCACCAACGAAGGCCCGGCGCATGTCGTTCTCGTCTCGAGCCGTGCGCCACGGACCGGACCGTCCGCGGTGCATGTATCGGGCGAAGTCAAGAATGTAGGCGGGGAAGATGCGCGCGGCGTGGCGGTCATCATCAGCGCCGCCGACGTGAGCGCCGGCACCCCGTGTCTGCATGAAGAACTGAACGTCGCTCCCTCCAGCTTGCGTCCTGGTGAAACCGGAAACTTCGATGCCGACATCGATGATCCGTGCCTCTCCGGGGGCACCCCGGTTGACATTACCACCACTTCTGAGTGAACCTGCGCGGACCGCGGTGTCGGACCGTGTCGCCTGAGACGGCGGCGCGATCCGGCGGCGCGTTCTCGTCTCATGCCCATCGAGTTCCGCGAGGAGAAGGGTGAACTGGTATGGGTCCGCAACCCATTCACCGGCGCGGTCACCTACTTCACCCACATTCACAAGAAGCGCAGCGGCTTTCCCCGACACGCGCGGACTGCGGCCGGCGGCCCCGCCCGCAACCGGGCAGCGTATGAAATGCAGTTGCGGGCGGAACTGGAAGCGGCCCAACGCTCTTGCCCATTCTGCCCAGGAAACGAAGACCAAACACCCAAGGAGGTTCTGCGGATCCCGGCGCGACAGGTGTTCGAAGACCGGCGCGACGATAGCTGGCTGATTCGTGCCGTGCCCAACCTCATCCCGCGGATTCCGGAGTGTTGCACGGGCGGGCGCAACGAGTCGTATGTTGTCATCGAGGATCCACGCCACTTTGCCGACAGCGCGCAGGGACACGACGACCTGCTCTACACGGGCATGCTGCCACTGGAGCAGTTCCAGACGTTGCTGGCCGCAGACGTGGAAGTTGCGCGCCGCGCGCATGCCAACCCGACCGTGCGTGCCGTCCTGATTCGCAAGAACCAGGGCAGAGAGTCCGGCGCCTCGCAGCCGCATCTCCACAACCAAGTCATTGGCTCCGACATTCCGTTTGCAGTCGTTGCACGCGAGTGTGAGGTCAGCGCCCGAAGGCCGCGCGTGTGGCACGAGATCGTGGGGTTCGCGCGCGATCATGGCTTCCTCTTGGAGGAGCGTGACGGCTGCTGGGCATACTTCTGCCCGTTCGGAACGTTCCCGCACGGGTACGAGGTCGTCTGCCTCGACGATTGGGTGCGTACCCTCGACCTGCCTGCGCAGCGCTGGAAGGTGTTTGCCACGTTGCTGTACAACGTGTTGAACATCCTGGGTCCGATTCCGCTCGACTATGAAATCCACGACGGCCCCGGCGTGCCCCTGCATGCGCACGTCAACGCCCGCCATTTTACCTACTCGAACATTGGCGGCACGCTCAACCTGCCCTCCAACCTGGTGGTCAACCGTCTGCCCTCCGGCTCGGTCAGATGACGCGTCCGCTCGGCCCCAGGGCGCCAAATTAAGTTGCATCGGTCGATTGACAAGAAAGCGCGCCTCGCATAGAAAACGCGCTGATTGGGTGGACGCTGTGGCGGCGGGGGAGCAATAACCAGAATACAAAAGCGAAGGGAAACGAGCTATAGAGGGCGCGCTGCCAAGCCCCCTCAATCGTTGAAAGGAGGAAAGTGACGATGGCAGATACAGCAGAAGCAGTGAAGGAAATCTTTACGCACATGCCGGCGAACTTCAATGCCGACGCAGCAAAGGGCATGAACTCGGTTATCCAGTTCAACCTGAGCGGCGATGGCGGCGGCAATTACCACGTCATCATCAAGGACGGCGCGTGCTCGGTCGGCGAGGGGTCGCACGCCTCGCCGAACATGACCATGACGATGGCGGCGCAAGACTACGTCGACATGATCAGCGGCAAGCTGAACGGCCAGATGGCGTTCATGAGCGGCAAGCTCAAGATCGCCGGCGACATGGGCCTGGCGATGAAGATGCAGAGCCTCTTCAAGCGCCCTGCCTGACGAACGACACAGATGGGAGGCGGGGAGCCGCATCGACTCCTCGCCTCCACGCTTCACCCCTCCGCCTCCGTCAATCCATTACAAATCACGCGAAACACGAGAGTTCCACCTTCGACGAGTGCGTCGTTCGTATCTCGTTCCCCGTGTGACCCCTGGCGAGATACGCTTCACGAGCGACGCGCTACGGTCAGTTGATGGCCGCGCACTCGACCTTCGTTGGTGGGGTGCGCTCGCACGCAATGCTGTCCGTCACACCTGAAGCGAGAAAGGCGCAGACATTGTTCGTGGCACCAGTCCGGGCATCCTGCTCGGTGGGACCTTCGACCTTTCGACACGTCGACTGTCCGCGGAAATCGATGCAGACCGTGCATTGGTAGCCGGCGACGTGCAAGCTCCGGTAGATCACGAACGCCATGAACAGCAGCAGTCCGCCGCTCACCAGGAGCGTCGAGCGAACCCGCGAAGCGCCCGTGGCCCTCATGCAGCGAACCCGTGCCGTACCGCCCTGGGCGCACTGCGGCTTGAGCGAGCGCGCGCTCGCTCACTCTGCCTCGACGAAGATGTCGATGTCGTCCGACGCAGTTGCGCCGTTGGCACCCGACACGGTTACCGATGCCGTGTAGTCGCCGTCTTTTGTGTAGGTATGGCTCGGGTTGGGTTCGGAGCTCGGCTCTGATCCGTCACCGAAGTCCCACTTGTACGTCACGCCTTGACCACACTCGGCCTCAGCAGTGAAGGCCACCGCGAGCGGTGGGGGACCGAAGTCGGGGTTCACATCAACAACGACAGCGCAATCCTCCTGTGCGGCTTCGCCTTCTCCCGGCGTGGCCTGCGGTGGCGCAGCGGGCGCGGCCCCACCCTGCGGGGCCGCTGGGGGATTGGCCTGGCGCACTGCTGTAGCCTGCGGCGGTGCGACCTGGATCTTGCCGGGAGTGGCGGCGGCGGGCTGCGCCGGCTTTGCTGCCGCACCTCCGGCTGCCGTGCCCGGTTCCCCCCCGTGGTTGCAACTGCTGCAGCCACTGAGGAAGAGAACCATCGCGAGAACCGCTCGGTTGATGTTCATAACGCTTGACCTCCGCTGTTTTTCGAGTGGAAACCCAGCCGAGCCTGCAAGGAGTGCTGCAAAGGCGCCGCTCGCATTCTACTCAGCGTTCGCTGGGACCCATCCCGCTGTGCCTTTCAGGGTGCCTTGCCTTCCTTCTTCGCTGGCGCGCTCTTGGGCGGCGCTGGCGTCGTCGGCCGATAGATCCAGACTTGCTTTACGGGTCCCGGATTACCCTCGGAATCACGCACCCGCACGCTCAGCAGCGTCTTACCTACAGGGAACATGTATGCCCGCGCCACGATCATACAGAACTGCGTCGTCGTATCCTTGCTGACGAAGGAGTAGTCGCCGTTCCTGTTCATTGTGCAAGACCCGTCTGACTCGATGAAGGTTTCGAAGCGACACGCGAAGTCGTTGATGGTGTTGCTGACCTTCTGCGTCTCGGCAAAGCTCGGCGGGTTGATGCCCGGAACGCCGCCTATGTTCGGCCGCTGCCGGTCACAGACCTCGGGGCTGCCGTTGCCCATGTCGCGGCTGGTTTCGATCTCCAGGTCGGGGCGCACTTTCGGGTCTTCGGGCACGTAGGCAAACACACGCCGCCCGGGCTCGTAGCCACTCTCCCCGGCCTTGACTTCGACCACCAACATGAAGCCAGACCCAACCTCGCTGCGGTACACCGGAATACCGTTGTCGACCGACGCCGGGTCCACCAGCGATCCGTCAGCGCGCGCGGCGCCGAAGAACGTCACAACCGGTCCGATCGCAGCACCCTTGGCGGCCTTCCCCGGTTTCCCGATCGGCCGCGTAGGCACCGCCGCCGCTGTGGCCTCTGGCGTTGGCGTCTTTGGGGGAACCGTCGGCATTGGCGTTGATTCCGATTCCGCCGCGGTGTCGATACCGCCTTTGACCGGCTTCTTGGCAGCGCACGCCGTCAGCCCGAGCAGCAAGGACGCGCCCACACCACACCACAACAGGCCACAACTGTTCCGCATCGTTTCTCCTTAGTTGCACCGTATTGCGCCGGGTTTCTAACCGTCGCTGGTAAACGAGTCAAGACAGGTGGCGTGGGCAGCTGGCGTGGTGCTGGTGCGCGCACACAGCGCGTCAGCGCGCGCGTTTCACCCCGCGGCGCGGACAGTACGCGACCACCGGGCAGCGGCTGCACCACGGGGACATCGGCTGGCAAATCGTCTGCCCGAAGGCAACCAGCAGGTCGTTGTACTCCATCCAGTACTGCGCCGGGAGCTTGCGCCGCAGCGCCATCTCCGTGGCGTGCGGATCCTTGGTGCGCACATATCCCCAGCGGTTGGAGATGCGGTGCACGTGCGTATCGACACAGATTCCCGGCTTGCGGAACCCCTGAGTGAGCACGAGGTTCGCGGTCTTCCGGCCCACCCCCTTGAGCGTCAGCAGCTCGTCCAAGTCGTCGGGCACGGCACCGCCGTAGCGCTCGATGAGCGCGCGGCACAGCCCGAGGATGGTCCGCGCTTTCGTGTGGTAGAACCCGACGGGATAGATGGCGCGCTCGATCGCAGCGGCGCTCAGCTTCCGCATCGTCTCGGGTGTACGCGCCAGCTCAAACAGCCGGCGTGCGGCCGGTCCGGTGGTTTCGTCTTTCGTGCGCAGACTCAGCAGACAGGACACGAGTATCTGAAACGGATCGTCGGACTGATTGGCAATCAGGGTCACCACCGGCGCATTCCACGCCGGCGCCGCCGCCTTGAGTGCGGCGATCACGGGGTGGATGTCGAACGGCGCGCGGCGCTTGGATCCGGAAGGGCCTCCATGACGGCTACGGGTTGCGGGGCGCATCGGCATTCATCCCGTTCGGCGGAGCCGCCTTTGTAAACGAAGCGGAGAACGCTTTGCAATCGATCCCAAGGCTGGCGAGATTGTCTCAAAACCCACCGACAATCAGACCGGGAGACGACAGACAACAGACACAAACCCTTGCCGACGTTGGACTTGGATCTGTTGTCTATCCGTCTGTTGTCTGTAGTCCCGCAGGTTTTGCGACAGCCTCTGGCATGCTGGGCAAATTCCTTGACCACGCCAGGCCAGTCCCATAAGGTTTCATGGACATTTCCAGGAGCACGCAAATGAAGGTTGTCTTCCCGTCCGTCGACTTCTTCCGCGCCCTGCAGACGCTGATGCAGAGCGACCGCGAGCGCTTCAAACGCCTCGGCTATTTCGACACCATCTTCGGCATCCGCGTCCTCGACGACCTCGGCGGCCCGCAGGAGTTCGTGCTGAGCTTCGAGGTCTTCGATTGCACGGGAGTCCGCGCCACGCGCGACCTGACGACTGCCGCGGTCGACTTCATTCTCGAAGGCGACCGCAACACCTGGATCGAGATGTTGCGCAACATTCAGGCGCACGGCGCAGCCGACGCAGCGCACAGCATCAACACGCTGACTCACCTCGGCGAGCACATGCGCGTCGTCTACGATGATCCGGACGGCCACGACAAACTCTACCGTTTTGCCGAGAGCGTGCAGGAGTTCATCGACCTGGCGGCCAGACTGGACATCGATTTTTCAGCCGGCCGAGCCGCCACCCACGCCAGCGCCTGAGCCGCGGCGAAGAGGAGGACTGGAATGAGTTATCTCAGTACGATCGACTTCTTCGACGACAAGGACTTCGTCGATCGCTACCAATACACCTTGCGGACCGGCGAGCTGGATCTGTCGTGGATGAACGCTGCGACCGAGAAGGTGCACTGCGAGCCACAGAACCCGCGTCGCGGGTTGACGTTTCGCGACCTCGACGTCGGCACCTACGGCTTCACGGAGATGCCGGAGCTCATCCGTCAGAACCGCAGCTTCGCACCGCGCGGCGCCGAGATCCCAGCGGGCGTCCCCGACCTGCAGGCGGAGGTGAACCGCAAGAGCGAAGTGTGGGCCTACAACATCGAAGGCTACTACGAAGAGGCCATGAGCCGGCAGTGGAACGCCACCACCGACCTGCCCTGGGAGGAGCTTGCCAAGTACGAACTGCCGGAAGAGATCGGCAAGGCGTACTCACAGTTGCTGACCTTCCTCACCGAGGTGGAAATGATCGCCACCGACGTGCCGGCGAAATGGATGGGGCGCCTCAACGCCGACTTCTTCGAGGTGAAGAACTTCATCGCCACGCAGGCGATGGACGAGGCGCGCCACGCCGAGGTGTTTCGCAAGCGCGCGCTGACCACCGGCTGGGGACTCATGCGCGCCAGCCAGGCCAACGAAGTCAACCTCAAGTTCCTGCGCGACGCCGACAGCTTCGCCGAAGCGTCGCTCACCCTGCACCTGCAGGCCGAAGGCATGGTGCTGACGCTGTTCCGCTTCAGCGAGCTGATCAGCCCGACCGAGGTCGACAAGAAGATGTTCCGGCTCGTCATGCAGGACGAGGCGCGCCACGTCGGCTACGGCATGCAGCATCTCAAGTGGGTGCTCGACCACTTCCCGGAAAAGCGCGAGATCATCCACCGCCACCTTGACGAGGCCGAGAACTTCGTCTTCGGCGGCGGCTACGCCACCGAGGTCCTCGAGCCGTTCATCATCCTCTCCGGCAAAGGCATGAAGAAGGAGAACATTCAGCACGGCCTCAAGATCACCGCGCAGTTCAACCTCAAGCAGGTCGACGAGTACTTCGAGCGGTTGGACAAGTGCGGCCTGCCCGAGCGCCGCGAGCGCAGCAAGCTGGCGATGGCCATGGAGCTGACCCGCGCCGCGATCGCGGCGCAAGCATAGAGTCCAGGCAGTCTCGCAATGGCCTATTTCGCAGAGAAGAACTTCTTCGAAGACGCCGCGCTCATCGAGTTGACCCAAAAGGTCTTCTCAGGCGATCTGACGCTCACCTGGTACGACTCGCCCACCGAGAAGGTCGCGTGCAAGCCCGCCAACGGCGTACGCGGCTTCACCTACGACGACTGCAACGTCGGCAGCTACGGCTACAGCCAGTTGCCCGAGTTCGTGCGCAAGAACTACTCGATGGCAGCGCGCGGCTCGCAAATGGTGCCGGGCCTGCCGGACCTCGGCTACACGATCAACCGCAAGAGCGACGTGTGGTCGGAGAACGTCGCCGCGCTCTACGAAGAAGCCAAAGCGCGCCGTTGGACGCCTGCGGTCGACATCGACTGGGCCGCGCTCAAGGCCGCGCCGCTCGCCGCGGACTTGGAAGCGGCGATGAGCCAGCTGTGCACCTCGCTCGAAGAAATTTCGCTGGTGATGATGGAGTTCCCGTCGCGTTGGGTGTTCTACATCAACCAGGAGTTCCTCGAGCTGAAGAGCTACCTGTGCGCGCAGATGATCGATGAGGCACGGCACGTCGAGGTGTTCCGCAAGCGGGCGCTCGCCGGCGGCAGCGGCCTGAAACGCGCCAGTGCGACCGCGGAGCAGGCGCTCAAGGAGATTCTGTGCGCCGAGACGTATCCCGAGGCGTCGCTCGCCTGCAACGTGATGCTCGCCAGCCTCGTGCTCGGCGTCTTCCGCCAGCACAGCGCGGTGTCACGCGTGGATGCGCAGATCTTTCGGCTGAGCATGCAGGACACGGCGCGTGAGATCGCGTATGGGATGGGGCACATGCGCCACCACCT
>Ga0335082_10010117_pt1 | contig 10240 bp, 12 predicted proteins | sample Lox_Sample_41_FD_206718 | JGI IMG/M metagenome (GOLD analysis project Ga0335082, IMG submission 206718) | Soil microbial communities from Loxahatchee National Wildlife Refuge, Florida, United States - Lox_Sample_4.1 | ecosystem: Environmental > Terrestrial > Soil > Wetlands | place: USA...
CAGCCTCTCCTTCGAGCTCGTCCGCGCGCTGACCGAGCGACTGCCGGTGATGATCACGCCCCGCTGGGTGTGGACGCGGGCGCAGCCGATCGCGATCGAGGACGTGGTCGCCTACCTCGTCGCCGCCCTCGAACTGGACGCCCGCGGCAGCGAGGTGTTCGAGATCGGCGGTGCCGAGGTCGCGACCTACGGCGAGCTGATGCACGAGTACGCGCGACAGCGCGGGCTGCGCAGGCTGCTCGTGCCGGTGCCGGTGCTCACGCCTCGCCTCTCGAGTCTCTGGCTCGGGCTCGTCACCCCGGTCTACGCACGCGTCGGCCGCAGGCTCGTGGAGAGCCTGCCGAACGAGACGGTCGTACTCGAGCCGAGCGCGCTCGAGCGGTTCCCGATCCGCCCACGCGGCTACCGGGAGGCGATCGCGCGGGCGCTCCGAAACGAAGACCGCGAGTTTGCCGAGACGCGCTGGTCGGACGCGCTCAGCTCCGGCGCCCGCACTCCGCGGCCGTCGGAAAGGCCGGCCGGCACGCGGCTGCTCGACTCGCGCGCCCGCGTGCTGCCGGTGCCGCCCGCGCAGGCGTTCCGTCCGATCAGCCGCATCGGTGGCTCGGCCGGCTGGTATTTCGGCGACGGGCTCTGGCGCCTGCGGGGCTTCGTCGATCTCCTCGTCGGCGGTGTCGGCCTCCGCCGCGGCCGCCGCGACCCGGAGACGCCGGCCGTCGGCTCCGTGCTCGACTTCTGGCGCGTCGAGGCCTACGAGCCGGACCGGCTGCTGCGCCTACGGGCGGAGATGCGCCTGCCCGGACGCGCCTGGCTGCAGTTCGAGGTCGACGGCGACGAGCAAGGCTCACAGATCCGCCAGACGGCGGTCTTCGATCCCTCTGGGCTCGCCGGTCTCCTCTACTGGTACGCGCTGCTACCGCTGCACGGCCTGGTCTTCCGGGGGATGCTCGCCGGAATCGCACGCGAGGCCGGCGGCTGGTCGGACGCCTCGTTCGAGCATCGCCACCGCCTCGACGGGCTACTCGGATGACGAGATGACCGCGATCCTCGTCTCCCTCGCCGTCGCGCTCGCCGTCAACGGCGCCTTCTTCGCGGTCGCGGCCGTCCGCAGGACGGACGTCGTGACCGACCTTTCGTACAGCCTCACGTTCATCGTGCTCGCCGTCGTGCTCCCGTTCACCGGCGCGCGGAAGCCCGTGCAGCTCGTAGCGGCGCTGCTCGTACTCGTCTGGGCGATCCGCCTCGGCGCCTACCTGTTCCGACGCATCCTGCAGATCAAGGTCGACCATCGCTTCGACGAGATGCGGGACAAGCCGCTGCGCTTCGCCCGCTTCTGGCTCCTCCAGGCGATCACCGTCGCCGTGGTCATGCTGCCCGTCTCGTACCTCCTGAGCCGGCGCGAGCCACCGAGTGTCGGAGCCTGGGCGATTGCCGGCGCCGTCGTCTGGCTCGTCGGGTTTCTCGTCGAGGCTGTCGCCGACGCGCAGAAAGGGGCGTTCAGAGCGAACGAAGCAAACCGCGGCCGGTTCATCGCGAGCGGACTGTGGCGCTATTCGCGCCATCCGAACTACTTCGGCGAGATCCTGGTCTGGTGGGGGCTGTTCGTCTACGTCGTCCCCGTGCTGCACGGAGCCGCGTTCGCCGTGGTCGCCGGCCCGGTTTTCATCACGCTGCTGCTCCTGTTCGTGAGCGGGATCCCGTTGGTCGAGCGCAGCGCCGACGAGAAGTACGGGAGCAACCCCGCCTACCGCGACTACCGGCGGCGGACGAGCATTCTCGTCCCGCTTCCGCCGCGTCGTTCGTCGAACGGCGCCCCCGAACGGTAGGCACCGAGACGATCCTGCAGATGCCCGAGTCGGTCTGGGAGTATCCGCGTCCACCACGAGTCGAGCCCTCGCGGAAGCGTGTCCGCATCGTGCTCGGCGGCCTGGTCGTCGCCGACGGTACGCGGACGCATCGCGTGCTCGAGACGAGTCATCCGCCCGTCTACTACGTCCCGCTCGCCGACGTTGCTCCCGGCTCGCTCGAGCCCGCGCGCGCGCCCGGCACGGTCTGCGAGTGGAAGGGAACAGCGTCCTACTACGACGTGGTCGGCGGCGGTGACCGCAGAGTCGAACGCGGAGCCTGGACGTACCACGACCCCGCTCCAGGCTTCGAGGCAATCCGCGATGCCGTCGCCTTCTATCCGGCCCCGATGGACGAGTGCACCCTCGACGGCGAGGTGGTCGAGCCCCAGCAGGGCGGCTTCTACGGAGGTTGGATTACCCGCGACATCGTCGGCCCGTTCAAGGGCGGGCCGAGCTGAGGCACCGTTTCCAGGCGGCCCACGGAGCCGGGGAACGCCGCGCTCCCCGGCTCTCGATGGCGCCCAATCGCTGCTCGCTGGCGGCGAGCACTGCATGTTCTCCCTGATATTTGTACGCCGCCCCGGGCGGCGTTCAACTCCCTTCGAGGGATCTTGAACGCAGCCGGCCGAGACATACAGCAGCATCTGTCCGAACAGTTCGTCGACCGACGACTCGACATGGAGGTGAGTGATTGATGACGAATCTCTTGGTCCGCGATCCCTTCCTTGCCGCGCCGTTCCGCCTTGTGGACGAACTCCTGCGAACCGGCGGGAACGGCACGCGCGTGACCGGGTTCACTCCCGCGCTCGACATCCGCGAGACAGAAGAGGAGTACTGGCTGCTGTTCGACCTTCCCGGCGTGAAGCCCGAGGACGTCTCGATCGAGGTTCACGATCAGACGCTCACCGTGTCGGGCACCCGTGTCCCCTCGACAGAGCTCGGCAAGCCGCAGCAGCTCGAGCGTCCGTTCGGCTCGTTCGTTCGCAGCCTGACGCTGCCCAAGGGGGTCGACGGGAACATGATCACCGCCGACTACGCCCACGGTGTGCTCGCCATGAAAGTGCCCAAGCCGGCCGCCCCCAAGCCAAGGAAGATCTCGATCTCGACCAGCCCCAAGTCGATCGGGCAGTAAACGTCGTTCAACGGTGGGGCCGGACGACCGACCGGCCCCACACACCGGGCAAGATCGAATAGTGGAGTCAGAGCGAACGAAGCTCGAGAGCGCATTGGAGCGCGACCGCGCTGCGGACGTGCGCGAAGCCGTCGCGTGGGGCGACGCGGACGCAACCGTCAGCAACGAGGAGGCAGACGCCCTCATCGAACGTGCGCGCGCCGGCGACGAGGCCGCCCGCGAGCGGGTGATCGAGAAGCTGCTCCCGCTGGTCGGCTCCTACGCCCGGCGCTTCCCGACCGAGGGGCTCGACCACACCGATCTCCTCCAGGAAGGCGTCGTCGGGCTGCTGCGCGCGCTCGACCGCTACGACCCCGCTCGGGGTGTGCCGTTCCCCGCTTACGCAACCTGGTGGATCCGGCGATCGCTCCAGGACGCCCGCAGCGACTTCATCCGCCCCTTCCGTCTCCCGCCGAAGGCACTGCAGCAACTCTCCCGGCTGAAGACCGAGCACCAGCGCATCTACCAGGCCGAGCACCGCTCGGCAGGGCTTGGTGAGCTTGCTGAACGAACAAGGATCGACTCCGACCAGGCGGCCGCGCTCGCCTCCGCGGATGCCCGCGTGCGGAGCCTCGACGAGACGATCGATGGAAGCGACGGCGAAGTCGGCTCGCTCGGCGACCTCCTCGCCGACCCGCTCTCCGCCGCCGTCTACGAGGAGGTGATCGACAACGTTGCCGGCCAGCAGCTCTTCGCCCTCCTCTCACGCCTCACCGACCGCGAGCGCGACGTCATCCGGGCCCGCTTCGGGTTCGGAGGGGAGGCCGAAAGGCTCGTCGACGTCGCCCAACGCCTCGGCGTCAGCGTCGAACGCGTCCGCCAGATCGAGGAACGTGGTCTCGCCAAGCTGCGCCACTCGAACTGGCCTGCGCCTTGAACGGTCGCGGCCGAGGCGTACTCGAAGGGTTGAACGACCAAAGGATCGGCACGTCCACCTGCCCGACCGTCCCGACCGGAAGGATCCGCCTCATGTCCGTGATGCGCTTCGACCCGTTTCGTGACTTCGACCGCCTGAGCGAACAGATCGCCGGACAGCTCCGCGGCGCCCCGCGCTCGGTCCCGATCGACGTCTACCGACGCGGCGACCAGTTCCACATTCACCTCGACCTGCCCGGCGTCGACCCGGACGCGATCGAGCTCACGGTCGAACAACACGTCCTCACGATCAAAGCCGAACGACACGTCGACCACTATCAAGCCGACGAGATCCTTGTCAGCGAGCGCCCGCAAGGGACCTTCACTCGGCAGCTCATGCTTGCGGAAAGCCTCGAGAGCGACAGACTCGAAGCCGACTACGACCGGGGTGTCCTCACCATCACGATCCCGGTCGCCGAGCAGGCGAAGCCGCGTCGCGTCCCGGTCACCTCCGGAGGGACAGCCAGTCGCATCATCGAGGGCAGCACGGCGACAAAATCGTGAAAGCAGCCGCCACGGGGAACGCACGAGCACATCGCGTCTCGTCAGAGGCATGACAGAGCACGGTGGCGCCGGTGACTGTGATGCGCATCATCAGTTCCTTTTCAGGTCGCGCGAGGCCAACTCGTCGACCAGGCCGTCGACGTCGAGGACGGTAACGGTGAGCTCCGGATGGCGGATCCGCCCGAACGGATCGATCCCAACGACGGGCGAGTGGAACGAGAGGCACGCACCCAGGTCGCCGTTCGAAGCGAACGTAAGGCCGCGGTCGGTGATCGCCAGTCGGGCCGGCCCCGCCGTCTTGAGGAAGGCGTACGGACCGGTCACCTCGACACCCGAGACGTTGCTCAGGGAAGTGCGCACACGCCACGGCCCATAGCGAGCCTCCAGCTCCTCCTCCCCCAGCTCGACCCAGGCGCGTTCGGGGGTCACGCCGAACGGCCGGGCCAGACGGCGATAAGCGGCGTCGAAACGGAAGGGAAAGCGAGCCGCCATGTCAGCTGCCATCGCCCCCTTCACCAAGGAGAATCTCGGTCTGCCGAGCGCGGTAGTCGAAGATTGCCGTCAGCCATGGGCGCACGGTCACCGGCGCGAGCACACCGGCGAACGGCTCGTACGGAAGCCGGTAGAGGACGCGGTCGTGGATTTCGGTCCCCCCGTCGACCCGGGTGAGCCGGTGCGTGTGCTCCCAGCGACGGTACGGGCCCACGCGCTGCACGTCCGTGAAGCCGAACGGGGGTCGCCACTCGACGATCTCGGTCTGCCAGCGGATCGGCAGACCGAAGAGCCGTAGCCGGTAGACGAGCAGCGACCCGCGCTCCAGCACCCGCGGAGCCCGAAGGATCCGAAACCGCAACCACGGCGGCGTGATCCTCTCGAGGTTCCAGGCGTCGGCGAAGAACGCGAATGCCCGGTCGACGTCGACAGGCACGACGTGGGACCGTTCGAGCACTCGATCGGCCGCGCCGATGATCGGGACGGCTCCTGACACGGAGAGCGCCTTTGATCAGGCGGCCGGCCGGTGGCCGGGCTGCTTGGTCGAAAGGTCGAGCACATCGGAGCCTTCGTGCTCCTCCTGGTAGCGCCCGTCGAGGATTGCGCCGTACACGGGCAGGGCGACCCCGATCGCGACGAGGATCGCCACGAGCACCCCGACCGCGAACAGCCAGCCGGAGCTCATCTCGACCTGCCCGCGGTGAGGCCGCCGAGAGCGAGGATCGACGGCACCCAGAGGCCGACGAAGATGCCCTGGTCGTGGTGGCCGCTGAACCAGAGAGTCACCGAGAGGACGAACGACACGAACGCCCCGAGCAGGATCAGTCCGCGACCGAGCGTCTCGTAGTCACCCACCATCACCGTCGTCTTGTTCATCTCCCCTCCTCATACGGACTTTATACGCACTATGGACAAAACTGTACAGACGCGATCAGGGCCCGTCAAATTTTTGTCCAATCTGTGTAGAATGATGGAGGTGGCCAGCCACACCGGAGCGCTCCGGATCGGCGAGTTCTCCCGCCGGGTCGGTGTAAGCCCAGAGCTTCTCCGTGCCTGGGAGCGGCGCTACGGGCTGCTGCAACCGATCCGCACCGACGGAGGCTTTCGCCTCTATACCGACGACGATGCCGAGCGGGTCGAAGGAATGAAGCGCGCCCTCGACGACGGCCTCTCGGCCGCCGAGGCGGCCCGCCGGGCGCTCGCGCAGGAGCGTTCGGCCGAGGGTGCGCTCGACGATGCCCGCGAGCGCTTCGTCGCGGCCGCGTACGCCTACGACGAAGCAGCTGTGCACGCGATCCTCGATGAGGCGCTGGCTCGGTACTCGCTCGAGACCGTCCTGCAGGAGCTGATCCTCCCGGTGCTGCGCGAGATCGGAACGGAATGGGAGCGCGGAACACTCGAGATCGGGCAGGAGCACTTTGCCAGCAACCTCGTCCGAGAGCGGCTGCTCGCCCTTGCGCGCCTGTGGGGCCGCGGCGGCGGGCCACTCGCGATCCTCGCCTGCGCGCCCGGCGAGCGCCACGACATCGGCCTGATCGCCTTCGGGCTCGTGCTCCGGTCTTACGGCTGGCGAATCCTCTTCCTCGGCGCCGACACGCCGCTCGCCACGCTCGGCAGGACTGTCTCGGCAACGAACCCGCGGCTCGTTGTCGTCGCCAGCATGGACGGTGCCCTGCTCGACGCGCAGAGCACCGGGCTGCGGCGGCTCGGGCGCTCGGCGCCGCTCGTGCTGTCAGGGGCGGGCGCATCAGAGGAGCTCTGCAGCCGCCTCCACGTCGACCGGCTCGACGGTGACCTGGTGGCCGCAGCCGGCGCTGTCAGCCGATCGGTGTAGGCCATCGAGTCCGAAGGAGCGACCCCGCCCGCCGCGACTACAAAACGGCGGAGACCCGCTAACGGCTCCGCAGGCGAAGAGAGGCGAGGAGGCCGAGGAGGACGAATGCGGCGGCGATCAGGGCGGCGCGCCGCGCACTTGCGACGAACGCGTCTTCGACGGGCGCGACCGCCGGCTGCAGTGCGGGGTTGCGCCGGAAGGCGGGCAGAACGGCGCCGCCGGTTCGCTCGACGGCCGCGACGATCGCCGCCCGCTGCCGCGCCGGAATCGACGCCGCGGCGAGGTTCTCCGACGTGCCGGTGACGAGGCCGGTCGTGAGCGCGGTGCCCAGGATTGCGATCCCGAGCGCGGAGCCGACCTGCCGGGACGTGCTCTGGATCCCGGAGCCTTCCCCCGACTGTGCGCGCGGGATGTCGGCGAGGATCACGCTCGTCAGCTGTGCGGTGGCGAAGCCGACTCCGAGCCCGTAGACGAAGAGCTGCGGGCAGAACTGCCAGGCGGGCCGGTCGGCCGCGAACGTGAGCCCGACGGCGACGATGCCGACGATCTCGAGCACGAGACCGAGTTGCACGACTCGCGACGCGCCGATCCGGCGGGTGAGCGGCGCCGCGAATCCGCCGGCGAGGAACGCACCGCCCGCGAGGGCGACGAGCACGACCCCGGTCTCGAAAGCCGACAGCCCGAGCACCGACTGGAGGAAGAGCGGGATCACGAAGATGAGGCCAAACTCACCGAGCCCGACGATCAGCACCGTCACGCTGCCGTAGCGGAAGCTCGGAATCCGGAAGAGCGCGAAGTCCACGAGCACCGCACGACCGGCCCGCGCACGCACGCGCTCCACGAGAACGAACGCCCCGAGCGAAAGGACACCGACGGTGAAGGCGAACGGGATCACGGAGTTACCGAGCGGGGCGAAGCCGAGGAACGGCTGCTTCGCCGTCCACCAGCCGTAGGTCTGCCCCTCGATCAGCCCGAAGACGATCCCGAGGAAGCCGAGGGTCGAGAGCGCGATGCCGGCGGGGTCGAAGCCGGGACGTGCGTTCGGGTCGCGGCTCTCGCCGACATAGAGGAGGGCGCCTGCGAGCGCGACCGCCGCGATGGGAAGGTTGACGTAGAAGGCCCAGCGCCAGCTCAGGTGGGTCACGAACCAGCCGCCGGCGAGCGGCCCGAGGGCGGCCATGCCGCCGATCGTCGACCCCCAGATGCCGAACGCGATCGCCCGCTCGCGGCCGCGGAACGTCGCGTTCACGATCGAGAGCGTCGAGGGCAGGATCAGGGCTGCGCCGACGCCCTGCAGGCAGCGTCCCGCGAGGAGCACCGTCCCGTCCGGCGCCAGCGCGGTGACGAGGCTCGCGGAGATGAACACGACGAGTCCGAGCACGAAGATGCGGCGCCGCCCGCCGACGTCGCCGACGCGACCGACGCTGATCAGCATCGCCGCGAAGACGAGCGAGTAGATCGAGTTCGCCCACTGCGCCTGCGTGATCCCGATCCTGAGGTCCCGGATGATGGAGGGGATCGCGACGTTGACGATGGTCGCGTCGACGATGATCATCGCGACGCCGATCGTGAGCGCGACGAGTCCGAGCCAGCGGCGAGAGCCTGCGCTCGGCCGGAGGACGAAATGGCGGGTCTTACTGCTCTCGCAGCGTGGCAGCGTTCGGCCCGCGCCCACGTCAGTCGCCGACCGTCCGCTTCGTGAAGCGGTAGTGCGAGACGAGCCACTCCGTTCCACCTCGGTACCCCCAGAGCTCGGCGCAGGCGAGAAAGAAGACGCGCCAGTTCGCAGCCCAGCGGCGCCCGACGACTCGATTCACCTCGATCCGGTTGGTGTCCAGCCGCTCCAGCCAGGCCTCCGCGGTGCGCGCGTAGTGGAGCCCGGAGACCCGCCAGTGTGCCTCGAGCGCGAGGTCGCGGTCGAATTGCGGAAGCAGGTCGTCGGACGGCATCGTGCCTCCGGAGAAGAAGCGGCGGGCGATCCAGCCATCGTCGTAGGGGTAGGCGAAGCGGTCATGTGAGAAGACGTGACAGAAGAACTGCCCGTTCGGCTCGAGCCACGATGCGATCCGCGCGAAGAGCGCGTCGTAGTTGCGCATGTGCTCGAGCATCTCCACCGACAGGATCCGGTCGAAGCGCTCGCCGAGCTCGAGCTCGTTGACGTCGGCGGTAAGGACGCGCACGTTGGGTAGGCGGAGCGATTCGATCGATTCGCGTTGCGCGCGTGAGTTGGAGACGGCAACGATCCGCGACGCCGGATAGCGCTCGGACAGCCAGCCGGTCAGCGATCCCCAGCCGCAACCGAGGTCGAGCAGCGTCATCCCATCCTCGACGCCGGCCCGCTCGCAGGTCAGCGCGAGCATCGCCTCCTCGGCCTGGGCCAGCGTCTCGACGCCGTCCGGCCAGAGGCAGGCGCTGTACTTGAGCCGCGGACCTAACACGAGCCGGAAGAACTCCGCCGGAACCTCGTAGTGCTGCTCGTTCGCCTTCTCGACCTGCTCGGCGATCGGCGAGGAGCGCAGCCGCTCGACAAACGCATCCTTGAAGCCGGCGGGGCGACGGCGCTCGCGTCGGAGACGGCTCGTGCAGGCCGCCCGGATCCCGGCGCGGACGACCGGATCGGGCACCCGGCCCGTCTCGATCACCCGGTCGACGAGCCCCGCGTTCATACCGTGCTTCCCGGTCGGGCGAGGAGCAGCTGCGCATCGCGGAGCGCCCTCAGCCGAAACCCCGCCTCGCAGAAGGCGAGGTAGAAGTCCCACGTGCGCTCGAAGCGGCGGTCGTAGCCGAGCCTGCGCACGTCGTCGATCCGCTCGTGCACGTTCGCGCGCCACCGGCGAAGGGTCTCGGCATAGTGCTCGCCGATCTCCTCGACGCCGTAGACGCCGAGCCGCGAGTGGCGGGCTGCCGCGTGCGTCAGCGCCTCCAGGGACGGGATCAGGCAACCGGGGAAGACGTAGCGCTCGATCCAGTCGGGCGTGCGCCGATAGCGGTCCCAGCGCTGCTCGGGGACGAGGATCGTCTGCACCGCGGCGAGCCCGCCGGGGGCGAGGACGCGATCGATCGTCGCGAAGAAGGTACCGAACTGATCCGCGCCGATCGCCTCGATCATCTCGATCGAGACGACCTTCGTGAAGCGGCCGGCGACGGTGCGGTAATCCTGCTCGAGGATCTCGACGGGCAAGCCGCGTGTCCGGTCGCGCGCGACCGTCGCCTGCTCGTGCGAGATCGTGATGCCGGTGACGTGGCACCCGCGCGTCTCGGCCGCGTGGCGGGCGAAGCCGCCCCAGCCGCAGCCGATCTCGAGCACGCGGTCCTCGGGGTCGAGCAGCAGCGAGTCGCACAGCCGCTCGAACTTCGCCCTCTGAGCCTCGGCCAGCGTCATCCCCGGCCGCTCGAACAGGGCACACGAGTACGTCATCGTCTCGTCGAGCATCAGTTCGAACAGTTCGTTCCCGAGGTCGTAGTGGTAGGCGATGT
>Ga0335082_10010118_pt1 | contig 10240 bp, 8 predicted proteins | sample Lox_Sample_41_FD_206718 | JGI IMG/M metagenome (GOLD analysis project Ga0335082, IMG submission 206718) | Soil microbial communities from Loxahatchee National Wildlife Refuge, Florida, United States - Lox_Sample_4.1 | ecosystem: Environmental > Terrestrial > Soil > Wetlands | place: USA: Florida...
CCACGACCCCGGTCCCGGCGGCGAGCCGTTCGACGACGTCTTCTTCCGCGTGATGCTCGACGCCGTCGAGCCGCGCCTGGGCCTGGAGCGCCCCACCTACCTGCTCGACTGGCCCGCCTCGATGGCAGCGCTCTCCCGGGTGAAGCAGGACGACCCGCGATGGGCGGAGCGGTTCGAGCTGTACGCCGGGGGGCTCGAGCTCGCGAACGGGTTCACCGAGCTCGACGACGCGGCGGAGCAGCGGCGGCGGCTCCTCGAGGAGCAGGAGCTGCGGCGCCGGCTGGGACGGCCGGTGTACCCGCTCGACGAGGCGTTCCTCGCGGCGGTGGACCGGCTGCCCGACGCGGGCGGGGTGGCGGTGGGGTTCGACCGCCTCCTCATGCTCCTCACCGGGGCGGAGGCGATCGAGGACGTGCTGCTCTTCCCGGCGCGCGACTTCCTGGGGTGAGCGACGGGCCGGGGCGCACCCCCCGTGCGCTCAGTGCTCGACCCGGTCCTCGGGCGCCGGCGGGCGAGGCGCCGCCCGGAGGGGCAGGTCGACGAAGAACGCAGCGCCCTCCCCCGGCTCGCTCTCCACGCGGATGGTCCCGCCGTGCGCCTCGACGATGCGGCGCACGATGTAGAGCCCGAGGCCGAGCCCGCCGTAGTTCCGCGACGACACCGCGCGCTCGAACCGCTCGAAGATCTGACGCTGGTCGGCGGCGGCGATGCCGATGCCCCGGTCCCGCACCTCGATGCAGGCGCGCTCGCCGTCGGCGGTGAACGCCACCTCGACGGGCTTGCCGGCGCCGTACTTGACCGCGTTGGCGAGGAGGTTCGTCACGATCTGGCCGACGCGCAGCCGGTCCCACTCGCCTCGCACCGCCGCGCCCTTCACCTCGATGGAGGACCCGGCCTGCGCCGCCTCGTCCTCGAGCTGCGACACGGACTCGGCGACGACCGCGGCGAGATCGACCTCCTCGAACTCCAGCTCCAGCCGGCCCATGTGGATGCGGGAGACGTCGAGGAGCGCCGTCACCAGCTTCTCGAGCCGCTGCCCCTGCCGCTCCGCGGTGTCGAGGACGCGGTGCACGTAGGCCGGCGGGAGCTTGGCGATCGCCTCGGGCGAGGCCACCCGCCGCATGTTCTCCAGCGCCAGCTTGAGCGCCGTGAGCGGGGTGCGCAGCTCGTGCGAGGCGATGGAGAGGAACTCGTCGCGCGCCGCCACCGCCGCCCGGGCCTCGCCGTAGAGCCGCGCGTTCTCGATGGCCTGCGCGGCACGGTGGGCGAGGTCCTGGAGGAGCGCCTCGTCCTCGGCGGTGTAGGGCGCGCCGCCCCCGTCGCGCATCAGGGTGATGTGGCCGAACACCTCGCGGCGCAGGGCGAGCGGCACGATCAGCATGCTGGTCACGCCGTCCAGGTAGGCCCAGTACTCGGGCTTCATCCGCTCGTGGACGAACTCGCGGGTGAGCCGCGGGACGCGGAGCGGCTCGCCGGACTCGAGCACGCGCGCGGTGATCCCCTCGCTGGTCCGCTGCGGCGCGGCGGCGAGGATGCGGCGCCGCAGCGCCAGCCGCTCCGGGTTGGGGTGCCACACCGCCACCGGCACGAGCCAGTCGCCGTCCTGGGAGACCACCCGGATGAGCGTGCCGTCGCCGATGGTCTCGGCCAGCCGCCGGGCCACCGTGTCGAGCGTGGCCTTGTAGTCGAGCCCCGCGGCGAAGACGCGCGACGCCTCGGCGAGCGCCGCGAGGCGCGCCGCCTGCCGCCGCAACGCCTCCTCCGCCCGGCGCCGCTCGCTGACGTCGATCCCGACCGACACCACGTGCAGGACCTCGCCGGCCTCGTCGAGGAGCGCCGTGTTGGACCAGGTGACGAGGCGCCGCGAGCCGTCCCGCGCCACCCAGTGGTTCTCGTGGTGGCTGGGGAAGTCCTTGGCGAGCAGCCGCGCGAAGACGGCCCGCACCTCGTCCAGCTCCTCCGGGGCGAGGAACAGCTCGAAGAAGGCGCGGCCCTGCACCTCGTGGAACCGCCAGCCGGTCACCTCCTCGCAGGCGCGGTTGAACCGGACGATGCGGCCTTCGCGGTCGAGCACCAGCACCAGCGCCCCCGAGGTCTCCAGGACGGCGTCGGAGAAGTCCCGCTCGGTCCGGAGGGCCTCCTCGGCGGCACGCCGGTGCGTGACGTCGGTGGCGAGGCCGACGATCTCCACCACCCGGCCGCGCTCGTCGCGCACCGGGGCGAACCGCGCCTCCCACCAGCGGTCGCCCACTCGGCCGCCGCAGGTGACGGTCCGGCCTCCCAGGGCGCGGCGCACCCCCTCCGCCACCCAGGGGACGCCGCCGTAGATCTCGAAGACGGACCGGCCCGGCCCGGGCTCGTCCTCGCCCTTCCTCCGCCCCAGCAGCGCCCGCAGGCCGCGCCCCTCCGCGAGGAGGACCGTCCCCTGCGCGTCGAGGACGAAGAAGACGCTGGAGGCCTCGTTGAGGAGTGCGCGGAGACGGTCCTCGGTGGTGCGCGCGGCCCCCATCGGTCAGTACTCGAACCCGCTGCCGCCGATGAACTCGCGGAGCAGCGAGGTGGGCGGGACGTGATCGGGGTAGATCGAGACGAACCGATCGACGAGGTAGCGCAGGCGGTGGGCGGTGGGGTAGGCGGGGTGGCTCTGCGGCACCTCGAGCAGGTAGCGCTCCGCGTAGACCTTGAGGACGGCGGGCTCGTAGACGAGCGAGGAGTCGAACACCGCGTCGGCCTCGCCCTGGTACGGGAAGATGTGCGCGCGCTCGCCGGCCTGCACCGACGGCCAGCGATCGATGTTCTCCTGGGCGCGGTAGCCGCGCTGGTGCCGGTCGCGGACGATGCGCCGCAGGAGCCGGAGGTCGGTCGCCGACACGCGGGTGAGGCGGTCGAACGGGAGCGTGGTGGCGGGGTGGATGAAGATCCGGAACAGCTCGCCGGCGCGGGGGATCTCGCCCAGCAGGCGCGGGTTGAGGCCGTGGATGCCCTCCAGCATCAGGACGTCGGCGGGGCCGAGGGCGATGGTGTCGCCGCCCTCCGGGTCGCTGCGGCCGGTGAGGAAGTCGTAGCGCGCGGTCCGGACCCGCTCCCCGGCGAGCAGCCGCCGCACGTGGTCCTGGAGGAGCGGGAGGTCGAGCGCCTCCAGCGCCTCGAAGTCCCAGCCGCCGGCCCGGTCGCGCGGGGTCTTCTCCCGGTCGACGTAGTAGTCGTCGAGGGAGATGCCCACCGGGTTCACCCCGTCGATCTGGAGCTGGACCGTGAGCCGCTTGATGAAGGTGGTCTTCCCCGACGACGACGGGCCGGCGATGGAGATGACGCGGATGCGATCGCGGGCGGCGGCGACGTCGTCGGCGATCTGTCCGATCCGCTTCTCGTGGAAGCCCTCGGCGACGCGGATGAGCTGGGTCACCTGCCCGGAGATGCACAGCTCGTTGAAGGCGCCCACGCTGGAGACGCCCAGGGCCGCGAGCCAGCGCTGGTGGTCGCCCGGCATGCCGCCGTCGTTCGCCGGCGCGGCCGCCCTCCCGTTCCCGTTGGCGCGCGGGTCGCGGGTGCCGAGCTCGAGCGCCAGCCCGTCCTCGTGCGGGTAGACCTGGAAGCCGCGGATCGGGCCGGTCGAGGGGAGCAGCGGACCCATGGAGAGCGCGTAGACGGCGCCGCAGGAGACGAGCCGCACCGTGGCCTGGCGGCGGATGCGCAGGAGCCGCGCCGCGTCGTCCCAGCCGCACTGCTCGAAGTGGCTGGTGGCCTCGTCGGTGGACCAGTACTCGAGCCGGAAGGGCGCATCCGCCTCGGCGATCCGCTCCATGGCCGCCGCCAGGCGCCGGGCCAGGGCCGGCAGGTCGAGGCAGGCGGCCGCGCCCTCGACCTCCACCAGCTGGTGCGCGCCGCGGGACGGTCCCATCCGCACCCGCAGCTCGGGCGCGACCTCGCGCGCAGCCTCCAGGAGCACCAGCGCCACCGAGCTGGCGTAGATGGGCCTCCCCTCCCAGTGGTCGACGGTGAGGGGCGCGATCGAGGTGTCGGTGAAGATGGGCGTGGCCAGGGAGACCGGCTTCTGGCCGAGGAGGCCGGCCACCACCAGGTGGCCGTCGATCTCGGCGGGGAGCAGCTCGCGGATGGGCGTTCCGGTCCGCACCTGCAGCGCCTCGCCGCCGATCTTCACCTCGACCGCGTGGGCGCGGGGGAGGGAGCGGCCGCGGAGCAAGAGGCCCATCTCGCCCGAGACGATGGCCAGCTCGTGACCGAGGGCCTCCGCGACGGCCAGGGCGATCTTCAGGGCCACCCCGGGCTCGGCGCGCTCCAGCTCCGCCCAGCACGCCGGCGAGATCTGCGCGACGGTGAGCGGCGTCGCGGCGGTCACCACCTCGCCGTGGTGCGCGCCGCCGAGGATCAGGAGCTCGCCGAAGTGGTCTCCCGGTCCGATGCGGCGCAGCGCCAGCCGCTCCCGGCGGACGACGGCGGTGCCGTCCAGGACCAGGCAGAGGTTGCGGCCGGCGTCCGCGTCCGTGTGGGCGCGCGCGCCGGCGGGGAAGGCGGCGATCTGCGCCGTGGCGAGGAAGCGCTCGCGCTCCCGGGGCGTCAGCCGGGCGAGCAGCGGCGACACGGCGACCGCGTCCCCGTGGCCTGCCAGATCCTGCGGTCGGACCGCCATCAGGCTCGCTGCTCCCCTGGGCCCTCCACCCGGGGAGAGCGGCCATGGTACCGCCCCGGGCGGTGCACCGGAAGGAGGAAGCGCGGAATGCGGCGGGGGGAGATGGCGCCTCCTTGACGGGGTCGAGGTCAGATCACGCGCACGAAGAAGCACTTCAAGTACCGGGTCTCCGGGACGCCGAGGAGCACCGGGTGGTCGCGCCCCGCGCCTCGCTTCTCGAGGAGCTGGACCTTCCGCCCGGCGTCGTTGGCGGCATCGAGCACGATCTCCTCGAGCGCCTCCTCCGCCAGGTGATAGCTGCACGAGGACGTGACCAGGAGCCCGCCCGGCTTCAGGATCTGGAGGGCGCGGAGGTTGATCTCCTTGTAGCCACGCCGCGCCGCGGGGAGCGCCTCCTTGTTCTTCGCGAACGCGGGCGGGTCGAGCACCACCAGGTCGAAGGCCGGCTCGTGCTCCGCCTGGTCGCGGAGCCAGTCGAAGGCGTTCGCCTCCACCACCTCCAGGTTCGAGGCGCGGTTGCGGACCGCGTTCTCGCGCAGCAGCGCCGCGGCGGGCGCCTGCATCTCGACCGCGGTGACCTGCTCGGCGCGCCGCGCCAGCTGCAGCGCGAAGGCCCCCGTGTAGCTGAAGCAGTCGGCGCAGCGGCCGCGCGCCACCTCCCCGGCGCGCAGGTGGTTCTCGCGCTGGTCGAGGAACGCGCCGGTCTTCTGGCCGCCGAGGACGTCGAGCCCCATCCGCACCTCGCCCTCCACCAGCTCCATGGGCCCGGGCTCCTCGCCGCGCAGGACCCCCTTCACCTGTGCGAGCCCCTCCAGCTCGCGCACGCGGACGTCGTTCCGCTCCACCACGGCGCGCAGCGGAAGGGCCTTCCAGAGGAGGTCGGCGAAGACCTGCTTGCGCCGATCGGTGGCGGGCACCAGCGTCTGCACCACGCACACGTCGCCGTAGCGGTCCACCACCAGCCCGGGGAGCAGGTCGGCGTCGCCGTGGACGAGCCGCAGGCAGGGCTCGCCGCCGAAGATCCGCTCGCGCAGGGCGATGGCCTGGGCGAGCCGCTCGGCGAGGAACCCGTCGTCCACGGTCACGTCCTCGCGCGACACCAGGCGGAGCGCGATCTGCGAGCGCGCCGACCAGAAGGCCTTCCCCAGGAAGCGCCCGCGCCCGTCGCGCACCGCGACCACGTCGCCGGGCTCCGCCTGCGGCGGCTTCGCCACGTCGGAGCGGTAGATCCAGAGGTGGCCGCGGGCGAGCCGCTCCGCGGCGCGCCGGCTCACGGTGACGGGGGGCTCGAGGTGCATCGTCATGTCGCGGCGGCCTCGCGGGAGACGAGCTCGCCGTCGCGCTCGGCGGGGCGGCAGGCCGCCATCGACGCGCCGTGCGCGAGCAGGGGGGCCCCCGGTGGGTGGCCGCGGCCTACTCGCACTCCTTCGACTTCACCTTCTTCTGCGCGAGCGCGATCGAGTAGGTGTTTCCGGCGCACTGCCCCACCTTCTCGCCCCATTTCTTGCCGTCCTCGGGCTGGCGGAGCCGATCGGGGATCTCCCCCTCGAACTTCTTCAGGCAGACGCGTGCGGCGGAGGCGGCGGCGTCCTCGCACTGCTCCTGGGTGACGTCGAAACAGGTGCGGAACGGCATCCCCGCCGCACAGAACGCCGTCGGGAGCGCGGTCTTCATGGCCTCGAGCCAGTCCTTCTTCGAGACCACCTGCTGCGCGTGGGCGGGCGTCGCAGCGAGGAGGGCGAGCAGCGCGACGAGGGCGGACGATCTCGACATGGGCGTCTCCTGGCGGCGCCTGGGGGCGCGCACCGGAGACGGAGCATACCGCGTCGCCATGGGCGCGGTGCGCGAGAATCGCGAGGGACCGCCGTCGGCGCTAGCCTCCCGGCTTCGCGAACCCCAGCGCCTCGACGATGGCGCGCGCGGCGCCGTGAATCCCGTCGTCGAGCCCGGGGGCTTCGAGGAGACGCTTCAGCTCGCCGACGTGCGGCTTGGCCCGCTCGTGCCGGGCCACGGCGGGGGGATCCCCGCTGGCCAGCCGCCGGAGATGGGCGACCGCGTCCAGGCCGTCGCGCAGCGCCTCCTTCACCTCGGCCTCGGCGTTCCCCTTCAGCTCCTTCCACGCGTCCGGGTGGCCCGCCACCGCGAGCCAGCTCAGCCCGTCGCTCAGGCGCTGCGCGGTGGTCCTGCCCGGCTTCGACATCTCCGCCCTCCCGGAGCTAGGGCTTCGCCCGCAGGTACTGGCGCGGCCAGGGGCCCTCGTGCCGGAGCGCCGACGCCGCGCGCAGCGGGAAGTACGGGTCGCGCAGCAGCTCCCGGGCCATGAGCACGAGGTCGGCCTGCCCGGAGCGGATGGCGTGGTCCGCCTGCTCCGGCGTGACGATCATCCCGACCGCGCCGGTGGCGATCCGCGCCTCGCGCCGGATCCGCTCGGCGAACCCGCTCTGGTAGCCGGGGCCGGCGGGGACCTGGGCGCTCGGCACCAGGCCACCGGAGGAGACGTCCACCAGGTCCACGCCGAGGCCGCGGAGCACGCGGCAGACCTCGACGGACTGCTCCACGTCCCACCCGCCGGGCGCCCAGTCGGTCGCGCTGATGCGGACCAGGAGCGGCAGCGTCTCCGGCCACTCGGCGCGGACCGCCTGCACCACCTCGCGGAGGAGGCGCGTCCGGCCGTCGAAGGACGTGCCGTAGGCGTCCTCGCGCCGGTTCGAGAGCGGGGAGAGGAACTGGTGCAGCAGGTAACCGTGCGCGGCGTGGATCTCGATGGCGCGGAAGCCGGCCGCCTGGGCGCGGCGGGCCGCCGCCGTGAACGCGCGCACGACGCCCCGGATCCCCTCCGGGTCGAGCGCGTGGGGCAGCGGGTAGCCGTCCGCGAAGGGCAGCGCGCTGGGAGCCACCACCTTCCAGCCGCCGGCGGACTCCGGGACGCCCTTGCCGCCGTCCCAGGGCGGGGCGGTGCTCCCCTTCCGCCCGGCGTGGGCGAGCTGGAGCGCCGGGACCGCTCCCTGCGCCTCCACGAAGCGGGCGATGCGCGCCAGCGGCTCGATCTGCCCGTCCTCCCACAGGCCGAGGTCGGCGGGGGAGATGCGGCCGCGGGCCTCCACGGCGGTGGCCTCGAAGCACACCAGGCCGGCGCCGCCGACCGCCCGGGCGCCGAGGTGGACGAGGTGCCAGTCTCCGGCGCGCCCCTCCTGCGCGGAGTACTGGCACATGGGCGAGACGGCGATGCGGTTGCGAAGGGTCACCGACCGCAGGGCGAGGGGCGCGAAGAGGTGCATGGAGCGATTCTACGGCCCCCCGCCCTCCGCCACTACTGCCCGGCGCCTGAAGGCGTTGATCCGCCGCCCGGACCCGCTTACCCCTCCATCCCGCGCCGCCGCTGCGGCGCCATGCGAGGTGGACCATGCTGCGCGTGACCCAGGACCTGATCGAGATCCGCCGCTGGGCCGAGTCGCGCGGCGGCCACCCCTGCCGCGACCTCGCCACCGGGAAGCTCCGGCTCGGCTTCGCGGGCGACGAGGCCTGCGACGCGCGCGGCGTCGGCTGGGACGAGTTCGAGTCCCTCTTCGTCCTGGGGCGCGCCGTGTTCGTCTACGACGCCTCGCCCGGCGGCCGGCGCTGGTTCGTCGGGGACGAGGCGGCGGCGCGCGCGTACGTCTCCGCCGACGAGCGGGCCCACGGCGGGATGGCGTACTGAGAGGGCGGCGACGAGCCGGCCGGGGGCGAGCGGCCCCGGGCACGTTGACGAGGCGCCCCCGAGCGGCTAACCACGAGCCGCTCATGCGCCAGACGCACCGGCCGCTCACCGTCGTCGCCCTGCTCCTCTCCATCTTCCTCGCGGCGATGGAGATGACGGTCGTCTCCACCGCCATGCCCACCGTGGTCGGGGACCTGGGCGGCCTCGACCTCTACGCCTGGGCGTTCGCCGCGTACATCCTCACCACCACGGTGACGACGCCCATCTACGGCAAGCTCGCCGACCTGCGCGGGCGCAAGCCGGTGATGCTGGCCGGGATCGCGGTCTTCCTCGCCGGCTCGTTCGCCTGCGGCCACGCCTCCTCGATGGAGGCGCTCATCGCCTTCCGTGCGCTCCAGGGGCTCGGGGCGGGCGCCATCCAGCCCATCGGCCTCACCATCGTGGGCGACCTCTTCGACGTCCGCGAGCGGGCGCGGATGCAGGGCGTCTTCGGGGCGGTGTGGGGCGTCGCGGGCCTGGTGGGACCGCTGCTGGGCGGGGCGCTCGTGAAGTACGTGGGCTGGCGCTGGGTCTTCTACGTGAACATCCCCTTCGGCGTGGGCGCCGCGGCCGTATTGTGGGTCGCCTACCACGAACGCCCGGAGCGGCACGCGCACAAGCTCGACGTGGGCGGCGCGGCGCTCCTCGCCGGCACGGTGGTGGCGGCGCTGTTCGCGGCGCGGTCGCCCGGCGCCGCGCTGGTGGCGGTGCCGGCCGCCGCCGCCGGCCTCGCGCTCTTCCTCCTCGTCGAGCGGCGCGTGCGCGAGCCGCTGCTCCCCCTCGACCTCTTCGGCCAGCGGGTGATCGGCGTCGCCTCCGCGAGCGGCGCGCTCGTCGGCGCGGCGATGATCTCGATGGTCACGTACGTGCCGCTCTGGGTCCAGAGCGTCCTGGGTGCGTCGCCGACGCAGGCGGGCGCCTCCATCGCGCTCATGGCGGTGGGCTGGCCCATCGCCAGCGCGCTCTCCGGGCGGCTCCTCCCCGCGCTGGGATACCGTGTCCTGGTGCGCGGCGGGCTCGGGCTGGTGGCGGCCTCGGCGGTGGCCCTGGCGCTGCTGCTCCGGCCGGGCGTCCCGCTCGCCGTCCCGCAGGCGCTGACGTTCGCCTACGGCCTCGGGCTCGGCCTCGCCAACACGCCGCTGGTCATCGCGGTGCAGACCAGCGTCCCCTGGAACCGGCGCGGCGTCGCCACCTCCAGCACGCTCTTCTTCCGCACCATCGGCGGCACGCTCTCGGTCGGCATCCTGGGCGGCGTCCTCGCGAACGCCCTCTCCGCCGCGGGGGCGAGCCGCGCGGTCGTCGAGAAGCTGCTCGGGCCGGGCCGCTCCCTCCTCGATCCCGGCACCGTGCGGGCGCTCTCCGCGGCGCTGCAGGGCGCCATGGGCGTCGTCTTCTGGTCGGTGGCCGGGATCGCGCTCGCGGCGTTCGCCGTCAGCCTGCTCTTCCCGCGGCTGGCGATCGCGGCGCGTACGGCCGCTGTCACGGTGGCCGCGCCGGACGACGCGGGGTAGCGCAGCGTCCGGGTCGAGCCGGCCCGGGCGGGCGCGGCGGGTCAGGCCCGCTTCGCCGCCGCGAACCCGCGCTCCAGATCGGCGAGGAGGTCGTCGATCCCCTCGATCCCTGCGGACACGCGGATGAAGCCGTCGGAGATGCCGAGCTGCTCGCGCGTCTCCCTCGGCACCGAGGCGTGCGTCATGATCGCGGGGTGCTCGATGAGGCTCTCCACGCCGCCCAGGGACTCGGCGCAGGCGAAGACGCGCACGGCCTGGAGGAAGGCGCGCGCGGCCCCCAGCCCCCCGCGGAGCACGAAGGTGAGCATCCCCCCGAACCCGTCGCGCATCTGGCGCGCGGCC
>Ga0335082_10010120_pt1 | contig 10239 bp, 9 predicted proteins | sample Lox_Sample_41_FD_206718 | JGI IMG/M metagenome (GOLD analysis project Ga0335082, IMG submission 206718) | Soil microbial communities from Loxahatchee National Wildlife Refuge, Florida, United States - Lox_Sample_4.1 | ecosystem: Environmental > Terrestrial > Soil > Wetlands | place: USA: Florida...
GCCGGGCTCAGGTCCAATGCCACCATGTTGTACGGGCACCTGGAGAGCCACGCCGACCGTGTCGACCATCTGCGGCGGCTGCGCGAGTTGCAGGACCGGACCGGCGGCTTCCAGACCTTTATTCCCTTGGCGTTCCAGCCGGAGAACAATCCACTCAGCATTCCCGGCATGAAGGGGACCACCGGTGTCGATGACCTGAAGACCCTGGCCATCGCCCGCATCTATCTGGACAATTTCGCCAATATCAAGGCCTACTGGGTGATGCTCGGCGAGAAGATCGCCCAGGTCGCCCTCGCCTTCGGAGTGAACGATCTTGACGGCACGGTGGTGGAGGAGCGGATCGGCCACGATGCCGGCGCCGCTTCCCCCCAGAACCTGAGTCGGGAGGAGATCGTCGCCCTGATCAGAAAGGCGGGGCGGGTGCCGGTGGAGCGGGATACCCTTTACAACGCCTTGCGGACCTACTGACCGGAACGGGGAAGTGTACGGAGATGGTGAGAACTGTTGACAGCAGTATCGGGGAGGGGCTTCCCCTCGGGCGCGCCGAAGCCCTGCGGCTCCTGGAGGAGGCAGACCTGCTGGAGGTCGGCAAGCTGGCCGACGGTATCCGCCGGCGGCTCCATCCCGACAACCGCGTCACTTTCGTGGTGGACCGCAACGTCAACTACACCAACGTCTGCGAGTCGAAGTGCCGCTTCTGCGCCTTCTACCGGGAGGAGGGGATGGCGGACGCCTACCTCCTCGCCAAGGAGGAGATTTACGCCAAGATCGCGGAACTTGAGGCGCAGGGGGGGACGCAGCTTCTCATGCAGGGAGGGCTCCACCCTTCTCTCGGCATCGAGTGGTTCGAAAGGCTGTTCCGGGAGATCAAGCGGCGCTTCCCCCGGGTGCAGAACCACTCCCTGTCGCCGGCGGAAATCACCCACATTGCCGAGATTTCCGGTCTCTCCGTACCCGAGACGCTGGCGCGGCTGAAGGCAGCAGGACTCGACTCGGTCCCCGGAGGCGGTGCGGAAATCCTCGTGGACCGGGTGCGCCAGGAGATCTCGCCGAAGAAGATAGGCTGGCAGGGATGGGCCACGGTGATGCGGGAGGCGGCCCGGCAGGGGCTTCCGACCACCGCCACCATGATGTTCGGGAGCCGGGAGCGAGCCGAGGAGATCGTCGAGCACCTGTTCCGGGTACGCGAGCTCCAGGCTGCGGGAGGAAGCTTCACCGCCTTCATTCCCTGGACCTACCAGCCGGGGAACACTGAACTGGGAGGAAAGACGGCGACCGGTGTCGAATACCTGAAGGTGCTGGCCCTCTCCCGGATCGTTCTCGACAACATCCCCAACATCCAGGCCTCCTGGGTGACGCAAGGGGCGAAGATGGCCCAGGTAGCCCTCTTTTTCGGCGCCAACGACCTGGGAGGCACCATGCTGGAGGAGAACGTGGTTGCCGCAGCCGGGTGTACCTTCCGCATGAGCCGGGAGGAGATGGTGGCGCTCATAGGTGACGCCGGCTTCGTCCCGGCCAGACGCACCACCACCTACCAGATACTTCAGGAATACTGACGGGCTTCACGAAGAGGCCACAGAATGGAGCAAAGATGATTCCCCTGAGAACGGCCATCGCCGCCATGGCCGGCTATGTGCCCGGCTTCCAGCCACCCGACGACGAGGTTTGGATCAAACTCAACACCAACGAGAACCCCTATCCGCCCTCCCCCCGGGTACGGGAGGCAATCCTGGCAGAAGTGGGTGAGGATGGGGAGAACCTCAGAAAGTACCCCGACCCCGGCAGCCGCCGGGCGAGGGAGACGGCCGCCCGTCTCTACGGGTTCGATCCGTCCTGGCTCATCATGGCCAACGGCTCCGACGAGCTTCTCAACAACCTGATTCGCGCCTTCGCCGGCGAAGGGGAAGAGGTGGCCTACGTCCATCCCTCGTACTCCTACTACGGAACACTTGCCGAGATCCAGGGGGCGGCGGTCAGGAAGTTCGGACTTACGGAGGAATTCCGGATCGCGACTTTCCCGGAGCGATATGAAGGGAAGCTCTTTTTTCTGACGAGTCCGAACGCCCCCCTTGGTTGCGCTTTCCCGATCGAGTATATCGAGGAGTTGTCCCGCTGCTGCAGCGGGATGCTGGTGGTAGATGAGGCGTACGCCGATTTTTCCGACGTGAGCGCCATGGAACTGGTGCGGGCCCGTGAGAACGTGGTAGTCACCCGCACCTTTTCCAAAAGCTATTCTCTGGCGGGAATGCGCCTGGGGCTGGCCGTCGCCCGCCCGGAGGTGGTTGCCGCACTGGACAAGATCCGCGATCACTACCACCTGGACCGTCTCGCCCTGGCAGCGGCCACCGCGGCGCTCCTCGATCAGGAGCACCTGCGGGAATCGGTCCGGCGGATCAGGGAGACGCGGGAGTGGTTCAGCCGGGAGTTGACGGCGATCGGCTACCGGGTCATCCCTTCCCAGGCGAATTACGTATTTGTCTCCCCGCCGGATGGGGACGGCAAGCGGGTCTACGACCTTCTCTTTGCCCGCCGCATCCTCGTCCGCTACTTCTCCGACACGCTCCTCGCCCATGGCATGCGCATCTCCATCGGCACCAGGGGGGAGATGGAAGCCATTCTGGAGGCCCTTCGTGAGTTCTGCTGAAGGAGGGATGGCATCACCCGTTACGGTCATTACCGGCAGGGAGCCGCTGGTAAGGCTCGCTGAAAGGCTTGCCGCCGAGCCGCTCGTCGCCTTCGACCTGGAAGCGGACTCCCTCCACCACTACCGGGAGAAGGTCTGCCTGATCCAGATAACCACGCCCCGGGAAACGGTGCTGGTGGACCCCCTCGCCGTCACCGAGCTCTCCCCCCTTGCTCCGGTCATGGCAGCCCGGGACACCAGGAAGGTCATGCATGGCGCCGACTATGACATCAGGTCCCTCTTTCGGGATTTTGCCATCGAGGTAAACAACCTCTTCGACACCATGATTGCCTGCCAGTTCCTTGGCGAACGGGAAGTGGGACTGGCGGCCGTTTTGAAAAAACGGTTCGGGGTGGAGCTCGACAAGCGCTACCAGAAGGCAGACTGGAGCAAGAGGCCGTTGACAGAGGGCATGATGGCGTACGCCGTCCAGGACACCTCTCTCCTCATTGATCTGTACCGGCAGTTGGCCGCCGAGCTACAGTCGGGGGGGAGGCTTTCCTGGGTCGAGGAGGAGTCGGAACTGGTGTCACGGGTCAGGGCGGTTTCCCGTGACCACGAGCCGCTTTTTCTCCGGTTCAAGGGGGCGGCACGGATGGAGCCGCGTACCCTAGCGGTGCTGGAGGAGCTCCTCCGGTTTCGGGACGATCGGGCCCGGCGGAGCGATCTCCCCCCCTTCAAGATCCTGGGGACCGAGGCCCTGCGGGAGCTGGCGGAGAAGCGACCGCTGCGGCCGGAAGATCTGGGCGGCATACCGGGGCTCTCTCCTCTCCTCATCGGCAGGCTCGGCAAGGGAATCGTGGCAGCCATCGCCAGGGGGTGTGAGCTGGCACCGGAGATACTCCCCCGGTATCCAGTCTCTCTCAGGACGAAACGGGATGCGTGCTGTGAGGAACGTCTTCAGCGGCTCAAAAAATGGCGGGAGCGGACGGCAAAGGAGCTGGGCATGGATGCGGGCATCATGGCCAACAATGCCCTGCTGGAGAGTCTGGCGGAAGCCGCCCCGGCCGACGTCCCGCAGCTGGCTGCGAAAGTTTCCATCAAGGAGTGGCAACTGCGGGAATTTGGCTCCGCATTGGTGGAGGTGCTGCGATAAGTGTGCTGAAAGTGTCCGGGCGTGTCGGGGGATCAATCCCGTCGACCCTCTCCCCGCCGGTTCAGCCGATGTCCCCCCAGAAAAACTGGAGTATTGCCAGGATAACGAGTCCGGCAGTTTCCGTCCGTACGATCCGTTCTCCGAGGGAGACGGGAGTGAAGCCGTGCTGTACGGCGCATGCGGCTTCGTCTTCCGTGAACCCCCCCTCCGGTCCAACCATGACGGCGATGCTGGCAGGTTGAGAGAACTCCGCCAGGGTTTCCTTCAGCCGGATGGCCCGCTCCCGTTCCCAGAGCATCAACTTTACGTCACATCCCGCCGCAACGGTCACCTCCTCCACTGACCGTCCGAGGGCAATCCGGGGAAGGCATGACTGGCCGGACTGGCGCGCCGCCTCGCGGGCAATTTTCTCCCACCGGAGGATCTTCGCCTCTTCCCGTCCCGCGACGCGCACCACAGAACGTTGTGCCGCAAAGGGAACGATTTCCGCGGCCCCCAGTTCCACGGCTTTCTGGACGATGAGGTCCATCTTGTCACCCTTGGGGAGTCCCTGGTAGAGAGCGATTCGGGGAAAAGAGGCCGGGGGCGGGACAGGGCGGGAGTCGGTAATGGTGATGGACAGGCTCTCGTCACCTATTGCATCGATGATTCCCGTGAATTCCCTCCCGGCTCCATCGGCAAGGATGACCGTGGCGCCTGGTTTCAGGCGGAGCACCCGGGCCATGTGGCGGTAAAGATCGCCGGTTACGGTTATTGCCCCCGCGGCGACGGTGCCGGGGGGGATGAAAAAGCGCCGAGCCATCAGGCCTCCCGCCGGTAACAGAGGCAGCTCCATTCCCCCAGTCGCGTCGTGGTCAGGTCCAGGCCGGAGCGGTCGAAAGCACCCACGACGATATCTTCCTTTTCCGTCAATATTCCCGAAAGGACGAGAACTCCGCCCGGCCGAAGCCGGTCCAGGAGAGGAAAGGCAAGCCGCGCCAGTTCTTCGGCGAGAATGTTTGCCGCCACGACGTCGAAGTCCCCGCTGATTTCCTCCAGGGGGGTGGACGCCACGAGGAAATCACCGGTTACCCCGTTCAAGGAGAAATTCTCCCGGGCCACCTCTACGGCGTCAGGATCGATGTCGATGGCAACCACCTTCTGGGCACCCAGTTTGGCAGCGGCGATGGCAAGGATTCCAGTCCCGGTGCCGACGTCGAGGAAGTCGCGCGGTGGTAGAGAAGCCGAACGCGAAGGTGGTCCCTCGGGGGAAAAAATCCGCTCCACCGCTTCCAGGCACAGCCTGGTGGTGGGGTGAGTTCCGGTGCCGAACGCCATGCCCGGGTCGAGCCGGAGAATTATGTCTCCTTCGCTGATCGCTACCTCTTCCCACGTGGGGGCGATAACCAGCCGCCTGCCGATGCGGGCAGGCTTGAAATGTGTTTTCCAGTTGTTGGCCCAGTCCTCCTCCTGGAGATAGGTGACGCGCGGCTGTTGAAGGATAAAACCCTCATACCCGGGACCGACCGTCTCGAGGTATGCGGACAGTCTCGCAACCTTCTCGTTCAGCTGGAGATCGGCAGGGAAATAGGCGGTGACGGCCTTTACCGGCGTATTCTCCAGCGTCTCGAGGGAAAACGTGTCGAGGGCAATATTCTCGATGGTGACCCCGTTACCGGAGAGCTCCACAAGAAAGTCGGCCAGCAGGTCGACCATGGCGGCTGGTACTTCACAGGAGACTTCTGCCCAGGTTGTGCTCATTAAATTGCTGCTCCTTCTCCGGAACCTCGGTCATGGTTTCTCCCCACAACGTAGCAAAAAGATGGAGATGTTGGCAATAAAAACCTTGACAAAACCGGGCGGATGAGGTGTAATTCTCATTAAAATGCCTGTACCATCCGGAGCAGACGTGGCCCTCAAGCAAGCCATTGTAGAGTATATCGAGAGCATTGCGGATGAGGTCACGGCAGTTGCCGAGGAGATGTACAGATTTCCCGAAACGGGTCTGCGGGAATACCGCGCCTCCGCGCTTTTGAGCGGAATCCTGGAACAGGACGATTTCCGCGTGGAAAGGGGGCTTGCGGGGATGGAAACCGCCTTCCGCGCATCCTGGGGGAACGGAGCTCCCGGTATTGCCATCCTGGCGGAAATGGACGCGCTTCCCGGGATGGGTCATGCCTGCGGGCATAATATCATCGCAGCTGCCGCTCTAGGCGCCGCGCGAGCTCTCCGTCACGCTCTCCCGATAAATTCGGCGCGCATATGTGTGCTCGGGACTCCCGCCGAAGAACTGGGAGTGGGGAAGATCGACCTGGTCAAGGGTGGAGCGTTTCAGGGAATAGATTTTGCCATGATGGTGCACCCCTCCTCGAAACGCCAGGTAGTGAAGATGTATCTGGGGCTCGCCAAGGTCCGCCTGACGTTTTTCGGCCGGCCAGCCCACGCCGCGGCCTATCCGGAAGAGGGGATCAATGCCCTGGATGCCGTGATTCAGACTTTCAACAGCGTGAATGCCCTCCGGCAGCACCTGCGCCCGGACGTCCGGGTCCATGGCATCATCACCGAGGGAGGGATTGCTCCCAATATTGTCCCCGAGAGGGCTGCCTGCTATTTTTACGTGCGGGCTGCCGACCTGGAGGAGGTATACCGGATGCGGGAACGGCTGCTTGCCTGTGCTCAGGGAGCTGCCCTGGCAACCGGCTGCCGGCTCGAGGTGACCGAAAGCGAGCGGGTCCTAGCACCCTTCAAGATTAACAGGGCGTTTTCCGCACTCTATTCCGCCCAGCTTCGGTATCTTGGACTTGAGGAGTTCAACGCTCCACCGGAGAAAAATCGGGGTTCGTCGGATATAGGCAATGTCTCCCAAGTGGTCCCGACGATCCATCCCCATGTTCCCATCGGCGAAGGGGTCCGCATCCATTCGGCAGAGTTTGCGCGAGCCACGGTTTCCGACCGGGGGAAAGAGGCGGTTATCGAGGGGGCCACGGCATTGGCGCTGACAGCAGCGGACCTGGCATCTTCGGCAGAAATCCGAAGAGAAATTGTGGCGGAGTTCTCCGGCACTAAAGTACAATGCTGAACAAAATATCAATTTGTTAATGAATAATTGTTTGGTATAATTTGTGATGCAAACATGAGCCAACATCTGTACCTTCTTTCCGACGCGACGGGTGAAACCGTGGAGCGGGTCGTGCGCGCGGTCATGTCTCAGTTCCGGGATGTGGACATCGTGCTGCATCGGTTGAGCCGACTGCGCACCAGGGCCGACATTACCCAGGCGGTTGACGGAGCGGCACGGGAACCGGGACTCATCATCTACACCCTGGTTGACCCGGAACTGGCCGAGTTTCTGCGGAGTGAAGTGGAATCACACGGACTGGAGGCGGTAGATTTGATCAGCCCGCTTCTCTTCAAGCTGGCGGATCTCTTCGGCAAACCGCCCCAGAAGGAACCGGGTCTCCTGTACCAGGTGAACTCCGACTATTACAAGAGGGTCGAGGCGGTCAACTTTACGGTCAAGCAGGACGACGGCCAGGAACTTCGCAATCTCTGCAAGGCTGATATGGTCCTGGTGGGGGTATCGAGAACTTCCAAGACCCCCCTGTCCATGTACCTCGCCCATAAGGGTTACAAAGTTGCCAATGTGCCGTTGGTCAAGGGGATACCCCCGCCGCGGGAACTCTTTGAAATTGACCAGACCCGTGTAGTAGGTCTCATAATCGATGCCAAACGGCTGGTGGAACTGCGTTCGGCGCGATTGCGCAACATGCGGCAGAATCCCCGTGACAGTTATGCCGCGTACGAGGAAGTGGAAGAGGAACTGGAGTCATGCCGCCAGCTGTACCGGAAACATCCCCAGTGGTTTACGATCGACGTGACCAACAAGTCGGTGGAAGAGTCGGCAGCCGAAATCCTCAAGAAATTTAACGATGCTAACCAGGGTCTTGGGAAGAGCCTGTTCCGGGACACAACAAAATAATGTTCAAGGGGAAAATGACATGAGAATTCTAGTGGTGGAAGACGAAAAGAAAGTGTCAAGCTTCATTAAGCGCGGGCTTGAGGAGGAAAAATACGAAGTGGACACTGCCGTGGACGGTGAAGAAGGACTGAAGATGGCCATGGAAAAACCCTACGACCTGATCGTCCTCGACTGGATGCTGCCGAAAAAGGATGGTCTCACCATGCTGAAGGAACTGCGCGGGCACAAAACCCTGACGCCTGTTCTGATGCTGACCGCCAAGGACTCGGTGGAAGACATCGTTGCCGGTCTCGATTCCGGTTCCGATGATTATCTCACCAAACCGTTCGCCTTTGCCGAGCTGCTGGCACGGGTCCGGGCACTCGTCAGACGGAGCGAAATGGACCGGGGAGCGGAAATACGCTTCAGCGACCTGCGACTTGACCCGGTTACCCACAAGGTCTGGCGTAAGGAGAGGGAAATAGAGCTGACTGCAAAGGAATATGCTCTCCTCGAGTATTTCATGCGCAATCCCAACCAGGTCCTTACACGCACCATGATTGCCGACCACGTCTGGGACTATACCTTTGACAGTTTCACGAACATCATCGACGTGTACGTGAACTATCTGCGGAAAAAGATAGACCGTGATGCCGACAAGAAGATCATCCATACCGTGAGAGGAGTCGGCTACATCCTGAAAGAAGAGGATTGATGAGTTGTTTTTCAAGTCGATCCGCTTCACTCTGACCTTCTGGTATTCAGTAACTCTTGGAATTATCCTGATTCTTTTCTGTACCGGCAGTTACCTCGTTATCCGCCAACAGATCTACCGGGAGGTTGACGGGGAACTGCTTGCCATTGCCGAGGCACTTGCCAGCCCCACCCTGACACCTTTCAGGGAGACGGCGCCGTCAGTGTTTGATCAGGTCCTGGAGGATTTTATCGGACCCAAGAGTTCCGGTAAATTCGTCCAGATCATTGACGGCGCCGGGGCGATCAAGGCCAGATCCGGAAACCTCGCAGAGTTTACTCTCCCCTATTCGCGGGCTGACCTGCGGAAAGCCGGCAGAGGGATGGCAACGTTCGCGACCAGGACGATCATCCCCTCTACCACGCTCCGCACGATCTGCTTTCCCATCCTCGAAGACGGCAAGCTTACCCACGCGGTCCTGGTGGGCGCTTCACTCCGGGAAGAGCAGGCTTCCCTCAACAGAATTTTCCTGGTTTTTCTCGTTTCCACTCCCCTTTCGCTTTTCCTCGTCGGGTACGGCGGCTGGTTCCTCGCAGGCCAGGCACTGAAGCCGGTTGAAAAGATTACCGCAAGCGCCCGGAAAATCACGGCGGAGAATTTAGGGCTCCGCTTGAAGATCGACAATCCCCGGGACGAGATCGGACAGCTGGCGGCAACCTTCAATGAGACTCTGGCGAGGCTGGAGGACTCTTTCACCAGGACCAGACGGTTCAACATCGACGTCTCCCACGAACTGCGCACTCCGCTCACGATTCTACGTGGCGATACCGAGGTTGGCTTGAAATGGGCAAAAGTACCTGAGGAATTCCGTGCGCTGCTGCAGAGCAACCTGGACGAGATCGGCCGAATATCGGATATCATCGAGCATCTCCTGGAACTGTCGCGCGCGGCAGAGGGGAAGCTCAGTCTGGTCACAGAGGAGGTGGATCTGGAGGAACTCCTGCGTGCCCTTCTGAAAGATTCGGCTCCGCTGGCCGAGGAAAGTTCGATTATGCTCTCATTTTCCGGAGGGAACGGACTGTCTGTGCAAGGGGACAGGAAGAAACTCCGCGCTGTTTTTGCCACGCTGCTGGAGAATGCCGTGCGCTATACGGGAGCTGGCGGTGAAGTCCGGGTCACGCTGGAACGAGTCGCCGGACAGGCGCAGGTCGCCGTTCGCGATACAGGGATAGGCATCGCGCCAGAGCATCTTCCCTATATTTTCGACCAGTTCTATCGTATTGATTCGGCGAGAAACAGGGCTCACGGCGGCATCGGGCTTGGCCTCTCTCTGGCGAAGTCGTTCGTGGTTGCTCACGGAGGGGACATCCATGTGGAAAGCAGAGCAGGACAGGGGAGTGTCTTCACGGTCATTCTCCCCCTTGCTCCTGCCGATCCGGAAGAAGTGGCCGAAGGCTGACGGTTGACACGACCGGCTGCAGTGACTACTATACCAGTATCTATCACTTTTGGACGGGGGTAAATTCATGATCCGACAGATAGCTCGAACGGTCGTATTTTGCGTGACCTCACTACTTTGGGTTCTGCCTGCCGGCGGGGCGTTCGCCACAGCAGCCAGTCCGGACTTCGTGGACCTGGCCAAGAAACTGAAGCCGGCAGTGGTAAATATCAGCACTGCCAAGACAATAAAACCGCAACGACATTTTTCCAGTCCATTCGGTGGCAGTCCGCACGGCAGTGATCCGTTTCAGGATTTTTTCGACCAGTTTTTCGGTGATCGCCAGCGGACCTACAAGCAGCGGAGCCTTGGTTCCGGATTCTTCATCAGC
>Ga0335082_10010121_pt1 | contig 10239 bp, 8 predicted proteins | sample Lox_Sample_41_FD_206718 | JGI IMG/M metagenome (GOLD analysis project Ga0335082, IMG submission 206718) | Soil microbial communities from Loxahatchee National Wildlife Refuge, Florida, United States - Lox_Sample_4.1 | ecosystem: Environmental > Terrestrial > Soil > Wetlands | place: USA: Florida...
GTACTTGAAGCGCCGGGTGTTGAGCGAGGTGCTGTCGCCTTCCTCGAGATCCTTGATCCCGTAGCTGCGCGGACCGCCCTGCAGGCTGGCGTAGGTGTCGGCGGTGGGCATGAGCCGCGCGTCCATGGCGCCCTGCGCGCGCTGTCCGCCCTCGCCGTCGCCCGGGAGGGCCAGCCCCGGCGCGCCGCCCTCGATGGCCGGGAGCTGCTCGCGCTTCCGCACCGACTCGCCCTCGGTCACGGGCGGCGAGGCCATCGCCACCTGCGGCTGCTGCTGCGGGAGGGCGAGCTGCTCGGCCTTGCCAGTCCCCTGCTTCGGCGCCTTCCCGACCGCCCCCTCCGACGAGGTCTTGTCCTTGCCGCCGTCGCCGATCGCGGGCGGCCTGTCCTTGGCGCGGACGCCGCTCGAAGGCGCGGGGAGCGACGTGGACCACTTCTCCGCGCCCGAGTACCGCGAGACGGTCTCCTTCTCCACCTGGTGGTCGCGGTCCGCGTCGAAGCGCGGCTCGGTCCGCTTCGCGACCTTCGCGTCGGGCTCGTGCTGCTGGAGATCGACGTATTGCCCCTTCGGGCGACGCTCGTCGGGAGGCGTCGCCGGCTGCACGGGGGCGAGCCTCGGGGCGGGCGGCTGCGCCGCGCCGGAGACGGACCGGTTCGCCTCCCATTGCGAGGCGCTGAGGGGCGCGAGCGCGACCGACTGCACCTCGCGAGGGGGCGGCAGCGACCCGAAGCCGATGGACACGAGGAACGCGAGCAGCCAGGCGTGCGCGCCGATGGACGCGATCACCGCGATGGCGATGCGCCCGCCGCTCCGCTCGGGGCGCTTGCGGCTCCGCCGCAGGCTGGGGCCCAGGTAACTCATCAGTCTCCGCTGATGTTAACAAAGAAGACCGTGATTTCCCGCCCTCCCGTGGCCCCGACCGCCCGGTTGATCTCCCGGGCGGGGCCCGGTAAGGAAAGCCCCCGCAATGACTGTGGAACGACGGCCGGCGCCCGGGAAGCGGCGCTTGGGGGCGCGCGCCGCCCGCGCCCTGGCGGCCGTGCTCGCCATCGCGGCCGCTTGGGCCACGGCGCACGCGGTGCTCGACCGTCCCTCGGTCCGCGCGCGGCTCCGGGCCCGGGTCGCGGAGGCGGTGCACGCGCGGATCGCGGACGCCCAGATCGGCGAGGTCGCCGTCGACTGGGCGTTCCGCGCCTCGATCGGGCCGGTCGTCGTCCCGGGCACGCGCCCGGGCGCCCCCCCGCTGGTGCGGGTCGAGCGCGTCCGCGTGCGGCCGAGCTGGGCCGCCTTGCTCGCCGGCCGGGCGGAGCCGGCCTCGGTCGCGCTCCACGGGGTCCGCATCGCACCGGGAGGCGCAGCGGACCTGCGCGCGCTCCTGGTTCACCGCCCCGCTCGCATCGCAACCCCGGGGGCGCCGGCCGCACGCGCGGGCACGCCGGTCGCCGTCCGGTTCGACGATCTGGTGCTCGCGCTCCCGCTGCGAGGCCGCACCGTGGAGCTCGGACCGATCGACGGGGTGGTGCGGCGGGCGGCGGCGGACGGGGACGAGGTTCTCGCCGCGGACCTCTGGCTGGCGGGTGGCGGGCGCGTCATCTTCGAGGCGCGGCGCGGCGCCACCGGGGTCCGCGCGCACCTCCACGCCGGCGGCCTGACGCGGGAGGCCTTCCCCGCGCCGCTCCTGGAGGGCCCCGTCTCGCTCGACGCGGGCACGCTCTCGATCGACGTCCGGGCCGACGGCCCGGCCGATCTCGGCCGCCTCTCGGTGCGTGCCCGCGCGGCCGCGGAGCGCCTCGTGCTGGGCGGGGAACTGCTCGCCCCGGAGCCGGTCGGGCCGATGTCGCTGCAGGCGGAGTGCGACGTCGATCTGGACCTCGCCCAGCGCCGGGCGATCCTGCGCGGAGGCGAGATCCGCCTCCAGCACGCGCTCCGCCTCTCGACGCATGGAGAGATCCGGATCGGCCCGGGTCTCCCCTTCTCCCTGGGGCTGCGAGCCGACGATCTCGACTTCGGCGCCGCCGTCGCGGCGCTCCCCGCCGCGCTCCGGCCCCCCGCCGCCGCGCCGCAGCCGCGCGGGCCGATCGCCTTCCGGCTCGAGGTGCAGGGCCCGCTGCCTGCGCCGGCGGAGTGGGCGGTGGACGCCGCGCTCGACCTCTCGCGGCTGCGCGAGGCGGCCCGGCGCGAGGCCCCCGGCCCCCTCCGCACCGACTTCCGCTGGCGGCCGGGGGACGAGGGGCCCGAGATCGCCGTCGGGCCGCGGAACCCCGAGTTCGTGCCGGTGGCGGAGCTCCCGGAGCACGTGATCCGGGCCGTCACCACCAGCGAGGACGCCGGCTTCTTCGGCCACCAGGGCTTCGACTTCGACGAGCTGCGGAACGCGGCGGTGGAGGGCGCCGAGGCCGGCCGCCTGGTCCGGGGCGGCTCCACCATCACCCAGCAGCTCGCCAAGAACCTCTACCTCTCCCGCGAGAAGACCATCGCGCGGAAGATCCGCGAGGCGGCGATCACGATCGGCCTCGAGGCGACGCTCCCCAAGGCGCGCCTCCTCGAGATCTACCTCAACGTCGTGGAGTGGGGCCCCGGCATCCGCGGCATCGGACCTGCCGCGCGCCACTGGTTCGGCAAGGACGCGCGCGCCCTCACGCCCAAGGAGGCCGCGTTCCTCGCGTCGGTGATCCCGAACCCCATCCGCTACCACGTCATGTTCGCAAAGGGTGAAGTGCCCGACTTCTGGGAGCAGCGGGTCGACGGGATCCTCCTCAAGCTGTCCGAGCAGGGCGTGCTGACCGGCGACCAGCTCGACGAGGCGCTGCGGGAGCCGATCGTGTTCGCGCGCGGGTAGCCTGGTGGCGGCCGGCAGAGCGCCGGGAGCGGCCCTGTCCCGAGGAGCGGAGCGCATGCGAGGGCTTGCCGCCTCCAGATCGGCCCATGCCGTAAGGAGTCCGGCCAGGCAGCGAGCACCGGGCGAGTGCCGGCGGAGCCCCCTGCAGCGGTTCCGGGTGCTCAGGGCGGTTCCGGGCGTCGGAGACGATCCCCACGCACTGCGCGCAGCGACGAGGGACAGGGCCGCGCACGGCGCGAGCGGGCCGCCCAAGAGCGCCGGCCCGCTCACGCCACGGCCGGTGGCATCGCAGCGCGGGCGCGCGCCTTCCGCCACGCCTGGAACCGATCCCATCCGACGCTGACACCCCAGGTGACGCCGATCATCGCGACGATGCCCCACACCGTCGCCCGGAACGAGAGGGCGCCCTGGAACGCCGAGGCCGCGGCACCGTAGGTCAGCTCGACCGAGGCGATGTAGCCCACCAGCGACTGCCGCCCCATCAGCGTCAGCCAGCGGAGCGGCCGCTCCAGCAGCTCGGGGAGGAGCTGCAGCAGCCCCGTGATCGCCACGCAGATCCCGAGCCGCATCAGGAACCACGAGGGAGACGTGAGCCAGAAATCCTGGTGCGCGTAGACCGGCGGCCACCGGTCCGCCCACCAGCCGAGCCCGTACAGCCCCGCGGCCAGGCCGAGCCACACGAGGGGGCGACCAGGCCCGCGCGCCAGCGGCGCGAGCGCGGCGCCGGCGAGCAGGAACGCCACCCAGTTGAACAGGCTGAACTGCGCGCGCGGCCAGCTTCCCCACAGGTACGAGAGCGCGTGATCGGCGAGCATCCCCGGCGCGACGCGCGCAGGCGGGCCACCCCCGGGCGCCAGATCGTAGCCTCCGAGCGCGCCGGCGACGAGCGGCGTCGCCAGCGCCACCGCCAGCGCGGCCGCGCCGGCCAGCGCCGCGCCGCGCGCGCCCCGTCCCACGGCGAGCAGCGCGGCGACGATCATGCCCACCGCGATGACGTTCAGGACGTCCACCTTCACGACGCCGGCCAGGCCCTGGCGCAGCGCGCCCCACCAGCCATGCGCCAGCGCGGGGGCGTAGCCGAGCAGGTACTCGGCCACGCGGAAGCCGTAGGCGACGCCGAGGAGCCAGAACCCGCGGCGCACCGCCAGGCGGCGACGCTCGCCGGCCGGGATCCCCTTCGCCGCCTGCGCGGCGTCGGCGAGGCCCTGGGACAGCCCGGCCATGTAGAGGAAGCCCGGCGCGGCGAATCCGCCGATCATGTTGAGGACGGCGTAACCGAGCCCCTGCCGCGCGTCCGGACGGAGCCAGCCGTTGAGGACGTGGACCTCGACCATGAAGAGCACGGCGAGGCCGCGCTGCCAGTCGAGCCAGAGCTTGCGTCTGGGAGCGGGCAGAAGCCGCCTCCGGGCCCGGCGCCCCCCGGCGCCCGGCGTCGCCTACTTGTCGCGGTACGTGATCCGGCCGCGAGTCAGGTCGTACGGGGACAGCTCCAGCTTCACGCGATCGCCGGGGATGATGCGGATGTGGAACTTCTTCATCTTGCCGGAGGCGTACGCCAGGACGGTGGGACCCTGGTCGACCTTCACGCGGTACATGCCGCCGGCGAGGGCCTCCTCGACCGTCCCCTGTACCTCGATGCCGGCTTCCTTCTCGCTCATTCTTGCTCGTTCTCCGTTCTCCGATGCCCTTCCATGATCGCATGAACGCGAGCGGCCCCGGAGCTTTCTTCCGAGGCCGCCCGGATCTGCTGGACGCCAGTCCTACGGCTTGCGGACGTTGGCCGCCTGGAGTCCCTTGGGGCCCTGCGTGACGTCGAACTCCACGCGCTCCCCCTCCTTCAGGGTCCGAAACCCGTCCATCTGGATGGCGGTGTGGTGGACGAACACGTCCTCCCCGCCCTCCTGGGAGATGAAGCCGTAGCCCTTCGCATCGTTGAACCACTTCACGGTACCGATCGCCATCGCCTCACTCATCCTTCTTCGATTCCGACCGGGTCGACCGCCGACCCGCGAGACCGGGGGGCACGGACCCCCGACCTTGGTCGCGGACTATCCCCGAAACCGCCGGGCACGGTCAAGGGAACGCAGCCCGCGAAGCGCCTGATATGTGGAGCTTTGCGGTCGACCGCGTGCGCCCAACCTCGCGCCGTGAACGTCCCCCGGCGCCGCGCTTCACGCGCCGAGGGCGCCGGCGAGCGCGCGCGCCCGGTCGCCGACCGCGCCCCGCTCCGCGGCGAGCGCGGCGAGCTCGCTGCGAGCCCGGAGGCGCTCGTCCGGAAAGGCGAGCAGCGCCTCCGCCCGGGCCAGGCGCGCGGCCGGATCGCCCGGGACGAGCGCGTGGGCCACCTCGGCGCAGAAGCGCGCCGCGAGCGGGCGGGCGCCACGCCGGTGCGTCTCGGCCAGGAGGGCCCACGCCCCGGCGTCCCTCGGGTTCGTCACCACCAGGCCCTCGAGGATGGCGCGGGCGGCGTCGAGGCGGCCCGCGGCCAGCTCGCCCGCCGCCAGATCGGCGATGGCGGCGCCGATCTCGGCCGGGATCCCGCGCAGCTCGGCGAGCGTCGTCCTCGACAGCAGGTCGGCGGCGTCCATGTCGGCCTCACCGGATGTTCTGCAGCGTGTTCATCCGCATGTCGTGGAGCGCACGGAGCGTGTTCGAGATCGCGGTCATCATCTCCTTCTCCTTCTCCATCATCCGCTGGAGCTCCATGAGCTGGAGCTGCTGGTTCTCGGCCGTGGCGGCGCTCGAGCCGGACGCGCCGGAGGTGGACCCCGAGCTGGACGACGTTCCGGAGGCCGTGCTCGAGGCCGCCTTGGCCGGCGGGTCGGCCTCCCCGGCGCCGAGCGCCGACTTGAGCCCGCCCGCGAGCGACTGCGCCGCGTCGAACACCTGTGGTCCCACCTTCAGCAGCGCGGGCGCGGCCTCGGGGAAGCCGAGGGCGGTGGCGCCAGCCGCCAGCACCGGGCCGGTGACCTGGCGGACGACGCTGGAGACGGTCTTGTTCGACAGGAGGGAGTCCGCGAGGCCGACGGCCGGGAAGACGACCTTCACCGCGTCGAAGATCCCGAACCCCTTCTTCTTCGGAGCAGCCGCGGCGGGCGCGGGCGCGCTGGACGCGGACTTCGTCGAGGTGGAGGACGAGGTGCTCTTGGACGCGGCCTGAGCCCCCTCGAACTCCTTCATCTTCGCAACGATGTCGGCGTCGGCCTGCTGGGCGACGAGGGCGACGAACCGCATGAGCTTGTCCTCGATGGACAGCTTCTTGTCGTCGAGGAACGCGAGTGCGCTCTTCGCGACCGTGGTGGACGCGGACGAGGCGGCCTTGGTCGAGGTGGTCGCCTTCGTCGTGCTCGCCTTCGTCGTGCTCGCCTTCGTCGCACTGGCCTTCGTCGCGGTCGCCTTCGGCGCACTGGCCTTCGCCGCAGTCGCCTTCGCCGCGGTCGCCTTCGCCGCTGAGAAGGTCGCGAGCGTGCTCTCCGACGCTGCGGACGGGGCGTAGCCTGACTCCCGCGGCTGCGGCCGCGGCGCGGCCGGCAGCGTCCAGGAGCCCGTGGGCGCTTCGATCCGTGCCGAGGTCGGGCCGAACCCGTCGGTGCGCGCGGGAGGCGGTCCGCCCGGGCCCGTGTGGATGCGAGGATCGGCGAGCTCGAGGCCGGCAGCCTCGGCGGCCGCGCCGGAGAGCGGGGTGGCGATCATGCGGGATCCTTTCGGCGTGGGGGCGAGTGCACGGGCTCGTGCAAAGCGCGCCACGTGCCAGCGGGACCGCCCGGTTCCCGAGGGGTTGCGCACGCCGCCGGGCCGCCGCCGGGCCCGAGGTCCGCCGCACGGACGTTTGACGCGCCCGCGGACGGGCGCCTAGATTCGGCGCGAATGCGCTACCTCGGCCTCGACCTGGGGCGCGCCACCATCGGCCTCGCCCTGGCCGACGACCTGCTCCGGACGGCGCGGCCGCTCGAGACCGTCCGCCGCCGCTCGGAGGCGCAAGACCTCGCCGCGGTGGCCGCGATCGCGCGCGATTGGGAGGTGGAGCACGCCGTGCTCGGCCTGCCGATCAACATGGACGGGACCGAGGGCTCGAGCGCGCGCCTGTCCCGAGCCTTCGCGCCCAGGCTGCAGGCGGCGCTGGGCGTTCCCGTGGACCTCTTCGACGAGCGGCTCTCCACCTTCGAGGCGGAGACGCGGTTGCGCGAGAGAGGGATTCCGGCGAAGGATCGAAAGGCGCTCGTGGACGCCGAGGCGGCGGCCGTGATCTTGCAGGGCTGGCTCGACCGGAGGGACGCGTGAAGCGTGTGCTCGCAGCGGTGATGCTGGTCGCCCTCGGCGGCGCGGGATGGGTCGCCTGGGCGTACGGGCGGCCGCTCCTCGCCTTCCGCGACACACCCCACGGCAGCGCGGAAGAGAAGGTGGTGGAGATCCCTCCCGGCGCGAGCGCCCGCGCCGCCGTGCGCCTCCTCGCCCGCGCGGACGTTCTCGCCGACGAGCGCGTGGCATGGTGGTACGTGCGCTGGTTGAAGCGCGATCGCCGGCCGGTGCGGGCCGGAGAGTACGGGTTCAGCGGCGCGCTGCGGCCGGACGAGGTGCTGGAGCGGCTCTACCGGGGCGAGGTGCGGCTCCACCGGTTCACCGTCCCCGAGGGGCTCCGCGCCGACGAGATCGCCGAGATCGTCGGGCGCAGCGGGCTCGCCCGCGCGGAGGATTTCCTCGCGGTGGTCCGCGACCCGGCCGTGGCGGCGGCCGTGGGCGTTCCCTTCCCGTCGCTGGAGGGCTTCCTCTTCCCGGACACCTATTCGTTCGCGAAGGGCGTCACGGCGCGCACCATCGCCGAGGCCATGGTGGAGCGGTTCAAGGAGGAGTGGGTCCGCGCCGACGCGCAGCGCGGACCGGGCGTCGATCTCGACCTCGCGCGCGGGACCATCCTCGCGTCGATCGTCGAGAAGGAGACTGGCCAGCCCGAGGAGCGACCGCGGATCTCGTGCGTCTTCCACAACCGCCTGCGGCTGGGGATGAGGCTCCAGACCGACCCCACCGTCATGTACGCGACCATGCTCCGGACCGGCCGCTGGTCGAAGAACATCAGCAAGGCCGACCTGCTCGCGCCGCACCCGTACAACACGTACACGACCACGGGTCTGCCGCCCGGCCCCATCGCCAATCCCGGCGCGGCGGCGCTCCAGGCGGCGCTCGCCCCCGCGCGATGCGACGACCTCTTCTTCGTGTCGCGCAACGACGGTACCCACGTCTTCTGCCCGGATCTGAAGTGCCACTCCGCCGCCGTCCGCGAGTGGCAGGTCGAGTTCTTCCGCAGGACGCGCGCGGCCACGCGCTGAGGGTTTCCCCGAACCCGGTCGGCCCTCGCGCCCGCCGGTGATCCCCTCGTTCGCGGCACCTCACGCCCGCACGGTCGGCCTGATTTCCGCCCCTTCGGTGGCGAGGTCCCGAGCCGGCCGTTATTGGGTTGGACGAGAGTCGACCGACCCCCGTCGACGCCGCCCGAGAGGAGCACATGCGAGAGTCTCGCGAGGTCAACGCGCAGGGCTGGCTGGCCCGGATCGCCGCCCTCCAGGATCGCCAGAGCTATTCGGAGCAGCACTGGGACGGGACGTTCGAGGACTACGTCGCGATCGTCCGGCAGAACCCCAAGGTCACCCGCACCGCGTTCCAGCGCGTGTACGACATGATCCTGTCGCACGGGAAGACCGAGTACATCGACAACAAGAAGAAGCTGGTCCGCTACAACTTCTTCACCGATCCCGACTTCGGCGGGAAGGACGCGATCTTCGGCCTCGACATCGCGCTCATGAAGCTCGTGAACGTCTTCAAGAGCGCGGCGCAGGGGTACGGGACCGAGAAGCGCGTCATCCTCCTCCACGGGCCGGTGGGCTCGTCCAAGTCCACCATCGCGCGGCTCCTCAAGAAGGGGCTCGAGGCCTACTCGAAGACGCAGGAGGGCGCGCTCTACACCTTCGGCTGGGACGTGGAGCGGCCCACCATCGACGGCGGCAAGCGCCGCGAGCTGATGATGTGCCCGATGCACGAGGAGCCGCTCCACCTCGTGCCGCACGAGTGGCGCGCCCGCGTCTACGCCGAGATCTGCCCACCGGAGAGCGGCTACGCCATCCCCGACACCGGCGACCTGTGCCCGGCCTGCCGCTTCGTCTTCAAGGAGCTGATGACCGAGTACAAGGGCGACTGGGAGAAGGTGATGACGCACGTGAAGGTGCGCCGGCTCATCCTCTCCGAGAAGGACCGCATCGGGATCGGCACCTTCCAGCCCAAGGACGAGAAGAACCAGGACTCGACCGAGCTCACCGGCGACATCAACTACCGGAAGATCGCCGAGTACGGCTCCGACTCGGATCCGCGCGCGTTCAACTTCGACGGCGAGTTCAACATCGCCAACCGCGGCATCATCGAGTTCGTGGAGATCCTGAAGCTCGACGTGGCCTTCCTCTACGATCTCCTGGGCGCAACGCAGGAGCACAAGATCAAGCCCAAGAAGTTCCCGCAGACCGACATCGACGAGGTGATCGTCGGCCACACCAACGAGCCCGAGTACAAGAAGCTCCAGTCGAACGAGTTCATGGAGGCGCTGCGGGACCGGACCGTGAAGATCGACATCCCGTACATCTCCCGGCTCGACGAGGAGGTGAAGATCTACGAGCGCGACTACAACGCGCACAAGATCCGCGGGAAGCACATCGCGCCGCACACCCTGCAGATGGCCGCGATGTGGGGCGTGCTCACCCGGCTCGAGGAGCCGAAGAAGCACAACCTCACCCTCGTCCAGAAGCTGAAGCTCTACAACGGCAAGTCGCTGCCCAACTTCACCGAGGACAACATCAAGGAGCTGCGCAAGGAGGCGCACCGCGAGGGGATGGAGGGGATCAGCCCGCGGTACGTGCAGGACAAGATCTCCAACGCGCTGGTCTCGGACAAGGGCGAGGGGTGCGTGAACCCGTTCATGGTGCTGAACGAGCTGGAGGCGGGGCTGCGCCAGCACTCGCTCATCAGCTCCGAGGACCAGCGCAAGCGGTTCCGCGACCTCCTCACCGACGTGAAGCGCGAGTACGAGGACACCGTCAAGAACGAGGTCCAGCGCGCCATCAGCGCCGACGAGGACGCGATCACCAAGCTCTGCGCCAACTACATCGACAACATCAAGGCGTACACGCAGCGCGAGAAGGTCCGGAACAAGTACACGGGCCAGTACGAGGAGCCCGACGAGCGGCTGATGCGGTCCATCGAGGAGAAGATCGACATCCCCGAGAGCCGCAAGGACGACTTCCGGCGCGAGATCATGAACTACATCGGCGCGCTGGCCATCGAGGGGAAGACCTTCAACTACCGGACCAACGAGCGCCTCCACAAGGCCCTGGAGCTGAAGCTCTTCGAGGACCAGAAGG
>Ga0335082_10010123_pt1 | contig 10238 bp, 9 predicted proteins | sample Lox_Sample_41_FD_206718 | JGI IMG/M metagenome (GOLD analysis project Ga0335082, IMG submission 206718) | Soil microbial communities from Loxahatchee National Wildlife Refuge, Florida, United States - Lox_Sample_4.1 | ecosystem: Environmental > Terrestrial > Soil > Wetlands | place: USA: Florida...
TTGGTGCGGTACTGCTCGGGGGAGTGCGGGTCGGTGGTGGCGCGCATGCGCTTGACCTCGTCGCGCGAGCTGCCGCACCAGCTTTGGGCGTAGCCCACGAAGAAGCGCTGCGCGGGTGTGAGCCCCTCGATGGGCTCGAGCTGTTGGCCCTTGGTGTCCTCCTGCCAGGCCATCCAGGCCAGGATGAGCCCGCCCAGGTCGGCGACGTCCTCGCCCAGGGTGAGCTTGCTGTTGATGTGGACGTCGTCCACCACCACGTACTGCGCGTACTGGTCCTGGACGCACTGGGCGCGCTTCTGGAACTCGGCGGCATCCGCGGGCGTCCACCAGTCGCGCAGGTTGCCCTGGGCGTCGAACTGGCGGCCTTCGTCGTCGAAGCCGTGAGTGAGTTCGTGGCCGATGGTGGCGCCGGTGTCGCCGTAGTTGGGGGCGGCATCGCCGTTGGGGTCGAAGACCGGGGGCTGGAGCACGCCCGCGGGGAAGTTGATGTCGTTGTTCTGCGGGTCGTAGTTGGCGTTGACCGTGGGCGGAGTCAGGTACCACTCACCCTTGTCCACCGGCTTGCCGATCTTGGCGAGCTGGCGGCGGAACTCGAACTGGTTGCCGCGCTCGCCGTTGCCCAGCAGGTCGCCGCGCACCACTTTCAGCGCGCTGTAGTCGCGCCAGTGGTCGGGATAGCCGATCTTGTTGAGCACGGCGTGCAGCTTGACCAGAGCCTGTTTCTTGGTGGGCGCGCTCATCCAGGAGAGATGCTTGATGTCCTGCTCCATGGCGGCCTCGATCTGTTTCACCATGGTGTGGGCCTGCAGCCGGGCCCGGGGCGGGAAGTACTTCTCGACGTAAGCCTGGCCCAGGGCCTCGCCCAGGGCGCGGTCCACGAAGCGCACACAGCGCTTCCAGCGCGGCTGCAGTTCCTTCTGCCCCCTGAGCGTCTTGTCGTAGAAGTTGAAGTCCTCATCCACGAAGGCGGAGGAAAGATAGCGCGCCTGGGCGTGCACCAGGTGCCAGCGCAGGTAAGTCTTCCAGGCGGAAAGATCCTCGGCCTGCAGTTCCGCCTCCATGGTCTTGAAGAAGTCGGGAACGGCGACATTCAGCGACTGCACGCCGGCCAGGCCCTGGTCCTTGAAGTACGTGTTCCAGTCGAAGGAGGGGCTGAGCGCGGCCAGTTGCGCCCGGGTCATGCGGTGATACACGTTGTTGGGATCGCGGCGGTCGACGCGGCTCATGGCGCCCTGGGCCAGCGCGGTCTCGATGCGCAGGACGGTCTGGGCGTTCTCCGCGGGGTGAGGCGCACTGATCAGCTCGAACATCCTCTGCACGTGGGCCAGGTAGGCCGCGCGGATGGCGGCGAACTTGGGGTCCTGCTTCAGGTAGTAGTCGCGGTCGGGCAGGCTGAGGCCGCCCTGGTCGACCTCGGCGATGACCTGGGAGGAGTCCTTGGCGTCCTGGGTGGAGCCGAAGCGGAAGAGCGCCGACTGCCCGAAGTAAATGTAGATGTCCTCGGGATGGTAGGCGGCGAGGTAGGCGGCCAGGTCCGCCTTGGACTGCAGTTCCGCGATGCGGCCCAGTTCGGGCCGGAGCGCGGCGGCGCCGGCCTTCTCCACGGCGGAGTCGTCCATGCAGGCAGCGTAGTAGTCGCCGATCTTCTGCTCGACGGCGCTGCGCCCGGCGCTGGGCGCGGCCGCCTGTTCCAGGAGCCCGCGCAGGATCAGGCGGTTCTCGTCCTGCATCTTGGAGTAGACGCTCCAGGAGGCCTGGTCGGGAGGGATGGGGTTCTGCTTGATCCAGCCGCCGCAGGAGTAGGTATAGAAGTCCACGCAGGGATCGAGGCTCTTATCCATGAAGGCGGGATTGGCGGCCTGGCTGCGGGGTGTGGCGGTCTGGGCCGCGGCCCCGGCACACAGCAAGAAGAGTCCGATCAGAAACCGAAACAGGGATGAATGGCGCATGGGTGACTCCTCGCCAGGGAGACTACACTCTTCGGCGCTCCGCGGCTACTGGATGCGGGAAGGCGCGGGCGGCGGGGACTGGAGCGCGTCCTGGAACTCGTAGAAGCCCTTCTTGCCGGCCAGCCACTCGGCGGCGCGGACGGCGCCCTCGGCAAAGCCGCGGCGCGACTTGGCGTCGTGCACCAGCATCATGGAGTCGTTGGGCGAATCGAAGAACATGACGTGCATGCCCACGGTGTCGCCTTCGCGCACGGAATCGATCTGCACGTCGGCGTCGCCGTTCTCGTTCAGGATCTTCTGCAAGACCAGCGCCGTGCCCGAGGGCATGTCCTTCTTCTGGGCGTAGTGGCGCTCGGTGATGCGCGCGAGGTAGCCCTGGCGCAGGGCGGCGGCAGCGGCGCGTGCGATCTCGAAAAACACGTTCACCCCCACCGAAAAGTTCGAGGCCCAGAGAAAGCCGATGGCGCTGCGCTCCACCAACTCGCGCACCTGGGGAAGCTGCTTGTACCAGCCGGTGGTGCCGACCACCATGGTGGCGCCGGCGGCGGCGCAGGCGATGATGTTGGGGATGACGGCCTGGGGGGTGGTGAAGTCGAGCACCGCGTCCACTCCCTTGAGGCGCTCGGCGGTGAGGGCCTTGCCGCCGGGATTGTCGGCGCTGCCCAATACCTCGACCTGGTGGCCGCGCTCCCGCGCCACCTCGGCTACCAGCGAGCCGGTCTTGCCGCGTCCCAGGATCAGGAGGTTCATGGTTTTCCATCCACTATTCACTATCCACTATCCGCTGCTTCATTCAAACACTTCCGGATCGGGATCGGTGAAAAACATCTGGTGGAGGCGGCGGACCACCTCGGGCACAGCGTCCTCCTCGATCACGAAGGTGAGATTGATCTCCGAAGCGCCCTGCGAGATCATGCGCACGTTGATGTCGGAGATGGCGCCGAAGACCCTGGCGGCGATGCCGGGAGTGCCGCGCAGGTTCTCCCCCACCAGGCAGACGATGGCCTTGCGTCCCTCGTACTTCACGTCGGCGAGCGCGGCCAGGTCCTGGGCGATAGCCGGGATGGCCTCGTTGGAGTCGACGGTGAGGGAGACGCTGACCTCGGAGGTGGAGACCACATCCACCGGGCAGCGGTGGCGGTCGAAGACCTCGAAGATGGCTTTGAGGAAGCCGTGGGCCATGAGCATGCGCGTGGCCACCACGTCCACGATGGTGATCCGCTTCTTGGCGGCGATGGCCTTGAAGATGTTGCGGCAGCGCGGGGCGCGGGCGATGATTTTCGTCCCTTCGCCTTTGGGGTTGCGCGAGTTCAGCACCAGCACCGGGATGTTCTTCTGGATGGCGGGCAGCAGGGTGGCGGGGTGCAGCACCTTGGCCCCGAAGTAGGCCAGCTCGGCGGCCTCGTCAAAGCTGATGACCTTGATGCGGCGGGCCTCGGGGCAGAGGGTGGGGTCGGTGGTCTTCATGCCGTCCACGTCGGTCCAGATCTCGATGCGGCCGGCGCCCAGGCCCGCGCCCACGATGGCGGCGGAGAAGTCGGAGCCGCCGCGGCCGATGGTGGTGGTCACGCCGTCGAGCGTAGCGGCGATGAAGCCGCCCAGCAGAGGCACGCGCTTGGCCTTGAGGAGAGGGAGGACCTTGGCCTCGAGGCGGTCATGGGTTTCGTCGAACAGCGGGGTGGCGCGGGTGTGGCGGTTGTCGGTGATGATGCAGGCGCGGGCGTCGACCAGGGCCGTGTCGAGGCCGCGCTGGGAAAAGGCCGCGGCCACGATCTGGCTGGAGAGGCGCTCGCCGAAGGAGAGCACAGTATCGGTGGTGCGGCGGGTGAGCTCGCCCACCGCGGCGATGCCGCGCAGCAGCTCGTCCAGTTCGTCGAATTCGTCTTCCAGCCCGGCGTGGAACTGGGTGAAGACGCCGGTGCCCAGCAGTTCGCCGGCGGTGTTGAAGTGACGCTCGCGCAGGGCGCGCGACATCTGCAGCGCCGGCTCGCGCTCGCCCCGGCCGGCGGCCTGGCCCATGGCCAGCAACTGGTCGGTGACTTTGGCCAGGGCGCTGACCACCACCACGGGCTGGTCGGCGAGCCGGGTGCGCACGATCCCGGCGGCGCGCTCGATGGCGGGCGCGTCCTCCACCGAGGTGCCGCCGAACTTCATCACGATCATGGTCGCGCCCCGCGGATGACCTTCATGCAAAGTATCCCTGGGCCTTGAGCAGCTCGGCGTTGAGCAGGGCGGCGCCTGCGGCCCCGCGGATGGTGTTGTGCGAGAGCACGGTGAACTTCCAGTCCAGCAGGCTGCAGGGACGGAGGCGGCCGAGGGTGGCGGTCATGCCCGCGCCGCGGTCCACGTCCAAGCGGGGCTGCGGCCGGTCGGCGGCGGGATCGTACTCCAGCGGGCGCTCGGGGGCGTTGGGCAGGCGCAGTTCTTGCGGAACGCCGCGGAAGCCGCTCCAGGCGGCGATGATCTCCTCCGCGGTGGCCGGGCGCCTCAGCTTGACCGAGACCGACTCGGTGTGGCCTTCCTCCACCGCGACGCGGTTGCAGTGCACGCTGATGGCGAAGCCGGCGCCGGTGACCTGCTTGCCATCCAGACGACCCAGCAGCTTGCGCGCCTCCGCCTCGACCTTTTCCTCTTCCCGGGCGATGTAGGGAATGACGTTGCCCAGGATGTCGAGCGAGGACACGCCGGGATAGCCGGCCCCGCTGATGGCCTGCATGGAGACCATGAAGACTTTTTCCAGCCCGAAGGCGCGCTCCAGGGGCGCCAGCGCCATCACCAGGCCGATAGCGGTGCAGTTGGGGTTGGTGACCAGAAAGCCGCCCGACTTGCTGCGCGACTCCTGGCACTCCAGCAGGCGGACGTGGTCGGGATTGACCTCGGGGATGACCAGGGGCACGTCCGGCCACATGCGGCAGGCGCTGGAGTTGCTGATGACGAAGTGACCCGCGGCGGCGAAGCGGGGCTCCAACTGCTCGGCCGCGGCCGCATCCAGGGCGGCGAAAATGAGGCGGGGAGCGCCTTGCGGGGTGGCCGAGGAGACGGGCATCCCGGCCACCGCCGGCGGGACCGGGGTCTTCAACTGCCAGCGCGCCACCCTGCCGTAAGCCTGGCCGGCGGAGCGCTCCGAGGCCGCCACCCAGGCCACCTCGAACCAGGGGTGGCGCTCCAGAAGCTGGAGAAAGCGCTGGCCGACCATGCCGGTGGCGCCCAGGATCCCGACAGGAATTTTCGCGGGGGACATAGGATTTCAGGATTCTACACCAGCGTTTGCGTGCGGCCGGAGCACGGCCGCAGGCAGGTGCTCCCAGGGGCCGGGAATCTGATATTCTCGGCATGTCGGCCCCCAGCCGGCGATTGGAGCTGTCTTCCAGGATCCTGGGCGCACCCCGGCGCCTGTTCAGTCCTGCGCGCCCGGACCCTCGGAGAAGGGACGGTCCTCATCATGCCCGAGCTACGCCAGAACCGCTTCACCAAGGAGTGGGTCATCGTCGCCACCGAGCGCGCCAAGCGCCCCGAAGAACTGGCGGTCAAGAAGGAAACCAAGGAGATGCCCCACTACTCGCCCAAGTGTCCCTTCTGTCCGGGCAACGAAGCCATGGCCCCGCCGGAGGTGCTGCGCATCCCCGACGACGGCGCCTGGAAGGTGCGGGTGGTGCCCAACAAGTTCGCCGCGCTGGCCCGGGAAGGCGAGCTGACCCGCAAGATCGAGCGCTCCAAGCGCACCATGAACGGGGTGGGCATCCACGACGTCTTCGTGGACACGCCCGACCACGCCCTCACCACCGCCCTGCTCCCGGACGAGCAGGTGACCGACATCCTCTCTTCCTACCTGCTGCGCTTCAAGCAGGTCAGCGCCGACCCCCGCGTGGCCCACGTCACCATCTTCAAGAACCACGGAGTGAGCGCGGGCACCAGCCTGGAGCATCCGCACTCGCAGATGATCGCCACCCCGGTCATCTCCTCGCACGTGCGCGGGCGGCTGCACGAGGCCCTGCGCCACTACGACGAGTTCGGGGAGTGCATCTTCTGCACGGTCTTGGGAGAGGAGTTGGAGGAAGGGAGCCGGGTGGTGGTCGAGGGCAAGCAGTTCGTGGCCTTCGAGCCCTTCGCCTCCAGCTCCCCCTTCGCCACGCACATCTTCCCCCGCCGCCACATGGCCAGCTTCGGGGACATCAACCAGGAGGAGATCCAGGACCTGGCCGCCGTCCTGAAGTCGGTGCTGGCCAAGCTCTACTTCGGTCTGGAGAACCCGGACTTCAACTACACCATCCGCACCGCCCCGGCGGAAAGCGCCGGCGTCCCTTACTACCACTGGTACTTGAGCGTGATCCCGCGGCTGACGCGGGTGGCGGGTTTCGAGCTGGGCTCGGGGATGTTCATCAACACGGTGCTGCCCGAGGCGGCGGCCGAGTTCCTGCGCAACGTGAAAGCGGAAAAGCCGGCTGCAGTGGCCGGCTAGCGGGGAAGGGCGGGGCCGGGGCTAGTCGCGCACCACCTCGGCTTTGTCGGCGTCGATCACGATGCGCAGCAGCTTGTAGTTCGAGTCGAGGAAGAGCGCCCAACTGGTCCCGTCCTCGTAGTGCAGGTCGAAGTGGTCCAGCTCCATCTGGTTGCCGCGGATCTGCACCTTCTCCTTGCCCTTGTACTCCAGCGTCACCTTCATGGACATGTGCTGGCGTGGCACCAGGACGCCAAAGTCGGTCTTGGGCATGGCGCAGCCCTTCTCGCTGGGAGTGGGGCCGCAGGCCGCCGCCAGGTAGCGCCAGACCAGGATCTCGCGCTGGATGAAGGAATTGTCGTCCAGAACCATGGTGGAGTGAGGGAGCAGGAAGGGGATGTCCAGGGGCTTCTCGTTGCCGCCGGGCATGACGTGTTCGATCAGGAACTCGTTGCTGGGCTCCACCACCACCTGGGACTTCTCCGGGGAGACCGACTGCCACTCGTAGCGCAGCAGGTCGCCGTTGGCCGCCAGCTCCAGTTGGGTGGTCTGGGTGGCGCGCTGGTCCCCGCCCTCCACCTTCAGCTCGGCGGTGGCCACACTCTTTTCCTTGCCCTGCTCGATGCGGAAGCTCTCGGAGCCGACGCGCTTGCCGTTGATGAAGATGCCGAAGGTGCCGGAATCCACCGTCTTGCCGCCGCCCTCTTCCTTGTGCGCCAGCAACGAGGCCGGCAGCGCCACCGCGACCGCCATCAGCAGAACCACCCACCGCAGACGCCCAGATTTCACCGTACCTCCCCAGGAGTGGAGGGTTCTGAAGCCTGCAGTTGCAGGCGGGCCAGCACCTCGGCGGCCACTGCTTCGACGGACTTGGCCTCGGTGTCCACTCGCACCTCCACTGCCATATATCGCATTCTCCGCTCTTCATACAATTGGCGAAAGCGGTTCTCCTCCTGAAACAGGGGACGAGCGGCCTGGGTCTGGGCGCAACGCCGCCGCAGTTCCTCTAGCGAGGCGTCGAGGAAGACCACCGGGCAGCCCGTGGCCCGCAGCCGGCGCGCGTTCTCCTCCGGCACGGGAGCGCCTCCGCCCAGTGCGATCACGGTGGGCCCGGAGGTGGGGAGTTCGCGCAGCAGGTCGGCCAGGGCCGCGGACTCGGCGCGGCGGAAGGCGGCTTCCCCGTCCTCGCGGAAGAGGCCGGCGATGGTGCGGCCCTCGCGCTGCTCGATGCGCTCGTCCAGGTCGAGGAAGCGCCAGCCCAGGCGCGCGGCCAGCACTCGTCCCACGCTGGTCTTGCCGGCGCCCATGAAGCCGATCAGGAACAGGGCACGGGCGCGTTGCTCCGCCGGAGGGTTCATGCCGGTGCTGAAAAGGCAGCGTTCCGCCCGCTCTCGCTCACCGCTTGGTGACGCGGATTGTACCACTCAGGGAGCGCAGCCGGACGGAAGAGGCGCCGCTGTTGGCGGTGCCCGCAAAGGCCTTGCCGGCGGTGAGCGGGAAGGTGGTGCGCCGCTTGGACTGTTCCAGGGGGAAGTCGCTGAAGGCGCTGCCCTTCATGGAGCGGGCCGTCAGGTCCACCGAGGCGCTGGCGGGCAGGCTGACGTCGATGTTGCCAAAGTTGTTGGTCAGGGAATAGTCGCCGTTGGAGCCGAAGTCTCCGGTGTAGCGGATGTTGCCGTTGGTGGTGTTGACCGTGACCTTGGGGCCGGTGACGTTGAGCAGCTCCACGTCGCCGCCCACGGAGGTGATCTCGACGTGCCCGCCGCTGACGTTGGTCAGCGAGATGGGGCCGTCCACGGTATGTACGTGCACATGGGCGTCGCTGACGTCGCGCACCTCCACCTTGGCGAGATCGCCTTCCAGGATCACGTCGCCGCGCAGCCTCTCCGCCGAGTAGGGGCCGGTGGAGCCGCGCACGCTCACGCTGGCGTCCATGGGAACGCTGACCTCATAGTCCACCCGAGCCTCGTCCGGGCTGGCTCCGTCCTGCATGTGGGTGCGCGCCTCCGTGCGATTGCCGGCCTGGCTGCTGTCCACGTCCACCTTGTCGGAGTGGGTGGTGGCGGTGATGGTGACCTGGTGCCCGGGAACGCCTTTGACGGTGACCGGCCCGTATTCGTTCACGATGGTCACCAGGGGCTTGGACCCGACCGTGTACTTGAACTCCTTCTTGCTCTCGGCGGCCAAGGCGACGGTGGCGGCGAAGGCCAGCGCCAGCAGGACGGTCTTGGATGCGGGTGTGCTTGCCATGATCGTTCTCCGGGTCATGCTACTGCATTGCGTGCGACATTGCCATCTCGTAGAGCATGGCCTTCTGTTCGTAGGCTTGCCGCAGGCTGTCGCGGGCGTCCTCGTCGTCGGGGTTGGTCTCCACGTTGTGCTTGGCGTCGCGGATGTAGGCGTTGACGTTCCTCAGGTTGCGCTCGTAGCGGGCGCGGACCTCGGGCTCGCGATCGGCGACCGAGGCCAGGACCTTCTGGTCGTTGGCGTCCATGGCGGGGCTGTCGGCGACCACGGCGTTTGCCGGGGTCGCGTGCCCGCCGAGGTTGCGATAGAGCAGGGCCCCGGAGAAGACCAGGACCAGGACGAAAGCGGCAGCCAGGGTGGAACTCGCCCAAGTGGGAGCGGGAGGGACCCAAGCAGGGACGAGAGGCGGGTCCGCGGCCGGGCGCGCCGACTCGATCAGCCCCTCCATCTCGGCGGCGGCGCGGATCCGCTGCCACACCTGCGGAGGAGGCTCGTCACTGGCCGCCAGCCGGCGCGCCTGCTCCGCGATCAAGGTCAGGTCCTGCGTCAGCCCGGAACACTCCCGGCAGGAGCGCAGGTGTTCGGCTTCCGCCGCCGTGGCGCCGTTCTCCAGCACCTCCGGCAGGGCCTTATGAAATTCTGCGCACTTCATGACTTCCTCTCCCTCAGCGTCTCTACCTCTGGCCCGCTCCTCTCAGCGGCTGCTGGCCTTTTCGGCTCTGCTCATCCGGAGGAGCTCGCGCAACTTCAGGCGCGCTTTGTGCAACTGCGACTTGCTGTTTCCGATGGAACAGCCCATCATCTCGGCGATCTCGTTGTGTTCGTAGCCCTCCACGTCATGCAGCACGAAGATCACGCGGTACCCGTGCGGCAGGCTCTCGATGGCGCGCTCCAGGTTGACCCGGTCGATGGAGCCCGCCAGCACCAGATCGCGGGCCCCGATGTCCTTGCGGGGCGCGTCTTCCTGCTGCGGCTCCAGCGTCTCTTCCAGCGAAACCTCGGGCAGGCCCTTCTTGCGCAGCTTCATCAGCACCACGTTCACCGCCATGCGGTGCAGCCAGGTGGAGAACGCCGACTCGCCGCGGAAGGTGGCGATCTTGCGGTAGAGCTGCAGGAACGCCTCCTGCGTCAGGTCTTCCGCCTCCGCCACGTTGCTGGTCATGCGCAGGCATAGCGAGTACACGCGGCGCTTGTGCAAGGCATACAGCACCTCGAACGCGTCCGGATCCCCTCGTTTCGCTCTCTCGATCGCCTCAGCTTCGGAGAGCTGCGCGACCTCTGTCTTCTTGACCTGTGGCAAGAATCGCCTTTGTCAGGCCGCTATCTACCTAGATGCGGCTAAGTAGCTGACCGTTGTATGGGTTGCGGGACGCCGTATCCAGTCGTCCATGTACCGGCGGCGGGCTCCCTCAAGGTACTCTCAGGGCAGGGTAACGGCATCCCCCCTGCCAGTCAACCAGCCTCCAGAGCCGCCGATTCCAGATCCTGTCGCGGGGCCGGTATCGGCTCTCTCCTCAAGCAGTTGCGGACTTCGTGGTGATGGTTTCCAGGCCATGGCCGTGGGGCCCGGTCTCCCGCCTGCGCAGCAGCCAGGCAAAAAGTAC
>Ga0335082_10010124_pt1 | contig 10236 bp, 5 predicted proteins | sample Lox_Sample_41_FD_206718 | JGI IMG/M metagenome (GOLD analysis project Ga0335082, IMG submission 206718) | Soil microbial communities from Loxahatchee National Wildlife Refuge, Florida, United States - Lox_Sample_4.1 | ecosystem: Environmental > Terrestrial > Soil > Wetlands | place: USA: Florida...
CGCTGCTCTTGCTGGCGCCGACCACCGGCAGCATCGGCTATGCCGGCCGCGGCGACTTCGCCATGGCGGGCGACGGCCGGCTGCGCCGCCGCGCCGAGCACGAGGTGGCGCCCTTCGTCTTTGCCGGCGCGGCGATCCTTGCGCCGGCGCTGTTCAAGGGCGCGCCGCGAGGCGAGTTTCCGCTCACCGATCTGTTCAACCGCGCCGCGGAAGCCGGCCGCCTGCACGGCCTGCGCCTCGAAGGCCTGTGGATGCACGTCGGCACGCCCGACGCCATCGCGCTTGCCGAAAACGCCATCAGAGCCGGCACGGCTTGAAACGCGGCGTGCGGAAGCGTGTATGATTCGGCCATGCCGGCCGTCAAAGCCAACGTTTTCACCATCCCCGCCTCGGCGCCGTTTCTGCCGACGCTGATCGACGCCTTGCGCGCCGGCAAATTGGTGCCTGGTTTCCCGGGTTCAGGCGATCCGCTCGAATTGTCGCGGCTCACGCTCTATCTGCCGACGCGGCGCGCCTGCCGGCTCGCCCGCGACGCGTTCCTCGATGAGCTTAAATCCGACGCCGCCATTCTGCCGCGCATCGTCGCCCTCGGCGATCTCGACGAGGACGAGATCGCCTTCGCCGAAGCCGCCACCGGCGCGCTGGCGCAAGAGGCGCTCAGGCTGCCTACCGCCATCGCGCCGCTCGAACGCCGGCTGTTGCTCGCACAACTGATCGCGCAATGGGCCGAGCGCATCACGCCGGAGCAAGGCTCGCCGCTGATCGCCAATACGCCGTCGGCTGCGCTCGGCTTGGCCGACGACCTCGCCCGCCTGATCGACGACATGATCACGCGCCAGGTGCCGTGGAGTAAATTGGACAAATTGGTGCCCGACGCGCTCGACCGCTACTGGCAGATCGCGCTCGAATTTCTCAAGATCGCGCGCGACTACTGGCCGGCGCGGCTCAAGGAACTGGACGCGGTCGAGGCCGCCGAGCGGCGCGACATGCTGATCGAAGCGGAGGCGCAGCGGCTTGTTTCCAGCACGGCTCCAGTCATCGCCGCCGGCTCCACCGGTTCGATGCCGGCGACCGCCAAGCTGCTCGCAACCATCGCCGAGCTGCCGCGCGGCGCCGTGGTGCTGCCCGGCCTCGACACCGATCTCGACGATGCCTCGTGGGCGTCGATCGCCGGCAACGCCGATGACAAGACGCATGACGGCGCCCCGGCCGCCGGGCACGCGCAATTCGCCATGCATGCTTTGCTCGACCGCATCGGCATCACCCGAGGCGACGTCGTCGCACTGACGCCGCCGGCCGCGCATGGTCGCGAGCGGCTGGTCTCGGAAGCGCTGCGTCCCGCCGCCACCACCGAGAACTGGCCGGCGCGCACCAAGACCAAGGACTTCGCCGCCGTCGCCGACCGCGCGCTCGGCTCGCTCGCGCTGATCGAAGCCGCCAATGCGGAGGACGAGGCGTTGGCGATCGCGGTGGCGCTGCGTGAGACGCTGCAAAGCGATGACAAGTCCGCCGCCCTGGTGACGCCCGACCGCGCGCTGGCGCGCCGCGTCGTCGCCGCGTTGGAGCGCTGGCAGGTCAAGGTCGACGATTCCGGCGGTGACAGTCTTGCCGACACCGGCGCCGGCGTCTTTGCGCGGCTCGCCGCCGAAGCCGCGCTCAAGGGCCTGGAGCCCGTGACGCTGCTGGCGCTGCTGAAGCACCCGCTGCTTCGTCTCGGCGCCAAGGAAAATGCGCACAACGGCGCCGTCGCGACGCTCGAACGCGCGCTGTTGCGCGGCCCGCGGCCGCGTCCCGGCAGCGACGCGCTTTACCATGCGCTGTCCACCTTCCGCGCCAATCGCGCCGAGCTGCACCGCAGCGATCCGCGCGGGCTGATCGACGACGACAAGTTCGACGTCGCCGCCGAATTGGTCGCCCGGCTCGGCGCGGCGCTGGCGCCGCTGGAGCGGCTCAAGGCCGGCGCGCGATCGCTCGCCGAGCTCGCCAAATGCCACAGCGCCGTGATCTCCGGACTCGGCATCGACGCCCGGGGCGACGTCGCCGCCTTCGCCGGCAACGATGGCACCACACTCCGCAGAGCCTTCGAGGACTTGAGCCAGAACCCGACCGCCGCCGCGCTTGCCATTACACCCGGCGATTACGCCGAGATGTTTCACGCAATTGTAGACCACCGCAAATTTAGGGTCCGTCGGCCAGACAAGACCGACTTACGAATTAGTATCTTAGGCCAATTGGAAGCACGCCTGCTTAGTTTCAATCGCATTGTGCTTGGCGGACTCAACGAGGGCACTTGGCCGGGCGAAACGCACGGCGACCCGTGGCTTAGCCGCCCAATGCGCGCCGAACTAGGCCTTGACCTACCAGAACGCTATATCGGCCTCGCCGCGCACGACTTCGCGCAAGGCCTGGGCGCCGAAGAGGTGATCCTTTCGCGCGCCGCCAAGGTCGCCGGCTCGCCGACGGTCGCCTCGCGCTTCGTGCAGCGCATCGCGGCGCTCGCCGGCGAGGCGCGCTGGAAGCAAGTACTGGTCCGCGGCGACGTCTATCTGGACTACGCCCGCGCGCTCGATCATCCGGATGAGGTGAAACCCGCCGAGCGCCCGGCGCCGACGCCGAAGCTCGAAGCGCGGCCGCACGCGCTCTCGGTCACCGCCATCGAAGACTGGCTGCGCGACCCCTATACGATCTACGCCAAATACATCCTGCGGCTGATGCCGCTCGATCCGGTCGATACGCCGCCTGGCGCACGCGACCGCGGCACCGTGATCCACGGCGCCATCGGCGACTATACCGAGAAGTTCGCCGCCCGGCCGCCGGCCGACCCGCTGAAGGAATTGCTCAGGCTCGGTGAGAAGCATTTTGCCAAGCTCGAGGATTTTCCCGAGGCGCGCGCCTTCTGGTGGCCGCGCTTCGTGCGCATCGCGCGATGGTTTGCCAAGTGGGATGAAATTCGTCGTGCCAACATACAGAAACTGCACGCAGAAATTCAGGGCAAGATTGAAATTCCGGTCGGCGAAGGCACTTTCACGCTTTCTGCTCGCGCCGATCGCATCGAACGCCTTAGCGACGGTAAGTACGTCATTGTTGACTATAAGACTGGCCGCGTCCCCGGACATGACGAAGTCAAGGCTGGCTTCGCGCCGCAAATGACCTTGGAGTCGGCGATCCTGCGCAAAGGCGGGTTCCCCGATATTCCAGTCGGTGGCTCAGTCGCAGCATTGGCCTATGTAGCCATCAAAGGAGGCGAGCCGGCCGGTGAGCTAAGAATCGTTAAGCTCAAAGACAGCTCGCCGGACGAAGAGGCAGACGCCGCGCTGGCAAAGCTTGCGCGCAATGCGAAAAAGTTTTTGATCGACGGCGAGCCTTACAAATCGCTCGTCAGCCCACAATGGAAAACGCATTACGGCGACTACGACCACCTTGCCCGCGTCAAGGAATGGTCGGCGACCGGCGGCGGGGAGGATGAATCGTGACCGCCCGTACGATTCCCGCCGACGTCCGCCGCGTGCAGGTCGAGGCCGCCGACCCCGACGTGTCGGCCTTCGTCTCGGCCAATGCCGGCTCGGGCAAGACCTATGTGCTGGCGCAGCGGGTGATCAACCTTCTTCTGCGCGGCGTCGACCCGGCCAAGATCCTCTGCATCACCTTCACCAAGACCGCCGCCGCCAACATGGCGAACGAGGTGTTCAAGCGGCTCGCCGGCTGGACCGCGCTCAACGATGCGGCGCTTGACAAAGAGATCGAGTTCTCGACAGGCCGCAAGCCCGATGCGCGCGGCCGCGCCCGGGCGCGCCGCCTGTTCGCCTCGGCGCTGGAGACGCCCGGCGGCCTGAAGGTGCAGACCATCCACGCCTTCTGCACCCGGCTGCTGCATCAGTTTCCCTTCGAGGCCAATGTCGCCGCGCGCTTCACCGTACTCGACGAGGCTTCGACCACGCAGCTTCTCGATCAATTGACGTTGGACGTGCTGCTGGAGGCTTCGGCCAAGCCGGACGGCGCGCTCGGCAAAGCGCTGGAAACGGCCATCGTCGTCGCCGCCGACCAGACCTTCAAGGACGTGATCGGCGACGCCATTCGCGAGCGCGATGACATCGAAACGTGGATCGGCCACGCGGGCAGCCTTGATGCGGCGCTCGCCGAGCTGTCGCGCATGCTCGGCGTCGCTCCCGGCGAAACGCGCGAGTCGCTGGAAGCGGAATTTTTCTCGCATTCGCTGATCCCGGTGGCGGACTGGCCGCTGCTGATCGAGGTGCTCGAAGGCGGCTCCAAGTCCGACGCCAACCACGTCGCCGCGCTGAACGCGGCGGAGGCTTCCGTCGGACGCGAACGCATCGACAATTATCTGAGGGTGTTCTGTACGACCGAATTGGAGCCGCGCAAAAATATCGTGACCAAGAAGATCGCCGAGACGCATCCCGACTGGCTTCAGCGTCTCGTCGACGAGCAGAATCGTGTCTGCGCCCTGCTCGCGCGCGAGCGCGCGCTCGCCGCCCGCGACCGCACCGCCGCGCTGATCACCATCGCCGCCGAAGTCATTGCCCGCTACCGACGCGAAAAGGACCGCCGCGCGCTGCTCGACTACGACGACCTGATCGACAAGACGCTCGATTTGTTCGCGCGTGCGTCGGCGGCCTGGGTGCTCTACAAGCTCGACCTCGGCATCGACCACGTGCTGATCGACGAGGCGCAGGATACGAGCCCCAAGCAATGGGATATCGTCAAGACCATCACCGCCGAGTTCAAACCGGGCGGCTCGCGGCCGAACGTCAAGCGTACGGTGTTCGCGGTCGGCGACGAGAAGCAATCGATCTTCTCGTTCCAGGGTGCGGCGCCGCACGCCTTCCACGAGACGCGGCGGCACTACGAGCGGTTCTTCAAAGACACCGAGGACGAATTCATCGCCAAGACATTCGAGGTGTCGTTCCGCTCCGGCGCGGTCGTGCTCAGCGCCGTCGACCAGGTTTATGCGCGCCGCGAGGCTTTCGAGGGTCTGACGACCGACCCCGTCAAGACTGTGCACCGCGCCTTGCCGGATGCAGCACCGGGGCTGGTCGAGATCTGGCCGCTGATCGCACCCGCCGAACGCCGCGAGATCGAGGGCTGGGATGCGCCGTTCGATACGATGAGCGAGATCAGTCCGCGCGTTGTGCTGGCGCGCCGCATTGCCGCGCACGTCAAACGCTGGATGGCGCGCGGGCAGAAGGCCGGCGACGTGCTGGTGCTGGTGCGCCAGCGCGGGCCGCTGTTCGAGGCGGTGATCCGCGCGCTGAAGAACGCGGGCATCGCGGTCGCCGGCGCCGACCGGCTGGTGCTCACCGAACACATCGCGGTAATGGATCTGATGGCGCTCGCCGATTGCCTGCTGCTGCCGGACGACGATCTCGCATTGGCGAGCGTGCTGCGCAGCCCGCTGTTCGGGCTGAGCGACGCGCAGTTGTTCGACGTCGCCTACGACCGCAAGGGATCGCTGCGCGCGAGCCTGCGCGGCAACGCCGCCTTCGCCGAAACTGCCCGCACGTTTGACGACCTGACGGCCGCGGCGCGGCGGCTGTCGCCTTTTGCTTTCTTCGCGCACGTGCTCGGCGCCGGGCGCGGCCGGGCGAAGTTCCTCGCCCGCCTCGGCCTGGAGGCGAACGACGCGCTCGATGAACTCCTCAACCTGGCGCTCGATTACGAGCGCCGCGAGACGCCGTCGCTGCAGGGCTTCGTCAATTGGCTGCGCGCGGCGCAAAGCGAGGTCAAGCGCGACATGGAGATGGTGCGCGACGAGGTGCGGGTAATGACCGTGCACGGCGCCAAGGGGCTCGAGGCGCACACCGTCATCCTCGCCGACACCGCGACGCCGCCGACGGGACCGCGCGACCCGCGCCTGCTTGCGCTCGATGACGGCGCGCTCGTCTGGGCCACCGCGCGCGGCAACGACGTCGGTCCGATGAGCACCGCGCGCGGCGCGGCGCAGCAGGCGGCGCGCGACGAGTATCGCCGGCTGCTGTATGTCGCGATGACGCGCGCCAAGGAGCGGCTGGTGATCGCCGGTACGCAAGGCCGCAACAAGATCCCCGACGGCTGCTGGTATCAGCTGGTCGACGACGCGCTGCGCGACAGTTGCGCCCGCGAACCCGCCGCCGACGGCGACGGCGAGGTGCTGCGCTTCCGCAAGGGCCCGGCGGCGGAGGCCGCGGCGGCCGCGGCGACGAAAGCGGTCGCGCTGCCGTCCGTGCCGGACTGGTTGCGCGCGAATGCAAACTCCGTCATCCCCGGCGTGCGCACCGTGACGCCGTCGAGCGCCGAGGACGACGCGGGCCGGTCCGCAGCCTCAGGCTCGCGCGCCGAGGCGCTACTGCGGGGTTCCCTCACCCATCGGCTGCTGCAATCGCTGCCGGATATCGCCGCCGAGACCAGAAAAAAAGCCGCGCGAGAATTTCTGGCGCGCTCGGGCAAAGTTTTAGCGGAACATCTGCACGGAGAAATTGAAGAAGAAGTGGATGTTCTGCTGCGCCATCCCGGCTTCGCCGCGCTGTTCGACGCCGGCAGCCGCGCTGAAGTACCCATCGTCGGCCGACTTAATATTGGCGGTGAAATCATCCGCGTCGCCGGCCAGGTCGACCGCCTCGCGGTGACGCAAGGCTCTGTCCTGATTGCCGATTTCAAGACCAACCGGCCGGCGCCGCGGCGAATCGAGGACGTGCCGCCCGCTTACGTGCGCCAGCTCGCGCTGTACCGCGCCGTGCTCATGAAGTTGTACCCGGAAAAATCCGTGCGCGCCGCGCTCGTCTGGACGGAAGTCCCTGATCTCATGGAGCTTTCGGCCGAGGCGCTGGATGCGGCACTGGCGCAGGTCACGTCCGCGCGATAGCGCCTTGACGCTTCCGGGTGGCGTTCATAGGTTCCTGCCCTCGCGTTTTTTCGGGGCTCGATTCTCCCCGCCAATCAAAAGGATGCGCACATGGCCGTCGGCAAAACGTCGGACGCAAGCTTCGAATCGGACGTGCTGAAATCGGCCGAACCGGTCGTCGTGGATTTCTGGGCGGAATGGTGCGGCCCCTGCCGCATGATCGCGCCGGCGCTGGAAGAAATCGCCGGCCAGCTCGGCGACAAAGTCAAGATCGTCAAGCTCAACGTCGACGAAAACCCCAGCACCGCGGCGAAATACGGCATCATGTCGATCCCGACGCTGATGCTGTTCAAGAACGGCGAGATCGCCTCGCGCCAGGTCGGCGCCGCGCCGAAGCAGAAGCTCGCGCAATGGATCAGCGGCGCGGTCTGACGGCCACATGATTTGAAAACGAACGGCCGGCCTCAGCGCCGGCCGTTTGCTTTTTCAGACCGGCAGCGTGCCGTTCTCGCGCAGCACCTCACCGGCGAGATAGAGCGAGCCGGTGATCAAAATCCGCGGCGGCGGCTCGAGGTCGAGCTTGCGCGCGGCATCGAGCGCCTCGTCGAGATTGTCGCGGCTGGTCGCCGGCAGGCCGATGGCGCGTGCGGCATCCGCCACCGCTTCGGCGGTGAGCCCCTTCTCGGCGCCGGGCACCGGCACCGCGATCATGCGGCGGGCGAGCCCGGTGAAATTGCTCAGGAAACCCGTGCTGTCCTTGCTCGCCAGCATGCCGACGATCAGCACAAGCGGGCGCGACACCCGCTCTTCGAGATCGGCAAGCGCCGCGGCGATGGCACGGCCGCCGTCAGGATTGTGCCCGCCGTCGAGCCACAACTCGCTGCCGGGCGGCGTCAGCTCCACCAGGCGCCCCGCCGAAAGCCGCTGCAGCCGTGCCGGCCATTCGGCCTTGGTCATGCCGGCCTCGTAGGCGGCCGGCGCAATTTTCAGCGGCTTGATCGTGCGCAGCGCCGCAATCGCCAACCCCGCATTCTCGAACTGATGGCGCCCGTAAAGCCTCGGCGCCGGCAGGTCGAGCAGGCCGGCTTCGTCCTGATAGACCAGCCGGCCGCGCTCTTCGGTCGCGGTCCAATCTTCGCCGGCGATCTTCAAGGGCGCGTCAAGCCGCGCCGCCTGCCGCTCGATCACCGCGAGCGCATCGCGCGCCTGCGCGGCGACGATGGCCGGAGTCCCGCGCTTGAGGATGCCGGCTTTTTCCGCTGCGATCTTCTCCAGCGTATCGCCGAGGAAATCGGTGTGATCGATTGCAATGCGGGTAATGACGGTGGCGAGCGGGTGTTCGATGACATTGGTCGCATCCAGCCGGCCGCCAAGGCCGACTTCAAGCAGCAGCACGTCTGCCGGATGACGCGCGAACAGCATCATGCCGACCGCAGTGGTGATCTCGAATACGGTGATGGGCTCGCCGGCATTGGCGTGCTCGCATTCTTCCAGCGTCGCGCGAAGCTCCCCGTCGCTCACCAAAGCGCCGGCGAGTCGATAGCGCTCGTTGAAGCGCACCAGATGCGGCGACGAATAGACGTGCACGCGTTTGCCGGCGGCTTCCAGAATTGCGCGCATGAAGGCGACGGTCGAGCCTTTGCCGTTGGTGCCGGCGACGTGGATCACCGGCGGCAGCTTCCGCTCCGGATGGCCGAGCGCCGCGAGCAGCCGCTCGATGCGGTCGAGCGACAGGTCAATTCGCTTGGGATGCAGCGCGGCAAGCCGCGCGACGATCGCGTCGACCGGCGGCGTCATGACGGCGCGCTCACGCGTGCGCCGGGACCGGCAGCTGCGGTTGCGCGCCCGGCGCCGGCGCCTTGGTCAAAAGCCGGCACAGTTCGGCGAGCGTGGCGCGCAATTTGTGCCGGTGCACGACCATGTCCACCATGCCGTGCGCGGAGAGATACTCGGCGCGCTGGAAGCCTTCCGGCAACTTCTCGCGGATGGTCTGCTCGATCACGCGCGGGCCAGCAAAGCCGATCAGGGCGCCCGGCTCGGCGATCTGCACGTCGCCCAGCATGGCGTAGGACGCGGTGACGCCGCCGGTGGTGGGGTTGGTCAGCACGACGATGTAAGGCTGCTTCGCCTCGCGCAGCATCTGCACCGCCGCAGTGGTGCGCGGCAATTGCATCAGCGACAAGATGCCCTCCTGCATGCGGGCGCCGCCGGAGGCCGCGAACATGATGAAGGGCGTCGATTTCTGCACCGCGGTTTCCAGGCCTTTGATCACGGCTTCGCCGGCAGCCATGCCGAGCGAGCCGCCCATGAAATCGAAGTCCTGCACCGCGATCACGACCGGCAAGCCGTCGAGCTTGCCGAGCCCGAGCTTCACCGCGTCATTCAAGCCGGTCTTGGTTTTGGCGTCCTTCAGGCGGTCGGCGTAGCGGCGTTCGTCGCGGAACTTGAGCGGATCGACCGTCACCTCCGGCACGCCGATATCGATCCAGGTGGCGCCATCGAACATCAGCTTCAGCCGCGCCGTGGCCGAAATCCGCATGTGGTAGTTGGACGACGGAATGACGAACTGGTTGGCCTCGACGTCCTTGAAGAAGACGAGTTGCCCCGTCTCCGGACATTTGATCCAGAGGTTTTCCGGCGTCTCGCGGCGCAACAGGCTGCGAATCTTCGGACGGACGACGTTGGTGATCCAGTTCATGCTTTGCCTATATAGGCCGGATTCGGCAGAATTATAACCGCTCCTATTCCGCCGCCACGCGGCGGGCGGAACGCACGCCGTCGGCCAGCGCCGACACCAGCGACGTCACCGCTTTGACGGTATCGGGGCCTGCCTTACCGCTTTTATCGAGAGTTTGGCGCAGCGCGTCGACCAGCGCGGAACCGACCACGACGCCATCGGCGTTTTCGGCGATAGCGCGGGCCTGTTCGGCGGTCCGCACGCCGAAGCCCACCGCGACCGGCAATTTAGTGTGGCGCTTGATGCGTGCGACCGCGGTGGTGACTTTGCCGGTGTCTGGCGCCGCCGCGCCGGTGATGCCGGTGATCGACACGTAGTAGACGAAACCGGAGGTATTGTTGAGCACGGCCGGCAGGCGCTTGTCGTCGGTCGTCGGCGTCGCCAGGCGAATGAAATTAAGGCCGGCCTTGAGCGTCGGCAGGCACAGTTCTTCGTCTTCCTCGGGCGGCAGATCGACGACAATCAGGCCATCGACACCCGCCGCCTTCGCATCGGCCAGAAACCTGTCGACGCCGCAGATGTAGATCGGATTGTAGTAGCCCATCAGCACGATCGGCGTTGCGTCGTCGCCCTTGCGGAATTCGCGCACCAGCGCGAGAGTCTTCTTCATATTCTGCCCTGCCTTCAACGCGCGCACGCCGGCCGCCTGGATCGCCGGTCCGTC
>Ga0335082_10010126_pt1 | contig 10236 bp, 9 predicted proteins | sample Lox_Sample_41_FD_206718 | JGI IMG/M metagenome (GOLD analysis project Ga0335082, IMG submission 206718) | Soil microbial communities from Loxahatchee National Wildlife Refuge, Florida, United States - Lox_Sample_4.1 | ecosystem: Environmental > Terrestrial > Soil > Wetlands | place: USA: Florida...
CGAACAATGGCTGAATCAACTCCTTCTCTGCCGAAATCGCGGTTTGCTTGAGCGTCTCTTTGACTTCCCGGCTTTTGGCGGCGGCGTCCAGCACCGAACGAATCATCGTGTACAGCGATTCTTCGCCCGGTAAGGGTGGGACCTGATCCATTACGGCAGGCAGTTCATCAAAAAACGTTTCTGGAATCACCCACTTCGTCTCACCTTGTCCTGATCCGCCCGGGGAGGGAAACGCGGGGGCCTGCTTCCACTCTTTGGTCTTCATCGTGCCAGTGAATTCACTCAGCGGATAGACGATGATCTGATTCAGCAAAGCCTGGATTGCCGCCTTATCCTCGGCCGTGTCGTCCTGGAAAGAGCGCGGAAAAACCGCCGCCAGATCCGTGGACGACCGGAACACCTGATTGATGCCCTTGGGGATATCGCCGCTCCATGTCGGCCCCACCAGCAAGTAGAATCCCGGTTTTGTGCCGTACTGCTTGCCAATCTGCGCGAAGGAGTCCGTGCGATGATCCACGATCTGATACGTGAAGAAACGGTTGCCGAAGTCCGGCACTTGGATTACCACAGGCTGCTTGTCGAGGGCGAAGAACCCGGCGCCGTAAACAGTGTCCTGGTTGGGACAGGTGACGAAGTGCTGTTCGGGACGAATGTAGTCCGTCAGCATCCCGATTTGGCCGACAGGAGCGACCGGCAAAACATCGCCGAGACGGCCGGGCTCGGGTACCTTGGAGAAAGCCGCGCGCCGGTGAGTGTTGTTCACGAGCGGCCATCCCCAGATGTACGCCAGGCGTCCCACCGTGGCGACATATTCCTTCGTCATCACGGTGCCCGGCGGAGTCCCCTTGATGCTTGTCGCGGAAGGGGGGACGGCTGCAGGCGCTGCGCTGATTTGCGGCGCTGGGGCATTCGTGCCGCCGCACCCAAGCAACAGGGCAAGAACGGCGGCAAGTTTCAGGGATTTCAGAGTAGACGACATGATGGTCACTTCCAAATGACGGACGCACATTGACGGATCTCCATTCTGCGGCCCTTAACCTGCAGCGTGTACTGTAAAAACGCGCAGGCAGCTCGCTTACGGAACAGGTAACAAGGGGCCACAATCGGCGTGTGCACAATCTGTGAACAGAGTTATTTCCGGTCAGCGATCCGAAAACCGCGACTTTCGGACAGTAGCTCCATCAAGTTGTGCTGGCGAATGTCGAAAGCACTCAAGACAAATGCCTATGCCGCGCTGCTTCCTAGGCCACACGCATATCGAATTCGTCACGCCAACCGAGCACCGATCCATGGAATTCGATTGCGCGCTTCAGGTCATCAATCACCGGGGAATGCAATAGCCGATGGGCCATGAAGAGAATCAGGACTGGCGCCTTCGAGTGATACGATATGGAGGCTGTGCGATGGCCAAACTGATTTACGCTACGCCTACGTCGCTGGATGGCTATATCTCGGATGACGGCAACTTCGATTGGTCGGCGCCGGACGAGGAGGGACTTGCTTTCATCAGCGATGTCGTGCGCCCCATCGGCATGTATCTCTATGGACGCAAGATGTACGAGACGATGGCGATTTGGGAGACGCCAGACGTCATTCCAGGTCAGACGCCGGCCCAACTGGACTTCGCGCGGATCTGGCAGGCGGCAGACAAGATCGTCTATTCCAAATCGTTGGAGACCGTCGCTACGGCAAAGACGCGTCTTGAGCGGGAATTCGACCTGCAGGGGGTTCGCGACCTGAAGACTCAATCGCCTCACGATGTTGCGGTGGCTGGTCCGACCCTGGCCGCACACGCGATCCGGGCCGGGCTCGTCGACGAGTTTCATCTGTTCGTCGTGCCTGTGATGATTGGCGGCGGCAAGCGGGTCCTGCCCAGCAACGTGGGCGTAAAGCTGGATCTCCTGGACGAGCGCCGTCTTGCTAGTGGATGGGTCTATCTTCGCTATCACACGCGGGCCTGACGGAGGCTGAGGGCGGCGCCACGCCTATGTCATTACCGCCCATCAAGTGGCCTGCCCGCGATCCGATTGACGGGACTACAGACATGAAGAGGTCCCACCAGAATTGGCGGAGTCTGACGGATCAATGTCGCAAAAGAGCTGACGGGTCACCATTAGGATGCCTTTGAGGGTGGAGGGATTGGCCCCAGGTCCGAACAAACCATGCTCACCGAAGCCAGGAGTTTCGCAATGGACTCGCAGCTCATTTTCGACGAATTGGATCGTGTTCTTCAGAGCCCGGGGTTCGTTCATTCCGAGCGAATGTCCCGATTTCTGCGCCTGGTCGTGGAACGGACAGTGGCGGGCCGCTCCGACGACATCAAGGAGTCGCTTCTCGGGATGCAGGTTTTCGACAGAAGGCCGGACTACGATCCCGCCCTGGATCCGATTGTTCGCGTCGAGGCCAGGCGGCTGCGCTCAAAGCTCGACGAATATTACCGGACGGTGGGCCGGAATGCCGGGCTTCGGATTGAGCTGCCGAAAGGAGCTTACATTCCCCGGTTCGGCTTTCCCGAGGCTCCGCGTGACGAGAGCGCGAGGGGAGTCGCCGTGCTGCCGATCTCGAACACCAGCCGCAATCCGGAGCTCGATTCGTTGTGCGAGGGCATCACGCAAGAGATCATTCACGCAATCCCCAGGGCATCGAGGCTGCGTGTGGTCGCCTGGCAATTCGCGGCGGGCGGCGCTGGCCACGAAATCGGTGTATCCCACGTTCTCTGCGGGGCCCTGCGGGTGGGCGGGGTGCGAGTACGCCTGCTGACGCAACTGATTGAGACGGTGAATGGCGAATACGTTTGGTCGGAATGCTACGACCGTGCTTTGGCCGATCCGTTGGATACAGCGCGAGAGATTGCGGAGGCGATTGTCCCTGCGCTTCGGATTCAGATCGGTGTGGTTAGCCGTCAGGCCGGTCTCGAAGCCTGGGTTTCAAAGCAATCTTCGAACCCGGTTGCGCTCACAAATTCGCTGAGACCGAGTTGAGCGAGAAAGCCCGAGTCCGGACGCGGCCGGGACATCATCAGGCGACACTGCGCCGGCAGAGGCGAAGGGCGATCAGGCCGGCGAGCGCTGAGCCGGCCAGGGACAGCGACGCGGGTTCGGGCACATCCTGGGCGGTGAAGTCCACCTGCTGGATTGCGTACTCCCAGTTCGAATTATCCTGATTATTGTTGATCTGTAGCTCGGCGATACCGGAACCGTTCACCGTCACCAGTTCAAAGTAGAAGCCGGCAACACTACCGACATACTGAAGGCTGCCGGTGTCGATCACGTTGTGGCCCGAGTCATAGGCCGTGTAGGTGGTCGGCGCGCCAGTACCGTAGTTGGTAAAAGTAAACGACAGGCTGCCGACGGGCACGGCGAAGTCGAGGGAGAGGATGTTGGCCGTCGGATAGTTTCCCGAGATTGTGTTCGTCAATCCCATGCCGATGCCAAAGTCGTAGGTGACGGGAGGCCCGCCCGATTCCGCTCTTGCTTCACTAACCGGCGATCAAGATCGCTGGTTGGGAAGTCACTTTTCGCTGGGGCTATCGTCGGCTGCGAGATCTCCGAGCGCGTACTGGATGCCGGCGAGCATGTGGGCGACGAAGGAGCGTTGGAAGTACACCTTTTCGTCGTGGCCGTGCGCTTCATAGAAGACGCGGCCGTTGCCGACGCGGTGGATGTAGCTCAGGCCGTAGTCGCCGTCGGTGCGCTTGGTTGCGGCGGGTTCCTTGGCTTTGTCGTCGGGGCTCATCTTCTGGTAGTTAACGCTAGTTAGCACATGGACGCGCTTCCGGCTGAAGGAGTTCTGCTCGAAGGTGTAGGTCTCATCGACGATCTCGTAGCCTTTCGGCGGGAACATCACATTGAGCGGGCTGGCCGGATCGTCGATCTTCACGGTGATGAGGGTGGGGTACACCCAATGGAACTTGAAGAAGCCGCCGATCATCTCGTTGAACTCGGGCCAGGTGCCGGTGAGGGGAGTAGGCGGTCCGCCGGGGGAAGCGGGGCGGCCGGTGGTGTGGTAGCAGTCGGTGGCGGCATGGATGCCGGCCAGTCCTTTGCCGCTTTTGACGAAGTCGAGGAGGGCGCGCCGGCGCATGTCGGTGGTCCCCTTGTCGTTGGCATCGTCGAGAAACTCTCCGGTGGTGCTGGCAAGGAAGATGGCGTCATACTTCTTCAGGTTTTCGGGCGTGACCGCCGCCGCGTCGTAGGTGATGTCGGTCATCCAGGCTCCGGTCCTGTCGCCGAGATACTCGACCATCTTGGCGGCGAGCGGGATGGAGGTGTGGACCCAGGTCAGGGCACGGCCGATGACCAGGACGCGGCGCAGGCTTTTCGGGGTGGCGTAGGGCTTGTCGGGCAGGGCGGCCATCAACGCGGATATGTCGGCGGGATTCGCGAACTGCTTCTGGGGGCAGCCGCGGGTAAAGCCGCCGCTGAATCCTTCGGCGGGGCAGTTCGGCGGCGCCGGAGCCTGCTGCGCGAGGGCTGCCGGGGTAATGAATGTTGCGGCAGCCAGCACCGCGGATGATAAGGACGCCTTCCAGTTCATGATCGTGTATTCTCCTTTGCGTCGACCGGAATGAGAACCGTAATTATATCGGGGCTGAACTATGGGGTCACAACCCGCAGTTCGGCGTGGAGGCTGGCGGTCGAGTCTTCGCCCGCCCACACGTCGAAGGCGGCGGGCTCGACGGCCCACTTTCTGGTCGCCGGGCTCCAGAACTGCAGCTCCTCTTTGCCGAGGGGGAACTTGAGGGTCTGGGTCTCGCCTGGTTTGAGCGCTACGCGCCGGAAGCCTTTGAGTTCGCGGACCGGGCGTGACGCGGACCCTGACCGCTGATGGATGTAGATCTGCGCTACGGCGTCGCCCGCAACCGAACCCGTATTCTTCACATCGACCGCGACCTCGGTAGCCTCGTTCGTCCGAATGCTCGTCTTGCTGAGGCGCAGGTTGGTGAACTGAAACGCCGTGTAGCTCAGTCCGTAGCCGAACGGGTACAACGGTTTTGAATCGAGGTCCCAGTAGCGGGAGGTGAAGCCCGGCTCGTCTTCGGGAGCGTGCGTCCGGGTGTGGTTGTAATAGAGGGGCTCCTGTCCGGCAGCACGCGGCCAACTCAGGGGCAGCTTGCCGCCGGGATTCACGTCGCCGAACAGCACGTCGGCGACAGCGTTGCCGCCTTCCGTGCCGGGATACCACGCCTCGAGGATTGCCCGCGCGTGCGGCGCGGCGGGCCGGAGATCCAGCGGCCTACCGTTCAGGAGCACGACGATAACGGGTTTGCCCGAGGCGGCGGCGGCTTCCAGCATCTTCTGCTGGATGCCGGGCAGATCGAGCGTCGCGCGCGATGCGGCTTCGCCGTTCATGTCTGTCGACTCGCCGAGCACCGCGATCACGGCTTCGGCATCCGCCGCGGCGGATTTCACCTTGGAAAGCACGCCGGCGACCTCCGTCTCAGAAGGCGGAGGTGTGATCTTGCGTCCGATGAGCGCGTCGAAAAAGCCCGGGAACACTTTCTGCGGCGTCGGACCGCCAACGTAAGCCACCTGCGCTCCGGCGCCGAGCCTGTTCCGGATGCCGGCCAGTACCGTGACGGGATGGCTCTTGCCGCCTTCACCGAAGAGGCCTTCGACGGTCCAGCCACCCTCGATGTCCACGCGCGAATCCGCCAGAGAGCCAATGACGGCGACCTTCTTGAGCCCGCCGTTCAACGGCAGCGTGCGAGCGTCGTTCTTCAGCAGCACCATGGATCGCGCCGCCAGCCTGCGGGCCAGCGTCAGTCCTTCGGGGCGATTCAGCGTCGCATCGACCTTCGATTCATCCAGGTAGGGGTGTTCGAATAAACCCAACTGGAACTTGATGGCGAGAATCGGCAGGACGGCCGCGTCGATCTGGGCCTCAGTGAGCTTGCCGTCTTTCACGAGCTTGGCGAGGTTCTTCGAGTACGTCAGGCTGCCCATGTCCATGTCCAGGCCCGCCGTCACGGCCTTGTAGGCGGCGTCGGCGGGGTCGCTGGCGAAGTGATGCGTGGCGAGGCTTCGCACAGCGAAGGCGTCGGAGAGGACGAAGCCCTGGAAGCCCCATTCCTTTTTGAGAACGTCGGTCAGCAGCCAACGGTTTCCGGTGGCCGGGACGTCGTTCAGGTCCATATACGCGGACATGAAGCAGGCCGCGCCCTGTTCGGCGGCGGCGTGAAACGGCTTCAGGTAGACGTTGTGCATCAACTCTTCGGGGATATAGGCGGAGTCGTAATCGCGTCCGCCTTCGGCCGCGCCGTAGCCGGCGAAATGCTTCACCGACACGATGACCGATTTCTCGTTCAGGGTGGTGCCCTGGAAGCCGCGCACCTGCGCCCGGGCCATGGCCGCGCCGAGGTACGGATCTTCTCCCGCGCCCTCGACGATGCGGCCCCAGCGGGCGTCCCTCGCGATGTCGACCATCGGCGTGAACGTCATCTGAATGCCGGCCGCGCGCGTGTCCACGGCGGCGAAGCGCTGCGCTTCTTCTTCGACCGCCGGATCCCACGAAGAGGCCATCGCCAGCGGAACCGGGAAGGTGGTGCGGTAGCCGTGGATCACGTCGTAACCGAAGAGGATGGGAATGTGCAGACGCGACTTTTCGACCGCAATGCGCTGGAGGCGGTTGATTTCCTTTACGTCGTTCTGCCAGAGGATCGAGCCTACCCCGCCCTGGGCGATGAGATCGTCGGGCTTGTCGCCGAGGCCCTGCATCACTCGGCCGGAGGACTCGTTCATCTGTCCGACCTTCTCTTCGATGGTCATCTGCTTGAGAAGGGCTTCGGCGCGCTGGCGTGCTTCGGCGCTGTACAGAGCGTTCTGGGCGCTGGCCGCGCGGCCAGCGAGCAGTAAGACGGATACGCACGTGAGGAAGTAAGCGGACTTGCGATGGTCAAACATGGTCTTTCCGACGGAAACAATCTATCAGATCTGGTTTTCCACAAAACCGCGCGCGCAGATAATGGGGCATGCCGAAGCAGTTGTATATGGTGGTCGAACGCTTTAAGGACGCTCCGGCGGTGTATCGCCGGTTTCAGGAACGAGGCCGCATGGCGCCGGAAGGCCTGCGGTATGTGTCGAGCTGGGTGGATGAAAACGTTGAGCGGTGTTTTCAGTTGATGGAGACGGAGGATCGAAGTTTGCTCGATGAGTGGATGGCGAATTGGAGCGACTTAACTGACTTTGAGGTGTACCCTCTTATCACGTCGGAGGAAGCATCAAGGAAAATCAGTGCGCAGCGATAGCCGGGTGTGGACGGAGAGCGGCACGAGTTCGATGAGGTCAGCGTCACTCGTTGCGCCGGGGTTGGGGCTGGGCAATGGCTCGCCGTCCTCCAGGAGGCACTGAGCGAGATCTCCCATCGCGCTGGCGATCATTAGCCGGGCGTCTGGCAGATCGAAGCCTTGCGTGACTGCCCCAGGAAAGTCGAGGGCCTCCGTAACCACCATCTCGCCAGCCGTACGCGGGAGGTGGAAGGCAGCGTGGTAGCGGAGCACATCTCATTTTATGTTCCGCGGTGGTATATGTTGAAGCGGAAGAAACATATGCCTTTGTCCTTTGTTCGCATCCTGCTGCTTTGTGTCTTTTGTGCCGGCGGAGTGGCGCTTTTCGGCGCGGAACAGGCGCCGACGCTGCTGGTCGGAGTGGATCATCGGGCCGCGACGAGCCTTAACGGTGACTGGCACACGATTGTGGATCCTTATGGAACGGGGCTTTATGACTTTCATGGCAAGCTCCGTCTCTATGGCTATTTCATGAACGGCAAGCAGCAGCCGGGTGGCGAGCCGGTGGAATACGACTTCTACAAGTCGCCGACGCTGCGCGTGCCCGGCGACTGGAACACGCAGCGCGAGTCGCTGTTCTACTACGAAAGCCCGCTTTGGTATCAGAAGGACTTCACGTATCAACCAAAGCCGGGACGACGCGTGTTTCTGCACGTCGGGGCCGCCAATTACCGGGCCTACGTGTGGGTGAACGGGGAAAAGATTTGCCAGCACGAAGGCGGCTTCACGCCGTTCGACTGCGAGGTCACATCGGCGGTACACGCTGGCGGAAACTTCGTTGTGATTGCGGTCGATGCCACACGAATGCCCGACGGCGCGCCGACGTGGCAGACCGACTGGTGGAATTACGGCGGCCTCACGCGCGATGTTTCGCTGGTGGACGTGCCGGCGCAATTTGTGGATGACTATAGCCTGCAACTGAAGCGCGGATCGCGGACGGAGATCGAAGGTTGGGCGCACGTGGAGGGTGCGGCGCCCGGGACTCCGGTGACAGCGAACATCGCGGAGCTGAAGCTGAGCGCGACGGCCAAGGTGGAATCCGATGGGACGGCGCGGTTCCGGCTGCAGGCCGCGGGGCTGGCGCTTTGGGAGCAGGAGAATCCGAAGCTGTACAAGGTCGAGATCCGGAGCGGGCAGGACGCTCTGACGGATGAGATCGGGTTCAGGACGATCGAAGTGCGAGGGACGCAGATTCTTCTGAACGGCAAGCCGATTGCCCTTCGCGGCGTGTCGCTGCATGCGGAGGCGCCGTATCGGACGGGGCGGGCCTATTCGGAGGAGGATGCGAAGACGCTGCTAGGGTGGGTCCGCGAGCTGGGCGGGAATTTCGCCCGGCTGGCGCACTATCCGCACGACGAGCGGATGACGCGTCAGGCCGACCGCATGGGGCTGCTGATCTGGTCGGAGATCCCGGTGTATTGGGCGTGCCAGTTCGAGAACCCGGCGGTGCTCGCGAAGGCGCAGCAGCAGTTGCGCGAGATGATCCGGCGGGACCGGAACAAGGCTTCGGTGATTCTGTGGTCAGTGGCGAATGAGACGCCGATCTCGCCGGCGCGCACCAGCTTTCTGAAGACGCTCGCGGCGAACGCGCGGGAGATGGATCCGAGCCGGCTGATCACGGCGGCGCTACTGGTGCGGACGGAAGGGATGAAGAAGTACGTCGACGATCCGCTGGGGGAGGCGCTCGACGTGATTGGCGCGAACGAGTATGTCGGGTGGTACGAACATGCTCCGGAAGATGCGGACAACACGACGTGGGAGATTTACTACCAGAAGCCGATGATCATGAGCGAATTCGGCGGCGACGCGCGGTATGGGCTGCACGGCGACGAGAAGACGCGTTGGACGGAAGAGTACCAGGCCGGGCTGTACCGGCATCAGTTCGTGATGCTGAATCGCATTCCGCAGTTGCGCGGCCTCAGCCCTTGGATCCTGATGGATTTCCGTTCGCCGCGGCGGCCGCTGCCGGGCGTGCAGGATTTCTTCAATCGCAAGGGCCTGATTTCCGAGAAAGGCGAGAAAAAGATGGCGTTCTACGTGCTGCAGAAGGCGTACCGGGAGGGAGCGGTCGCCAAGGCGCAGTGACGCAAGAAGGACGCCAATCGAAATTGGCGTCCTTTTGCGGTCAGAACCAGTGAGTGACAGAGTTACTGTGCCGTGACACTTCCGCTTATGATGACACGGAAGTAGTAACCGCTCACGCCAACAGCTCCTGAGAAATCAGTAGTGTCCGGCTATAAAATCGAACAGTCTCAGTTGGTTGGCGGAATCGAGTAAATTCTCTTCGGAGACCGAGGGCTGAAGGGCCTGCAAAATGGGCGTTTTCTCAAAAAGGGTCACGCTCAAAATCTGTAGAATTTGGTAGAGGCTGACGTCCAGGCACCGTGGGGCGTCGGGATATGCCTTGGCCGAATCGATAGCGGTCAGGACCACCGTCTGATCCGAGCGCACGCCAGTGCTCTTGTCCACTGGGCGGGAGTAGCGACGCTGGAGAAGGACGTTCTGTTTGGTCCGCACCACGAAGAAAGCGGAGCAGAGGGTAAGCACGTAGAGTCGCTCGAAATCGATGTAGCCGCGGTCCATGACGTAGAAGGCGCCGACTTCAGGAAGGATCTCGTCGAGCATGTTCACGTCATGCACGCTGCCCTCGGTCATGCGGATGAACGTGGGAATGTTGCCATGCAGGTCGAGCAGCTTGTGCTCTTGACGGCAGCTTTGTGCTTGCGAAATCTGGCCCAAGGGAACAAAGACAGGCAGAGGTCGATGGTGGTCGAATCCAGCGCATACAGACTCTGATCCAGATCGACACCGATGGGATCGGAGGCGTACAGCAGTCGCGCGATGCGGATCAACACCTGCGCGAACTCGGCATAGATTCGCCAGTGTCAGGTAGCGGGCGGGGGCGGCACGGTTTTCCTTGATATCGATCTCGTACGCGGTGGGCCGGGGCG
>Ga0335082_10010128_pt1 | contig 10235 bp, 3 predicted proteins | sample Lox_Sample_41_FD_206718 | JGI IMG/M metagenome (GOLD analysis project Ga0335082, IMG submission 206718) | Soil microbial communities from Loxahatchee National Wildlife Refuge, Florida, United States - Lox_Sample_4.1 | ecosystem: Environmental > Terrestrial > Soil > Wetlands | place: USA: Florida...
CGTCGAGCACGCCGCTGCGGAAGAACGTGTCGGCGCCCGACGCGCCCTCGAGCGACACCCACGTCTCGTTCGAGTCGGCCGTGCCGTTGGTGTAGGGATGCCCGACGCCGCGCGTGCGGACGACGACCTCGAGGTCGAGCGTTTCGCCGGGCGTGACGCTCGGCGGCTTGTCGCCGAGGACGACGACCTGGCCGCCCCGCTTGATGGCGAAGAGGTCGACCGTCAGGACCTTGTTCTGCAGGAACTCCCGCATCCGCTTCTCGGTGTCCTTGTCGCCTCGGATGAAGGGCAGCGCCGTGTTGGCCGCCGGGAAGAGGTGGTCGTGGAGCTGTCCGCCGCGGTTGCCGAACTCCTCGGACTTGAAGGGCGGCAGGTGGCAGTCCCGGCAGGCCTTGGGCTGCGGCGGGTCGTAGAAGGATCGCACGGCCCGCCCCGAGACGCCGGAGTCGTACCAGGTGTCGTAGTGGTTCTGTCCGCGCATCCACCGGTAGTCGTTCAAGGCCGGGATCAGGGCGACCTTGTGGCAGGCCGCGCAGAACTCGGCGGAGCGGTGGACCGGCTTCAAGAACGTCTTGCGGTGGAGCGAGGGCTCCATCCGGATCAGGAGCTTGTTGATCTCCTTCAGGACTTTGTTCTTCGAGAAGGCGAAGGGATATTGCTTGGCCTCTTCGATGACGTAGCCGCCGTTGCCCTTCGTGTCCTTGACCTCGACGATCGAGTGGCAGGACATGCAGGTCAGGCCCTGCTGCCCTTCGAAGGAGTCGTAGGAGAACTTGGCCTGCGTCGCCGCTCCCATCTGCCCGGTGAAGAGCACGACCGGGTCGTGGCAGCCCGAGCACCACTTCGTGCGCTCGCGGCCGACGCGGTCGGCCATGAGCTCCACGCTCTTTCGGTAGAAGGGGTTGTTGAACGACGAGAAACGATGCGCCGAGCGTTCCCACTGGTGGAACGAGTCGGGATGGCAGGACTGGCAATAGTCGTTCGCCGCCAGCTTCTTGGCGTCGAGCAGTCCCTGGTCGAACGTCTCCGACGAGGAGGGGAAGAAGACCGTGTCTCCGTTCAGGTTGACGATGCGCTTGGGCGGTTTCTCGAGCTTTGCCGCGAGCGCCATGGCGATCAGGAACACGGCCACGGCCCCGCCCCAGGCGTAGAGGCGCCGGAACTGGAGCTTGTGGGTGTGGGCGCGCCGGTGCAGGATGAAGGCAACCAGGGCCAGCGGCACGGCGGCCACGTGCGCGATCCAGATCCAGCGGTGGCTGAGAGTGGCGCCCTGGAACGTCATGAAGACGCCCGAGGCGACACAGACGACCGCCAGCGTGAAGATCGCGAGGCCCGCCGCCTTGGCGCGCTTGTTCCACATCCGGATCATCCGTTTCGCGTGCGTGACCGCGAAGACGAAGAACGGGATGGCGATCGCCACCCCGAGCGTCAGATGCAGAAGCAGCATCGCGTAGAAGAAGGCCGTGTCCCGGGTGAACGCCACCAGGTAGATGGCGTTGGCGGCGATCAGGCCGAGCGGAATGAGCAGCAGGCGGTAGAGACGCCTCTGCCAGGGCTTCAGGACGCCGGAAGGGTTGGCAGCGCTCATGGCCCTGGATTCTAGGACAAGAGCCGTTTGACTTTAAACTCCCGATCGATGCGAGCGGTCTTCGCGGACTGTCACGTCGGCCGACGGCCGGACGACGAAGGCCCATTTCTCGAGGCGCTCGAAAAGGCCCGGGAACGCGGCGCGCAGGCCATCACGCTGCTCGGGGACACGTTCCACTACTTCATCGGGCACCGGAAGTTCGAGACGCCGGCCATCGCGCAGTTCCTCGAGGCCGCCCGTCGGCTCGCGGCGGCCGGAGTCGCGGTCACGTACGTCGAGGGCAACCGGGACTTCTTCGTGCGCGGGTCGTATGCCGAGAAGGTCTTCCGCGCCGTGGTGGACGAAGAGACCTTCGTGGAGGGCGGGAAGCGCTTTCTCCTGACGCACGGAGACCTGCTCAACGAGTCCGACTGGCCGTACCGCTTCTGGCGGTTCCTCTCGAAGAATCCCGTGTCGCGCGCGGCCATCGGGCTGGTCCCCAGGGAGGCCGGCAATAGGTTCGTCTGGAACGTGGAGAAGCGCCTCTACCGGTCCAACTTCAAGCACAAGACCCGGCTGCCCGTGGAGATGATCCGCAGGTTCGCCGACCGACGGTTCCGGGAGGGCTTCGACGTGCTGCTCCTCGGCCACTTCCACCGCCCATGGACCGAGACGGTGGGCTCGGGCCGCGTGGAGATCCTCCCGGCGTTCGTGGACGAACGCCGGTGGATGGAAGTCGGCGACGACGGCTCGACGAGCCTGGTCGGTCTCTGAGCCCTACGGGTCCTGCCGGGCGATCACGAGGAACGCGTCGCCCGAGACGACGTCCTGCGACAGGCCGTAGACGACGACCGCCCCCGTGCCGGACGTGAGCGAGAAGCGGAAGTACATGTTGTTCGCGCTCGACGAGCCCAGGATGTCGTCCGCGCCCGCGAAGAATTCGTTGCCACCCTGGACCGGGTAGTCCTTCGCTCCGATCTCGTTGCCGGTGGCGCCGTCCACGACCGAGACGTGGACGACGACGTCGTTTCCGGTGACCTCGACGATGCCGAAGCTCGAGTGCGTCGTGTTGTTCTGGTCCATGTGAATCGACGTTGCGGTTCCGGCCGAGAGGGCCGCCGGCTGCGAGACGGCGGGCTCGGTCAGCGCGAACGTGCCGGCCCCCGAGGGACCGTGGGCGCGCCAGGCCGTCACGTCGAGCCGCGACAGCGCGTCCGTGTGGATGCGAAGCGCCGCCGGCAGGGACGAGGAAAAGCCGAAGTCCGAAAGAAGGATGTTGCTGCGCGTCAGCATCTGGCCGGGATTGACCGTGTAGGTCTGGGGCGGGGGGGCTTCGGCGAAGCCGTCGACGACGGGCGGCGTCACGCTGACCGTCACGTTGGCGGGCGCTGTGCCGAGGTTCAAGATGGTGAGATCGGTGTGCTCGTTGCCGCTGGCGTCCGAAACGGCGTAGGGCACGATCCGGTCGTCCGACGAGGCCGGAGGCGCCGCGATCGCGGACTCGAAGGCCGTGTCGGCGGTGCGGTCGTCGGCGGTCCATGCCACGGGGACGACGGCGCCGGTGCCGCTCACGATGGTCGCGTCCACGCGGTAGCTCTCGGTCAGGGCCAGACCGAGGTAGCGGATCGGGTCCGGGAAGAGCACGAACTGATTGGGAAGGGCGATCTGCTGCGAGGAGCCGAGGAGGGCTCCGCTCGCGTCCGTAACGGTGAAGAGCACCGTGGCCTGCGCGCCCGAGACCTCCACGAAGCCCGTGTCCGAGTGGAGGAAGGGGGTTCGGGTGAGGGCGGACAGCGTCGCGGTGCCGCCCGGCGCCAGCGCCGAGGCGATCGCCTGACCCGGAACGAGCGTGCCGAACGATCCCGTCGTGGTGTCCGTGAAGGAGCGGCTCGTGACGAAGAAGTTGTCGTCGTCGGAGGAGACCGTGAGCTGGCCCGAGGCCGCGGTGTATCCAAACTCCGAGAAGAGAACGTCGTTCAAGGCCAGGACCTGGCCGGCGCCGACGGTGCGTGTCGAGCGCACCGCGAGCGATCCGGTCTGGCCCTTGGGCACGAAGAAGATCTGGAACGTCTTGTCATCCGCTCCCGGGTTGTAGAGCCGCAGGTCCGAGGAGGCGAGCTGGTCTTCGTCGTCGCGCGAAACCGAGGGGATCACGAAGCCGTCGGTGCCGGGCGGCAGGGCGACGTGAGGCTGGCCCGGCACGAGCGAAATGGCGAAGTTGCGAATCAGGCCCGGATCGCCGGTCGCGGAGTCCTGGACGGTGAGGGTCCAGGTGCCGTTGGCCTGCCTGCCTTCGAAAGGCGCGAGGGAGAACGCCGAGGCGCCGCTGCGCCCGAAAACCGTGTTGATCGGGTGCTGGGCCTGTCCGGTGTGGTCGTGCAGCACGACCGAGGTCCCGTCGGGCCCCGCAAGCGTGACGAGCAGCTGCGTCGGGTCGTTGTGATCGATCTGCACCCACGCCAGCACGCTGCCGAGCGGCGCGTTGAAGCCCGCGACGTCGACGGTCGCCGTGCCCGACCCCGAGCGCGGGACGGCCACGCTGCCGCCGGCGAACGGCACGTAGTCGGCCGAGGCGAGCTGGACGGCCGCGAATTCGTCGACACGGGGAGCCAGCACGCCGTTGCCCGGGCTCTGGACGGGCTTGCCGGTCGCCGAGAGGAGGCCCAGCAACGCTCTTGGGGAGAGCGACGGGCGGGCCTGCTTCAGGAGCGCCATGGAGCCGGCGGCCGCCGGCGAGGCGGCGGAAGTCCCCGAAAAGCTCTGCAGGTTGCCGCCCACCGTCACGACATTCCAGAAGGCGCCCGGCGCGTAGAGCGAGAGGTTCTGGTTGGAGTTGGAGAAGCACGTCGGCCGGTCGGGCTGCGCCTGGTCGTCGGAGCAGAGCCCGCCCCAGTCCACATGGGACACCTGCGTTGCGTAAACAGCTCCGACCGAGATGGCGTTGGAGACGCACGCCGGGGACGAGAGCGCGTTGCTGAAGCCGTCGTTGCCCGCGGCGACGACGACGGCGATGCCGGCGGCGTTGGCGGCGTCGAACGCGGAGACGTAGGCCGGCTCCAGCGAGTCGCAATAGCCGAGGGGAGTCGTTCCGTCCGTGATCGTGGCGCCCAGGCTCATGTTGATCGCGGCGATCGAGAACTGGGCCTGGTGCGAGATCGCGAAGTCGACGCCGGCCAGGATGTCCGAGTCGGCGGCAAACGGGAAGCACTCGGGGAAGACCTTGAGGGCCACGATCCTGGCGTCGGGAGCGATGCCGGCGCTGCCCGCCACGATCGCGGCGACCGAGGTGCCGTGCCCCACGCAGTCCTGGGGGTCGCCGGTGTGGTCCGCGATGTTGGTGCCGCCGATCACCTTCGCGTTCGGGAATCCGCCGCCTCCGAGCTCGGCCACGGTGTAGTCCACCCCCGTATCGAGGACGGCCACGGACTGGTTCCTTCCGGTGAAGCCGAGGCGATTGGCCCTGGGGCTTCTGACGAGGAGCTGTTCGGGCTGGTTGGTCGGGGAGGTCGCCAGGAGCTTCTTGGTTCCGTCCAGCGCCACAAAGGCCACGTCCGGCCGGTTGGCGAGCGCCACGACGCCGTCGGCGCTGGCCTGCCCGGCGAGCATCGGAAAGTTCTCGAAGTATCGTGTCGGCGTGAAGTCGGGTCCCGCCACGGCCGCCGCCGCCTTTCGCTCGACCGCCAGATGGCGCGCCCGCCCGGCGCTGTCGGGGCCTCCTGCCAGCGCCGACTCCATCGAGACACCCGGGACGACCGTCATCTTGAGCCCCACGAGAACCGGCACACTCGACGCGCCGGCTTCGAGCCGGGCGAGCAGGCTGGGATGCGCGCGGGGCGCGAGCCTCGCCATCTCCTGCGAGAGCGCCCCCGAAGGTGCCAGAGCGGCGAGAGCGGCGGCGATGGCGAGCGAGAATCCGGGCAATGGGCGGCGCATGCGTCTACCCCCTGTTCGTAGCTCCAACCGTTTCTTGCTAGCATAAACCTTTGTCACCCTTCACGAGCCTCCTCCATTTCGCCCTCTTTTGAGGACATAGGGGTTTGACGGCCTTCCTTGCCTTTCCTCCCGTCGGATCCGTCGGCGGCGTGGTGCGGGTTCCGGCCTCCAAGAGCGCCACGAACCGGGCCCTGGTGCTTTCGGCGATGGGAACGACCGAGGTGGACATTGTCCGGCCCCTCGAGAGCGACGACACGCGCTGCCTGCGCCGCTGCCTGGAGGCCATGGGAGCCGTGTTTCGGGAAACGCAGGAGGGTTTGGCGGTCCACGGGCCGCTCGGCGGCCGGGGCGACCGCGAGGTCGTTCTCGACGCCGGCGATTCCGGCACGGCGGCCCGATTCCTGGCCGCCGTCGCCGCTGCGACTCCGGGCCGGTACCTCCTGACCGGCTCCGAGCGCCTCAAGCAGCGGCCCATGGGCGAGCTCGTGGCGGCCCTGAGCTCGATCGGAGCGGCGATCTCTTTCGGCGGCGTGGAGGGCGCCCTGCCCCTGGACATCCGGGGCGGCTCGCTGCGTTCCGGGAGGGTCGAGGTGGACGCCTCCCGATCGTCGCAGTTCGTCTCCGCGCTGCTGATCGCCGGCATCGCGATCGAGGGCGGTCTCGAGATCGAGCCGCGAGGCCCGGTGGTCTCGGCTCCCTACGTTCGTACAACGCTCGAGACTCTGGCCGCCTTCGGCCACCGCGTCGTCCCCGGCGCCGTCCTGCGGTCCTCGAGGGGCGCCACCCCGGTCGACCGGTACGCGCCTCCGGGCGACTACTCGTCGGGTGTGCCCCTGCTCGCGGCGGCCGGCGTCGCGGGAGGATTCGTGACGGTGCTGGGCCTGCCCTGGCCTTCCCACGACGCGGACGCGCTGGCCCTGCCGGCCCTCGAGGGCGCGGGCCTGCTCCTGCGCCGGGTCAGCGGCGGGCTCGCCGCGGTGGGGGAACGCGGGAAGCTCGCGCCGCTCACCGTGACCGCCACGAATTTCCCGGACGCGGTTCCGGCGCTGGCAGCCCTGGCGGCCCTGGCGCCGGGCGAGAGCGTGATTGCCGGAATCGGCCACCTCCGCTTGAAGGAAAGCGACCGCGTCGAGGCGCTCGCCGAGGTGCTCGAGAAGGCCGGCGCACGCGTCGTGGCGGGAGAGGATCGACTCGTCGTGGTCGGGCCGGCGCAGGGGGTGTCCGGCGGGCTGGTTCGGCTCCCCACGTTCGGGGACCATCGCATCGCCATGGCCGCGGGCCTTCTCTCGCTGGCGTTGCCCGGGCTTCTGATCGAGAGCCCCGACTGCGTCGCCAAGTCCTATCCCGGGTTCTTCCGGGACCTCGAAAGCATCGCCCGGCGATCGTGAGCGCGCGCCTCCGACGCCCGCCGAGCTGATGTATGCTCCCGCCACTTCGAATCGACACAGTGTGAATCCCGTCTCGAAGGGCACGACTCAGGAGCGTTTCGTCCTCTCCGCGGCGAAGGAGCGTTGGCTCGCCTTCCTCGCTCTCGAGCACGAGACGCTGTGCCCGCTGGCTGCCTTCGACGTGGAAGCCGGCGAGATCGTCGTGCGCCGCGCTCCGGCGCGCGGCCGGCCCGTCTCCGCCGGGCGCATCCCTCGAGACACCGCCCCGGCACTCCTGCTGCAGGCGGCGGGCGCCGCGGCGTTTCTTCAGGCTCACGGCTTCTGGCTGGACGAGGAGGACCTCGCGGACAGCACGTGGGAGCCCGGGACGCGGCGCCTCTGGATTCCGCGGACTCCGGCGGCGGTCGGCCGCGGCGGCGCCGGACCGGCGCCCTCGGCGATCCTGGCCGGCTTCGTCCTGCGCCTTTTCGGTCGCGGGCGGGGCGTCGTCGATCCCGCGGCGAGGACCATCCTGGACAGGCTGCTCGCGGGCGATGCCGCCGGCCGTCGGCCCGAGTTCTGGCTGGCCAGCGTCTACCGCTCATTTCCGGCGCTCTCGGCGCCGGAGGCTGCCGAGGCGCGGCGGCGGACAATCGGCTACGCCGGAGAGTTTTCGCGCGACCTGCCGGTCCGGGCGCTCCTGGCGGCCGCCCGGTCGCGGCTGTCCGGGCGGGCCGTTCGGGTCTTCTCCCGGGGAGAGTCGGAGCTTTCTCCCGGCGGCGCCCTCGAGTTTCCGGATCCCTTCCCGAGTCTCGGGAAGGCAGTGAGATTCCTCCGGCAGCGGCACGAAGCCGAAGCGGGGTCCGGTCCCGCCGACTGGATCGCGGTCGAGCCGGCGAGCTGGGACGGCCTGTCGCGGCAGGCCCTGGAGACTGCGGCCCGCGGGCTGGCCGGCCGGGTCAACGTGATCCGAGTGGAATCCCTGCCGGCTCCTCTCCATCCGGACGAGTGGCGGCGGGAAATCCACGTTCCGTGCGGCACGCTGCACGCGTCGCTGCGCTTCTACGAGGAGCTGGCGCGGTTGGCTCGGGCGGATCCCGCGGGCGCGCGCCGCCTGGCCCGGGACATGGCCGGATCGGCCGGGTGGGCCGCGTTCTCGTCGGACCCGACCGGCGACGGGCCGCTGCCGCCCAGGGCTCTCGACGAAGCCGCGCGGAGCACGGACAGAACGGCAAGCGAGCGCGAGGTGCTGGATCACGTCGGCGTCTGCGGCGGACCCGTCTCGGCCGCGGCGCTCCACCGGGTCCTGCCGGGACTGGCGGCCCGCCGGGCCATCGCCGCGCTCGTCCGGAGCGGAGAGCTGCTCCAGGACGCCACCGGGAGGCTCTCCCTGCCAGCCGAATGCCGGTCCGCGGTTTCACCGCCGCCTGCCCGCAGGCGCGAGATCTGCCGACGCTGGGCGGCCGTGGAGGATGACTCGCCCGGACGGATCCGTTGGCTGCTCGAGGCGCGGGAGATCGAAGCGGCGCTCGAGGAAGGGGAGCGGTGGAAGAGCCGGCTCCCCAGAGCGAAGTCGGAGCACTGGTTCGAGCTCTCGGCGCGACTCTCCGCGGCCTGCCCGCAGCCGCTGCCTCCCTGGCTCGAGGCGCTGGAGGCCGAGCGCGACCTGGCGGGCGGGCGGCCGGAGGAGGCCGAGGAGCGGCTGGAGCGGCTGGCGTCGTGGCCGGCGGCGAGCCCGGCCGAGCGGCGCCTGGCGGCGTTGCGGCAGGCCGAGATCCTCTCGGCGCGCGGGCGGGTGTCAGAGGCCGGCCGCCGGGCCGCGGCCTGGCGGAGGACTTTTCCGGACGCTCCGGCGGACGAAGCCGTTCGGGCGGTGCGCCTCGAGGCCGGAGCCCATGCCCGGGAAGGGCGTCACGAGTCGGCGCTCGAGCTTCTCGAAGAGGCCGACAGGGCCGGGACGGCGCTGCCCCTCTCGGAAGCCATCGAAACCGCGCTCGTGCGGGCCCGCGTCTACTCCCTGGCCGGCCGCTTCGGCGAGGAGGCCGATACGTACGCGCGGTATCGGTCGGCGGTCCTCGAGGCGAACGACGAGGCTCTGACGGCGCGCTTCCTGTCCCAGGAGGCGCTGGGCCTCGCCGACCGGAGGGAGTTCGCCGCGTCGGCCGCCCGACTCGAGGAGGCGCTCGCGGTTCTGGAGGACGAGCCGGCGCACCGGGCGGCTCTCCTCATCGATCTGGCATCCACGCTCTACCATGCGGGGCGCCCGGCGCGCTGTCCGTCCCTCCTCGACGAGGCGGTGGCCGCGGCCGGGGCGGCGGGACGGGAGGATCTGGCGCGCACGGCCCGCGCAAACCGCCTGGAGCTGTTGATCAACCGAGGGGACTTCGAGGAGGCAGTCCGCGAGGCGGAGGATCTCGTGGAGCGCGCCCGGAAGGATCGGGACGACGTGCGCCTGCTCGTGGCGCTCCACCACCGGAGTCGCCTGGCTCTCCGGCGGGGGCATCTCGCGGCCGCGGCCCGCGACAACGAGGACGCTCGGTCCCTGGCGCTCGCCCGGCGCGACCGCCTCGAGACGGGCGAGCTGTGGCTCGAGGAAGGCGACCGGCTGGCGCTCGAAGGCGCCGTCGAGAGGGCCCGCGAAGCGTGGGAGCAGGCGGCTCTCGATCCGCCGGACCGCTGCGACAGCGCTTCGCGAGCCGCGGAAAGGCTCACGGAGCTCCGGTGGAGAGAGGCCGGGCCTCCCCCGGAGGCCGCCGCCGCACTGGAGAAGCTCTTCGCGGAAGACGAGTACGCGGCGGCCGAAAAGACGGCGCGCTGGCGGGTCCTGTTTCAGGGCCGCCCCTTTGTGTCTGCGGAAGTCTGCGCTCGAGCGGAATCGGTCCTGCGGGCTTCCGGGGGAGAGGCGCTGGCGGACCGCGCTTTCGGCCCCGCCGAGAGCCCCGTGGCGCTTCCGACAGAGAGATTGCGTGCCCTGCGCGACGCGGTCGCGCGCGCTCTCGCGGGAGAGCCCGGGGAAGGCGAGGAGGCCCTGGCGGCCTTCGGCTTCACGGGGCTCGTCCTGCACGACGCGGAGGGGCGCGAGCTGCTTCGGCTGGGCCGACCGGACAGCCAGCCCGTGAGCCGCAGGCTGGAGGGCGGCGCCGTCGCCTATCGCCTGAATCTGTCGCCGCCTCGTCCGGAGAGCCTGATGGCGGCCGTCGCCCTGCTGCTCGAGACGCTTCTCTACCGTGCGACTCCGCCGGCGGCGCCCAGCGGGTTTGCGGAAGGGTGGGGACGGGTCGGGATCGTCACGGCCGATCCGGCGATGGAGGAGCCGTACCAGCGGCTGGTGCGGTTCGCGCCGCAGCCCGTGACGGTGCTCATCCTGG
>Ga0335082_10010129_pt1 | contig 10235 bp, 6 predicted proteins | sample Lox_Sample_41_FD_206718 | JGI IMG/M metagenome (GOLD analysis project Ga0335082, IMG submission 206718) | Soil microbial communities from Loxahatchee National Wildlife Refuge, Florida, United States - Lox_Sample_4.1 | ecosystem: Environmental > Terrestrial > Soil > Wetlands | place: USA: Florida...
TCTGGTTGTAGCCGGATCGACTTGTTGCGCTGACCGCGACGACTCGGAACGAGTACTCGTGCCCAGGCTGTTCGTGCGGGTCGGTATACACATAACCTTTCGTCAGCACGTTCGCCGGGATGTTGCCAACAACCTGCCACGGAACACCTTTGGTGTTTTCATCGTGTCGCCAGATCTCGTAGTGGGTCACGCCCGATGCTGCAGCATTCCCCGACGGATCTACCCGGAACACAGACGAATGCACCGGGCGGTGTGATCCCGGTGCGACCGCAACGATGAGTGGCGTCGCGGGAAGCAGGCCCGCACTCCCGGTAGTGGAAGCCACGTTCGCGAGGGGAGGAGCCGCATTCCCGCGACGACGAGCTGTGGTCCGGCTGTTGGCGATCGCGAGCCCGACACCGATCGCAGCGACCACCAGAACCCCGCCGATGCCGACCGTCATGGCGCGTCGTTGTTTCGTATTCATTCCGGAGCGATCCGTCGTTGGTGGTGGGCACTCCAGCCGAACAACTCGCCGACCGTGCCCGCGTCGGGAGCTTCGGTCCGACCTGCGTGAATCTTTACCCGGCGATGAGGGATCGCCGGGGCACACGACGGTACGTTGATCGCATGGATGGGACGCAGCCTGACGAACAACGCCGTCGGCTCCTCGCCGAACTCGAGATGATCGACGACCTGCTGGATGAACTTCAGCCGAAAGCGAACGCATCGCCGATCGGGAGCGCCGCACGCCGCCGCTATGCGCAACTGCGTGACCGGAGCGACCTCACACTCCGGCGGCTCCACGCCACGGCGACGCCACCGAGATTGAAGGCGCTCCCTTGAGGGTGGGAGGGGCGACCATCGCAAAACGTCAGCCCCCGGCCGAACATGCGTCAGGTCGCCAGCCTCCCCAACCCCTTGCGCCAGTACACATCCTGCCACGTCCGAGAGCAATAGCTCATCTACCCCACCAAACTCTCGATGCACACGAGGCGACATTGCTCCCACGCCGATCGTCATCAAGTCCCGACGACGAACCGGCGGTGCCGCGCAAACGAGTCGACGTTCACGAGCCGACACCGGTGAAAATTTTACCGAGCGGTCGACAAACAGCGTCAGCCTGAGGGCAACCGTTCGGGTGCAGTCGTGAACCACGCAGCCCCAAGCGCAACTATCGCCAAGGTCACGACCCCAGACCGTGCTTCACATGATGCTTCGTCGATTGCGCAGCATGCCCGGGAAAGAAACTCGGCAACTGCGCAGCAGTCTTGGTCTCGTCGGGCTGCCGGGATTCGAACCCGGGACCTCTTGTCCCCCAGACAAGCGCGCTAACCAAGCTGCGCCACAGCCCGTGAACCGGCGAGTGTAGCGGCCTACACCGGCGGGACGCCGTGGCGCTTGCCGAAGTCTTCGCGCACCCGACTGGCGGCGAGGCCGAGACGGCGCACGAGCTCGGAACGCAGATCTTCGGGCTGCACGACCGCGTCGACGACGAGCTCGGCCGCGAGGTGAACAAGATCGACATCCTCTTCGTACTCGCGCCGGCGCTCGGCGATGAACTCGGCGCGTTCGGTCTCGTCTTCGATCGCGTGGATGCGGTTGTAGAACACCGCGTTGACCGCGGGCTCCGGGCCCATCACCGCGATCTGCGCGCTCGGCAGCGCGAGGCAGGCGTCGGGATCGAAGGCCGGCCCGCACATCGCGTACAGCCCCGCGCCGTACGCCTTGCGGACGATCACCGAGAACTTCGGCACGGTGGCCTCGGTCACCGCGGTGATCATTTTCGCACCGTGACGAATGATGCCTTGACGCTCGACCGCCGAGCCGATCATGAAACCGGGCACATCGGCCAAGAAGAGCAGCGGCACGTTGAACGCGTCGCACAGCAAGATGAAGCGCGCCGCCTTGTCGGCCGAGTCGACGAACAACACGCCGCCGAGATGCTTCGGGTTGTTCGCGACAATCCCGACCGGGATGCCGTCGAGGCGTGCGAAGCCGATGATGAGCTCGCGCGCCCACAACGGCTTCAGCTCGAAAAAGGAATCCTCGTCGACGAGCGCGTCGAGCACGCGATGCATGTCGTACGCGCGCCGCTCCTCGACCGGCACGACGTCGGCGATCGGGCGCGCACCGCCCACCGGCGCGGCGGGCTCTGCGAGCGGCGGCGGCTGCAGCCAGTTCGTCGGCAGGTACGACAGGAACCGCCGGGCCGCTTCGATCGCCTCCTCGTCGGAGGCGCAGAGGTTGTCGCCGCAGCCGCTCACCGACGCGTGCATGCGCGCGCCGCCCATCTCTTCGAGCGAGATGTGCTCGCCGATAACCACCTCGGCCATCCGGGGCGAGCCGAGGTACATCGACGCGTTGCCTTCAACCATGAACACCGCGTCGCAGAACGCGGGAATGTACGCACCGCCGGCAGCCGACGGTCCGAACAGACAACACACCTGCGGCACCCGGCCCGAGAGCCGGACCTCGTTCGCGAAGATGCGGCCCGCACCGCGGCGGCCCGGGAACAGCTCGACCTGATCCGTGATGCGGGCGCCGGCCGAATCGACGAGGTAGACGACCGGCAGCTCGTGCAGCAACGCGTGCTCGGTGAGCCGCACGATCTTCTCGACCGTGCGCGCGCCCCACGAGCCCGCTTTCACGGTGGGGTCGTTCGCCATCACGCACACCGGACGGCCGTCGATGCGACCGACGCCGGTGACCACACCGTCGGCGGGCAAGTCGCCGGCCAGCGCGTTGGCGAGCAAGCCGTCTTCGACGAATGAACCCTCGTCGAGCAGCAACGCGAGCCGCTCGCGCACGAAGAGCTTGCCCTGCCGCGCGAGCTTCTCCCCTTCCTTCTCGAGATTGCCGGCAAGCGCGCGTTCCGAGTGGCGCGCCACTCGCTCGGAATCGCTCACGACGCGTACCTCCGGGTGCGCGCACCCGCGTGGAGCAACGCGCTCGGCAGCTCGCGCCCGACGATGTCCTGCGCGAGCGCCGCGCATGCGAGCAGCGCGTCGAGATCGATGCCGGTCTCGATGTTCATGTCGTGCAGCATGTGCACGAGATCCTCGGTGACGGCGTTCCCCGACGCGCCCGGCGCGTAGGGGCAGCCGCCGAGTCCGCCGATCGACGCGTCGAAGCGCGTGATGCCCCGCTCGAGTGCGGCCACCACGTTCGCGAGCGCGGTGCCGCGCGTGTTGTGGAAGTGCAGCCCCACCCGGTCGAGTGCGATGCCGGCGTGCGCCAGCGCGTCGAGAAGGTCGTCGACGCGGCGCGGCGTGGCCATGCCGGTGGTGTCGCCGAACGAGAGCCGGTCGGCACCCGCGTCCAGCAAATGACCCGCGACCTGCGCGACCCGCTCGGGCGCGACATCGCCCTCATACGGACAGCCGAACGCGGTCGACACGATCGCTTCGACGGGCAGGCGCGCGTCGTGACCGATCTGCACGACGTCGCGCGCCGCGACCAGCGACTCGGCCACCGAACGGCGCACGTTCTTCTGGTTGTGCGTCTCGCTCGCGCTGACGACGAGCTCGATCTCGTCGGCACGCGCCGCGACGGCGCGCTCGGCGCCCTTCGGATTCGGCACGAGCGCGGAGTACACGACGCCGGGCCCCCGCGCGATCGCCGCCATCACCTCTTCGGCGCCGGCCATCGGCGGGATCGCGGCGGCCGAAACGAACGACGCGGCCTCGATGAAGCGCAACCCGGTTCCGGAGAGCGCGTCGATCAGGCGGACACGCGCGTCGACCGGTACGACTGCCTCGTTCTGCAGCCCGTCGCGCGGACCGACCTCACGAACGTCGACGCGCGCCGGCCACCCAGACATGGCGCACACGTTACGCGGTAGGAGCTCAGGGGCCCTTGACCAGCCGGGCGGGCGAGCCGAGGATCTGCGCGTTCCACGTCGTGGCGTCGCTCAGCGAACCCGAATCGGGCGTGACCTTCAGCTGCATCCAGCAGTTCTGGAAGTCGGAGGGATCGCAGTTCCACCCGCCACCGCTCGAGGTCGCGGCCGGAATCCTGATCTTCCACGCCACCCAGCGGCCGTTCCAGTCGGCCGGATACGAGCTGCCGCCCGGCGGCTTGCGCGTGTCGTAATGAAGCGAACACCCGGCCAGGTCGAAATCGTACGGCGGCATCATGACCCGCGTCGGGACATCGGAAGCCGGCGGCGACGTGAATTCACAGTCGGTGAAGCCCGTGAAATCGTTGCTGTTCAGGCCGGTGTACGAGAGGCTGAGTGTGCCGGTCGACGCGCCCATCGTGCTGTCACCGAGGTCGAAGAAGCTGAGGACGATGTAGCGGTCCTGCGACGACGGTAACACGCGCGCGAGGTAAAAGGTCGGTGCCGCCACATTGCCATTGACGTCTGGCGCCGGGCTCACCGCCGAGATCGGCAATCGCTGCCGCGTGAACATCGAGAGCTGTGAGGCGGGGCCGCCGTTGAGCTCGGCGACGAGCGAGAACTGGTTCGTGCCACGACCGCTCGGCGACGACACCTCGACCTCGAACTCGTTCGTGGGCGTGATCGCGGCCGCTTCGGCCGGGGAGATCGAGTAGTTGCACAACGTCGTCCACTGGTGCCAGTACTGCGCGTCGCTCGTGGCGAACGCGTCGTTCGGCGAGGCGTAGGGGGGAACCGTGAGCGTCGGGCACGCCTGCTTCCGAGGGGCGCCGTCAACCGACGGCGCGAGCAGCGTGTACGACGTCGTCATGAGATCGATCGGCTTCCCGAAGGGCGTCCCGTCGGCCGTGGGACTCGTCCCGTCGTATTTGTTGATGACGCTGTCGCCCGTGCAGTACTGCTGCTTCGACGCGCCATTTGCCAACGCGTCGACAACCTTTTGTGCGGGCGTGCCCGTCGCCCACAGATTCTCCGGAAACCCGGCCGCGAAATTGCAGTCGGGCCTCGTCGCGACGAAACCCGCGTCGTAGATCGAGAGGCTGAGCGTGCCCGTGTTGCCGCCCAGCCCAACCGCGAAGTCCTCGCTGTTGCCCGGCGTGTTCTCGGTGTTGACCAGGCTGGCCGGGTCGCAGTTGTCGGCGCCGGTGCTCCAGCTCGCAACCGATCCGCAGTTCATCGTGGTGTACGGGTTCCCCGACTGCTTCGCGGTGTCAGGGCCTTGGATCTGCAGCCAGAGGTTCTGCGCCGCGGCGGTCGGAATGGCAACACAATGCGAGATCGGCAGCCACGGCGGTGCGGCGGTGAGATCTTGGTCGGGACACATCGGCACGTCACCGAGGTTGTTCGTCGCGCTCCCCATCGCGATCGGCGGGTCGTACTGGCCGTACGCCGTGCGCTTCACCGTGATCGAGTCGAAACCGAAGATCCGCGCGAACAATGTGTCGAACCGGTGCGTCTCCTGGACGTCCATCTGGTTCTTGATGGCCGCGTCCTGCTTGTTCATCGTGATCGTGTTGTCGCCGCCGTCGGGATATCCGTTCTGCGCCAACAGCTTCTGCACATCGTTCGTTGCGGCCGACGTGTCGGTGCCGTTCCCGAGCGGAAGCTCGACCGCGCCGCCGAGCGCGGCCGCGTCGACGGCGTTCTGGAGATGCTGCGCCTCCGCGTACGCGTGCACGAGATCGACGGCGAGACCCGCGATCGCGATGAGCAGCACGAGCACGATCGCCATCCACACGATGACAAAACCGCGCTCACGGCCGGCTCGGCGGGCACGCTTGCGAGCGCGCGCAGCAGCGGATCCGCGACGCATCAGTTCGAGCAGTTCTGCGGCTCGAGCTGCAGGATCGATTGCGCGTCGAGCTCCATGTCGCCCGTACCGACAAGGTTGGTCAGGAAGTGGAACCGGCTGTAGATCTTCACGCCGATGCGGTCGGGGTTCGGTCCGCACAAGACCCGCACCGCCGGGTCGTTGTCCCAAGCACCCAGCGGGTTCGCGGCGTCGAACGAGCCGTCGTGGAAGAAGAAGATCGCACAGTCGTTGAAGCCGTTCGGGTTGGTCGCGCAACCGGGCCCGCCACCGTTCTCCGACAAGTCGGGCGGACTGCCGTCACCGGGAATGCGGTACACCGCCAGGTACTGCATGTCCGGCAGCGACGAGCTCCCCAACGCATTGTTCACCGCGGTCGCGACATCGTTCGCGAGGTTCGGGTCGCTGCTCTGGGCCGCACCCTCGCGGGCACCCGAGCGGGCGATCGCCTCGATACCCGCTTTCTGGGAAAAGCCGATTCCGAACTCGATCGCGCCGAACGTGAGCAACAAGATGAGCGGCATCACAATGGCCGCTTCGACCAGTGCAGCCCCGCGCTCCCCGCGGCGACGGCCGCGATCGCGGCGCGAGCCCACGTGTCGAGCCTCCGCGCGTCCTGCTCGCCCCACCCCGTGTACCCCCAGCGCAGTGCGACATTGCCCCAGGTGCAATGTCCACAGTTGCCCCATTCTGGCAGAACGCTGCTCTCGGTGGCAATCGTCCGGTAGGCCCACCCAGAATTCGGAAATTTCGGCCTATCCGCCCGGGCTCCTCGGAGCTAATCGGAGCGGCGCCGGACCCGCAGTTTGATCGGCGTCGGGCCGAAGTCGAACGACTCCCGGAGCTTGCGCTCGAGATACCGCAGGTACTGGGGCGGGAGGGCCCGGGTGGCGAACAACGTGAAGGTGGGCGGGTCGGTGGCGCCCTGGGTGCCGTACAGGATCCGGGGCCGGTGTCGGTCCACGACGGGCGGCGGGTGCGCGGCCTGCGCCTCCCGAAGCACGCGATTGAGCGCCGCGGTCGGGATGCGCCGGTGGTACGCGGCCTCGGCCTCCCGCAGCGCCGGGAGGAGCTGGTGCACCCGGCGGCCGGTGAGGGCCGACACCGGGACCATGGGCGCGTAGGCCAAGAACCCGAGCTTCTCGCGCACCTGCTCGCGGACGGCGGCACGCTGCTCGGCGTCGAGCAGGTCCCACTTGTTGCACACGATGACGATCGCGGTGCCCGCGGCGTCGATGCGCTCGGCGAGCCGTTGATCTTGGTGCGTCACGCCTTCACCCGCGTCGATGAGCAACAGCGCCGCGTCGGCACGGTCGATCGCCTCGAGGGCGCGCACGAGGCTGTAGTACTCGGTCGGCTCGTCGATGCGACTCTTGCGCCGCAGCCCCGCAGTGTCGACGAAGCGCAGCGGACCCTCGTCGGTCTCGACGATCGTGTCGATCGCGTCGCGTGTCGTGCCGGGCATGTCGTGCACGACCGAGCGGTCGGCGCCGACGATGCGATTGAAGAGCGTCGACTTCCCGACGTTCGGACGGCCGGCGATCGCGATCGAGAAGACGGCGCTCTCGTCGTCTTCGGGTTTCTCGCGGGGAGTGGTGTCGGGCAGCGCGGCGACGATCGTGTCGAGGACCTCGCCGGCGAGACGGCCGTGCATCGCCGAAATCGGTACGGGCTCGCCGAGACCGAGGCGCGAGAACTCCCACATGTCGGCCTCGCGACGATCGTCGTCGACTTTGTTGACGACGACGATGACCGGTCGGTCGGTCTTTTGGAGCAGGCGCGCGACGCGGGCATCTTCTTCGGTGATGCCGGCCGTGACGTCGACGACGAAGCACACGACGTCGGCTTCCTTCACGGCGGCCGCGGCTTGCGCACTCACCTTTTCGGCGAGGTCGGCTTCTTCACCGGTGAGTCCGGGGTCGCCGGGCGCGAGCCAACCACCGGTGTCGACGATCCGGAACGTGTGGCCCGTCCATTCGGCCACGAGCTCCTTGCGGTCGCGCGTGACGCCCGGACGTTCCTCGACGATCGCGGCGCGCCGCCCGACGATGCGGTTGACGAGCGTCGACTTCCCCACGTTCGGGCGACCGACGACGGCGACGACGGGCAGGTCCACGGCGCTATTGCTCCTTCAGCGCGCGCACGAGCGCCGCGCCGTCGGTTGCGACGATCTCGACGCGGCGCGGCAGCTGCGCGACGGTCGTGCCGTCGAGGAAGCGGCCGCGCGACAACGTGACGTCGGGAAGCAGGAAGCGGTCGTGCGCGGGGGCGATCGCGAGCGCGGCGCTGATGTCGGCACCCGTCAGCAGTCCGGTCACACCGATGTTGCCGCCGAAGAAGCGGTTCTCGATGGTAAGGAGCCGCACGTCGCCCGGGAGCACGGCCAGCAACGGCTCGAGGACCCGCGCCCCGAGCTCACCCGTGATGAGGTGCGTTGTCGTGACGGCAGAGTTTCTTGCGCCTTGCGCAAGAAACGCTGCCAAGGGTTGGTGGGATTTCGGGGCGCGGTAGCCGTCGGCGGGGGCACCGTCGACCCAAGCGAAGAAGCCGGTGCGGGTTCCGGTCGGCGCCACCGTGTGGCCCGCGAGTGCAGCCCGCACTTCGCCCTCGAACGTGCGCGCCATCCCGATCCCGTTCTCGTGTTGCGGGCATCCGTCGTACGCGGCGAGCGGCGGGAACTCGCGCTTCGCGAGCAGGTAGTACTCGTCGGAGGCGTAGACAAGCCGACGGCCGAGCGCCCGCTCGTACCGCGGCTGCCACGTCTCGACGAGATCGACGACGGCGTCGGCCTCGCCCGGCGCGTGCGCGCGCATCTCCGGCTCATGGCTGTGCGCGCTCACGCCGAGCGGCACCACGCCGAGGGTCGCCAGCGCGGGGAACCGGTCGAGCACACCGAGCAGCGTGTCGTCGAGCACCGGGCCGTCGTTCACGCCCGGACACACCACCACTTGCCCGTGCACTTCGATGCCCGCGTCGAGCAGCAGCTCGAGCCACCGCAGACTCGTCGCCCCTCGCCGGTTGCGCAGGAGATGCGCACGCACGTCGGGATCGGTGGCGTGGATACTCACGTACAACGGCGAGAGTCGCTCGCTCACTACCCGTTCGAGGTCGGCCTCGGTGAATCGGGTGAGGGTCGTGAAGTTCCCGTAGAGAAACGAGAGACGGTAGTCGTCGTCCTTCACGTACAGGCTGCGGCGCATGCCCTTCGGGAGCTGGTAGATGAAGCAGAACGGGCAGTGGTTGTCGCAGGTGCGCACCCGGTCGAACACGGCGCTCGCGAGCTCCAGCCCGAGCGGCGCGCCGGGCGCCTTGTCGACCGTCACCGCCCGCTCCAGGCCGCCCCGCCGCAGCTCGAGCTCGACGTGCGCGTCGTCGGCCCGGAGCTGGTACGCGATGACGTCGCGCACCGCCTCACCGTTGACCGCGAGCACCTCGTCGCCGACGCACACGCCCGCGCGCGCGGCCGGCGATCCGGGCGCGACGGCTTCGACGCGGGCAGCGGGCATGAGAACAGGTTACGGCGTCGGCGCCGCTAGCCTCGTTCCGTGCCCGATCACGTCGTCGAGCGAGTGCTTCTCGCCGAGCCGCGCGGCTTCTGTGCCGGCGTCGAGATGGCCATCAAAGCGCTCGCGTGGATGGTGCGCGCGTTCGAGCCACCCGTCTACTGCTACCACGAGATCGTGCACAACCAGCTCGTCGTCGACCGGTTCCGTGAGCAGGGCGTGATCTTCGTCGACGACGTGAACGCCGTGCCCGCGGGCGCGCCGCTCATGCTGTCGGCCCACGGCAGCGCCCCCGATGTGGTCGACGCCGCCCGTTCGCAGCACCGCTACGTCGTCAACGCGGTCTGTCCGCTCGTCACCAAGGTGCACCACGAGGCAAAGGTCCGGGCCCGCAAGGGCTTCACGATCCTCTACGTCGGGCACGCCGGCCACGACGAGGCGGTCGGCACGCTGGCCGTCGCACCGGAGTCGATGTTGCTCGTCGAGCGCGACGCCGACCTCGAACGAGCCGCGACGCACGTCACCGATCCCACCAAGGTCGCGGTCCTCGCGCAGACCACGCTCGCGCAGAACGAGTGGGCCGGGGTGGTCGAGCGGACGCGTGAGCGGTTCCCCGACGTTTGGACCGCGACGCGCAACGACCTCTGCTTCGCCACGACGAACCGTCAGGACGCGCTGACCCAGATCGCGCACCGCGCCGACGCGGTGGTGGTGATCGGCAGCGCGAACTCCTCGAACACGATCGCCCTCGCCAAAGTCGCGCGCGAGGCCGGATGCCCGATCGTGTTGCGCGTCGACAATGCCGACGAGCTCGATCTCGCGGCGATCGGTACGGCGCGCATCGTCGGAGTCACCGCCGGCGCGAGCGCGCCGGAAGAGCTCGTCGAAGCGGTCATCGCCAAGCTCGCGCCGCGCGACGGTGTGGATCAGGTGCGCGTCACCGACGAAGCCGAGTACTTCCCTCCCCCGCGCGAGCTGCGCGAGCTCATTCCCGCGCTCGACACCGTCGCCGCGCTGATGCTGGGCGGCGACGTCAGCACCG
>Ga0335082_10010130_pt1 | contig 10234 bp, 10 predicted proteins | sample Lox_Sample_41_FD_206718 | JGI IMG/M metagenome (GOLD analysis project Ga0335082, IMG submission 206718) | Soil microbial communities from Loxahatchee National Wildlife Refuge, Florida, United States - Lox_Sample_4.1 | ecosystem: Environmental > Terrestrial > Soil > Wetlands | place: USA...
GGCGATGGTCGAGCAGGGCGGCCACGGAAGAACGACCGCAGCGCCGGTCGTGCGCCGCATCCTGCAGGGTCTGTTCAACCTGAACACCGGCAAGGTCATCGCGGGAACGGACCAGTCGACATGAGCGCACCGAGCCCACCGGGAGCGAACTGATGGCCGACGTCCCCGTCCCACGCCGCGTCCAGGCGAAGACGAGGATCGGCGAGAACTCGCCGGTCCGCCACATCGACCTCCCCCTGGTGGCCGCGGCCGTCGGGTTGTCGGTCGTCGGCCTGCTGATGATCTACTCGTCGACCCATCGCAGCGCCGTGGAGTTCGGCGCGTCGCCGACGCTGTACCTGAAGAAGCAGATCATCTTCCTGATCCTCGGGATCATCGGCATGGTCGTCGCCACGGTGATCGACTACGGCCTGGCGCAGGCGTACGCACCCATCTTCTATCTGGGGGCGGTGTTCCTCCTGTTGCTCGTCCGGACGCCGATCGGGTCGAGCGCCCTGGGCGCCCAACGTTGGTTCGAGGTGGCCGGCTTCCAGTTCAGTCCGTCGCTCTTCTCACGGCTGGCCGTCGCGGGGATGCTCGCCGCGGTGCTGGCGGACATGAAGGGCGAGATCACGCTGCCCGACGTCTGGCGGGTGGTGTCGCTGGCGGCCATCCCGATGTTCCTCGTGTTCATCCAGCCCGACATCGGGACGACGATCATCCTCGCCGCGATCATGGTGGCTCAGCTGGTGGTCGCCGGGACGCGCGTTCGCTACCTGGTGGTGCTGGCGCTCGCGGCCCTGGTGGCGATCGTGGGGGCGTTTCAGCTGCACATCATCAAGCAGTATCAGATCGAGCGACTGACCGGATTCCTCGACTCGACGCAGACGAGCCAGACCGCCAGCTACAACCTGCAGCAGTCCGAGATCGCGATCGGCGCCGGCGGGATCACCGGGACGGGGTACCTCAAGGGAAGCCAGACCAACCTCGACTTCGTGCCCGAGCAGCACACGGACTTCATCTTCACGGTGGTCGGGGAGGAGTTGGGGTTCGTGGGCGCGGCGCTGCTGATGGTGCTGTTCGCGATCCTTCTGTGGCGCACCTACCGAATAGCCGCGCAGGCCCGGGATCCCTTCGGAACGTATCTGGCCGCGGGCATCGCCGCGATGTGGGCGATCCAGATGTTCGTGAACGTCGGGATGACGATGGGGATCATGCCGATCACGGGGATTCCGCTGCCCTTCGTCTCCTACGGGGGGAGCGCCCTGATCGCCGACTTCGTCGCCGTGGGCCTGCTGCTCAACATCCGCGCCCGGCGCTTCGTCTGATACGTCCGAGTTCCCCCTCGGGCCGCTCCCGGCCGGCCGTGCCGGGACGCCACGTGAGATCCGCCTCCGCGTTGGCTCGTCCCGCCGCTCACACCCTGTATCCTTGAGGGCGAACGTGCCCCGCCGGGGCGCCGCCGGAAGGTGGCGGCCGGGCGGCGGAAGTCAGTCAAGCGCCACGCTGCGGCGGGCTGCCTGCGTCGACGAGACGCCCGGAGCGCCCGCTGCCGGGCTCCGACGGCGAAAGAGGTTCTCCGTGCGTCAGCACGCAGGTTGGATATCGTTCGCGCAAACCCGCGCGGTCGCGCGTCCCACGGACGCGCGCAGCCCGATCTCCCCGGCCACCTCGCCTCGCTGCCGGGCCCACGCCTCGACGGGCGTGGCCCGATCGGAAAGGAAGCTTCGTGAGCGAGGCAGGAACGGAACAGGTGGCCTCCCCGGCCACCTCGGCTCCATCGCTGGTCGAATCGGGATCTGAAGGAACCGCGGCGCCGGGCTCGGCGCCCAGGAGGCGCCGTCGCCGCCGAGGAGGCCGCGGCAGGGGCCGCGGCGGGGCGGGACGCCCTGCGGCCGCGAGCGACGCATCCTCGAGCGACAAATCCTCGAGCGACGAGTCCGCGCCGGCCGGGTCGCAGCCGGACGAGTCGCAGCCGGAGAAGAAGGCCGATCAGTCGAAGGCAGCCGCGAACGGCGGGTCGGCTCGCGCCGGGGGGCAGACGCGAACCGCGCCATCGTCGGGTTCACCCGGCACGAGGAAGCGACGTGCCCCGGCCAAGGAGCCGCCGGCAGGCGACGCCCCGTCCGCGGGCGCGTCTGGTACGGCGACGGCCGCGCCCGACGGCGAGCCCGTGGAGCCACCCGGGCCCGACGGAGAGGCCGGGACCGCCCCGAAGCGCAGGCGCCGCCGCCGAGGAGGCCGGGGCCGCGGCAAGGGCGGCGCCGCGGGGGCGGGCACGGCTTCGGAGGCGGGAGAGGCTCCGGCCGTCGCGACGGAGCCGGCGGAGGCCCCTGAGGCCGGCACCACCCAGGCCGATGGCGCGGCCAAGCCCGGAAGGAGGCGGCGCCGCGCCGCGGCGAAGCCGGCCGGCACGGAGTCATCCGCCAAGAGATCATCCGCAGCCAAGACCGAGGCGGCGCCGCAGCCCGCCAAGCCCAGAAAGAAGAAGGAAGCGGCCGAGCCGGAGGCCGCTCCGACCCGCCGGCGCAAGAAGACCGAGGCAGAGTCGACGCGCGCGGCGGCCGAGCCGACCCGCACGCGCCGCCGGAGGCTCCCCGGCCGCCGACGTCGCGAGCCGGTGGTCGTCGTTCGTCGGGCTGCCGACAAGGTCATGCTCATCACCGAGCTCGACGACCGCGACCAAATCGCGGTGCTGCAGGGGGCGACGCTGATCGAGCACTACATCACGCGGTCGGGCGCCCGTTCGATGGTCGGCAACATCTACCTCGGCAAGGTGCAGAACGTGCTGCCGGGCATGGAGGCCGCGTTCATCGACGTCGGACGCGGCCGCAACGCCGTCCTGTACGCCGGCGAGGTCTCCTACGACGAGGAGATCGACGGACAGGCTCCCCGCATCGAGCACGTCCTGAAGACCGGGAAGAACGTCATCGTCCAGGTGACCAAGGATCCGATCGGCGGCAAGGGCGCGCGGCTGACCCAGGAGATCAGCCTCCCGGGCCGCTACGTGGTCTTCGTTCCCAACTCCGAGACGTTCGGGATCAGCCGGCGGCTCCCCGACGCCGAGCGCCAACGCCTGAAGGAGATCCTGAAGGCCGTCCGCCCCAAGGGTCACGGCCTGATCGTGCGCACGGCCGCCGATGGCGCCACGGAGGAAGACCTCCGCACCGACCTGGAGCAGCTCGTCGCGGAGTGGGACGCGATCGAGAAGAGCGCCAAGCGCGGCAGGGCGCCGAGGGTCCTCTACGAGGAGCCAGAGCTCACGATCCGCGTCGTGCGCGACGTGTTCACCGAGAGCGAGTTCACCGAGATCGTCACGGACTCGAAGCGGATCTTCGACCTCATCACCGACTACCTGGGGCGCGTGTCGCACGACCTGGCGTCGCGGGTCCACATGCAGGAGGGGCCTCTCAGCGTCATGGAGGCGCACCACGTGACCGAGCAGGTGCACAAGGCGCTCGACCGCAAGGTGTGGCTGCCCTCCGGCGGCTACATCGTGATCGACCGCACCGAGGCCATGACGGTCATCGACGTGAACACCGGGCGCCACGTCTCCGGAGCCAACCTCGAGGAGACGGTCACCAAGACCAACGTGGAGGCGGCGGAAGAGATCGCGCGGCAGCTCCGGCTGCGCGACATCGGCGGGATGATCATCGTCGACTTCATCGACATGCTGCTGGAGCGCAACAAGGAGAAGGTGATCCAGACGCTCTCCCGCGCGATGGCCGAGGACAAGACGCGGTCGCAGGTCTTCGAGCACGTCAGTCCGCTCGGGCTGGTGGAGGTCACGCGCAAGCGCGTCTCGGCGGGGCTGCTGGAGTCGTTCTCGCACACGTGCCCCGAGTGCGAGGGCCGCGGCGTGATCCTCGACTACAAGGTCTGAGCCGGGCGTCGTCCTTTCAGTCGGGCGCGAATCGGTAGCCACCGTCCGCGGCCTGGACGTGTCCCGTCGAATTGAAGTGGTAGGCGATCCACCGGCGCCCGTCGGCCGCCGCGAGCCGGAGCAACTCGCGCCGCGTCGCCTGCGTCAATGCATGGTCGTAGTCCGATGAACTCATCCATTCCGGGTGTGTGACGGCGACGGGATGCAACATCGCGTCGCCGACGTACACGGCCCGCTCGCCCTCCGACGTGATCTCGACGCCGCAGTGCCCCGGTGTGTGGCCGGGCGCGGGGATGAAGCGCACGCCCGGCGCGATCTCTTCACCGGGGTCCGCGATGTCGAGCAACCCCGCCTCGCGGGACGGCTCGAGCCGGGTGCGGAAGACCTCGACGTCGTCCGCGTCGTAGGCGAGCCCGTCGGGTCCGGTGAAGAACTCCCACTCCCGGCGGCTGATGACGATCCTCGCGCGGGGAAACGTGGGCACGCGTTCCGCGCCGGCGGAGACGCTGAGCCCGCCGACGTGGTCGGGATGTCCGTGCGAGACGGCGACGATGTCGATGTCCCCCGGCGAGACGCCGGCGGCGGCGAGTGCATCGACGGTGTGTCCTGCCGGGAGGCCCCACTCCTTCGCCAGCTCGGGACCGGCGCCGGCGTCCACGAGGACCACCGGGCCCGCGGTACGGATCAGCAGGGGCGAGTAGACCAGCGTTCCCGTGGCGCCGATCCCGGCCGCACGGAACGCGTCCGGCGACACGTCGAGGAACAGCTCCTCCGAGGTGTATTCGACGACACCGTCGGGAATCCGGCGACACTCGACGCGGCCCACGCGAAAGGTCTGGTCGCCTCCGCCGTCGGTGGGCTTCATCGCCGACCAGCCTCCCGGCACGGGTCGCCCCTGTCAAGCCCGGTCGAGCGCTCGGGGGTTCGGTACGATGTTGGCCGCCCGGAGGCATCCCCCGGGCCCTGCGAAAGGAACCCGAGACATGTACGCGGTGATCAAGGCTGGAGGCAAGCAACACAGGGTCGCCGTGGGCGACGTGATCGAGGTCGAGCTCATGCACGGGGCCGACCAGGCCGTGACCTTCACCCCACTGATGGTGGTCGACGACGACGGGAAGGCGCACGTCGGCAAGGAGGTCGCCAAGGCGGCCGTCAAGGGGAAGCTCGCGGGCGAGCAGAAGGGCGAGAAGGTCAAGGTCTTCAAGTACCGGCCCAAGACCGGCTACGCCAAGGGCCAGGGCCATCGTCAGATGTACACGCTGGTCGAGATCACGGACATCACGATGCCGAAGGCCCGCGCGTCGTCGGCGAAGAAGGCCGACGAGCCCGCGGCCGCCGACGGCGAAGTCGCGTCGGCGGACGCTGCGTCCGACGAAGCCCCCGCCGCCTCCGAGGACTAACGCGAGCGCGCCGCATCGTCGGCTCGGATCCACTTCCTTGACCCGGGAAGCTCGCATGGTCTACCCTGCGCCATCTGGCCCAGGGGGGAGTGGGGGATGCCGGGCTTCGACTGGTTCGACTCGCTCAGCCGCAGGCTTGCGGGAAACGCCTCTCGCCGACAGCTCCTTCGAGGCGTCGGCGCTGGTTTCGGCAGCGGACTACTCGGCTCGACGTTCCTGCGGGGAACCGCCGCGGAGGCGGCGGCCGGCGGCTGCACCAAGAACCAGGTCAAGTGCAACGGGCGGTGCTGCGCGCTCGGGCAGATCTGCTGCGACGGCGTCTGCACCGACATCGCCGGCGACCCGCACAATTGCGGCGGGTGCGCGGCGTGCGGCGGCCACGTCTGCGGGAGCAACCAGATCTGCTCACACGGGCTCTGCAAGGGTTGCGGCACAGGCAAGATCGCCTGCGCGGGGAAGTGCGTCAGCACGTCGAACGATCCCTCCAACTGCGGAGCGTGCGGCCACGCCTGCCCGCCGGGGCAGACCTGCCAGGGCGGGGTGTGCGGAGGGGGAGGGGGATGCTCGTCGTCGGGCGACTGCCCGGGCCAGGACACCGACTGTCAGACCCGCACGTGTGTGGCCGGCGTGTGCGGATTCTCGTACGCACCTGCGGGGACGCTGACGAGCCAGCAGACCCCCGGCGACTGCAAGAAGAACGTCTGCAACGGGAACGGCGGCGTCGTCGTCGCCGTCGACGACACCGACGTTCCCGTGGATGGGAACGCCTGCACCTTCGACGTGTGCGTCAACGGGACGCCCTCCAACCCACCGGCCATGCCGGGCGACCCCTGCCCGGGAGGCACGTGCGACGGGCAGGGGAACTGCATCCCGACCGGGAGCTGCCAGACGCCGGGCGACTGCCCGGGCCAGGACACCGAGTGTCAGACCCGCACGTGTGTGGCCGGCGTGTGCGGATTCACCTACACACCGATGGGAACGCCGCTCGGCCAGCAGACGCCCGGCGACTGCAAGACGAACGTCTGCGACGGCCAGGGCGGAACGACCTCGGTCAACGACGATTCGGATCTGCCACTCGACGACGGCAACGTCTGCACGTATGACGTCTGCTCGGGGGGAGCGCCGAGTCACCCTCCCAAGCCTGCCGGGACCTTCGTGTCCCAGAGCGGGTGTACGGAGACGGTGTGCGACGGGAACGGCGGTCTGGAGTTCATCAACATCTGCTACTGCGGCAATGGGATCGCCGATCCGGGGGAAGTGTGCGACGGCGCAGACCTCCAGGGCCAGACCTGCGTGACCCAGGGATTCGCCGGCGGAACCCTCGCATGCTCGGCAGACTGCCACTCCTTCGACTACTCCGGCTGCACGGTCTAGCGAGCGGGCCTGCCCGGGGGAATCTCCCCGCGGCCAACCCGGGGCCGAGTGCCCGTCTGCTACCCTGGTTCGGCCATGGCACACAAGAAGGGCGGCGGCTCAACGCGCAACGGACGGGACTCCGAGTCCAAGCGGCTCGGCGTCAAGGCCTTCTCGGGCCAGACGGTCACGGCCGGGTCGATCCTCGTTCGCCAGCGGGGCACCAGGATTCACCCCGGGGACGGGGTCGGCAAAGGCGGCGACGACACGCTCTTCGCCAAGGCGGCCGGGGTCGTGGACTACCACTCCTCCCGCGGGCGGCGGTTCGTCTCGATCGTCGCCGCCACGGCCTAGGAGCTCCCGGCGCCCCGGCGCGCCTGCACCGCCTCGACCCAGCCGCTGATCTCGTCCTTCTTGACGGCGTTCCAGCGGTAGAGCTTCCCCACCGCGGCCATCCGCGCGCGCCGCTTGCGCATGATCTTTCCGACGTCCTGTTGCGGATTCAGGTCGGGCGGCTGGACGAAGTAGAACCCGACGATGCGAACGTCCCTCGTCGGCTCCAGGCACACCTCGAGCACCGGCGACGCCCGGAGCCGGCGAACCCTGCGCATTGCCTCGAAGGGGAACTCGCGCGGCCGGCCCCCGTCGGCCGGCCGGAACACCACGGCTTCGTCCTCGAGGTTGATGGTGCCGCGCCAACCGTCCGGTCCGGTCTCCCGATTGACCATCCACACGGTGGCGGGGGAGACGTCGGCCTCCCGCTCGTCGGCCTCGTGTTCGCCCATGGGGGGAGGGTACCCTCCGGCGGGATAATCGACTCGTGTTCGTCGACACGGTGACCATCCACGTGCGGGCCGGTGACGGCGGCGCCGGCAGCCATCACCTGGCCAGCGAGCCGTACAAGCCGCGGGCGGGCCCCGACGGCGGCGACGGCGGCGCCGGCGGGGACGTCGTGCTGCGCGTCGATCCCGAGGCGTTCGACCTGTCCGCCTACGAGGATCGCCCGCGGGTGCATGCTGAGGGCGGCGGGCGCGGCGAGAGGAACAAACGCACCGGCGCGCGAGGGAAGGATCTGGTTCTTGCGGTCCCCCCCGGAACGACCGTGCGCGACGAGCGGGGGTTCGTCGCCGACCTGGTCGGACCCGCGGCCACTGCGGTGGTTGCGCGCGGCGGCAGGGGGGGCCGCGGCAGCGCCTCGCTCGCCACGCCGCGCAATCGCGTCCCGCGCGCGGCCGAGCCGGGGGAGGAAGGCGAGCAGCACACGCTCGAGCTCGAGCTTCGGCTGGTGGCCGACGTGGGGCTCGTGGGGATGCCGAACGCCGGGAAGTCGACGCTGCTGTCCCGGCTGACGGCCGCCCGCCCGAAGATTGCCGACTATCCGTTCACCACGCTCGCCCCCAACCTGGGCGTCGCCGGCGCGGACGACGAGCGTGCCGTCGTGGCCGACGTCCCCGGGCTGATCGAGGGCGCGCACCGGGGCCGTGGCCTCGGGCTCGAGTTCCTGCGACACGTCTCGCGGTGCCGGGTCCTGCTGTACGTCGCGGATCTGTCGGGAGACGACCCCGCGGAAGACGTACGGGTCGTGCGCGAGGAGGTTGCCGCGTACGACCCGGCGCTCGCCGACCGCCCCTCGATCGTGGTCGGCACCAAGGACGACCTCGTCGCCGACCGGGCGCTGCCGGACGGATTCGATATCGCCGTGTCGGGGGTGACCGGGGACGGGCTGCCCGAGCTCGCCGGCAGGATGAGCTCGCTGGTGGCCGGCGTTCGCGCCGACGAGCCCGAGCCGGTCCCGTACACGGTCGTGCGACCGGGCCGCGACCCCTTCACGGTTCGGCGGGAGGGGAAGCGCTTCCGCGTCAGCGGCCGGCGCGTCGAGCGCTGGGTCGCCGAGACCGACCTGGAGGACGCGCGACAGGTGGTCGAGTTGCAGCGCAGGCTCGTGAAGGCCGGGGTCGAGCGCCGGTTGGTCGCGGAGGGGGCTCGCCGGGGAGACGAGGTCCTCATCGGCGGCTCGGCGTTCGAGTTCATCCCGGACGAGGATGTGGACGAGAATGGGGTCACCGAGGTGGGGGAAGGGGACGCAAGTGTCGACGAAGGCTGAGATGGTGCAACGGGAGGACGCGGCGTGGTCGCGGTTCGAGAGCGTGGTCGAGTCGCTTTCGGCGGATCAGTTGGTCGAGCCCGGCTACTACCCGGACGACGGCTGGTCGGTGAAGGATCTGGTCGCCCATATCGGATCGTGGATGGCCGAGGCGGCGAGCATGCTCGAGCGGATCCGGTTCGGGACCTACCGGCCCGACACGCGCGACACCGACGACCTCAACAAGGAGTTCTACGAAGCAAACCGGGACCTTCCGCTGGACGTCGTCCGTGCGGAGTGCCACTCGGCGCGCATCAGGATCCTCCAGGAGTGGGACGCGCTGCCGGAGCTCACGACCGAGGCGCTGGAGTGGTTCGAGGAGTCGGCGGCCAAGCACTGCGCCGAGCACCAGCCGCGGCTCGAGGAGTGGGCGGTGGAGCTTCGCGGGCGGGATGAGGGGGGCGCGGCCGCGGCCGGTGACGAGCAGGCGCCGCCCGGCGGGGACGGTGCACCTTCCGGATGAGAGCCGCTCGCCCCTACAATCCCCGCGTGGGAACACCGAGACGCTTGGGGATCATGGGCGGAACGTTCGACCCGATCCATCACGGCCACCTCGTGACCGCCGAGGAGGCCCTGTGGCAGTTCCACCTGGACGAGGTCGTGTTCGTGCCGACCGGCCAGCCGTGGATGAAGGAGGACCGCGACGTCTCGCCCGCCGAGGACCGGTACCTGATGACGGTGATCGCGACGTCGTCCAACCCGCACTTCTCGGTCTCGCGGATCGAGGTGGACCGCGATGGGCCGACGTACACGCGCGACACGCTCCGCGAGCTGCGCGACTCGAACGGCGAGGGCGGGTCGCCCGACCTGTTCTTCATCACGGGCGCCGACGCCATGCTCGAGATCTTCCACTGGAAGGATCCGGAGGACGTGTTCGCGCTGGCGCACTTCATCGCGGCGACGCGGCCGGGTTATGAGTTGAAGGGCCTGCAGGACGAGGAACTGCGGAGCCATCCGGGCGTGTCGATCATGCACATCCCGGCGCTCGCGATCTCCTCGACCGACGTACGCCGGCGCGTCGCCGAGGGCGAGCCGATCCGGTATCTGGTGCCGGAGGGCGTGCAGACATACATCGAGAAGGCCGGCCTGTACCGGGAGGCCGAGTGACGGACGGCAAGGCCGCGGCGCCGGCGACGGAGGAGTCCCGCCGGCTGGCCGTGTCGGCGGCCCGGACGGCGGCGTCGAAGCAGGCGGAGGCGGTCTCCGTGATCGACGTGCGTGAGCTGATCACGATCACGGACTACTTCGTCATCTGTTCGGGGAGCTCGGAGCGCCAGGTGGACACCATCGCCGACGAGGTCGTGAAGGAGCTCAAGGCCGTCGGCGTCCGGCCGGTTCGCCGGGAAGGCGAGTCGGGCGCGCGCTGGCAGCTGGTGGACTTCGTCGACTTCGTGGTGCACGTCTTCCACGAGGAGGCCCGGGAGTACTACCGCCTGGACAACCTGTGGGCCGACGCGCCGGTCGTGGACTGGGCGC